>Ga0208413_1000271_pt1 | contig 43545 bp, 57 predicted proteins | sample AntAceMetag02UKD_FD_184761 | JGI IMG/M metagenome (GOLD analysis project Ga0208413, IMG submission 184761) | Saline lake microbial communities from Ace Lake, Antarctica - Antarctic Ace Lake Metagenome 02UKD (SPAdes) (version 2) | ecosystem: Environmental > Aquatic > Non-marine Saline and...
TGCTTTCTTGTTTGCTTCTAATTGAGTCCAATAGTTTCTGGCTTGTTCGAGTAGGTTATACGTGCCAACAATATTGGTTTGAATAAACTCATCAGGTCCATCAATGCTGCGGTCAACATGGGATTCTGCTGCGAGATGCATGATAATGTCGGGCTGATGCTGGTGAAATGCCCGTGCAATTTCATTGGCATCACAGATGTCAACTTGCTCAAAGTGATAACGCGGGTTATCACTAATTGAAATGAGTGACTCTAGGTTACCCGCATAGGTGAGTTTATCGACATTGATAACCGTGTGCTGAGTGTCATTAATGAGATGACGAATAACTGCTGAGCCGATAAAACCTGCACCACCAGTAACAAATATAGTTTTCATTACTCATTTTCCTGAAGTGTTTTCAAACACTGTTGCAAGCCGTCTTTCCAATATGGAATAGCTAGGCTATAACTTTGTTTTATTTTCGCTTTATTCAATACACTGTAATTTGGACGCTTAGCTGGCATGGGGTAGTCTTTCGTTTCGATTGGGTTAACAATGCAATCAATATCAGCTAATTCGAATATGCTTTTTGCGAAGTCATACCAACTGACTACACCTTCGTTACTGTAGTGATAAAGATTACTTCCAAAGCTTGGTTGTTTAAAGCTATCACTATGTATGATTTGCAAAATTGCCTGCGCCAAATCACCTGCATAGGTCGGTGTGCCGATTTGGTCGAAGATGACGTTTAATTCATCTCGTTGCTCGCCCAGCTTGAGCATCGTTTTAACGAAGTTATTGCCGTATTGCGAATACACCCAACTGGTACGAATGATGGTTGCATCGTTTGGCATGATTGATTGTATTGCTTGCTCACCCTTAAGCTTGGTTAGGCCATAAACACCCTGTGGATTCACGACATCATCTTCAACATACGGCTTATGGTTTTCACCAGAAAACACATAGTCGGTTGAGATGTGAATCAGCTTAGCTTGTTGTTTATTCGCGATTCCTGCCAACTGCTTAACAGCCAAATGGTTGAGTTGATTAGCCAATTCAGACTCTGATTCTGCCCTATCAACAGCTGTATGTGCCGCGCAGTTGATAATGACGTCAAATTGCTGCTTATTAAAATAATCGCTGACACTTTGCTTGTTGGTAAGGTCTAACTGTTCTCGTGCTGGGAAAGATAATTGATAATCGGGGTACTGTTTCGCGAACCTTTGTATAGATTGGCCTATTTGTCCACTGCCACCTGTGACTAAAACAGACGTATTGGCCTTGCTAGTCATAATAATTTTGCGCGATGTTAAAGCATTCGGATAATTCGGCAAACATAGGTTGTTTGGTGTCTTTTTCTGATAAGTGAAACACTTCTTTATCTAACCCCCAATCAATATTTAACTGTTCATCATCAAAGGCAAGACCACGGTCACACTCAGGAGAATAGTAATTATCTACTTTATAGGTAAACGTTGCTGTATCGCTCAATACGACAAAACCATGCGCAAAACCACGCGGAACGAAGATTTGACGTTTATTCTCACCCGATAACTCAACCGCTACGTGTTGACCAAATGTAGGGCTGCCAACACGAATATCAACCGCTACATCAAGCACAGCACCTTCAATCACTCGAACTAGCTTGCTTTGTGCATGAGGTGCTAATTGAAAATGTAATCCTCTTAAAACCCCTCTAGATGACTTCGACTCATTGTCTTGTACAAAATTAACTGCGTAACCTAACGCTTTTTCAAACAAGTCTTGTCGAAATGTTTCCACAAAATACCCGCGCGAGTCTCCATGAACTGATGGTTTGACGACGATAACTTCAGGAATTACTTGTTTAACAAACTCCACTTAGATACCTTCCTCAGCACGCTTTAATAAATATTGACCATATTGATTTTTAGCTAACGGTTTAGCCAGTTCTATTAGCTGCTCTTTAGAGATATTACCTTGCTCAAAAGCAATTTCTTCAAGACAGGCCACTTTAAGCCCTTGACGCTTTTCAATAGTTTCGATGAATTGCGCAGCCTCTAATAAACTTTCATGTGTTCCTGTATCTAACCAGGCATATCCACGCCCCATTAACTCAACTTTTAAACGCTTTTCATCTAAATACAGTTGATTCACTGAAGTTATTTCAAGCTCACCACGATCTGAAGGTACAACATCTTTCGATTTTTGAACAACATCATTAGGGTAAAAATACAACCCTGTCACTGCATAGTTACTTTTAGGTTCTTTGGGTTTTTCAGCTAGACTAATTGCCGTTCCATCGAAATCAAACTCAACTACACCATAACGTTCAGGGTCAGCTACCCTATAGCCAAACACTGTAGCGCAATCTTGCTCGGTAACATTTTTAACTGCTTCAGCCAGCATGCCTGTCAAGTCATGGCCGTAATAAACATTATCGCCTAGCACTAGGCAAACATCATCGTCACCTATAAATTTTTCACCCAAGATAAAGGCTTGCGCTAAACCATCAGGAGAAGGCTGAACTACATAGTCGAATTTAATACCTAATTCAGAACCATCACCTAATAGACGCTGGAAACTTGATTGATCTTCTGGCGTTGTGATAACAAGAATTTCCTTAATACCCGCCAGCATTAACACTGAAATTGGATAATAGATCATTGGTTTATCGTAAAGGGGGACTAATTGCTTAGAAACACCGCGTGTTATGGGGTACAAACGCGTACCACTGCCACCGGCTAAGACTATTCCTTTCATTTATTTTGGCCTAAACTTTCTTTTAGATAGCTGCCATGTCGTAAACTGAAAGCTTACACATGCAGAACCTATGCTCAAGCACTACAATCATGCTATTTTTACAATTCAAATATTAAATTGCTAAGCGCTTTTGAGTCATCATCATGACGCAGTTAAAACTATTCAGCATCGCGCTTTAGCTGCGCTATCTCTTTTGTAATCTGCTCATGCTCGGCTATTTTTCGTTTTAAAAAGCTGGCCGTAAGCTTAGCTTTTTCTTCTATGCCTTTAGGGGTTAACAAATATAAGTAACCCACTTTATTAGTACTTCCTTTAAAATTGTCTACCTTTACCAACCCTTTATGAATCAATGCTTTCACACAGTAATTAACTTTACCTACGCTCACACCTAGATCTGCAGCTAATTCTCGTTGCGAAACATCTGGATTGGATTCTATGAGTTTGAGTATTTTTAAGTGAGTCTCTGTAGTCATGAACTCTGCCAGCAACTGATAGGCACGCTACCGCCCTACCCGGTCACTTATGGTATTTGCAAATCAGCGTTCAACTATTGAACGCTGATTTGCAATACTAACACAGAAATAGTGGTTGAACAGATTCACAAAAAAATTAATCGGTTTTTTGAATTTGAGTATTGGCTAAAGATATAGGCGTTTGCTGATGCAATAAATTCATTAATACAATAGACCTTTGCTGACCATGAGTATGACTATATATAGCATGAACTCCTTTGAATGGGCCTTCTAAAATACTAACCTGATCACCTTTTTGAGGCAAATATCCTAGCTTTGCATCAGTTAAGCCTATTTGTTCACGCAGTTTTAACCCATTTATAAGATCTTCAGGTATTTTAATAGGTTCCGCACCAAAACAGACAATTTTGCTTACGCCTCGGCTAGAACGGATACTGGTATAACTCAGACCATTTTGCTCTGGCTGTACGTTAATAAATAGGTAACCTGGGAACAGAGCTTCTTCAGCTTGAATGCGCTTACCACGGCTAAGTTTTTCTACCTTTATCTGTGGGCAGTAGCATTCTCCTTTTTGACGCTCTAGGTTTTCTAAAGCACGCAATTCTTGCCTAAGCTTGACCTGAAGTAATAACCAGTTAGATGTTAACAAAAAACACCTTTTACCGTTCTCTCTAAGGTGACTATCCCAACCTTGCTATTTATTTTGGCATTCATGGATGGGTTTATTAAGGCCAAGAAGCTAGGCTTGTTTGCGGTTAAATTGATTAAAGAATTGAGCCTCAAACTCAGATAAAAGTGGTGAATCCAATTGATTGATACCAGCAGCAGCTTTACGTCCACCGCCAGAATTAAACCTACGACATAGGTCGTCAGCACCATATTTTCTATTATATGGAGCTCTGACACTGACTCGATAACCACCATCGCCTGTATCAACTAACAGCGCATGCGCTTTATCAGGATACTTTTTAGCTAGTTCGTTTCCCATGACACCAACCACCCGTTTTGCCCAAGATTTATTTGGCAGTAGGTAGGTGGCACCGTCAGCATTTGATGAATGAGGATTAAAATCTTTGGCCATTTCCATATCCATTTTAAATTGTACTAACAATTTTTCATACCCAGCCTCCAATGCTATGAAGTCCAAAGGATTAGAATAGGGATGTATTAATTGATACAGCGCTTCGGGATGAAACATTAAGTCATCAAGTTCAAATCCGTAGCCATTATAGTTAATACATATTCCTAATTGTTGTAGTTGAGTTAACTGTGATTCGCTCAACCCAATTGAAGACCCTAGATCTTTTGCCACTTGATCAAAGTTGTCTCCAAAAGCGCCAACAACGGCCCATTTAGCATTAGCACTTTGCAAATGCTTATTTACTATTAAACTAGTGCAAGTGTCTGCTGTAACGTCTATATGTAAGTCTAGATTCTGATGCGTGGGTATTTCACCAGGAAAGTGATGGTCAGCGTAAAAAACTTTTGCTCCTGCGTTTAATACCTTGTCTAGCGCAGCTCTATTCTTTTCGAGCGACACATCTAATACGGTTATTTCGTCGCCTCGACTTGCTTCAACCCGACTCAGCAGGTCGATATCGCGCTTTAATCCGGTAACTAAAATAGCGTCACCTTTTGGCTCACACAGGCGTAATTGCTGAAGGGCGCAAATACCATCGGCATCGCCATTAAAAACGTCATAGTGAGTCATGCTTGTTGCCTGATTAAACGGTCCTAGAACGGGATGTCATCAAAGCCATCATCCATTGGTGCAACTGCGGGGGCTGCGGGGGCATTTTGTTGTGCTGGGGCTTGGCGCTGCTGCTGTGCTGGCGGATTAAATGGGACAGCACTATCACCACCACTTTGCTTGCCACCGAGCATTTGCATTTCATTGGCCACTATTTCAGTGCTATAGCGGTCGCTGCCGGTTTGATCTTGCCATTTCCTAGTTTGAATCTTGCCTTCAAAATAGACTTGCGACCCTTTTTTGAGATATTGGGCGGCTATTTCACCAAGCTTGCCGAAGATGACAATTCGGTGCCATTCAGTTTTTTCTACATTTTCGCCAGTCGTTTTATCTTTCCAACTTTCGTTGGTAGCGACACTAATATTGACAACGGGACTTCCACTGGCGGTATATTTGACATCTGGGTCTTGCCCTAGTGTGCCAACGATGATTGCTTTATTTACGCCTCTAGCCATGATTTTCTCCGAATTTTCAGTGTTATTACTGTCATAAATATTGGCGGATATTCTACCGCCCCACTACAAAATAAGCGAGTTTGAAAAGAGAAAATATACTCATTGATATCTTTATAATAGCTGATAAGCGCTCCTCACTATTCAATCAGACCAACTAACCAACTGCCCGCAATTTGTTGATGTTCTGCCAAAGTAGCGCCTTTGGCACTGAGATATCCATCGCTTTTATGCATTTATCAATCAGACCGTCACGCTTTAGAATTAATTCAATTACTTTAGAGAGGTCAATCAAAATGGCTTTTCCATAAGCCAACTCTGCCTTCTCAACGGCTTTCAGCAATGCAGGTCGGCTAAGGTTCATCATGGCCAAGTCAATAACATCACGACAATACACTGCCATATCCATTCCCCTATCAGAGTTGGCTAAAAGCTTGCTGGTTGCCATATCTAATGGCGTTAATGTGGAGACTCCTAAAACATTATCTCTGACACTTGGTCGATTTAAATTAATTCTTCCTTCAAGGATAATTTCAAATTTAATTGGCTGCCCTTCAACAAAAATCTTTGTGCGAATTCCGTACTGATCACTGCGGACATCAGAATATTGAAATTCACCATTACTGCTGTCTTTCATGATGGCTTCAATACCGTTGCTGCCACGTACCTGGTTACGCAAATCCCTATAGCTAGATAGCTCTGAAACTAAAAAGTCTATATCCACCGACTCACGGTATTCACCGTACCTAAGCGCTATTGCAGTTCCACCCCCAAACAGGCAGCTATGTTGCTTAAGCAACCCAGCATCGAGCCCCTTTAGCACTAAGGCTATTTGTTTATGGTGTTGGCGTAAAAAGCTCATGACGCTTCACCTTCAAAGGCGACCCGAAGGGAGTCTATGAGCTCCCTCTCACTGTCGGTGAGCTTGTCATGCTCTAAAAACCGTCCATTGCGCTCGTAAATCGAATGGGCCTCCATCGGAGATAGATGATCAACCCCCTGGATATGCCAACCAAGCTCTTTGAGCTGCGGGTAGTCGACCAAATGAATGCAGGTAGGCAACCACCCAGCTCTATCAATAGCGGCCTCGGTAACTGTGTGCTCTTTATCAGCAACACTAATACTCAGATCCAGCGCATTCAGCACGCTATAGTATGCGCCTATATGCACTGATGGCTCACCCTTCTCAATTCTGTGTAGCGTCACTCTAGATATACCAGCCGCCTCCGAAGCTGCATTAGCTGTTATTTTAAAAAACTTTCGCCGCTGTCTTATCAGCAGACCCATTTCGGTGAGCGGCCTGGACACCTTGTGTGATACTTTATTTACGGAACTTATCATTATGTTTCATATAATATACAAACCTCCAATTTTGTCAATTATAAGAAACAATTTTACGAACAATAATGTCTCCAAAGTTGCTAGCCCAGCCCAGCTTATTTTTGATGAAAGTTCACCGGTAAAACGAAACCTTGGACTTTCTAATAAACGTATTCAGATAATGGTTCACCGTTACAAAATTCAGGTATAACTTATCCTAGCGTTTATTTAGGGATATGATTCACCAACAAGAAATGACTTGCAGGTTTGGCATCCATGCCGAGAATTCCTCCCTAATTTAAACCTATTTAATGAGAATATCAGTCTTATTTTTTTCATATATCGCGGTACCTATGCCACTGACATTAGTGATCTGAGTGGCTTGAGTAAAGTCGCCATTGACTGTGCGATATTCTACAATCGCTTGTGCCTTAGTCGACCCAACACCGCTTAGAGCCGTGGCAAGTTGATCAGCACTGGCGTTATTAATATTGACAGGGATAGCGAAACTGATTGATGTAAAAAATATTGCTACGAGGGCGACTAATGTTTTTTTGATTTTCATACTAACTCCTTGTTTCAAATTCCATTGAATATCTAAATTTTGATCCTTCACAGACAACCTAGCCCGTTCATTAACCATACAATCATGAGCCCAGAACTCAAGTGATTTTTTGGAAATTCAATTCCTCAGCGCTGAAACCTAAGTTTAGGCTCGGCAGATAAAGACTATAAAAAAGTAGTAAACGTTATTGAAAATAAAAATTATCTATAATTATTATATACTTAGAGCATTTATACAGAGCGACATCTTCCAAAAATTTAATAGGCAAATTATTGCAAAAGACTTAATACTATTGGTTTAGTTAATGTGTCAAATAGAAACCAATGCACTAGCTCACCTAAAAAATACTGCCTATGTAGTAGAAAAACCCTCCAAACAAAGCAGTTATCATAAGTTCGTCGGCTTTACTACAACTCAGATTCTGCTTTCTTACATGTCTTCCCTATATTAATACATAGACTTAAGACCTGTGTAATTGGGTCTGCACTGATAGTTTTTTGGATGTTACCGATCAATGTTAATCTTATAAGATCTAGGCATTTTTTAGAGCAATACAAGCTTGCAGTCGTTATAATTCACTGCTTTGGTTTAAGCTTTATATAAATGGATACTATCAGCATCCGAGGTGCGCGCACGCATAACCTCAAAAATATTGATATCGACTTGCCCCGGAATAAGTTGATCGTAATCACGGGTCTTTCTGGCTCGGGTAAGTCATCACTTGCTTTTGACACTATTTTTGCTGAAGGCCAAAGGCGATATGTAGAATCACTGTCGACTTATGCTAGGCAATTCTTATCGGTGATGGAAAAGCCTGATATTGACCATATTGAAGGGCTGTCGCCAGCGATTTCAATCGAGCAGAAAACAACGTCACATAACCCGCGCTCTACTGTTGGCACAATTACTGAAATCTACGATTACCTTCGATTGTTATTTGCCCGCGTCGGCACACCTCGCTGCCCCACTCATGACATTGGACTAGAGGCTAGCACTATTAGCCAAATGGTCGACCAGGTGCTAGCGTTGCCTGATGACTTGCGTTTAATGTTAATCGCACCCGTTATTGTCAATCGCAAAGGTGAGCATGTGCAATTGTTTAATAATTTGCAAAAGCAAGGGTTCATCCGCGCACGAATAAATGGTGAGGTATACGAACTGGATGATCCACCAAAATTAGATCTTCATAAAAAGCATAATATTGAGGTGGTCGTTGACCGCTTTAAAGTAAGGCCCGACTTAAAACTCCGTTTATCTGAGTCTTTTGAAACCACTTTACTGCTAACTGATGGTATCGCTCGAATTGCGGCTATTGATCCTGAATCAGATTTCAAAGAAATTAAATTCTCTGCTAACTTTGCGTGCCCTGAGTGTGGCTACTCCATTAGCGAACTTGAGCCACGCTTGTTCTCATTTAATAGCCCGGCTGGCGCTTGCCCAGAATGTGATGGTATTGGCACCATGCAATTTTTCGATCCAAATTTAGTCGTGAAGTCACGAGATTTGAGTCTTGCTGGTGGAGCGATACGGGGTTGGGATCGACGCAATGGGTATTATTTTCAAATGCTCCAATCATTAGCAAAGCATTTTAAATTTGATATCGAAAAACCATTCCAAGATTTAACTCCCAAAATACAAAATATCGTTCTTAATGGCTCGAGTGATATTGTTCAATTCACTTATCTGAATGAACGTGGTGATAAGCGAGTTCAAAAGCATGCCTTCGAGGGGATTTTACCTAATTTGAAACGACGCTATCGTGATACTGACTCTAACGTAGTGCGTGAAGAGCTTTCAAAATTCTTATCAAAACAGCCCTGCCAGGTTTGTTCTGGTGATCGACTCAATGAAGCCGCCAGACACGTATTCATTGCTGAGCAAACTCTCGCTAAAATAACCCGAATGCCCATCGATGAAACGCTCGCTTTCTTCGAGCAACTAGAGTTACCAGGTCAGAAAGGTGAAATTGCTTCAAAAATCAATAAAGAGATTATTGAACGCTTAAGCTTTCTGGTGAATGTGGGACTCGAGTACCTGTCTCTAAGTCGCAGTGCAGATACACTCTCTGGGGGTGAAGCGCAGAGAATCAGGCTCGCCAGTCAGATAGGTGCTGGGTTGGTCGGGGTTATGTATATTCTTGACGAACCCTCTATCGGATTACATCAGCGTGACAATGATAGGCTACTCAAAACACTGACCTTCTTACGTGACCTAGGCAACACCGTTATCGTCGTTGAACATGATGAAGATGCGATTGCTGCAGCTGATTTCATTATTGATATTGGACCAGGAGCAGGCGTACATGGCGGTAATATTATTGCGATCGGTACTGCCGCTGAAATATCAGCTAATCCTGATTCTGTGACTGGACAATATTTGAGTGGTCAACGCAAGATCGAATTACCAACCAAACGCACACCGATAGATAGGCAGAAAATAGTTCGTATCAATCAAGCGGCTGGTAACAACCTGAAGAAGGTTAATATGGAGTTACCTGTTGGCTTGCTGACTTGTGTTACTGGCGTATCGGGTTCAGGTAAATCAACACTGATTAATGAGACGTTATATAAACTGGCAGCAATTGAAATAAACCAAAGTAATTTACATGCGGGTGAATATAAATCTTTTTCTGGTTTTGATTTTTTTGACAAGGTTATCGATATTAATCAAAGTCCCATTGGTCGGACACCTCGGTCGAACCCCGCAACTTATACCGGGTTGTTCACGCCCATTCGTGAAATTTTTGCGGCCACTCAAGAGTCTCGGTCGAGAGGATACAAGCCAGGGCGTTTCAGCTTTAACGTCAAGGGTGGACGCTGTGAAGCCTGTCAGGGTGATGGCTTAAAAAAGGTTGAGATGCATTTCTTACCCGATGTCTATGTCACCTGTGACATTTGCAAGGGCAAGCGCTACAACCGCGAAACACTCGACATTCATTACAAAGGTAAATCAATTCATCAAATACTGGGAATGACCGTTGAAGATGCCACTACTTTTTTCAGTGCTATTCCGATGCTCAAGCGTAAGCTTGACACTCTCATGGATGTCGGTTTGAGCTATATAACCCTAGGCCAAAATGCAACCACGTTGTCGGGAGGAGAAGCTCAGCGGATCAAACTATCCCGCGAGCTATCCAAGCGCGATACTGGCCGTACTCTATACATTTTGGATGAACCGACTACAGGCTTACATTTTCATGATATTGAACAACTGTTAAAGGTGCTGCACCGACTAAGAGATCACGGCAATACAATAGTCGTCATTGAGCACAATCTACACGTTATCAAGACGGCTGACTGGATTATTGACTTAGGTCCTGAGGGTGGTGACAAAGGAGGTGAAATAATCGCTTGTGGGACGCCCGAAGATGTTGCAAAAATTAAAGCGTCTTACACAGGTTACTACTTAGCACCCCTGTTAGATGTATAGTATCTTCATTTTAAATAGTCAGAAAATTACCTAATGGAAATGGAAATTTAAATGAATAAAAAAATTACCTGCTTTCAAGCCTATGATGCTCGTGGCAAAGTACCCAGTGAACTCAATACCGATATTGCTTATCGTGTGGGTCGGGCCTATGCCGCATTTATCAAGCCTAAGCAAGTGGCAATAGGAAGAGATGCTAGGCTCACTAGTGATGAGTTATTTGAAGCACTTTCAAATGGATTAAGGGATAGCGGCGTTGATGTCTTAGATCTTGGTCTGTGTGGCACTGAAGCCGTTTATTTTGCTGCTTTCCACTTACAATTAGATGGTGGCATCATGATTACTGCCAGCCACAACCCAGCAGATTACAATGGCTTTAAATTTGTAAAGCATGCAGCGCGTCCCATTAGCGCTGATAGTGGTTTAGTTGATATTTGCCGACTGGCTGAAGACGATTCTTTTTCGCCCATTAGCACCCGAGGAGGCATCTCTAAATTAGATTTAAGAACTGAATACATTGAACATTTATTAGGATACCAGTCAGATAAACACAAACTTAAGCCCCTCAAAATTGTTGCTAACTCAGGCAATGGTGTTTCGGGACCTATAATTGATTTATTAGAAAAACATCTCCCTTTTGAATTTATTAAAGTCCAACATGAACCCGACGGTACGTTTCCTAATGGGGTGCCTAATCCATTATTGCCCGAAAGAAGATCAGTAACGATAAATGCAATAAGAGAACATAAAGCGGACCTAGGAATAGCATGGGATGGTGATTTTGATCGGTGTTTTTTGTTTGACGGTAATGGTCGTTTCATTGAGGGTTATTATATTGTTGGGCTTCTTGGCGCAGCACTATTAGAAAAAAACCCCAACAATATAGTGGTACATGACCCGCGTTTAACTTGGAACACAATTGAATTGGTGAATGAAGCAGGTGGTCAAACAGTTCAAAGCAAGTCAGGACATGCATTTATAAAAGAAACTATGCGAGAAGTTAATGCGGCCTATGGCGGTGAAATGAGTGCCCATCACTACTTCCGAGATTTTGGATATTGTGATAGCGGCATGATACCTTGGTTACTACTCACTCAAATGATGTGCAGTCAGAATAAAACATTGGCTGAACTGGTCGATGAAAGAATAGAAAAATTTCCAGTCAGTGGCGAGATTAATATCAAAGTCGCAAACACAGAAATTGTTATTGCTGAAGTGAAAGCCCACTTTGAAAATATACAACACGAGCTTGATGAAATGGATGGGATTAGCATGGACTTTAATGCTTGGCGCTTTAACCTTCGGTCATCTAATACAGAACCTCTGCTACGTTTAAATGTGGAGTCACGCGGTGATGAACTATTAATGATTCAGAAACGAGACGAATTACTCGAGATTATTAATAGATAGATATTGAAGTATCAAACAAGCTCCAGAAACGAAAAAACCAGCGATTAAGCTGGCTTTTTTATAAAACAATCAAAAAAGTTATTTATCTTCGGCTGCAGCTACTTGTGGTCGATCAACCAACTCGACATATGCCATAGGCGCCTTGTCACCAGTACGGAAACCACATTTAAGAATACGCATATAGCCACCAGGACGTTCCTGATAACGTGGACCTAAATCAGTAAATAATTTGGCAACAATTGCATTATCACGAATACGACTGAAAGCCAAACGACGATTAGCAACACTGTCAGTCTTTGCAAGCGTTAACAAAGGCTCGGCCACACGACGTAATTCTTTTGCCTTTGGTAAAGTTGTCTTGATCACTTCATGATCAAATAACGAAATTGCCATGTTACTAAACATCGCTTTACGATGTGAGCTATTGCGATTAAGTTGTCTGCCGCTATTACGATGACGCATTTTTGAAACCTCTATTGCTTGGCAATTCTTACGAAGCCAATATAATTAAACTAATCAGATAGAACGATATTAGCTAGCTAATTTACTGTCATTTTCAATACTAGCAGGCGGCCAATTTTCAAGCCTCATGCCAAGCGACAAACTATAAGATGCTAAAACGTCTTTAATTTCTGTAAGTGATTTCTTACCTAAATTAGGAGTCTTAAGCAATTCTACTTCGGTACGTTGAATTAAATCACCAATATAATAAATATTTTCTGCTTTCAAACAATTCGCTGAACGAACTGTCAATTCCAGATCATCAACAGGACGCAATAAGATCGGATCAATATGCGACTCTGGCTCTGCTTCTACAACTTCATCTGAACCTTCGAGATTAACAAATACTGATAATTGGTCCTTAAGAATGCTACCAGCAATTCGAATAGCTTCTTCAGGATCAATGGTGCCATTTGTTTCGATATCAATAATTAACTTATCAAGGTCAGTGCGTTGTTCAACACGAGCCGCTTCAACAGTGTAAGCAATTTTACGAACAGGAGAAAACGAGGCGTCTAACTGTAAATGACCGAGAGCTGTTTCTTCTTCTGAAGAGTTACGTGTATTTGCAGCTTGGTAACCACGGCCCTTAAGAATATGAATAGACATATTAAAATCAACGTCTTTAGTCAAAGTAGCAATGACATAATCGGGGTCAACAACTTCAATGTCATGATCAAGCTGAATATCACCAGCAGTAACAACACCGGGTCCTTTTTTTGTTACTGTGAGAGTTGCTTCATCTTTGGAGTGCATGATAATTCCAACACCTTTAAGATTGAGCATAATATCAATCACATCTTCTTGAACACCGTCAATAGTTGTGTACTCATGCAGAACACCGTCAATTTTGAAATCGACAATTGCACAGCCTTGCACAGAAGAAAGTAAAATTCTTCTTAATGCATTACCAAGGGTATGACCAAACCCACGTTCTAAAGGCTCAATAGAGACTTTAGCATGATAGGTTCCTTGCTCTTCTACTTTGACTTGCTTAGGTTTCAGCAGGTCAGAAACTATTTTTGATGACATATCGACTCTTTAAGATTTAAGGAAAGCTTACTTAGAGTAAAGCTCAACTACCAACTGTTCGTTAATATCGGAAGGTAACTCACTACGCATAGGAGATGCTTTGAACGTACCTTGAAATAAAGCATGATTAACATCCATCCAATCAGGAAAACCACTTTGCTCTGCAAGAGACATGGATTCCATAATACGAGCTTGCTTACGAGATTTCTCCCGAATGCTAATTACATCAGAAGGCTTAACTACATAAGATGCAATATTAACAGACGAATCATTAACCAAAACACTCTTATGGCTAACGAGTTGACGAGCTTCAGCACGAGTAGAACCAAAACCCATACGATAAACAACGTTATCAAGGCGAGATTCTAATAACTGAAGTAGGTTCTCACCTGTAGAACCCCTCAAACGTGAGGCTTCTGTGTAATAGTTTTTAAATTGCTTTTCTAAAACACCATAAGTTCTTTTAAGCTTCTGCTTTTCACGTAACTGTAAACCATAATCAGAAACACGTGGTTTGCGTGTTCCAGCGCCATGTTGGCCCGGTGGATTATCAATTTTACATTTAGTATCAAGCGCACGACGTGACGACTTCAGGCCTAAATCAGCGCCTTCACGACGCATCAATTTACATTTTGGTCCAGTATATTTAGCCATTATAAATCCAGCCTAAACTCGGCGTTTCTTGGGTGGGCGACAACCGTTATGTGGTATAGGTGTCACATCATCGATTCTTGAAATCTTGAATCCAATATTGTTAAGTGCTCTGACCGCAGAATCACGACCAGGCCCAGGGCCTTTCACCATTACTTCTAGATTCTTCATGCCCATTTCTTGAGCAACATGTCCGGCTTTCTCTGCAGCAACCTGAGCAGCAAAAGGTGTACTCTTACGAGAACCACGGAAACCAGAACCACCAGCAGTAGCCCATGACAGCGCATTGCCCTGACGGTCACTAATAGTAACAATTGTATTGTTGAATGTTGCATGAATATGAGCAACACCATCAGAAACAATACGTTTAACTTTTTTCTTGGAACGAGATGCTTTGTTATCAGCCATTTCTTAAGCCTATCTTTTTAGAGGACGACGAGGTCCCTTACGAGTACGAGCGTTTGTTTTGGTACGTTGACCCCGAAGTGGCAAGCCACGACGATGACGAATACCGCGATTCGTACCCAAATCCATCAATCGCTTGATGTTCATTGAAATTTCACGTCTGAGATCACCTTCAGTAGAGTAACCCTCTACCTGAGCACGAATAGCCTCAAGTTGATCTTCGCTTAGTTCGCGAATTTTAACTTCCGGACTGATTCCGGTCTCAGTACAGATCTTGGCAGAACGCGTAGCGCCAATACCAAAAATTGCCTGCAAGGCAATTACTGTATGCTTGTTATCTGGTATATTTACACCTGCAATACGAGCCATAAAAACTGATACTCCTAAACTAAACGCAATTTCGTCGGGCGCGCATTCTATCCGCGTAGACCGAAAAAATCAAACAATAAAACTTAATAGCTACGATTAACCTTGACGCTGTTTATGGCGTGGGTCGGTAGCACAGATAACACGAACTGCACCATTACGACGAATGATCTTACAGTTCTTACAAAGCTTTTTAACGGAAGCTCTTACTTTCATAATAATACCCTTCTATAAATGATGAATTATACAAGCTAATAGACATTCTAACGAACGTTACCAGCGCCCCCACCATAACCCTTAAAATTAGACTTCTTCATTAAGCCGTCGTACTGATGGCTCATTAAATGTGCCTGCACTTGGGACATAAAGTCCATGACTACCACAACTATGATTAACAATGACGTACCACCAAAATAGAACGGCACATTCCAGAATAGAACTAGGAATTCAGGTAACAAACAAACAGAAGTGATATAAAAAGCACCCACCAAGGTCAATCTAGACATAACACTATCAATATACGCAGCCGTTTGGTTACCAGGGCGAATTCCTGGAATAAATGCACCAGATTTTTTTAAATTATCAGCTGTTTCCTTGGAATTGAAAACCAAAGCTGTGTAGAAGAAACAAAAGAACATGATCGCAGCAGCATAAAACAAAACGTACAAAGGTTGCCCAGGAGACAAAGTAGATGATAAATCTTGTAACCACCGCATACCTTCTGCTTGACCAAACCAACTACCCAGGGTAGCTGGGAACAAAATAATACTAGACGCGAAAATAGGTGGAATGACGCCGGCCATGTTTAACTTAAGAGGCAAATGGCTACTTTGAGCAGCATACATCTTTCTACCTTGTTGCCGTTTGGCATAGTTAACAGTAATCCTACGTTGACCACGCTCAACAAAAACAACAAAATAGGTAACACCAATAACGCCGACAAACAAAGCCAAAAGAATCAGAGAATTTAATTCACCCGATCTAACCAACTCAAAGGTATTACCAATAGCAGAAGGAAGCCCAGCCACGATACCACCAAAAATAAGTACAGAAATACCGTTACCAATACCTCTTTCCGTAATTTGCTCACCTAACCACATTAAAAACATAGTACCAGTAACCAAAGTAACCGCTGCAGTAAAAATGAAAGAGGGCCCAGGATTAATAACAAGTGAAGCACCGCCACCACCACTTTGACCAGATAAAGCAATCGATATACCGATCGATTGAAACGTTGCAAGACCAACAGTTCCGTAACGAGTATATTGAGTAATCTTTCTACGACCAGACTCTCCTTCTTTCTTGAGCTGTTCAAGAGTTGGGATCGCTACAGTCATTAACTGCATAATAATAGAAGCAGAAATGTAGGGCATAACACCGAGCGCAAAAATTGACATACGCTCAAGAGCACCACCAGAAAACATATTAAACATACCCAGTATGCCAGTTTTCTGTTGTTCAAAAATTTGAGCCATCACACCAAGATCAATACCAGGAACAGGAATAAAAGTTCCAATACGAAATACGATTAAGGCGCCAATAACAAAAAATATACGCTTTTTGAGTTCGCTAAGACTTCCGCCTGACAAACTCTTACCCAGTTGTGATGCAGAAGAACTCGCCATTTAAACTTCTACTTTTCCGCCAGCAGCTTCAATTGCAGCTTTAGCACCTTTAGTAGCTAAAACACCAGCAGAAACTGTAATAGAACGAGACAAATCACCAGATAAAATGATTTTTGCCTTCTTAGTTTGATGAGGAACAATGTTAGCTTCAATCAAAGTCGCAATAGAAATAACATCTAAGCCAGAAATCTCAACTTCACTCAGGCGAACCTCAGCGGAATAACGACCAACCCGTGAAGTAAAACCAAACTTTGGCAGACGCATTTGTAAAGGTATTTGACCACCTTCAAATCCAACTCTAACACCACCACCAGTCCGAGAATTTTGACCTTTGTGGCCACGACCACAGGTCTTTCCAGAGCCTGAGCCAATACCACGACCAACGCGCTTAGACGCTTTATTAGAACCCTTAGCAGGCTTCAATGTATTTAAGTACATTATACTTCCTCGACCTTCAATAGGTAATGAACACGATTAACCATGCCTCTGTTCTCAGGCGTGTCAATCACTTCTACAGTTTGATGCATTCTTCTCAAACCAAGACCAGCAATACAAGCTTTATGAGTAGCCAGTCTACCGTGCTTGCTCTTAATAAGAGTAACACTCAATTTTTTAGAAATCTTATTTCCAGCAGCCATTAGAATTAACCTGAAATCTCTTCAACAGTTTTACCGCGTTTCGCAGCAATATCTTCAGGCGCTTGCATACTAACTAAACCCTGAATCGTAGCTCGAACCAAGTTAATTGGGTTACGAGAGCCATTACACTTAGCTAAAACGTTATGTACACCTACCGCTTCAAAAACTGCACGCATAGCACCACCAGCAATAACACCAGTACCTTCCGATGCAGGTTGCATATAAACTTTTGCAGCACCGTGACGACCTTTTAACGGATATTGTAAAGTACCATTAGTAACAGCAATTTTTGTTAAATTAGCTCGTGCTTTTTCCATTGCTTTTTGGATTGCTAAGGGCACTTCACGCGCCTTACCGTAGCCAAAACCAACTCTACCGTTACCATCACCAACAACAGTTAGTGCAGTAAAACCAAACTGACGACCACCCTTAACAACTTTAGCAACACGATTAACTGCTACTAATTTTTCAAGTAAATCGTCACCAGAATTTTGATTTCTAGGATCTGCCATTTGAAACTCCTACTAGTACCAAACTAAAATTTTAAACCATTTTCACGAGCAGCTTCAGCTAATGCTTTGACTCTGCCGTGGTACTTGAAACCGGAACGATCGAATGCAACAGATTCAATACCGGCAGCTTTTGCTTTTTCAGCAATAATCTTACCAACAGTAGCTGCAGCATCAGTATTACCTGAATTCTTAATTAATGCTTTTACATCGGCAGCTAGAGTTGAAGCCGAAGCCACAACATGTCCTGTCTCACTAGAAAAAACCTGAGCGTAGGTATGACGAGGTGTACGATGAACCGATAAACGGTGCACACCAAGAGACGCAATTTTTGCACGCGTACGACGCGAACGCCTAATACGAGATAACTTTTTATCCATGATAACCGCCTACTTCTTCTTAGCTTCTTTTCTGATAATAGTTTCATCAGAATATTTAACACCCTTGCCTTTATAAGGCTCAGGTGGCCTGAATGCGCGAATTTCAGCACAAACTTGCCCAACTTGTTGCTTATCACAACCACGAACAATAATCTCCGTTTGAGTTGGCGTCTCAATCTGAAGCCCCTCAGGAACAGGATATTCGATAGGATGTGAAAAACCTAAAGACAATGTTAGATTTTGACCCTGGCACTGTGCACGATAACCGACACCAACCAAAATTAATTTCTTTTCAAAACCAGTCGCAACACCATTCACTATATTATTTACAACAGAACGCGTAGTTCCAGTAATGGCAGAGGCACTCTTACTGTTATTTGCAGGCGCAAAAGTTAAAACGTTATCCACGTAGGAAACATCAACATTAGCGTGCAAAGTAAAAGACAATGAACCTTTAGGGCCTTTAGCAGAAAGCTCACGACCCGTAATGCTCAGCTCAACATCGCTTGGAATATTGACTGGTTGTTTTGCAATTCTAGACATACTATATAACCTAAACGACTGAACAGATGACTTCGCCACCATGTCCAGCAGCACGGGCAGTTTTATCAGTCATCAAACCATGCGAGGTTGAAATGATCGATATACCAAGTCCAGCATTGACAGTGGGTAGTTCGTCTTTTGATTTAAAAATACGTAAACCTGGGCGACTAACGCGCTTAATGGTTTCAATAACTGGTTTACCTTGATAGTACTTTAATTCAATAGTTAGAGTCTTCTTAATATCATCAGATACCGAGAATGAACTAATAAAGCCTTCGTCTTGAAGTACAGTCGCGATACCAACCTTCTGCTTTGAAGATGGCATTTTCACATTAACCTTACGCGCTTTTTGGGCGTTACGTACTCGTGTCAACATGTCTGAAATAGGATCTTGTAAGCTCATTTTATTCTCCCTTACCAGCTAGCCATAACTAGACCAGGAATATCACCGCGCATTGCTGCCTCTCGGATTTTATTACGGCATAGTCCAAATTTACGATAAACACCATGGGGACGACCCGTTATACGACAACGATTTTGTTGACGAACCGGAGCAGAGTCTCTGGGTAATCTCGCTAATTGATCTGTAGCAGCCATTTTTTCTTCAAAGCTGACAGTTGTACTCTTAATGATATCTTTAAGAGACTTTCTCTTAGCCGCAAATTGAGCAACCAGTTTGGTACGCTTCAATTCACGTTGAACCATGGAATTTTTAGCCATAATATAACTCGATTATTTCTTGAAAGGAAACTGAAAGGCAGCCAAAAGAGCCTGGCCTTCTTCGTTAGTCTTCGCCGTAGTAGTGAAACAAATATTCATACCACGTAGTTTATCAATTTTGTCATAATCAATTTCAGGAAAAGCAATCTGCTCAGTGATACCTAAGTTATAGTTACCACGACCATCAAAAGATTTAGCGCTCAAACCACGAAAGTCACGAATTCGAGGAATTGTGAAATTCACCAACCTGTCCATAAATTCCCACATTTTATCGCGGCGTAAAGTGACTTTGCAACCAATTGGCATACCTTCACGCAATTTAAAACCTGCAATAGCCTTCTTAGCAATAGTTATAACGGGCTTTTGACCGGCGATCAACGTTAAATCGTTAACAGCAAAATCAACAACCTTCTTGTCTTGTGAACCTTCGCCAACACCCATATTAATAGATATTTTAGTAATACGAGGAATTTGCATAGAAGAACTGTAAGAAAACTGTTCCTGCAAACTCTTAGTAACTGTGTCACGATAAAATTGTTCTAATCTAGTCATCATTAATATCCTAGCTATCGATTACTTCGCCATTCGACTTGAAATAGCGGACTTTACGATTATCTTCCAACGTCTTTATACCGACTCGATCACCCTTTTGAGTAATAGAATTAAACAGCATCACGTTAGATTGCTGAATTGGCGCCTCTTGCTCAATGATACCGCCAGCTTCACCTGAACGCGGATTACCTTTAACATGCTTTTTAACCATGTTAACGTTTTCAACCAACAAACGGTTCTCATCGAGTCTTTTCAATACGTTGCCACGCTTGCCTTTACTACGACCAGCGATAACGATGACTTCGTCACCTTTCTTAATATTTTGCATCACACTATTCTCGGGTCCGGTTCTTTCTTTACTATAACTTTAGCGCTACAGCACTTCAGGTGCTAGAGAGATAATCTTCATAAACTTCTCTCCACGTAGCTCACGTGTTACTGGGCCAAAAATGCGAGTTCCAATCGGCTGCAAGTTATTATTTAAAATAACCGCTGCATTACCATCAAAACGAATTAAAGATCCATCTGGACGACGAACGCCATTAGCAGTTCTAACAACAACTGCGTTGTAAACTTCACCCTTTTTCACTTTTCCGCGAGGAATAGCATCTTTGATACTGACCTTAATGATGTCACCAATAGCCGCGTAGCGACGATGTGAACCACCTAAAACTTTAATGCACTGCATTCTACGTGCACCACTGTTGTCTGCCGCACTTAAAACTGTTTGCATCTGGATCATGACTAATTCCTGCCTTACGACTATTGGGCTGCTTTACTAACAACTTTAACCAGAGTCCAAGACTTAGTCTTAGACAATGGGCGACATTCCGAAATCTGAACCGTATCACCAATTCCACAAACATTATCTTCATCATGGAAATGCAATTTAGTCGATTTTCTTACGAACTTACCGTAAATCGGGTGCTTAACCTTACGTTCAATCAATACAGTGGCAGACTTATTCATCTTGTCACTTACAACAAAACCCGTCTTAATACGTAGAACAGTAGACTCGTCCAACTTTGTATCGCTCATGATTGCTTACCTTTAAGATTGGCACTCATTACCGTTTTAACTCGCGCTATATTACGACGAACATCTTTAAACTGATTAGGACGAACACCTTCGGGATTAACACCTCTTTGCATGCGCAGATTAAACTGCTCACGAAATAAAGCAGTCAACTCGTCACGGAGTTCTTTTACTGATTTTAAACGTAACTCAGAAGCTTTCATTACATTACCTGCCTAGAGACAAATGTTGTCTTAAAAGGAAGTTTTGCAGAAGCCAACTTGAAAGCCTCTCGAGCTATCACTTCGTTAACACCTTCCATTTCATATAAAACGCGTCCAGGTTGAATTTTACATACCCAGTACTCAACGTTACCCTTACCTTTACCCATACGAACTTCAAGCGGCTTTTTAGAAACCGGAACATCTGGGAAAACACGAATCCAAATTTTACCACCACGTTTAATATGACGAGTCATTGCACGCCGTGCAGCTTCAATTTGACGAGCAGTAATCATTCCGCGTTCGATCGCTTTCAGACCAAACTCACCAAAACTGACTTTACTTCCAGTTGAAGCTAGGCCGCGATTACGACCTTTAAACTGCTTTCTAAATTTTGTTCTTTTGGGCTGTAACATAAATTAATCTCTACTTACCTGATTTCCGGCCTTTGCCTGAGTCTTTAGTCTCTAGGTCAAAAACTTCACCTTTGTAAATCCAAACTTTTACACCCAAAATGCCATACGTCGTTAACGCTTCAGCGAAACCGTAATCAACATCTGCTCGTAATGTATGAAGCGGCACACGGCCTTCACGATACCATTCGTTTCGTGCAATTTCTGCACCATTCAAACGACCCGAGACGTTAATTTTAATACCTTCTGCTCCAATGCGCATTGCATTAGTAACAGAACGTCTCATTGCTCGACGAAACATTACTCGACGCTCTAATTGTGAAGCAACACCCTCAGCAACTAACTGCGCATCAAGTTCAGGCTTACGAATTTCTTCAATATTGATTTTCACATTATTAATGTGGGCCTCAACAATAGAAGCAACTTCAACTCGAAGTTTCTCTATATCCTCACCCTTCTTACCAATAATAATGCCTGGTCGACCAGAATGAATTGTGACCGAAACAGACTTAGCAGGCCGAGAAATTTGAATTCTACTAATAGACGCCTGAGCCAGCTTCTTACGAAGAAATTGGCGAATTTTCAAATCTTCAGCAAGATAATCAGCAAATTTAGCAGATCCTGCATACCATTTAGATGTCCAGTCGGTAGAAATACCGAGACGAAAACCCGTTGGATGAACTTTTTGTCCCATCTGTAACTGCGCCCCTTTTAACTGTCTGCAACAGTCACAGTAATGTGACTAGTACGTTTTAAAATACGGTTACCACGACCTTTAGCTCGCGCTCTCATACGCTTAGCACTAGGACCTTGATCAACGAATATTGAAGCAATCTTGAGCTCATCAATATCAGCACCATCGTTATGCTCTGCATTTGCTATAGCAGATTCGAGAACTTTTCGAATGAGCTCAGCCGCTTTTTTATTACTGAAATTCAAGGTAGTTAGCGCCTTATCGACTGCTAGTCCTCTAATTTGATCCGCCACTAAACGGCACTTTTGAGCCGATATTTTTGCATGACGATGTTTAGCACTGGTTTGCATAAGTCTTACCTTTTCTTCGCTTTCTTATCGACGATGTGACCACGAAAGGTGCGAGTTAAGGAAAACTCACCCAACTTGTGACCGACCATATTCTCGTTAATCAAAACAGGCACATGTTGTCGACCGTTATGTATTGCGATAGTTAAGCCAACCATTTCGGGAATGACCATAGAACGTCGAGACCAAGTCTTGATAGGACGCTTGTTATTACTAGCAACCGCATCAAGCACCTTTTTAAACAGGTGATGATCAATGAACGGGCCTTTTCGTAGTGAACGTGGCATGAATAATTACCTCTTATTCCGTCTACGCACGATTAACTTATCGGTGCGCTTATTAGAACGTGTTTTAAATCCTTTGGCCGGAGTACCCCAAGGAGATACTGGGTGACGACCACCTGACGTACGACCTTCACCACCACCATGCGGATGATCAACTGGATTCATAGCAACACCACGAACAGTAGGACGTACACCTCTCCAACGAGAAGCACCAGCTTTACCTAAAGATCGTAAGCTGTGCTCTCCATTACCGACTTCGCCAATAACAGCACGACATTCGGCTAAAACTTTACGCATTTCACCAGAACGAAGACGGAGGGTCACATAAGCACCATCTCGAGCAACATACTGAGCAGATGTTCCAGCAGAACGTGCAATTTGTGCACCTTTACTAGGCTTCATCTCAACACAATGAACAGTAGAACCAACAGGTATGTTACGCAAAGGCAAACAATTGCCAGGCTTAATACCGGCATCATCACCAGAACGAACAATCGTACCAACAACAACACCCTTGGGAGCAATAATATAACGACGCTCACCATCCATATACTTTAACAATGCAATATGAGCAGTACGATTAGGATCATACTCAAGATGCTCAACAACCGCACTTATGCCATCTTTATTACGTTTAAAATCAATAATACGATAACGTTGTTTATGACCACCACCGATGTGGCGAGTAGTAATCCGACCGGCATTATTACGACCACCAGTTTTAGACTTCTTTTCTACAAGCGCCGCAAATGGACCACCCTTATGAAGCCCCGGTGTTTTAACCGAAACAACAAAGCGACGACCTGGTGACGTTGGTTTTGCTTTAATGAGAGCCATGGTTCTATGCGCCTATAGATGCAAGATCAATTTCATGACCTTGTTCAAGTGATACATATGCTTTCTTCCAGTTATTACGTCGACCTAGTCTCTGGCCCATACGCTTAGATTTACCATTTTGATTAAGCGTTCGTACGTCTGAAACTTTGACATTAAATAACTGCTCAACAGCAATTTTTATCTCGCCTTTTTTAGCATTCGTAGCTACTTTAAATACGTGCTGATTAGAAGCATCGCCTAACAATGCAGCCTTCTCAGATATATGAGGTGCTAGAAGGACTTGAAATATTCTTTGATCATTCACGACAAGCGCTCCTCAAGTTTTATCAACGCAGCTTTATCGATAACCACATGCTCTTGACGAACCAAGCTCAAGGGATCAACAACTGCTATATCCATTACTTGGATATGCGGGATATTACGTGCGGCTAAATATACCGCGGAATCAAGACCATCAGTCAAGATTAAAGCGTTACTAACACCAAGCTCTTCAAGCTTAGCAATCATAACTTTTGTTTTTGCTTCAGCAACACCCAACTCTTCAATCAGAATCAAACGTTGTTGACGAATAAGCTCAGAAATTAAGCTTCTCATACCTGCGCGATACATCTTTTTGTTAAGCTTTTTTGTATAGTCGCGAGGACTAGCAGCAAATGTAACACCACCCGAACGCCAAATAGGACTTCTAATGGTACCGGCACGAGCGCGGCCCGTACCTTTTTGACGCCATGGCTTAGCACCACCGCCACTAACAGCAGCACGATTTTTCTGAGCTGAAGTTCCAGCACGAGCTGTACTCATGTAGGAAACAACAAGCTGATGAACCAAGGGCTCATTAAAACTAACGTCGAAGGTTGCATCCGATACAGACACTTTCTTCTTTGAATTATGAATGGTAATGTCCATTTCGTCTATTCTCTACCTTTATAGCTCTTATTGCTTGACCGCAGGAAGGATGACAACGTCACCACTTTTTGCGCCAGGAACTGCTCCACGAATTAAGACCAGATTACGTTCAGCATCAATCCTTACGATTTGGAGGTTTTGTGTTGTGACATTCGCCGCACCCATGTGACCTGACATCTTCTTGCCTTTAAATACACGACCAGGAGTTTGGTTCTGACCTATCGAACCGTTTGAACGATGCGAAACAGAGTTACCATGTGTAGCGTCCTGCATGGTGAAATTATGACGCTTAATACCGCCCTGAAATCCCTTACCCTTACTAACGCCGGCAACATCAACAATTTGACCCTGCTCGAAAATACCGACATGAATCTCAGAACCAAGCTCAACACCATCAACTGAATCAACACGGAATTCCCAAGCGCCACGGCCAGGTTCAACACCTGCTTTACGATAATGACCAGCCAAAGGCTTTGTCACTCGACTTGCACGACGCGTACCTGTAATAACTTGAACAGCGGTATAACCATCAGTTTCAACAGTCTTAATCTGTGAAACACGGTTGGGCTCTACTTCTATAACGGTAACCGGAGTTGATACACCGTCATCAGAAAAAACCCGGGTCATTCCGACCTTACGTCCTACTAATCCGAGAGACATTTTTAACCTCAATCTGAAACTAAACTACTGATTTACACAGCTTTTTCGAAGTCGCGGCCCGAAACAAAAAACTGCTTCGGGCCGCGAGGGCGCGCACTATAACAGAATAATTCTGATTAGTTAAGCTTAATTTGAACATCTACACCGGCTGCAAGATCGAGCTTCATCAGCGCGTCAACAGTCTTATCTGTAGGGTCTACAATGTCCATCAAACGCTTATGAGTACGGATCTCATATTGGTCACGAGCATCTTTATTAACGTGCGGTGAAACCAAAATAGTGAAACGCTCTTTACGAGTCGGCAAAGGAATCGGACCTTTTACACGCGCACCAGTACGCTTTGCAGTTTCAACTATTTCTGCTGCAGAGCGGTCAATGAGACGATGATCAAAAGCCTTAAGGCGAATACGGATCGTTTGATTAGTAGCCATTTCTATATATCCAATTTATTCAGGTATTTTTTAAGCAAGAATCTTAGCAACAACGCCCGCACCAACAGTACGACCACCTTCGCGTATTGCGAAGCGAAGTCCATCGTCCATTGCGATTGGCGCTATTAGAGTAACTTCCATTTTGACGTTATCACCAGGCATTACCATTTCAATACCTTCCGGTAATTCACAGGCACCTGTAACGTCCGTTGTACGAAAGTAAAACTGTGGGCGATAACCGTTAAAGAATGGCGTGTGACGACCACCCTCGTCTTTCGACAAGATATACACTTCACATTCAAATTTTGTATGTGGCGTAATTGAACCCGGCTTCGCTAATACTTGACCGCGCTGTACGTCTTCACGCTTAGTACCGCGTAATAGAATACCAACGTTATCACCTGCTTGACCTTGATCAAGCAACTTTCGGAACATTTCAACACCAGTACAAGTCGTCTTGATGGTATCAGTAATACCGACAACCGCAATTTCTCCACCAACCTTAATAATTCCGCGCTCGATACGACCAGTAACAACAGTACCACGACCTGAGATAGAGAATACATCTTCAACTGGCATCAGGTAGTCACCATCGATTGCTCGTTCTGGCTGAGGAATGTAAGTATCTAAGGCTTCAACCAACTTAATGATGGAAGGAACACCAATGTCACTGGTATCGCCTTCTAATGCTTTTAGTGCAGAGCCTGTGATGATAGGTGTGTCGTCACCTGGGAAGTCGTACATGTCTAACAATTCACGGATTTCCATTTCGACTAGCTCTAGTAGCTCTTCGTCATCAACCATGTCAGCCTTGTTCATGAAAACTATAATGTATGGAACACCTACCTGACGAGCCAGTAATATATGTTCACGTGTTTGTGGCATAGGACCATCAGCTGCTGAACAAACAAGAATAGCACCATCCATTTGAGCTGCACCGGTAATCATGTTTTTAACATAATCCGCGTGACCTGGGCAATCGACGTGAGCGTAGTGACGATTAGCTGATTCATATTCAACGTGAGAGGTTGAAATAGTTATACCACGTGCCTTTTCTTCTGGCGCATTATCAATTTCTGCAAATGCCTTAAACACGCCACCTTGTAGCTCTGCCATTACTTTGGTCAGTGCTGCGGTTAGCGTAGTTTTGCCATGATCGACGTGACCAATAGTTCCCACATTGACGTGGGGCTTGTTCCTTTCAAATTTTGCTTTTGACATAACAGTTCTCTCAGCGCTACTTAATCTAATTACAATCCAGCTAAAACTGGCCCCTAGCCAATAATTGCTAGATTTAAAACTTAAAGCTCAATACTGGAGCTCATGACCGGAATCGAACCGGTGACCTCTTCCTTACCAAGGAAGTGCTCTACCGACTGAGCTACATGAGCCTAATTCAATAACAACTCTACCTTTTTAATGGAGCGGGTGGCGGGAATCGGACCCGCGTCATCAGCTTGGAAGGCTGAGGTAATACCATTATACGACACCCGCAAGTAATACTTTCTTAGCTCAGGCCGTCAAATTCACCGACCTTAACAGTCGCACTTTTATGCACGATTTTCTATTCGTAAGTGACAAACCAACAATCAACAATTTTTACAAACAATGATCGTTTTTAACTAATGTCACCCTTAACTTAATAAATGGTGGAGGGAGGTGGATTCGAACCACCGAAGGCTGAGCCAGCAGATTTACAGTCTGCCCCCTTTGGCCACTCAGGAACCCCTCCAAACAAGGTGCGTATTCTCTACATGGCGTATGGTTCTGTCAATAGCAATAACGTTTAATTTGACACTTTAATCTACGCCTTATTGAAAAAGGCCTCGAACAATTCGAGGCCTTTCAATATCGAGCCAATTATACTCGACTATAGAAACTACTTTTTAGCTTCTTTACGTTCTTTCACTTCTTTAATAACTTGCTCGGATACATTTTTTGGACATGGCAAGTAATGCTCGAATTCCATTGAGAACTGACCACGGCCTGAAGTCATCGTGCGCAAGTCACCGATATAGCCAAACATTTCCGACAGAGGCACATTCGCTCTTACACGAACACCACTAGCTGCTGCTTCTTGAGCCCTGATCATGCCACGCCGACGATTCAAGTCACCAATAACATCACCTACGTGATCTTCAGGAACAAAAACGTCAACCTTCATGATTGGCTCCATTAGCTGCGGACTTGCTTTTGGAATTGACTGACGATAGCCACCTTTTGCTGCCGTCTCAAACGCAATAGCAGATGAATCGACTGCATGGAAAGCACCATCTACCAGCGTTATCTTAACGTCCAGTAACGGAAAGCCTGCCAATACACCTTCAACCATACAAACACCAAAACCCTTTTCGACTGCAGTCCAAAATTCTCGCGGTACGTTACCACCAGTAACCTTTGATTCAAATTCGTAGCCACTACCCGGCTCACCTGGTTCGATGACATAGTCGATCTTACCAAACTGGCCTGAACCACCCGTTTGCTTCTTATGTGTGTAACTATCTTCAATGCGCTGCGTAATTGTTTCACGGTAAGCTACTTGTGGCTTGCCAACAGTTACGTCAACCATGTGCGTGCGACGCAAAATATCCACTTTGATATCAAGGTGCAACTCGCCCATACCTTTAATGATAGTCTCTCCACTCTCTTCATCAGTTTCGACATGGAAAGATGGATCTTCTTTAATCATCTTACCCAATGCAACACCCATTTTCTCAGATGCACTTTGATCTTTAGGCGTGATTGAAATCGAAATAACAGGCTCTGGGAATACCATAGGCTCCAGAGTTGCTGGAAACTTAGGATCGCATAGCGTATGGCCTGTCTGTACGTTTTTCATTCCAACAATAGCAACAATGTCGCCTGCTTGGGCAGAATCAAGCTCGATTCGATCATCCGCATGCATTTCTACAATACGACCAATTCGTTCTGTTTTACCTGTAAAGGTATTTAGTACGTTTGTGCCTTTTTCTAACTTACCTGAGTAAATCCGAGTAAACGTTAAAGCACCAAAACGGTCATCCATAATCTTAAATGCCAATGCACGAAGCGGGCGATCAACGTCAACAATCGCAAACTCACCAGTCGCATTACCTTCAAGATCAACTTCAGGCTGAGGTGGAACTTCGGTTGGGTTCGGTAGGTAATCAACGACTGCATTCAGTATCAACTGGATGCCTTTGTTCTTAAAAGCTGAACCACAATAAGTCGGGAAAAAGTCGAGAGCAATTGTTCCTTTTCGAATGCAACGCTTAATATCTTCCATTGCAGGCTCTTCACCATCGAGGTACTTTTCTAGCAAGTCATCGTCTTGCTCAACGGCCATTTCGATCAATTTTTCACGGTACTCTTCAACTAGGTCAGCCATATCGGCTGGTGGCTCTTGAATTACATAGTTAGTTGGGTCACCAGTACCGTCCCATACCCACGATTTGCGGGTTAAGAGGTCGACACAACCAGTGAAATCCTCTTCAGTACCAATCGGCAACACCATGATCATTGGATTGGCACCCAATACATCTTCGACTTGCTTTACGACACGAAAATAATCAGCACCTAGCCTGTCTAATTTGTTAACGAAAATAATACGCGCAACTCGCGACTCATTCGCATAACGCCAGTTGGTCTCTGATTGTGGCTCTACGCCACCAGAACCACAGAATACGCCAACACCACCATCGAGCACTTTTAGTGAACGATAAACTTCGATTGTGAAGTCAACGTGTCCCGGTGTATCGATAATATTGAAACGATGTCCGTTCCATTCACAACTTGTCGCTGCTGATTGAATTGTAATACCACGCTCTTGCTCTTGTTCCATGAAATCAGTCGTCGCAGCACCATCGTGCACTTCACCGATTTTATGGATTTTTCCAGTGAGCTTCAGTATGCGTTCAGTGGTCGTTGTTTTACCTGCATCGACATGGGCAAAAATGCCAATATTTCGATACTTATCAAGGTCAGCCATGGTTATTCTCAAATAAAATAGTTATAAAATACTGTTAATTGCCCACTTATTGTTGGCATGTTGCAACGGAATAGCGCTCTGGCTTCATTTATCAAAGACGCTAATCTAACGCAAGCCATTGATTTACAAAGTAATTTATATTGAACGGGATTTCTATCGGCGCACATTCTACCACACAATCCGAAAACTAAAACCGATCCTATCGAATTGCTATAAAAAAACATCCACAAAACACATCAAATGAAAAATTTCAGACTGAAAATCCACTATCACTGGACAGAATCTCAATCATTACACTCGACTAGTTTGGTTTACTGAGGTTTGATTACCTCACAATTAAAGACTGCCTCTCTAGCCGCTGATGGTACGGGTTGTTTCTGGCCAAGTGCAAAATCAAACCACACACAAACGGCTTTTGATGTCACTACAACCTTATCATGTTCATCATAAATGCTAGCCGACACATCAAAACTGGTATTACCGATTCGACTGACTCGAGTTGCAACTTCGAGATTTGTCGGGTGATGCACCTGACTCAAGTATGAAATCTGCATATCTGCCACTAGGATACCCTGCCCCATCGGCTGCTTGAATTTGAGACCAAGCACTCGGTCGAGATAATCTAACCGACCTGACTCAATATAACGAACAAATATGACATTGTTGATGTGCCCCAGCATATCAGCATCACCCCAGCGCGTAGGAACGTGCGTAAAAAAATTAAAATTAGCCCTTCCATAGGGGTCAACTTTAGACATCTCTAATTCAAACCGTCGACCGTAATTGCTGGTAAGGCTGGCGCATTAAGTTCAGCACTCTTTCGCGGCGGTATAACCTTTGCCTCTCCGCTTACAACGACTTCATTGTTTTGATTAGTTACCACACAGTTGAGGATCAATAACTTTTTCGCATCAATCTTTTGTTCAATAGTAACAACAGCCGTTAAGGTATCACCCAAACGAGCCGGCAATTTAAATACTAAAGTTTGCTCCAAATAAATACTGCCAGGCCCTGGCATAACGGTACCAATGCAGGTCGATATTAAACTGGCAGACCATAGGCCATGAGCAATACGCCCTCTAAAAATAGTCTTTGCCGCATAGGCTTCGTCGAAATGAACTGGATTAACGTCACCCGAGGTTTCACCAAATAGGGCAATATCTCGCTCAGTAACGGTTTTAGAGAATTGTCCTTGATCTCCAATTTCAAGCTCTTTGTAGGTTTTTGATTTAAGCAGGATCATTTTAGTCGTTCACCAATCGCTTTGTGTTATTCATTAAGGCTCATTGATACTCTAATGAATTTTAAAAGCGTCAACATCAATACCCATAACACTACCTGAACCTGCTTGAACGGTTATTTTTAATGCCTCGCTTCGGGGTAAAATATGTTCTGCAAAAAATAACGCTGTCGTTATTTTACTACTGTAAAAGGCGTCACTCTCTCCAGCATCACTGTGCTGCTGAGCTAAAACTGCAGATCGAGCCATTAACCAGCCAGCAATCACATTGCCTGCTTGCATCATATAATTAACACCAATCGCGCCACCCAGAAAAGGGTCGTCGCTAGCCTGAGTCAGAAACCAGTGTGTTGATTCTTTCAAGCCGATCAATGAACGGCCAAATTCTCGTTTAATACGTTCAAACGCATCAGTATGACTGGGCATGGCATTTTCGAACAATTCCATTTCAGCTATTAACTCACCCATACCCTGACCTTGATCACGCCACATTTTACGCCCCATTAAGTCAAGCGCCTGAATGCCCGTTGTGCCCTCATAAATAGTCAGAATACGAGCGTCACGCATATATTGAGCGACACCCGTTTCTTCAACAAAGCCCATTCCACCGTGTACCTGTACACCCAGATAAGCGACTTCCTGTGACATCTCTGAACACCAGGATTTGACGATAGGAATATATAGGTCGAGCCTGCGCTGATAACGCGATCGATCATCTTCCAAAACCGAACGATTCGCTAGGTCAGTCATACTCGCAGTAACGTATCCAAAAGCACGACTGGCTTCACTCAACGCCCGCATTTGCATCAATATTCGTCGAACATCAGGGTGATGAATAATAGTGACTCGATCATTTGATCCATGTGCATAACCTTGAACTCTCTCTTGTGCATACGCTAGTGCTGCCTGATAAGCTCTTTCTGATAAGCCAACGCCCTGCATTCCAACTTCGTGGCGCGCATTATTCATCATAGTAAACATACAAGCTAAACCATTGTTCTCTTCCCCAATCAAGTAACCGACAGCACCCTCGTTATCGCCATAACTCATGACGCAAGTGGGTGAGGCATGTATGCCGAGCTTGTGCTCTAGAGAGACGACTTTTAAATCATTTCTATCACCCAAGCTGCCATCTTCATTCACCAAAAATTTGGGCACCAAGAATAACGAAATGCCTTTAACCCCTTCCGGTGCATCGGGTAGACGAGCTAATACGAGATGAACAATATTTTCAGTCATCTCATGCTCACCCCAGGTGATGTATATTTTTTGTCCACTGATGCGGTAATTTTCACCATCACGCTCTGCCCGCGTCCGAATAGCAGCCAAGTCTGTGCCCGCATGAGACTCTGTAAGGTTCATGGTGCCGGTCCATTGGCCAGAAATCATTTTACGGAGATACTGTTGTTTCAGTGTATCGCTTGCATGTGCATCAATCGACTCAATCGCACCTGAGGTCAATAATGGACACAAGGCTAACGCTATATTAGATGAGTTCCAAATTTCAGTCACAGCCGAATGCAATAGATTCGGCAAACCTTGTCCATCAAATTCAGTTGGTTGTTTAATACTCAACCAACCGTTATCAGAAAACTGTTTAAAAGCATCCGTAAAACCTGGTGGGCTGATAACCTGTCCATTCTCAATAAATGTGCCATGAACATCACCTGACTGATTCAAAGGCGCAATAACTTCTTCCGCAAACTTCCCTGCCTGCTCGAGAATAGCCTCGACAAGATCATCATTGGCATCTTCGTAACCCGGTAACTCAGTCAGTGCTGACAATTCAGCCAACTCTTCAATAACGAACTGCATTTCTTTTAAAGGTGCTTTGTAATCATACATAATGCGTTACTACCTTTTGATATAAATAACGGATGTGCAATTTTGATCCGCGTCTTTAGACTGCATAATGGACTTTAATCAATCAAAGGATTTGACCAAATAAGCTATTTCAATACGCCATGATTTATCAGCATCAAACGAAGCTGCTCGACGCGCTTGCGATTAACGCCGAGATCAGAAAAACCCCAACGAGCAGCGGACCTAATTGCAATAGACTCAGCACCAGGGTGCCAGTAAAGCTCAAAATCATCCACGAAACCAAATATAGCACTCTGACATTCCGCATGGAGATAACCATCAGACTCCTTCACAATTTTAGTTCGGGGCAATTCCAACACTAACTTACGAACAGTTTGCCAAGCCTCATCTGACATTAAAGCTAAAGTATAATTTTGTATTCGGTGCTTTGCGTCTTTAGCATCGCTTGAAACACAGTTTGGAGTATCTGGACACAGCGAGAGCGCTTCGTCATAAACACCCAAGTTAAGCGGGCGCTTACCCGAGCAAGATAGTATCAAAATGCAGCCTATTAAAATTAAAACGCTTTGTGTGATTGTTTTGATAAAGCCTCACAGCTCCAGTCAACTCGTTAAATTTAAACTTTTATTATACTGAAACTGACCGTTCGGTATAGTACTCTGTGGTTTCCTGAAATCTTATTGAATGTCATTAAGCTCATTAGGTAGTGCCTCCTTTTAGCTTAAACCGCTTTCACTCCTTACAGGCTTCTGAGTTTAAGTTCAATTATCTTAACTATCCGAACAGACAGTACAACCATTATCATCGCCACATTTACGGTTAATAGACACGAAGAAGTCATATACTGAATGACTTTTCTTTGATGGTGCATAATAGTTTGTACTTTTTAAACCACATTTCTAGCCTCGGATCTTTGCACTGCATAAAACTAACAAAATACTTTTTGCGTGTTTTTAGGCCTACTTATTGCGCTGGTAGCTAATGCTATTCAAAAAATACAGGCACTGAAAGTTAATGTTCGATTAGTGAGATTTTCCATTTATAGTCCTTTGACTCCATCTAACGAATAGTCTTGTACCGAGCGAAGTGGCTCCATTACAACCACATTCATATCAATAGATTAAACCTTCGACCTAATGACTTATAATTAATACTGATATTTATTTATTAAAGTTATCACTATTGATTGAAAATAATATATTTGACCCAACTTCATCGACTGAAATGAACATAATAGAAACTCAATTCTCAATTGGACAGGTGGTAAAGCATCGGAAATTCCCTTTCCGGGGTGTTATTATCGATGTTGATCACGAATTCAACAATACCGAGGAATGGTGGCTATCAATCCCTGAAGATATTCGTCCTCGAAAAGATCAACCTTACTACCATCTTCTGGCAGAAAGTGAATCAACCGTTTATGCAGCTTATGTTTCTCAACAAAATCTGCTGATCGATGATTCTGGCCGACCCATCAGACATCCTGATGTAGGAAATATTTTTGGTGAATTCCTCGGCGATAGTTATGCCGTCCGGGCAGGCTCTCGACATTAATTAATGCCTAACCGATAAGGATATTCTTTAATTAGAGGTAATTCCGAAGATTGTTATCGACTATTAGTTTCAGACAACACTCTTGACCGGTCATAAGCTAGTCGAATATTAGCCAATGGTGAAAAAAACATTTGGGTAGAATCCAGGCCGGCTTAGCGAGTGATCTTTTCAGATCGACTGGTTCAGATGTATTTCACGGTATATGTTCCGCAATTAACTTTCCCATAATATTACCTTTGGCTATGCTTGACGCGTTATAACAACCCACAGCAATACCGCTGAAACCAGCACCGATGACTATCCAGTCTGCTAATTGGTTATTCTGTTACTTTCGATATTGCTGCCATGGACCTGTTATTTCGGTCCAGCTGCAAATATCATTCCTTAACATGCCACCAGCCTTTTACTATTTATCATTGTTAAAACTTTAGGAAACTATCATTCGGTTTTTATAACTAAAAAATTTCTCATAATATATTTTACTCAATTGGTTATTCTTTTTAACCCTAGATAATCGAATCAAGATAAATTGGGCCCTTTAGTTATTTTTTTTAGTATAGCCATTTAGTATATATTGTGGACTTCGATCTATAGTAGCTTGCACTGCACATTTTCATTTAGGGTGGCCTTATCTAATCAAATAAGTCTTCATCCGTTATTTTATTATTCTAAAACTGGGGCAAAAAATGGACAGTCTAACAAACTGGATAGCTAATAATGGCGTTGAATGGGGCATTAAAGTCAGTATTGCAATAGCAATATTTATTGTTGGTAAAATCATTGCTCGAATCATGAGCAATCTACTCAAAAAAGTACTAATCAAGTCTGGTACTGATTCGATGTTAGTTAATTTTTTAGGCAGTATTTCTTACGGTGTATTAATCATCGCTGTGGTACTTGCCGCGGTAGACTCTCTCGGTGTGAACGTTACATCATTAATGGCCGTTTTAGGCGCTGCCAGCCTAGCGGTCGGTTTAGCGCTGAAAGATTCACTATCTAACTTTGCGGCTGGCGTTATGATTATCATTTTTCGGCCATTTAAAATTGGTGACTTCGTTACCGCAGGTGGTGCAGCAGGTGTCATTGATGAAATTGGTTTGTTCGCAACCCTAATGCATACTGGAGACAACCAACGCATCATTATTCCAAACTCAGCTATTTTGAGCGGTAATATTACCAACACCAGCGCTTTACCTACTCGTCGTATTGACCTTGTTATCGGCATTGGTTATGACGACAACATCGGCCAGGCGCGTGACATTATTATGGCGATCTTAACGTCGAACCACCTTATTCTGAAAGCCCCCCCACCAGCTGTTTCGGTCGCAGAGCTGGGTGATAGCAGTATTAATTTAAATGTTCGTCCCTGGGTGAAATCAGCTGATTATTAGGGCGTGCGCGCTGAATTACTCGAAGGCATTAAAGGCAAGCTAGATGAATCGGGTATTAGCATCCCTTACCCACAGCAAGATATTCACGTCCACAAAGTTAAAACAGGGTAAAAGGCCTATCTAGCTCAACTAGGATTTTGGCTTTTTAATCCCTTTTTTTATACTGTTTTCAGGCTATGGTTTAGGGCAATTTGGAAAAGTAAGCGATCCTCTCGTGCAAAACACCCGCTTCTCCAACTTTTACTAAGGCGCAGCCTTGTAAATCAGTGCCATTAGCTTGCCACCAACACCAAACAGTGACTGGGTTAGTATGGTAGTCGATCACAACATCACTATAGATTAAAAATGGATTGGCATTTTCTTCTGCCCCCATTTCTAAAGCAAAACTTTTAAAATCATTTACAAACTGAACCAACTCGTGCCGTTGAATTCGCCCGGTATTAGGGTCGTCATAATGGAAACCATCTGCAGTGACAGTCAGACTTAGCTCACCATCACCAAGCTTCCAACCTTTGAGATAGGTTTCAATTATTTCTGTAATTGACATATCCTAAGCCCTTCCTGCTAAGTAGTAACCAATACCCTTCTAAAGAATAGAAGGGGTATCGATACTTTTTTATAAGTTCTAGCTTTCGCTCGATGCTGGCATTTCAGATTCATCGATACCGGGCACATGGGTGATACCCGCTAGTTGTTTCCAGTCAACGGGATAGGCGGCGTAGAAAATAATGCACTTGTCATCACACTCATAGGTCACATGATTATCTTTAGGGACATACATCAAGTCACCAGAATTAAGCTCGTAGCCGATACCTTCTACGACTAAACGAAAAGTACCTTTGAGACAAAAAATAAGTTCGTCACAGGTTAAATCCCATGGCACCGAAATTTTATTCAGTGCATTGATTCCACCAGCCATGCTCTTACTGTTCCCAACATTAACGAACGGCTTAATGAAAGTGCCGTTCTCTGGCAAGTTATCAATTCGGTCTTGGATATCTGCGATTCTAAATACGCTAGGTGCTGTCATTGTCATACTCTCCTGTTGGTAAGATTAAACGGTGATTTGGTTAAGTCTTAATTTAGTTAAAATAATAGCTCTGAAATAGATTTATCCAGAAATTTTTCAAATTTAGGGTCATTTCCCGGTGATGCGACACAATGTCCCCAAGGCGATGAGTAGACACGAAGTTCAGCATTGTTAATTTGTGCCACCTCTATTTCGTTATCTTCAACCCGAAAGTACATGTCGTCATCACAGACAATGATGATTGTTTTTGCCTTAATCGCTTTAAGTGCTTTCACAAAGTCACCATCGTAGGCGGGCTGACAACTGATATCTCCTTGCTGCCAAGTGTTTAATTTACACAACAAATCATTCGCATCCCAATCCAGATGATCTTGTTCCCAGTCTTGTAATAAGGCTTCAGCGTTGTCAAAACCCTTCAATCGATACATTTCTTTGCGATAAAAAGTTTGCGAGAATGCCCAACCGGCATAATTTCGCCCAAAGGCTTTTAAACCCTTTACTGGTGGTGTTTGGTAATTTCCATCGTCATAAACAGCATCTGCCTGAAGCGCCGCTTTGACGCCTTCGAGGAAAACAATGTTGTGCTCCGATGTCTTTGACGAAGCGCAAAAAGGTAAAATGGCTTTGACCATATCGGGATATTGAGCCGCCCATTGAAAAGCCTGACAACCGGCCATCGACCAGCCTGCTACCAACGCAATTTCTGTCACGCCTAGTACCTCGGTTAGAAGCTTGTGCTGCGCTCGGACATTGTCAAATAATGTGATTTCCGGAAAGTTACTCGCATTGAAAGGAGCTGGGGTGTTGCTCGGTGACGAGGAAATTCCGTTGCCAAACAAGTTCACTGAGACGATAAAATGCTTGTCTGGATTGATAGCACGGCTAACACCAAAAAAACCTTCATTGCGTTGGTGACTGCCGGTATAAAAAGTGGGCAATACCACAACATTATCTTTCTCTGCATTCAGCTCTCCGTAGGTTTTATAAACCAATTGAGCACAAGGCAAAACAAGTCCTGACTGAAGTTCAAAATCAGCCATTTCATATGTACGAGCGTTGGCGCTAGCATTTGTCATTTATTTGTTAACCATATTGAGTGAGAGGAGATCACATATCCCCTCTCTGTCGATTAAAATAATCTTAGATATTCTGTTACTTCCCAGTCCGTAACTGTTTGGTGGTAGCGCTCCCACTCATCGTCCTTGTAAGCCAGATACGATCGAAGCATCACCGTCCCCATTACCTGTTTCGCTAATTCATCATGGCGCAATGACTCGAGTGCTATCATCAAGTTACGTGGCAATCTGCGAATCCCTGCTGCTTCAAACTCGGCGTCCGTCATTTCATAAAGATTAAGATTACAAGGTTTGCCTGGCTCCATCTTGTTTTGAATACCTTTTACAGCACCAGCAATTGACATACCTAATCCTAGGTAGATATTCATGCACATATCGGCGGCACGGTTTTCAATACAGTAACGGCTTTGTGGCAAACGGAACTGAGCTGCACGATTGTTGTAACCATAAGTAATATTGGTCGGTGCCCAAGTAACAGTCCCCCCTTCGAAACCACCCACTCTGGGCACTAGACCGTTGTAAGAGTTAACAGTTGGGCAAGCAATGGCTGTGATGGCTTCAGAGTGTTTAATTAAACCACCAACAGCCCAAAGCGACTCGTCGCTCCAACCATCTTCATCATTGCCAAAAATATTAACCCCTGGCGCATCCGCTTTTTGTAAAGACAAGTTGATATGAGCACCAGAACGCCAGTCACCACTGGTTGGTTTAGGCATGAAAGTAATGAACATGCCGTGTTCCTTGGCTACTTCTTTTAATAGGATGCGCAGGAAGGTATAACGATCGGCCATTTCTAACAAATCGGTGTAATGAAAATCAAGTTCGAACTGTGAGTAGCCACCTTCGGCAACTACGTCATGCATGTTCCAACCCATGTCTTCCAAGATATCAATCAAGTCCTTCAAAAATGGCATAGAATCGATAGATTGCTCGACATCATAACCAAAGGCCTGTCGGCGTGAACGTAAACCTTTTTCAGGATCACTATCGAAGGCTTTCACTGGCTGTCCTTCATCATTAAAACGCATCGCAATGAATTCTGGCTCGATACCAGCATAACCGACATAACCAGCGTCTTTAGCATCACGGATTTGACGCTTTAGTGCCTGACGCGGACAAACATTGTAGGGCTTATCTTCCCAGAATAAATCGGCAAAGATAATCGCCATTGACTTGTCCCAAGGACAAATATAAACCGCATCTAAATCGGGTACCATTACCTGATCTGAATCGGCAGGCGATAGTTCAGGCACAAATGAAATAGAGTGAACCGCAAACTGAGGGCCTTTACCCATGCACAACTGCTCAAAGTCACTCATCGGCACTGGCTTGGTTTTTGGAATACCAAATAAATCTATCCAGCTCGAAAGTACGTATTCAACGCCCGCATCTTCTAACTCTTTTCGAACTTCGGCAATACGCTCTTTTGTGGGTAAGGCCTCGGTGAAGGTCTCTACATAAACGGTCATACCATTCTCCTATTTTTATATTTTATGCGACAGCTAACTAAATTCTGTTGCACTTAGAGGACACTACAAAGAGTGTTGTTTTCAGCTCCAATTTTGCTTCAGCAAAAACTGATTTTTGAAATTTTTAAGTCCGGTCATGGTTTCGCTGGATGCTATATCTAACTGTGAATGAATTTCTTTATCTAGAAAAGCGAGAAACCCATTTCGATCATTACTCACGACTTCAACTAATAAGTCATACCGCCCACTCACCCAAAGTATGTAAACCACATCAGGAGAAGCGGCTAGTCTCTCCGATAAGGCCTGCACGGTATGTCCAACAGCCACTTTAATCCCTAGCATCGCATCGCTTTTGTATTCGGCAGCAACTGGATCAGCAATTGCGACGATGCGCAACATGCCAGCCTGTTTCATGCTATTCACTCGGTTACGAATCGTGCCCTCAGAGACAGACAGGCTTTTCGCTATCTCGGAAAATGCCATGCGCCCATCGGTTTGCAACATGCCAACAATTTCACGATTTAATTTATCTTCGCTAAAAATACTACCCGCTACTGCAGAGCCATCTGCAACAGACCCTGATTCATCTAACTGTTCAACTACCCTGATACCACGAGTCATACTAAATCCTTAATTCCGTCATCAATTTGGCTAAAGTGTGGTAACAAGCATAAATATGCATTACACATTAATCAAGAATTTATTTACTTATACCGTAATTATTTTGTAGATTTTTTACGAATTATGGAATAAATTACGACAAATATTAATGTTTACAGCAATTCATCGGGAGTGATACGCCATGAAGCAAGTTTTGAGTACGACCTTACTAAACATGTTTGATAGCGATAGCGTGCCCAAACACGGATTACCCGGTGCGGCCTATGTCAACGATGCATTCAAACAGTTAGAAGATGAATATTTGTTTGCCAAATCATGGACCTTTGTCGGGTTCGCCCATCAACTCCCCAATCCAGGTGATATCCAACCGCTTACCATTGCGGGACAACCCATCTTTTTGATTCGTAATGACAAGCGTGAGGTCAAAGCCTTCTACAACGTGTGTCGACATAGAAATCTACAGCTAGTATCAGAGGCTTCAAACTGTGGCCGAATGATTCGCTGCCCTTACCATAGTTGGAGCTACGACCTCGCTGGCAACCTTAAAAACGCCCCCTTCTTTGGTGGCGAAGCCAAACAACTTTGCGAAGGTTTTGAACTAAAAGAGAATGGTTTAGCACCAATTGAATGCGAGGTTTGGCATGACTGGGTTTTCATCAACCTTGACTCAAATGCCCTGCCATTCAATGAATTTCTTCAACCGCTTAAAACCATGCTTGGTGATAACGATATTGCCCAATACAGGCCTGTCGCTATTATTGAATTTGGTGAAGTCGCTTGTAACTGGAAACTGTTAATGGAAAATTTCATAGAGCCATACCATGTACAGTTCGTGCATAAGACAACAACCAGTCAGCCCCTCGAGGATCATTATGCTGTTATAGAAGGTAATTGCCTAGGTAGCGCAGTCGACCTATCTGACGAGCAAGTTGCCAGCGCAGGGGAAGGCACTCTGGGCGTCACGTCGCAATATCTGACATTGTTTCCAAACTTTGTTATGGGTACCTACCAACCAGATCAGCTGGGTGTTCATTTAAATATTCCAATTAATGCGGGTACGACTCGTCAATATCGGGTGATTTATATCCACAAAGATGCGCAATATAGTGAAGACCAGATTCAGGCACTAAAGAAATTATGGCATAGTGTTCACCTCGAGGATCACGAGATGGCAGAACGCTTACAAATAGGACGCCAATCACATTTGGCGGCATCAGGTGGCGTGTTATCGCCCTACTGGGAAATCAGTGTCAGAAGATTCCAGGAACTGGTGGCGAATGCAATCCGCCCAGGCTTAGAAAATTAATCTTCCGATATTATAAAGAGACCAAAAATGAACTCGACTACAAAACCAGACTTTCGACTCGACCATACAATGATTCGAGTGTTTGACCAAAAGAAAACCATGGACTTTTATACCCGCATTCTAGGCATGGATATCTTACGCCAAAACGAATACCCAGACGGCCGTTTCACCAATACCTTTGTTGGTTATCAAGGGGAAGATGAGGGCACATCGATAGAAATGACCTACAACTGGGACCAGGCAGAACCTTACGATATGGGTAACGCTTGGGGGCATTTTGCCTTGAAGGTAGCAGATGTTTATGCAACCGCTGAATATTTGAAATCAGAAGGCGTTGAATTTGTCAGAGACCCCGGTCCAATGAATGCAGGAACAAGGGTGATTGCATTTTTTAAAGATCCCAATGGTTATGTATTTGAATTAAACGAACCCACATCGGTTTAGCCTTTTCAGTAACTAAATAACTATGTTCGTCGCGGGTTTCTAAGGATAGTGTGACCGTCAGTAGTTTTTAGTTTTTAGTTTTTAGTTTTTAGTTTTTAGTTTTTAGTTTTTAGTTTTTAGTTTTTAGTTTTAATCATTCTAGATGCTTCACAATACGCTCAATTGATTTGCTGTTTGCCGTAGGTTTCCTGTAAAAAAAAGGTGCCTATAAAAGCGAATGATGTCACTACTAACAAGCTGATGAATGCGCTAGTAAAAGCTTGTTCGGAATAGACTCTGGCACCGTCTACTAAACGACCATCCCAATTTTTATCTAACAACCAGCCGATCAATGGCTGAACGACCGCCCCTGCCCCGACGATAAACATGTTCATTAAGCCAAGCGCGGTACTACTGAATGCTGGACGATTGAGTTCTCGGACCGAGCTAAAACCGGCGGTCATCGTGCAACCACCTGCGCCGGTCATAAAAACCAATAACATAATCATCCCAGTGGTGCTTGGGGTGTAAAGTATAAGCGTCGCAAATGACAGCAAACACAATAATGCACCTGACATCATCACTGGATTACGACGACCTATCTTGTCAGACAACCAACCCACAAGGGGAGAAAAAATGGCCCACCCGACAAAGATCATCGATGCGATACCACCCGCTTGGACGGTTGAATAACCATGGACGGTCGTCAGCCAAGGCACGGACCAAAGCGCACCAAAACCCAGCATGGTTGCGGCTAGACCAAATCCGATGATGGCGCAGATCCAGGTTTGTAAATTGTTTAAAACCAACTTCAAACCATCCAATAACTTAACCTCACTTGATCTATCTGTAGCTGAATTAGTTTTAGTCAAACTAGTTTGATTTGAATTGCTGTTGCCAGTATTTGTCAACTGATCAGCAGAGCGACGAGGTACCAGCACAAATAACAAAATTGAAAGCAGCACCGCTACGCCAGCCAATACAGTCATTGTGCCTCGCCAGCCGAGTGATTCGACCAAATGTCTTAATGGCGCTTGACCAAATATAGCACCGCACATGCCGACGGATTGCAGCAAGCCTGCTAACAAGGTGTAACGAGAGGAGTTAAACCAATAACCTGCAATGGATAAAGTTCCAACAAACGCAAACGCTACTGTGCCACCGATTAATGCCCTGCCAATCGACGCAGTCACAATCGAATCGCTCAACGCAAAACCAATTGTGGCAAAAGCACATAAGCCTGCTGCAGCGCTCATTAGTTTTCTAGGACCAAACCGATCAGTGAGCATACCCACTGGTAACTGAATAGCCGCATAGGTATAAAAGTAGAATGCAGATAATGAGCCTAACGCAGTTGCACCAACGGAAAATTCTCGCATTAGCTCGGCCGTCATCACGCTCGGTGATACACGCTGAATAAAAGCGTAGCCAAAGAATAACGCACCGAGTGCAAAAGCGATGACGGCGGCAGAGCGACCCACTTCTACCTGAGAACCTGTTTTCATGCTTGATGACATTGTTAATTTACTCTACCACTATGAGGCCGGGCTTAATTTTAACCTTTTGCTAACATTAATCTCACCCCATCGTTTAGCAAACTCGATGCTTTGATCGGGAGTTAAATCCTGGTTACAGATAAACATGCCACTCTGCGCTACGAAAGCCCGACGCATTTCTAAAAACTTTTTGTGGCTTAATCCACAGCCAATATCGACTTTACAAATTTCAGCAAAGACAAAACGGCTAACTAGGGTACCGGATATTGTGTTGCTATTAACTCAATTTTAGTAATATAAGT
>Ga0208413_1000275_pt1 | contig 43080 bp, 54 predicted proteins | sample AntAceMetag02UKD_FD_184761 | JGI IMG/M metagenome (GOLD analysis project Ga0208413, IMG submission 184761) | Saline lake microbial communities from Ace Lake, Antarctica - Antarctic Ace Lake Metagenome 02UKD (SPAdes) (version 2) | ecosystem: Environmental > Aquatic > Non-marine Saline and...
TTCTGATGGATTTGGTTTAATGTACGCTAAAAATAACAAACTAATAATTGATAAAATTATTCCTAAGAATTTTAATGATTGTTTAAACTTGTTTAATTTGCATAAATCAGAAACAAATAAAATAGCGATGCATTTTAGATTTACAACAGAAGGGGTCTCAACTTTAGAAAATTGCCACCCGTTTATATCATTTGAAAATGAAAATAAATCTATTGCTATGATGCACAACGGGGCTAGATTGCCTATCCCTTTATTAAATAAAAAAAATAGTGATACGTATTTCTTTAATGAAAACTATTTAAAACCTTTATTTATTAAAAATAAAAATATCTTACATAGTCAATATTTTATTGAGCAGTTAGAAAAGCATATTGATAGCGATAAATTAGTTTTTTTAGATACTAAGGCAAATCAATTTTTTATAATTAATAAAAATGAGGGTAATTTTGTTGGTAAAAATTGGTATTCTAATAGCTACTGGAAGGATACTCCAATGACCTATAGCAACTTTAATAATTACAATTATATTAATGATGATTATGATTATGATTTAGAAAGTTATAATTTTCAAAAATCTAATTCTATTGTAAATATTAACAGTCAAAAACAATATGACCTATACGAGCCTTTATCAGCTATTGAGGTTTTAAATCTTGATCTACCTGATATTGATATGATGATTGATGATTATATATCTAGCGATCAACAGGAATTAGTATCAGAGTTAATTTTTGAATTATGCGAAAAATTAAAAGCTAAAAATAATTTATCAATTAAACCTGTGTTAACTGAAGAAAAGAAAGGGGATTTAAAAATATGATTGAAGGATTAATTTACTGGAAGTTTATACTGTGGGTATCTTTTATTCTAGTATGCTTTCTTTTAATTGGTTTTTGTTTGGTTGTTTCTGATACTAATCAAGATTAATTAATTAAATATTCTATATTGGGGGATTAGTTTTTATACATTCCCCCAATAAACAAAAAGAAATCATTATTAAACTTATTTCCTTATTTTCCCCCAATTAATAAAATCCTAATAGCCTTTGAGCCGTTGTCCATTCATCATTATTATTTAGTCAATATCTATGAGCCGTTAGCCATTGCCCGTGAGCCGTTGCCCGCGTGCCGTGAGCCATTGCCCATGTGGATAGATGGCAAGTCCGCCACCATTATCAATTTTTTATGAAATAAAAAATTAGATAATGGTAGAACAATAATAAAAGACCGAAGGTCAATATGTACTTAACCATGTACAACGAACAATTAATATTTAAGAGTATCATTGAGCAATGAGTAGTTAGCAAAGTACTATCGATTTATTCTACAAAAGGTATTAGTTCTGTATCTAAGGCTAGACCCTAAATTCAGGGTAGACTTGTAGACTTGCTCTAGTATATAACTATACAGACATAAATGGATGAGAATTCGATAGATTTAGACTTGATGACTCCCGAAGAGCGTGTGCTCTTTGTAAGGAAACTTGAACTTAAAAAGCGACAGTTAGAACTTGCTCAATCATCCCGAGAAAATTTTCTTGATTATGTGAAAAATATCTGGCCCGATTTCATAGGGGGGGAGCACCATAAAATCATTGCAGGCAAACTAGAGGCCCTAAGAGACGGAAAGATAAAAAGATTAATTGTAAACATGCCTCCTCGACATACAAAGTCTGAGTTTGCCAGTTATTTGTTTCCATCTTGGATGATGGGGCATAACCCTAAATTGAAGATTATTCAAACCACCCATACAGCAGAGCTAGCATATCGTTTTGGTAGAAAGGTTCGTAACTTGATGAACGAACAAGAATTTAAAGATGTGTTCCCTGGAGTAGAATTAAGAGCAGACTCACAGGCAGCGGGCCGTTGGGAAACAAACCATGGCGGTGAATACTTCGCAGCTGGTGTAGGAGGTTCTATCACGGGTCGTGGTGCAGACTTACTGATCATTGATGATCCGCATTCCGAGCAAGATGCCATGTCCAAGACTGCTATGGAAAATGCCTGGGAATGGTACACCTCTGGTCCTAGACAACGTTTACAACCTGGTGGTGCGATAGTCGTGGTCATGACAAGATGGTCAGAGACGGATTTAACAGAAAGATTAATTGAAGCGCAGAGTAAAGATTCCCATGCCGACCAATGGGAGATTATTGATTTCCCTGCACTCAAAGAAGATGGACAACCTATCTGGTCAGAGTATTGGAAGAAGGAGCAGTTGGACGCGGTCAAAGCCTCACTGCCCGTGAGCAAATGGAACGCACAATGGCAGCAACAACCCACGAGTGAAGAAACGAGTATTCTTAAACGAGAGTGGTGGCAAATATGGGATAAGGATTCTATGCCTAAAGTGGAATATATTATTCAATCCTACGACACGGCTTTTAGTGCACGGACCACTGCCGACTTCTCAGCCATTACAACCTGGGGAGTTTTTACAAATGAAGCAACGAACAAACAAAATATTATTTTATTGGATGCACAAAAGGGCAGATGGGATTTTCCAGATCTCAAACGTATCGCACTAGAGGAAAATAAATATTGGCAACCTGAGCAAATAGTCATCGAAGCCAAAGCAACGGGGCTCCCCCTAACTCACGAATTACAAGCAATGGGGATTCCGGTCATCAATTTTACACCGAGTAGAGGCAATGACAAATTGGTAAGGGTCAATTCCATTTCACCTTTATTCGAATCAGGGATGGTTTGGGCACCCGATTATAAATGGGCAGAAGAAGTGATTGAAGAATGCGCAGCTTTCCCGTATGGTAGATACGATGATTACGTGGACAGCACAACACAAGCATTGATGAGATACAGACAATTTGGAGCTTTAGTCCACGATTATGACGAAGAAATGGAAAAACCTGAAAGAAGGAATATTAGTTACTATGCAACGTAATTTATGTTATAAAAATTAAATGGCAGATATAGATAAAATTTTAAACCAAGCTCCGACTGAAACGATTGAAGAATCAGCAGAGATCATTGAAAGCAACCCTAGTGATTTATCACAATTAGAAGTAGAGACAGAAGAAGAAGGAAGTGAAGTATTATCTTTAGGGGGAGAAGAAGGAGGAGGAGAGGAAGACTCAGAGGAAGACTTCGCGGCTAACTTAGCTGAATCATTATCCGATGAGGTCATGTCAAAAATTTCAAACGAATTAAGAGCACAGTATGAAGTTGATTTAACTTCAAGAGACGAATGGGAACAAGCCTACATCAAAGGATTAGATCTTCTAGGATTTAAGTATGTTGTTCGCTCACAACCTTTCCGTGGTGCGTCGTCAGTTTCTCACCCTCTTTTAGCAGAGGCCGTCACACAATTTCAAGCTGGAGCGTATAAAGAATTATTACCTTCTGGCGGTCCTGTTAAAACAGCTATCGTAGGTGAAGTGACAACAGAAGTGGAACAACAAGCAGAACGTGTTAAAGAATTTATGAATTATCAAATCATGTACAAGATGAAAGAATACGATCCAGAGATGGACCAACTTCTATTTCATCTACCTCTAGCGGGCAGTGCATTTAAAAAAGTTTATTACGATGGCAACATGGGAAGACCTTGTTCTAAATTTATTCCAAGTGAAGACCTGGTGGTGAATTACGGAGCAACAGATTTAAATGATGCAGAAAGAATTACTCATCAAATAAAAATTTCTCCTAATGATTTAAAAAGACAAATGCTTTCTGGTTTTTACAGAGATTCAGATATTGATGTGAATGAAGATGAATCAATGTATCAAAGTTATTCTCAAATTAAAGAAAAGTATGATGAGTTAGAAGGCGTAAGAAAATCAGAGTACAGCGGACAATATATGTTATTAGAAATGCACGTTGAGTTAGACCTCGAAGGTTTTGAAAACATAGATGGAAGCGGAGCTCCAACAGGATTAAAACTTCCTTACGTTGTAACCATTGAACAAGGGCAAGGAAAAATTTTATCTATTTATAGAAACTACGCACCAGACGATGGTTTGTTTTTAAGAAAAGAATTTTTTGTTCATTACAAGTTTTTACCGGGTCTTGGTTTTTATGGTTTTGGTTTAGTGCATATGCTAGGAGGTTTAACAAGAACCGCAACAGCAGCACTTAGACAACTTCTTGACGCTGGAACTTTATCTAATTTACCTGCTGGCTTTAAAGCTAGAGGACTTCGTGTACGTGACGATGGTGAGCCTCTCCAACCTGGTGAGTTCAGAGATGTAGATGCTCCGAATAATGATATTCGTGGATCATTGATGCCTCTTCCTTACAAAGGTCCAGATCAAACTTTATTTTCTTTATTAGGATATGTTGTAGATGCTGGTAGAAGATTCGCTGCTATTGCAGATATGAAAGTAGGAGATGGTTCTCAAGCTAATCCTGTAGGAACTACAATGGCATTATTAGAACAGGGTACCAAGGTAATGAGTGGTATTCATAAACGTTGTCATTATGCACAAAGAAATGAATTTGATTTATTAGCTAAATTATTTGCTAGCACTTTACCACCAGAATATCCTTATAGTGTTGAAGGTGGGAATAGACAAATTAAAGCTCAAGACTTTGATGATAGAGTAGATATCCAACCAGTTTCTGATCCTAATATTTTTTCTTCAAGTCAAAGAATTATGATGGCTCAAACACAATTACAATTAGCACAAGCTAATCCAGAAATTCACAATCAATATGAAGCATACAGAAGAATGTATGAAGCTTTAGGAGTACAAGCTATCGAAGCTATTCTACCTCCTCCCGCTCAACCTCAACCTATTGATCCAGCAATGGAAAATGCTCAGTCATTAGGACTAATGTCTTTAATTGTTTTTCAAGAACAAAATCACGAAGCACACATAGAAGCACATAGAGCTTTTATGAGTTCCTCTTTAGTCAGAAACAATATTCAAGTAGCTACTATTTTACAAGGACACATCATAGAGCACGCAGGAGCTATGGCTAGACTAGAAGTTATGCAAGAAATTCAACCTCAATTAGCTAAAGAAGCTGAAAAATTTGGAGGAAAGATTCCAGAAGATCTACAAGTTCAATTTAATGCGCAAATTGAAAGTCAAGTAGCTATTAAGATTGCAGCCATAACAGATGATATGGTAGCTGAAGAACAAGAATCTTTACCTATTGGTGGAGATGATCCTCTTGTTGAAATTAAAAACAGAGAAATTGATATTGATCAACAAAGACTCAACTTAAAAGCAGCAGATGATATAGCTCTTAGAAAAATTGAATTAGATAGATTGGAACAAAAGGCTTCAGTCGATCAACAAAGAGTTCAAGCACAATATGATATCGCTGATCAAAGAACAGAAGTTCAAAGAGAACGAATCGATGTTCAGAGGAAGAGAGTAAATAATGAATAAGAAAATAGATAAAAAAAAGTGGGAAGAAGTAGATCAAGAAATAGTTGCTTCCTTAACAGCAGAGTTTAAAGCTTTGTTCGGTGTTTATGAAGCACAAGGAGTAGAACCTTTAGCTATGGCATCAGCTATGCTATGCGTTGGGCAGTGGGCCATGAAGCAAGAAATAGGCTTGAAACAAACTCAGGATTTGTTAAAGTTATTATCAACATTTAGATATGTCGAGTTTAGACATGTAAATGAAACATTACACTAGGAGGCACGATGAAAAATAAAAGTTTTCCAGATATGACAGGTGACGGCAAAGTCACTAAAAAAGATATTTTAAAAGCTAGAGGTGTCCCAGGATTTAAAAAAGGTGGCGAAATGACTAAAAAAAATAAAAATAAAAAAGGTATGGTAGTGGAAGTCAATATAAGACCAGCTACTAAAACTGAAATGAAAATGGCAAAGAAAATGAACAAAGGTGGAATGGTCGAAGACCTAGGATCACCGAAAGAAGTTTCTTTTAACTCCGCTGGTGGTAAGTCCACAATGCGTGGTATGGGTGCAGCAACTAAAGGCGGCAAATTTCAAGGAGTATTTTAAATGACTATAAAAAAAGAAGAAATGTATAAAGGTGGTAAAGCAGTTATATCTGATAGGCAAAGAGAAAAAATAGAAAAAGCTATAGATGGGTTTTTAAATTCACAAGGAAAGGAGAATAGCTATAAAAAAAAAGAAACATTTGGCAACAAAGAAGAAATAATGAGAAGAATCGCTGCAGATGAAGATCTTAGTCCAGAAGAGGTAGAAAGATATACAGCTAATTATATTAAACGCACCGCTGAAAGAGGCAGTAGGTTTAAGACAAAAGATGGTAAGATGTATTATAAGGCAGGTTACACCAAAGAAGGAGATTCTAAAAAAGCTATGGGTAAACAAGCTATGGCATTACAAAAAAAATTAGGATTAGTTAAAGACGGTAAGAAAAATTCAAGCCCTACACAAATGGACAAAGATAATGCTTCTAAAAAAAGTAGAGGTGGACTTATGAGAAAACCTAAGTTAGCTAAAAGAGGATTTTAATTGACAAGTTATAAGGCAATTCAAAAACCTAAAAGACTTACTAGAACGATTCCTCCAAAGCGAGGACCCAATCCCCAAGGTATTAATTTAGTGAAAAGTAAAAAGGTAAAAAAAGAAATTGCTTAATCAATTATTAGGCGGAGGCTTAGTTAAAACTGTAGGAGCAATAATAGATTCCGTTCACACAAGTGAAGAAGAAAAAAATAATGCTAAGATTAAACTCAAAGAAATTGAAGCAAGTCTTAATCAAGCACAAACTCAAATTAATTTAGCTGACTCTAAATCCACTGCCACAGGCATTGGTGGTATTATGCAGCGGTCGTGGCGCCCCCTCATCGGGATGAGTTGCGCCCTAGCAATCTTGTGGGAGTATGTTTTAAAACAATTTATAGTTTTTATATTGGCAGCATTTAGTATTGAACATGCACCTTTACCTGAGCTTGACATGTCAACCCTATTCCCTCTTGTCATGGCTTTATTAGGCATGGCGGGAATAAGATCCTTCGACAAGGTCAGGAAAGTTAATTCAGATAAATAGTGGCTCAAGAGATAACAATATACGTAGCTATTCTCCGTTTAATTAATAGTAGACAAAGTGACTTAAAAGATACTATATTAGATGGGAACGTAGAGAATTGGGCAAATTACCAATACCTAGTTGGGCAACTCACTTCTCTTCGCAAACTCGATGCAGATGTTAGGGATTTGTTTCGCAAATGGGAGGTAGACGATGACGATGACGACAATGACACCTGGGATAGTGATTCCAGAAAATAAAATAGTAGGAATGAAACCTACAAATAAAATAGAAATACCAAAAAAAACTGAAGAAGTTAAGTTTGAAAAGCCTAATGAAAATCAGTTATCTAAAGTTCCTAAACCAACAGGGTGGAGATTAGTAGTCTTACCTTATAGAGGTATAGGTAAAACTAAAGGTGGTGTTTTACTAACAGACAATGCCGTAGAAGAACAACAGATAGCATCTGTTTGTGCTCTCGTCTTAGAAGTTGGTCCTGATGCTTATCAAGATAAAGCAAAATTTCCCCAAGGTCCTTGGTGTAAAAAAGGAGATTGGATTGTCATATCACGTTACGCTGGTTCAAGAATTAAAATTGAAGGTGGCGAATTACGTATTTTAAATGATGATGAAATTTTAGCGACTATTGATAGTCCAGAAGATATTTTAGGAGTAGTAACATGAACGCAGTAGATAAAGAAATTGAAATGCTTCAAGCAGAGAAAAAAACCAAACCTACTTCTTCTTACGAAGTCGAAGTCACTTCTGATGATATAATAGAAACATCATCGGAAAATGAAGTTGAATTTAAAGAAGAAAAAAAAACTTTTGAAGTAGAAGAAGATTCATCACAAGGAGAAGATCCTGTTGTTGAAAATATTAGTAAAGCTGAAGAAGTTAAAGAAGAAGATGGAAAAGGTAAGTACAGTAAATCTATTCAAAAAAGATTTGATGAATATGCTTATCAATTAGGTGAATCTAAAAGAAGAGAAGAAGAAGCAATTACAATTGCTCAAGCAATTAAATCAGAAAGAGACAAAGTTAAAGCTACCTTAGAACAACTTAACAAAGGTTATGTTGATGAAATGGGTGGAAGAGTAACGGGTTCTCTAACTGCTGCTAAAGCTAAATTAAAAAAAGCAATGGAAGACGCTGATTATGAAGCTGTCGCTGATTCTCAATTAGAAATTGGTAAATTAAGTACAGACCAAGCTAGATATGAAGATCTTAAAGTTAGAGTTGAAAGACAGCAAAATGCACCTAAGCAACAAGAAATTGAAATACCACAACCACAGCCACAACAACCTGTTAAAGATCCTAAAGCAGAATCTTGGGCAGCTGGTAATGAATGGTTTGGTTCAGATAAAGTTATGACAAACGTCGCTTATGCAATTCACGAAGAATTAGTTAATCAGGGGGTTGATCCTCGTACAGATTACTACTATACTGAAATTGATAAACGAATGAGAGATAATCTCCCTCATAAGTTTGAACAACAAAATTCTTCACAAGAGGAATCCGTCACGCAACAGCCCGTCCAAACCGTTGCAGGCGCACGTCGAAACAGAGGCACAGGACGCAACATAGTTAAGTTGTCAAGTTCAGAAGCGGCAATCGCAAAACGACTTGGTCTTTCCAACGAACAATATGCGTCGGAAAAACTAAAGTTACAGAGAGGTAATTAATATGACGATAGATAAAACACCAAGATCTGCTTCCACAAGGAAAAGCGAAAGTCGAGTAAAAGAATGGCAACTACCAAGTACGCTTGATACCCCTGACGCACCTGAAGGTTATAAATTCAGATGGATTAGGCAATCAGTAAGAGGATATGAAGATAACAAAAATGTTATCGGTCGAATTAGACAAGGTTATGAACTTGTCCGAGCTGACGAATTTCCCGATTTTGATTTCCCAACCGAAGCTGAAGGAAAACACAAAGGCATTGTTTCAGTGGGTGGATTATTATTGGCAAAGGTGCCTTTAGAGATAGCAAAACAACGTAATGATTATTACAAAAAAATATCCCAGGATCAGCAAGATGCAGTGGATAACGATCTCTTTAAGGACGAACATCCTTCTATGCCTTTACATAGACCAGAGCGAAAAACTAAAGTTACGTTCGGTGGTTCTTCAAAAGACGAATAGTTTTTAAAAAACCAAGACGTAGCACTTACTTAATAACCATACTTTATAAAGGAGTATAACATGGCAAACCAAAATGGAGCCTTTGGCTTTAACCCGGTTCGTATGCAAGGATCAGGTCCGTCTACAAATGGACAGACTAGATATGCAATTGCGAATGGGGAAAATACAGGAAACATTTTCCAAGGAGCACTTGTGAAAATGGTAGCTGGTGGTACAATCCAAGTTGCAACTGGCGTTGCGGATATTGCGTTAGGTGTGTTCAATGGTGCACAGTGGGTGGATACATCCTCTTCAAAACCAACATGGTCTAACTATTTTCCAAACGCTACTTCATCTTACGATGGTATAATCAATGCTTTCGTTATTGACGATCCAAACCAATTATTTGAAGTTCAAGTATCTGGCGCGTTCGCAAATACAAACATTGGTCAAACAGCAAACTTAGTCAACATGACTGACGGTTACACAGGGTCTGGGACATCTCAGGCGCAAGTTAACAGTTCTACATTTGGAACTGGAGCAAACACAGCAGTGAGAGTTATTGGATTATCTGATAACCCTGAAAACTCTGACGTGACTGCTAACAACTGTAATATCGTAGTTAAACTTAACAAGCATTTTTACTCAAGTAATCTTGCAGGCATATAGGGAGTTAATAAACTATGGCTATATCAAGAGCACAACTCGTTAAAGAGTTAGAGCCAGGTCTAAACGCCCTGTTTGGCTTGGAGTACGCACGTTACGATAATGAAGATAAAGAGATCTTTGATTCTGAATCTTCAGATCGTGCATTTGAAGAAGAAGTAATGTTAGCTGGTTTTGCTGGTGCACCTGTTAAAAATGAGGGAGCTGGAGTCGCATTTGACACAGCAAACGAAGTTTTCACAGCTAGGTACACACACGAAACTATCGCATTAGCTTTTTCAATCACAGAAGAAGCGGTTGAAGATAACCTGTATGACAGATTATCTGCTAGATACACAAGAGCCCTTGCACGTTCAATGGCAAACACTAAGCAAGTAAAAGCTGCGGCTGTTTTAAACAACGCATTTGCTGCTGCTGGTGCTGCTGGAACAAACCCAGGTGGTGACGGCGTATCTTTAGTTAACACTCAGCACCCTCTTCAATCAGGTGGATTTTTGCAAAATAGATTAGCAACAGACGCTGACTTAAATGAAACATCATTAGAGCAGTCACTAATCGACATTGCAGCTTTCCTTGACGAAAGAGGATTAAGAACAGCTATCAAAGGAATGAAATTAATTGTCCCAAGACAATTACAATTCTCTGCTGATAGGCTTATGAACTCTACACTAAGAGTTGGTACAGCTGATAACGACATCAACGCAATCAGAAACATGTCAATGATTCCTGAAGGCTATGTTGTTAATCACTACTTAACTGATGCTGACGCTTTCTACATCAAAACTGACTGTCCAAATGGTTTCAAACACTTTGTAAGAACACCATTAAAAACAGTTATGGAAGGTGACTTTGATACAGGTAATATCAGATACAAAGCAAGAGAGAGATATTCTTATGGATTCTCTGATCCTCGTTGTGTATTCGGTACATCTGGTGCATAAGTAACAATTCAAAACATTAATTTTAAAGGGCGCTTTACTGCGCCCTTTTTTTATTCTATAACTTAAACTACAAGCATTAATACTTAGATACATACACTGAGCTTGTCAGACGGTATAGAGATTATGTATCGAAAGGTCTATACAACCAAGGAGGTTTAATATGGCTACAACATCGTTTCAAGGGATCGTAAGATCGTATGGCGGACAAGACAAATCATCTGGAGCAACTCCAGGTGTAGTACTTCTATCAGAAGTAATTTCATTCGACGCAGCAGCAGCAGCAGTAGCTTTAACACCAGTTAGAATTGGTACAAGTGCTACAGCAGGTGAAACTTTTGTTTTACCTAAAGGTGCTATACCTGTTTCATTTTCAGTAGTGGTAGTATCAGTAGGTGCAAGTTCTACAGTTGATATAGGAACTACAGCTGATGTAGATGGCTTCTTTAATGAAGTAGCTTCAGTTACAAAAGGAACTCTCAAAGGTGCAGATGGTGCTTTAGTTATTCCAGCGGGTATTCCAGCTAATGCTACAGTAGCAGCTTCAGTAGGGGCAACAGCCGGTACAGGAACTGTTACAGGTGTATTTACTTATACAATAGTAGATAACGCTCAACCAGGAGAAGGACAACCTTCACTAACATAATTATATATTAACTCTGTGAGAGAGAGTAATGTCTCTCTCACCATGATAGGAGAACAATAAAATGGCAAATACAATAACAGGTCCAGCAATTCAATTTCAAGGTGACCGAAAATTAATTAACACATGCTTTGTCTTAGCTGACGGAGGAAGCGCAAGTTCTATTACTTTAGTAGATGTCTCAGCACTTACCTCTAGTGGAGGCAATAGTTGCACTCGAGTAGCATTAAACAAAATATGGTATCAAGGCGCTGGAGCAGCAAATGCTTCTGCAACTATGGCTTGGGACGCTACCTCAGATGTTCCTTTTCTTTCTTTAAACTATGATAACAACTTTGATTTTTCTAGTTTTGGAGCACTTCAAAATACACAGGCCGCAGGTTATTCAGGGGATGTTTTACTAGAGATTCCAACTACAAGTGTCGCTGGCCAAGAATACGTAGTTTGGTGCGAATGGATTAAGTATTACGATTAAATATGGAAATAAAAACTTCCGTTAAATCTGGTAATTTCCGCCCTACTAAATCAGGGGCGGGAATGACTACTAAAGGAGTTAAAGCTTATAGAAAAGCAAACCCCGGATCTAAATTAAAAACGGCTGTTACAGGTAAAGTAAAAAAGGGAAGCAAAGATGCAAAGAGAAGAAAATCTTATTGTGCAAGGAGCGCTGGTCAAATGAAACAATTCCCTAAAGCAGCGGCCGATCCAAATTCTAGATTAAGACAAGCAAGGAAGAGGTGGAAATGTTAATAGATCCATCGAGAGCAGCCTACGATAAACTTCAAGCAAGCGTTAGCGAATACAGAAAAATAAATCCACACAGTAGAGATAAACGGTATGGAGAAGGTTTGACATTTGAAGATTTTAAAACTAGGTATGATGCGGGTACAGACTCCTTCCAACCAACATATTCAGGTCCACCTATGCAACCATTACAATCTGCAAGCGGAGGACTAGGAGGGCTACTAAGTAGATTCCCAGGTTTGGGCAATGCCACACCAGGGCCGGTTGATCCAATTATGCAAGGATTTCAAGAGTCTGAGTTTCATAAAAACGCTAACAAGATGCAGCAAGATGCAGTCGACTTTAAATATAAAGGCAAAGACAGGACGATGAATAGTTCGATGCATGGAGCTTTTAAACAGTATTTAGATTCAATTGGTAAAAGAGATTTATATCAAGGAAATGTTTTTTCTACTCCCCAACAACCAGGAAGAGGTCTACTAAGTAGTACCCCAGGTGAAAATCCATACGCACTCAACAATCCATCGAATCCATTGAATCAATTGAATGTTACTCCCCCCGAAATTCCTGTAAGTATGCAACAACCGATACCAGGATTGGGAGCTCCTCCCCAAGGCATTGGTTCGTTGACACCTACTCCCCAACAACCGATGACGCCTACTATGCCAGGAAATACTATGCCCGAAAATACAATGGGAGGAATTAATAGTTTGTCAGAATTTGGCAAACCACCTTCGTTAGGAGGGAATAATAGTTTTCAACCCAATCAACAACCGTTTAAGGATAATCAAGGACTTAATAGTTATATAGATAATATGGTTAATGGAAGATTAAAAGATATCTTCGGTGGGATAATGGGGTCATTTAAATGATGAGTAGAACAGTGACTACCTATTCAATTTTAATGTATAAATTAATTTTATTTTTCTATAAACTATTTAACAAATGCAAATAGATACCAAATATATCGCATCATTTCTTCCTATGATTTTAGCTGTAGGAGTTTTATATGGAAGTTTTTCAAATAAAATAGAAGCATTAGAAAGAGAAGTAAGTGATATTTCCCAGATGAAAACAGATGTAGCTATTATTAAGGAAAAAATAATGTGGATGGAAAACTATATGAGAAAAGGTAAATAATGTTTAAAAAAATAAAAAAAATATTTAAAAAGATTAGAGACTATTTAAAAAGATTAGCTTGTAATGTATTTCACATTAAAGAGTGTTCTTGCGATAATGACCAAAAATAGGTCAATGACAAAAAGTACAGTTAATAAAGCAGGCAACTACACAAAACCTACTCTAAGAAAAAATATATTTAATCGTATTAAAGCACAAGCTTCACATGGAACTGGCGCTGGACAGTGGTCAGCGAGAAAAGCACAAGCGGTAGCTAAAGCATATAAAAAAGCTGGCGGAGGATATAAATCCTAATGGTTAATTTAAAAAAGTCACAAAAAAGTTTAAAAGCATGGGGAGATCAAAAATGGCAAACGAAATCTGGAAAGCCTTCTTCTAAGACAGGCGAAAGATATCTACCAGAAAAAGCAATCAAGAGCTTGACTCCTGCGGAATATGCGGCAACAACAAAAGCTAAAAGAAAAGGCAAAGAAAAAGGCAAACAATTTGTATCTCAACCAAAGAGTGTAGCAAAGAAAGTAAAACCTTTTAGACGTGTCTCGTAAAAAACAAGCAGAAAAAATTAAAGCAGACGTTATTCAATGGTCTAAAAAAGTTCTCGAACCCATGAATAAACACATAGGTTTTCCCGCTTGCCCTTTTGCGGCTAAATGGAGAAAAGAAGGGAAAGTAAGAATTGAAGTTCGTATGGACAAAACAAAATACGAAAAACATCTTACCGATGTAATTAAATCTTGGAACAAAAAACAACATGATATTATTATTTTTTGCGATCCTTTTTGGGATCAATTTACACCGGAACAATTCCAAGAAAAAATAGATTTTTACAATAAGCTGTACAATAAAAAAGATGTTTATTTTATGGGTTTTCATCCTTCCAATCCCGCAACTCTAGAAGAACAAGCCTTTTTAGCAGACCCTACAGAAGAAGAAGTAAAACATAGTGATTTAGAATATTCTATGATGCTTGTTCAAAAGTTTAAACAACTGTATGAAGCAAGTTGCAAACTCCATAAGATAGGTTATTATGAGAAGTGGCCAAAGGATTACTACGAAGACGTAGTATTAACTAGGCAAAATTTATATAAAAAACTTTTTATTAAGGAGTACAAGTCATGATGAAAAAAAAACAAGTTATCAAAAAACGCGGTGGCGGAATGATGAAGAAACAAGTCGTTAAAAAACGCGGTGGCGGAATGATGAAAATGAAAAAAGGTGGAATGACAACTAAAGGAACTAAAAAGTAATTTAATATGTCTACTTCAGGTACAACCACTTTTACTCTAGATACAGAAGAACTTATCGCTGAAGCGTTCGAACGTTGTAATAAACAAGTAAGAACAGGTTATGATATTAAATCTGCTAAAAGAAGTTTAAATTTATTACTTTCTGAATGGGGTAATCGTGGTGTACATATTTGGAAAGTTGAAAATGCTACAATTAATTTAACTGCAGGCACAACTTCCTATCAACTTCCAGCTAATACCGATGATATTTTAGAAGCGGTTTTTAGAAATAATAATGTAGATACAACTATGACTCAGGTTTCAAGATCTGAGTATTTACAAATTCCTAATAAATTCTCTGAAGGAACACCAAGTCAATATTATGTACAACAAGAAATAGCCACTGCTAATGGTCAATCTAATGTAACAATTAATTTATATTTAACTCCTAATGTCACCGACACTCAAATTAATTTTAATTATATGGCAAGGATTCAAGACGCTGGTTCTTATACAAACATACCAGATATTTATTATACTTTTTATCCTTGTTTAACTTCAGGATTAGCTTTTTATTTATCTCAAAAATACAATCCGGTTAAAACTCAAGAATTAAAAATGTACTATGAAGATGAACTTAATAGGGCACTCATTGAAGGTAGTCAATCTACTTCAGTGCACTTAACTCCACAAAACTTTTTTCCTTCGGGGTATTAATTATGGCGTTTGCGGTCGGCACTCATTCACAAGCTATCTGCGATAGATGTGGCTTTCAATATTCTTACTTAGATTTAAAAAAAGAATGGAATGGTTTAATGGTTTGTACTCAATGCTATGAATCAAAACAACCGCAATTAAATCCTCCTTATAATAGACCTGATCCAGAAGCTTTAAAAAACCCTAGACCAGATGGACCTAATGTAATGTACGTCTATGTAGGAGCACCAGGGGATAGTTCTTTTACTTCGGTGGGAATGCAACCATCAGTTCAAGAACAACCATTGATTATAGGATCAAGAATTGGTAGAGTAGTAATAGAGATAGTGAACCCATAATGAATTATTCTGAATTATTAGACAATGTTAGAAACTACACGGAAGTAGATATTAATGTATTATCTAATTCCATTATTAATGTTTTTCTTATTAACATAGAAGATCAAGTAGCAAGGGAGGTTGATTCCGATGCACAACGAAGATATGCCACCACTACCACTGTTGCTAATAATGCTTTTCTTAACGTTTCTGGCCCTGAAGGGGGATTCAGATTCGCTAGAGGATTACAAATTCTCAACTCCGACAATGAGCGTACTTGGCTTCAACAAAGAGATGCCACCTTTTTAGATGAATACTCTCCTTTAAGAAGTGAATCTACAGGTACAGGAGTCCCTAAATTTTGGGGAAATTGGGATGCTACTAATATTATTTTAGCTCCAACTCCTAGTGAAGTATATACTATTGAAATGTGGTATGATGAAACTCCTGAAAGACTTAGTAATACTAATACAACAACATTCTTATCTACAAATGCTCAAGAAGTTTTAATTTACGGTTGTGTAGCTCAAGCATATTCTTACTTGAAAAATCCACAGGATATGCAAATATACGACCAGAAGTTTCAATCGGCGTTAACAACTTATGCTAACGAACAGATGGGACGTAAACGTAGGGACGAGTACATGGATGGCGTGTTACGAATTCCTCTAAGATCAGTAGACCCAGGAGGTACATAAGATGGCAATTAACCAAGCAGTTTGTGCTACATTTAAACAACAAGTTCTGTTAGCAGAACATAGCTTAACAGCAAATACTATTAACCTTGCGCTTTTTACAAGTTTAGCAGCTTTAGACGCAAACACAGCAGCGTATTCAGTAACTAATGAAGTCCCAGACTCAGGAACATACGCAGCTGGCGGTGGTACTTTAGCAAGTGCAACTGTAGGCTTAACAAAAACTAATGCGACAGCATCAACAGCTTTTGTTGATTTTGCAAATTTAAGTTTTACTTCTGCAACTATTTCAGCACAAGCAGCTGTAATATACAATGCAAGTAATGCAAGTAATGTTAATGCAGCGATTGCAGTTTTAGATTTTGGTGGTGTAAAAACATCAACTAATGGAACATTCACAATTGCGTTTCCAACAAATGATGCAACAAGTGCTATATTGAGACTATCCTAGTCTAGGAAGTCTCCATGGCAGATTTACAAGGTTGGAGTAGAGAAACCTGGAGTTCAGGTTCTTTCGGTGAACAAGCACCAGTTAATGCTACAGGTGTCGAATTCAGCGCGAGCACTGGAACACTAAGTCAGATTTCTGACGTAGTAATAGTCTGTACACCCGTTACTTTATCTTTAGCTATAGGAGACTATACAGCTGAAGGTATAAATATTTTTCCGCTTACAGGCGTTCAATCTGTAAATACATTTTTAGGTACACCAACTATTGAAGAAGGTCACGCTGTTGAAGTAACAAGCTTGTCTATGACTTTTACCGAAGGGGAAGAAGCTAGTTCGGGATCAGTGGATGCTGGTTGGGGAAGATCCACCTGGGGTTCTTTTGCGTGGAATGAAAATATAGAAATTTTTGCGAACGTCACAGGCGTTCAAATGGTTTCCTCTTTAGCAGACGTATCTGTTTCCGTAGGAACAGGAGTTATTGTTTCTACAACAGGACTTCCAATTAATTCAACTTTAGATTCTGTTACTCTTGAAACAGATCAAATTATAGAACCTGATTCTTTAAGTATTGGCGTTGCTTTATCAGGAGCTACTGTTTCTGCTGAAGGAAGTGTAGCTGTCATTGCGCCAACAGATCAAATGGATTTCCAGCTAGGCACTGTTATAGCTGAAGCTCAAAGTATTGTTGATCCAAACCCTGTTGTAATCAATACAAGTCTAGGGTCAGTAGATATAGAGATTATTTCCGTTATTGAACCAACCGCTGTTACGTTAACTACTACTTTAGATAATGTCACTGTTTCCGTAGGAACAGGAGTTATTGTCTCTGCAACAGGAATAGGAATGACCTTTAGTGAGGCTTCTATATCTCCTACAGGTGATGCTTTAGTTTTCCCAACTTCATTGACTATGACCTTATCTTTAGCTAATATATATTCAACTCCATGGGCAAACGTAAACACCAATGCAAACAATACTTGGACAGGGGTAGATACTGCTACGATAGCTGCGTAAAATGATAACCTCTGCTATTAATACCCATATACTTAATAATAAAAATATTATTAAAAAAGCAACTAATATTTTTGCTTTTTGTAAAGCCACAAAGCAATTAATTAAAAATTCTGTTGTTACAAAAAATGCAAATAGAACTTTAAATTTTTTAGAAATAAAACATCCTTACATAGAATCTTTAATTAAAGATTTAGAAGAAGAATTTTATAATAACCCTTATGATATACCTAAAGGTGAACAGTTAAAAATTTTAAAAAATTTCCCCTATTCTATTTCTTACATACATGTCATAGAATTTTTAGAGGAAGGTTATGAATTAATTCATAATAATGAGTTAACAGAAGATTTAACTATAGTAATGGGTTTAAATAAATGGAAGCCAGGAAATACTTTTCAACTAAGCTTTAAAAAGCAAAGTGTTAAATATCCTTTTCAATTTGAGGAAGGTTTTGCAGTTGTGTTTAAATCTTCTACCGCAAGAGAAGTTTTAAAAGTAAAGGCTCCAGGAGATAAAATGCTGGTAATATCACTTGTAAAAGATTTATCTAAATCAGATATAATGAAGAAAAGGCTTAAAAAATTATCTTTAATAAGAAAAGAAGAGATAGCAAATAATGCCTTGAATAGTAGAGGAAAATTTAGTAGATTTTGGAGAGGTTTAAAAAATGGCATCAACATATTCAGATAGTTTAAAACTAGAACTCATGGAAACAGGCGCTAATGCGGCTACATGGGGAACAAATACAAATACAAATTTAGAAGTTCTTGACGCTTTTGCTCAAGGTTACGTATCAAAATCAGTAGCGGGTTCTGCTGATGTTACATTAACTACAGGTAATGCAGATCCTGACGCTGAATCAGCAAATAAAGTTATTGAACTTACAGGCGCTTTAACAGGTGCTATTTCAGTTTTAATTCCAGCTGTTACAGGTGGAAGTGAATATCTTATTTATAACAATACATCAGGAGCTTATGCTCTTACAATCGCAGCAACAGGACACGTAGCTAATGGTGTTGTAGTTACTCAAGGTGCTTACTCAAGAGTTTATTGTGATGGCACTGCTAATTTTAATGTAGCAGTTTCTACTTCTGTTTTAGGTGCCGTCAATACAAAAGGTGCTTTTATAGCTGATAGTACAGCCGAGTTTAATTCTACTGTTTCCTTAGATGCGGGAGCAACTGTCACTGCTGGTCAAAATTTAACTGCTGGTTCAGGGGCTATCAATCTTTATTCAAACGGAGTAGCAACAGCTACAACTTTTTCAGGCTCAGGAGCTAGTTTAACAAATCTTCCAGCAGCAAACTTAGCTGGAACAATTGCAAATATTTCAGGTGCAAATCTTACAACATTAAACGCAGCTAATGTATCTTCAGGAACATTAAGTTCAGATCGTCTCGACACTGTACCTACAACTAAAGGTGGAACAGGTCTAACAAGTCTTGGTTCTGCGGGACAAGTTTTAACTGTAACGGCTCCAGGCACTGCGGTTGCTTATGAATCTATTTCAGCGGGTGGTAATTATACTATGAGCGTTTTTACAGGTAGTGGAACTTATACTAAACCAGCTGGATTAGCGGCGTTAAGAGTAAGAGTTTTAGGTGGCGGCGGTGGCGGTGGGGGAAATAATCCTCCAGGTAACACTCCAAGGCCTGGCGCTGGCGGCGGTTTAGGTGAAAAAAGTATTCAAGCTGGTACTGTAGATGCTACTGAAACTGTAACTGTCGGTGGTGGCGGTGGCGGTGGCAGTGGTCGAAGTAGCGGTAGCAGTGGTGGAACATCTTCTTTTGGTTCCCATGTATCTGCTTCAGGTGGCGGTGGCGGTGGCAGTGGTCCTGCAATTGGTTTGCACGGAACTGGTGGAGTAGGCTCAGGTGGCGATTTTAATATGGGTGGCTTTTATCTTCAAAGTAGTGCTTTGTCAGGAAGAAGGAATACTACTTCAGGTCTTGGTAACTCAGGAACTGGTGGCCATGCTCCTAATTATTATTCTACTGGTCAAGGTGGAGACTCTGGAATAGTTATTGTAGAGGAGTTTAGTTAGATGAAAGCTTTAATTTCAATAAATGATACAATTACAGATTATGAAGGTACTGAAGGACAAAGACTTCTCGATATAGTAGAAAATGATGCAACATTTCCTGTTTATAGTGATATGTCTTGGATAGATTGTCCTGGCGTAGCTGATGGTGCTGATGCCTCAGTTATTGGTAATTATCAATCTCAGTATTGGTATAAAGACAATGCCTTTAGCTTAATTCCTGTAGACCCTGAATTATAAGTGAACTCTCAAACTAACTCTGAAATTTTTCAAGAAAAAGGGTTTATTTTTTGTCCTGAATTATTAAATGTAGAGGTAGCTGACGAAGTATCTAATGAACTTCAAAGACTAATAGATGAGGGACATTCTAAAAAAGATTGGCAGTGCCCCCTTTCTCATTCTATAAATGGAGCTCCTGTTTTAGATAGTCTATTAGAACAACTTACTCCTATATTTTCTGAAATAACAGGACTAGCATTATATCCTTCTTTTTGTTATGCAAGAAAATACGCAAAAGGCGATGAATTAAAAATACACACGGATAGACCAGCGTGTGAAATCACTGCAACAATTAATTTAAAATTTAAAGGGGAACAGTGGCCTATTTATGTAGGTACAAAAAAAGATAAAAGTGATGCTTTAAAAGTAGATATGAATGTAGGGGACGCTCTTCTTTTTAGAGGTCTTGATATTCCTCATTGGAGAGAAAAATACACTGAAGGAGAATGGCAATTTCAAGTCTTTGTTCATTACGTCAACACTAAAGGCCCTCATGCTGAATGGAAATACGACAAAAAAGGAAAATTACTTCATCATGAAGAAGATAATTCTTTATTAACTGTTTACAGCAGTGTTAACAAAGCCTTTAGTTCTGAAAGCTGTGATAAAATTATTAAACAGTGTGAAGCTCAATCTTTAGAAGAGTGCCTTATAGGGAATGAGGTCACAACTCTTCAAAAAACAGTTAGAGATTCAAAAAAGCTCAAGTTACCTAATGATATAGGTATTGGGGCTACATTAACAGGAATAGGTTTTCAAGCAAATGCGTACAAATGGAAGTTTAATGTAACAGAAAGTAATCAAACAGAATTTTTAAAGTATGATAAGAACGGTCATTTTTCCTCACATATAGATACATTTCTTCTAGACGTTGATAATACTAAATCAAGAAAAATTAGTGTTATTCTTTTTCTCAATGATGACTTTGAAGGAGGTAAGTTTTTTATAGATGAAGGTTATGGTAAATTCTACCCTAAACAACAAAAAGGAGACATAGTTGTTTTTCCTTCTTTTTTACTTCACGGAGTAGAACCAGTCACTTCTGGCATAAGAAGATCTTTAATTACTTGGCTTGTAGGACCTTACTTTAAATAATTAATTTATGATTAAAGTTATTAATAATTTTTTGTTCTACGGCTCTGACGTGTATAAATTATGTAAAAGTATGAAACTTTTTGATGCAAAAACTTTTAATGAGACTTTTAATGCAAAACAAATATGGCCTGGCTATCGTTCAGAAGATTTTCGATCCTGTGTTCCTTTTTTATATATTTATTTATTAGACTTAATAAAGATTAAATTTGAACTTAATATGGAAGAATACGAAAAAATTGAAATGTATACACATTTAAGATTAAAAGAAGATGAAGAAAAAGATTGGAAACATATAGATGAGAGTGACACAGTTATTATTAATTTATCTCCCACTAACTTATCTTCAGGCACACATTTTTATAATGAATCAGAAGATTTAATTAATACATTTTTTTTTAATCAATCAAATGCGGTGTATTTTAAAGAAGGAATATTACATAGTGCCTTTGGTCATCATGGTTCTTCAATTGAAGATGGAAGATACACAATCAATATTTTTCTTAAAAAATTTCATAGATGGAAGAAAAAAGGATAAAAACAGGCTTTAAAAGTTAAATTTCTATAGTATAGTCATTAAATGCCACTCGTTAATTTCACAATAAAACCAGGCGTAAATAAGGAAGTTACAGACTACACGGGCCAAGGTCAGTGGGTCGATTCTGATAATGTACGTTTTTTTCAAAGTCTTCCTCAAAAAATAGGGGGATGGACTAAGTTCGTAGCTACTTATCTAGTAGGTGTAGCCAGAGCAATTCATGGATGGATTTCTTTAGATGGAACAAGATATTTATCTTTTGGTACGGATAGAAAATTATATGTTTATACAGAGGGTGTCACTTATGACATTACTCCGATTAGAGAGACAGAAGTCTTAACCAATCCTTTTACAACAGCTTCTGGCAACGCGACAGTGACAGTAGCTGATACAGCTCATGGAGCTCTTCTAGGAGACTTTGTTACTTATACAGGAGCCTCAACTGTCGACAGTTTAGATTTTAATCAAGAATTTCAAATACAAAGTATTGTTAATACCGCAGCTTATACTATTGCTTTTACAGATGGCTCTACAGCTTCAGGCACAACTGCTGGCGGTGGAGGAACAGTCACAGCTAATTATCAAATTAATATTGGACCAACACTATCTGAATTTGGTTATGGTTGGGGAACAGGAACTTGGGGTGAAAGTACTTATGGCAGTCCTCGTACAACTTCCAATACAACCATTGCCGCTCGACAATTGTCCATGGACAATTTTGGTGAAGATTTAATTATCACTATTTTAAATGGTGGAACTTATCGATGGGATTTATCAGGGGGCGTTGGAACAAGAGCTGCTGCCGTGCCTAATGCACCTACCTTATCTAGATTAAATTTAGTCTCCACACCTGACAGACACTTACTTTTATTTGGAACACAGACAACGATTGGAGGAGTTAATCCTCAAGATGATTTACTCATTAGATTTTCTGACCAAGAAAATATTGAAACCTATGCACCGACCGCAGAAAACACTGCTGGTTCATTGAGAATTGCCGACGGCTCACGGATCGTGGGAGCTGCAAGATCAAGAGGTGCTATTATGGTTTGGACAGACACAGCTTTGCATTCCTTACAATTTATTGGTCCTCCTTTTACTTTTGGTCTAAGACAACTTGGTCAAAGTTGCGGATTACTAGCACAACATGCAGCGATTGATATTAATGGTAATTCTTATTGGATGTCTCAAAGTTCTTTTTATGTCTTTGATGGTTCGGTTAAAAAACTACCTTGCACAGTAGAACAGGCTGTCTTTGGTAATATTAGTTTAACAGCTTCAGAAAATGCTTATGTAGGACACAATGATGAATTTAATGAAATCACATGGTTTTATGCTACAAGTGGCTCCGATCAAATTGATACACAAGTAACTTATAACTATGTAGAAAATACTTGGTGGACAGGGAGTTTAGACAGGACCACTTGGATAGATAGAGAAATTTATCAGATTCCTATTGCCACAAATTATTCCTCTACTGCTTATGGCAATGTATCTACAATTCAAGGACTTACAGATGGAGCAAGTATTGTGTATCAACACGAAACAGGTAATGATGCGGACGGAACAGCTATCACAGCTTTCTTAAAATCAGGCGCGGTAAGTATCACTGAAGGGGAAGATTTTTCTTTTGTAAAAAGATATATCCCTGATGTTCAAAATCAAAGTGGAACACTTAATATGGACTTACAATTTCTTACTTATCCCAATGATTCTAATGTTGTAACAAAAAGCTCAAGCTTTACTTCTTCTACAGATAAAGTAGATTTAAGGGGACGTGGTAGACAATTCACAGCAAACATTGTTTCTAATACAACAGGCACAGCCTGGAGACTTGGAACTATAAGATTTGATATACAACCTGATGGTAGAAGATAATAAATAGTTGACTGACTTAAAAATTAAAGAGTATATTTTTAGCACTAGCTTTTATGAAATATATACCCATTTTAATGAAGAAAAAATTAAAGAATACGTAAAAAAATTAAATTATCAAGAAAGGGATAATTGTAAAACTACATATTATTCAAATGAAAAATTAATTGTAGAAGATTCTTTAAAAGAGTTTATGGAGCATATATCTAAACATGTATTGGTTTATGTTACACAAATACAAAATAAAACAAATTTTTCTTTTATTGATTGTTGGTTTCAAATTTACAACTACGAACATAACCATGAGGTTCACACTCATGGCATAAATCTCAAGGAGTATTCTTTAATTTATTATATGCAATCTTCTGTAGACTCAGGAGCCACTAGATTTTATCCTCCAGGTTTTCCTTACATTGATTATGGCAATATTGATATAAGGGCAGAAGATAACAAATTAGTTATATTTCCTAGTTATTTAGCTCATCAAGCTTTACCTAATAAAGATAAAGAAAGAATTATTTTTTCTGCTAATTTTACGATAGAATAAATCATGGCAAAATTAACCTTACAAAGATTCCCTGATCCACCTCAAAGTTATGATCCACGTAACTTTTATGAGTTAGTCAGACAGTTGGAACAGTTAATTCAATTATTAAACAGTTCTTATACTCAACAAACTCAAGAAGAAGCAACAAGAAGAACTTGGTTTTTAGCATGACCTTTTTAATTTGGCATTTATTAGCTATCTGTGTTGTGATAGGGTTATCTTTTATAATGGGATTTATTACAGGAAAAAAACATGGCAGACGCATTTATTAGATTTGTACAAACAGCTCCTAACACAGCGGTCAATACACTTTTCACTGTCCCTGTGGTGGATCTTGCAGCGACTCCTCCTGTTCCTGTAACAACCTATATTGTGAAAACTATTATTCTACATAACTCCGCTGGTTCAGGAACCGTTAATGTAAAATTAACACATAATGATGGCGTGGTAGATGTAGAGATAAATAATATAGATGTAGCTCACGGAACTACTCAACAACTTAATGGCCCTTATGTTTATCAAGCGGGTGACTCTTTGAAGTATGAAGCTGACGCTACTGATTTAAGTTTAGATGTTTCTGTTTTAGAAATTAAGAATCAGCTTTAGACTTTTAAAAAAGTTAGGGAGTTCTCTTGACCTAAAATACCTTTTACAAACACATTAAAAGCCAAACTTATTCTGGTATTAGTTCCTTTTTTGTAGTCTACATTATGTTCTAGTGTAGAAGGAAATAAAAATACATTCCCTGTTTCAGTAGGAAGAGCCCAAGATTTTGAATTCCAATCATTAAACTCCGTAACTTTTAATTCGAGTTGTTGACAATAGTTTGGTTTAACAAAACTAATCTTATCATTTTCTTTGTCCACCTCTATATAAAAAACTCCAGACACTAATGAGTTAGGATGACTATGAGGGTGATGAAATTGATTAACTTGCGTGTAGTTTAACCAAGACTGAGTAATGTAGGGTTCTACATCAGCAGCTTTCAAAACTTCTTTAAAATAATACTTAATCTCTTTTTCTAATTCTTTTTTTATGTGAATAAATTCTTCTTTTTCAAGGATATAAGAATCTTTTGATCTGATATTACCTGTAGATAAAAAACAATCTTCTTTTATTTTTTTAACAAAATCTAATTCTTTTTTTGTAAGGATTATTCCAGTAGTTGAGATATAAATAGGTGTTGGAAATAAATTAACAACATTGCGTTTTACTTTTATTTCTACCATATTAGTCTACTTAGAAATCAATCCAAAATCTGTCTTGTCTTGTTTTATGATTAGGGTTCATTGGAAAGCTAATAGACAATCTTTTATCTATTGATTGTGCTCTATGATATACTCCAAGAGGTACAAAAACACAGTCACCAGGCTCTAAAATAATTGTAAATTTGTCTTGCACGGTAAATTTTGTTGTACCTTCTACCTGGACTATTAAATTATGACACACATCTTTATGCATACCAAAGCCGTCTGTTTCTTTTTCTTCGTTGAGGACTGAAAAAAATATATGTGCGTCGCAAGAAAATCCAGTAGACCACTCCAAATCAGAAGCGATTTTGTTTATTTTCTTATTTGCTCTACTACAATCATTAATATAACAAACGTGATTTCTTGTATAGTTGTAGATATCTTGAGTTGATATTACATTAGGTACTGTTTGCCATCCATTAATAACTTTTACTGGTTGACAGTCTATTCCTGTTGCATGAAATCTATCTGTACTTAAAGGAGTGTTTAACAAATCAGCTAATTCTTGCCATGAAAAAATATTATTTATTTTACTTTTGTAATAAAAGGGTTTGAGGTTAGCTACCTCTTTAAAAATCGACTCTTGTATGTTAGTCAACTTTAGCTATAACTTTTTCATTTTTTTCAAACTCTTTTAATTCTTTATCATCCATTTTTTTAAACACACTTCCTACATGACCAGCGAAAGCCATATTACCAAAGTGTACTAAAGGCGAGGCACAATCTGCCCAAATTTCTCCACCTAAGGATTGCCATAATCTAGAGAAGTAATAATCTTCTGAAAGATATCTACCATCAGGTTCTCCTTCAAATTTTCCTACACTAAATAAATCATAACAATTTTTAGATTCGTAATTTTTTCCATTTATAATTTGATCTGTTTTATATTCTTTTTCAGGGAAAGCTTTTATCATTTTTGTAAATACTTCTTTTTTAACTAGCATCATACCTGTCGCTGCTTCATTAACTTTACAAAAACCATCTTGCATTCTAATGCCCATGTTGGTATCAAAATTTAAATTATAACCTAAAGATTTCGCTTGTAATTCTGCTTCAGTAATATCTGGATTTTGTTTCACTGCTGCTATTGTTTGATTCCAATGAATAGCTTTACGAGGATATATTCCACAAGCAATGTCTTTATCTACTTGTACTAATCTTTCCACATTAGAGGGTTGAAAACCTATATCTGAATCAATGAATAATAAATGAGTAGGATCAAATTGCTTATCATCTAGCATCATAGCCACTATAGTATTTCTCGCTCTCGTAATTAAGGACTCATTGCCCATAGTTTGTACCTTAATTTGTACTCCTGTTTTTGCTGACCAGTATTGTAATTGCATCATACCGTGAAAAGTAGACTCTGTAAGCATTCCTCCATACATAGGTAATCCTATATATAGCTTATAATTCTTTCCTCTAAGGTCTTCTGTCTTTATCATTTCATCATCTCCTAGTATGCTAATTTCTTTTATTCATCAGGGTTATTTGCTATCAATCTTATATTGATTTATATTGAAATCAAATATAAAACTATCTAATGGCAAAAATTATAGAAGAAGAGAAACTTCTTAGATATGATATAGTAAATGGCAAAGAAGTTCCTGTTTATAGCGCTAAAACAGAAACAGTTATTACTAACACTTTAACCGGTGCTGAATATAATAGTGAAGAAGAGATGGAAGAGGATATTGCTAATCCTAATACAGCTACAGCGATAGATAGTATTAGAAGAGACGTTGTAATCACTGCTCCAAGACTTTTAACTGGAAGTGAAATGCCTGAGTAAAATATGTTTAAATCTATTATTAAATCACTCAAAAAAGCAGCCCCCATTATTGGAGGTGCAGTTGGTGGTTATTTTCTGGGACCTATGGGAGCATCACTTGGTGCTGGATTAGGAACAGCTGCCCAAGGTGGTAGTGCAAGTGAAATTGCAACTAACGCTATGCTTGGTTATGGAATTGGAAGTTTAGGTTCAATGGCAATGAAGAGTGGTGGAATAGGTTTTGGTAAACTTGGAGCTCAAACAGCCAGTCAAATGATACCATCAGGAATAGCTTCGATAGCAAACGCTCCTGGAGGATTCAGCGGAGCTAGTGCGCTTAAAGCATCTCAAGCTGCGGCCTCTGCAAACACCCCAAGTTTTTTAAGTGGCGTAGGAAAATTTGCAAAAGATAATAAATTATTAACTGGAGCATTAGGGCTTGGAGCTTTAGGAGCTCTAGGATCTTCAATGGAAGATGAGGAAGAAAGTACTATGACTGCTCCTCCTATTCCAGGTAGCCGTGGCTCACTGAACACGGACCCCGCCCAAGTAACGTATTATGATAAAACTTTAGGAAGATATGGAGCAGCTTCTCCAACTTTAGCAGAGGGTGGTGACGTAAACTTTCCTCGTAGAGAAAAATTAGTGGAAGGTCCAGGCACAGAAAAGTCTGATGATATTCCAGCTATGTTAAGTGATGGTGAATTTGTGATGACTTCAGCTGCCGTTAGAGGACTTGGGACATTGAACGGTGCTGAGAAAGATGATAAGTTAGAGCAACGTCGAAAAGGTGCACAACTAATGCAAGACATGATGAAAAAATTTGAAAAGAGAGCGGTAGCATAATGGCAGAACAAACAGTATATAACAGACAAGCGCCTTTTATTGAGGACAGAGCAGAACAATTATTAGCCACAGTATTTGGAGCACCTCAAATTGGTCAAGTAGGGGACGCCGATTATCAAGCGGCTATTCAAGGATTAGCTAATACTTCTACTAGTATTCCTGCTTATGAAGTTGCTCAATTAACGGCAGAACAACAACAAGCAGCGAATTTATCCTCAACAGGATTAGGGGCTTATCAACCTTTTTTACAAGATTCAGCTAATACAGTTGCTACAGGTATAGCAACAACAGCTAATGCTGTTTCCACTTTAGACCCAGGTAATATTTCTAATTTCATGGATCCTTATTCTAGTAATGTAACACAAGCCGCACTAACAGAACTTCAAAGACAAGGGAATATTCAAGCGCAATCTACAGCGTCAGATGCCTTAGCCGCTGGAGCTTTTGGTGGAGGTAGATTTGGTGTTCGTGAAGCAGAAGACGCAAGAAATTTACTTCAAGTAAAATCACAAAGAATTTTTGAAGACTTATCTAGAAACTATTTACAAGCACAGCAAGCTCAACAATCAACCGCTTCTACTCTAGGTGCCCTTGGTCAACAACAACTTGCTGGAGCTCAAGCTCAAGCTGGTCTTGGAGCACAAACTCAAGCTTTAGGAGGAGTCGATATTGATAGACTTCTTGGTATTGGAAGTATGCAACAACAACAAAGTCAAGCTCAAATTGATGCAGCTAGAAGAACAAATATTGCTCAACAAAAAGAACCCTTTGAAAGAGCTTCTTTTGCTTCTGATATTTTAAGAGGCGTTCCTTCATCACAAATTAGTTATACACAAGCCCCTGACCCATCAACCTTTCAGCAAATCGCTGGTTTAGGTATCGCTGGTCTTGGAGCTCTAGGTTCTATTGGCGGAATTTCTGGATTGAGGGGATAATGGGTATTTTAGATAGAGCCCTTTTTAGACGTAAGTTAAGTAAGGATGAACTTACGATGTATGGAATTCAAGCCTTTGCCAATGGAGGAATCGTAAGTCCTTATAATATGGCGAATGGTGGACCAACAGATCCTAGTCAATTATTACCACAAACCCCTCCTGAAGAAATGTATGACTCTGGATTTAAATCTGCTAGAGAAACACTAGAACAAGCATTTATGAAAAAACTTAACGAGTCAGGTTTTATAGAGGAATTAAAAAAAGCTCAAGAATCTGGCAATAAGAAAATGGAAGATACTTTAGTGAGTATGTATAAAGAGATGTATCAAAGGGAAGTAGTAGATCCGGTAGAAGCAGGATCAGCTAGTGGAAACATGGGAGGTTTTGCTGTAGGTGGTGAAGTAGAAAGCGAAAACCCTTTTGGAATTGATTTAGGTTACACCGAATCTGGAGCTATAAATTCTGATCCTATTCTAGGAGGAGCCTCTCTAGGATTGTCTGGCGGAGGAGGAGAGTCTAGTATACCTAGTTCTGATAATTCAACTTCTTCAGACTCATCAACAACAAAAGGACCTGGTGGAAGAATAAGGGAAAACACTACTACTACGGTAAATACTACTACTACTAAAAATCAATCAGGCAAGTACGCTGGAAAAAATGCTGGAGATATTATTGAAGAAAGTGAAATACAAGAAGATAAAAATGGTGTTCAATTTAAAATTATTCGTAGATTAATAAGAGGTGCTAAAGGGGAATTAAGACTAGGAGGAGAAGAAAAAATAATCACCTATTCTCCTGAAAAAACAATAATAGGACCTCGTGGAAGAAAAGTAGATAGTGAGGAAACAGGAAAAAAAGTAGATATAAGTAATACCTCAAACGAGAAAAAAGTTGATGATAATAAATTAGGAGCGGCAGCGGACAGTTCAGAAGTAGCGGAATTTGATACAGTTTCCAGACTACAAGAGTTAGTAAAAGATCGTTCAGAGTTATATAAACAAATTTTAGGTGATCCTACTAAACAAATGGCTAGTCAAGGTTTCCTTCAATTAGCTCAGTTTGGTTTAAACTTAGCAGCAGCGCAAGGTTCTAATTTTGCAGATAAAGTAGCTAAATCTGCTAAAGATCCATTAACTGCTTTTGCTAAACTTGCTCAAGATGCACAAAACGATGAAAAAGGAATTCAATTAGCTGCACTTAAATCAGCGGAAGATTTACTACAAATTGAAACAGCGAACGCAGGTAAACAGGCAACTAAAGAACAAGAGAAAAAAGCAATATTTGCTTCAGTGTATGAAGCAACAAACAGTATATTAAACGCAGCCAAAGCTGCTGGAGGAATTCAAAATTCTTTACTTCAAACTTCTGTTGTAGATTTAATAACCCAATTCCCTTCTAAAAAAGAAGAAGGTAAAATTAAAACTAAAGACATAGATAGGGAAGCTATTTTTTATAAAATTATAGATGGAAAAAAAGTCCCAGTAGTTGTTAAAGAAGGATCAAAGAAAAATAAAACTTTAGATCCTAACACGGATTTTATTGTTTTATCTGATACTGAAGTTTTAAACTAGTTAGGAGTTATTATGGCTTATGAATTTGGCGCCGATGGAAGTATTATCAATACAGAGCCTACCAATCCTTCTGTTAAAAAAACAAACAGAGAAAGAGACGATGATGAATACAGTTCTATTCTTAGTGGTTTAGCGGGAGTAGGATCAGGTCTCTTTAAAATACCAGAAGAGTTTATTTCTTTAGGAGCAACCCTTGTTGATTTAGGATTAGGTACTAATGGTGCAGCGGCGGTAGAACAATTCTTTGATAAAATTAATCCTTTTGATGATATGGCTGAGGCTACTACTACAGGTAAAGTAGTAGAAACTTTAGTTAGTCTAGGTATTCCAGGTACTGTTGGATATAAAATAGGTACAAAGCTAGCAAGACAAGCCATACAAGCAAAAAAAATTGGCAAGTACGCTGACGTTACAAAATTAAAAGCAGCGAAAAAAGGGCTAGATGATTCTTTTGACTTAGATAAATTAGTAAAAGTTGATGTTGGTCCTCCTGTCGCTAAGCTCCCTTCGGAAATAGCGAAGGAAGGTTTAGACAAAATAGAATCAGAAGCATTAAAGAAATTTAATAATGTTTTTGATAGGTTGCCTGAAAGAACACAACTTAAAAAAAATATTTTAGAGAAGTCTCAATTATTTGCCGCTGGTTTAGGAGGCGGAGCTCTTGCTGATTTTGTTTTTGGTGATGAAAGTATAGGTACCTTAGGAGATAGTTATGGAGGACCTACTAAAAGAGATACAGTAGAAGAAGAAGGAAGAGGAGAAGCAGCTAGATTATTAGCCAACAGATTAAAATTTGCGGCAGAAGGAGCTGTCTTTGGTTCTGTCATTGGAGGAGTAGGTGGAGCTATAGGTAAAGCAACTAAAGAAGTTAAGTACACAATAAGTAAAAATGCTATTGACAATAAATTTAAAAAAATCATAGCTGCTTTTACTCCTCAAGGTGTTAATCCACGACCTATATTTGAAGCAATGCAAAATCAAATCAATGAAGTAGGAAGATTTAAAACAGAAGGTCAAGCAATAGCTCGTACTTTACAAAGGTCAGCAGAAAGTTTAATTAAAAAAAGTCAAAAAAATATTGAACTTAAACCAGGACAAAAAAAAGAAGAACAAACTCAAGAGTTGATTGAAGAGCTAGCGGGAGGAGTAGATGACTACTTAGGAGGAAGTAAAGATAGACTAAACAATATTTTTAATAAGTTAAAAATAAAAGATGAAGAAGTAAATATTTTTACTAAAAAGATAGATCAAGGTCGTGACATTATTGATACTTATTCTAATGTTATTTTAAAAGTTATTCCTGAAGGAGAAGCCTACGACCCCCTTAGAAAAGCTATTAAAGAAAATCTAGGTAGCTACAACACTGCTACTTATCAAGTTATAGAAAGAAAAAATACAGCTGGTCAACTTTTTAAAGATTATGCTCCAGGGGAAGCAGCGACGAAAACGGCTAAAAATTGGTTTATTGGTCAAATTAATAAGGGCAACATAGCAAGAGAAGCTGGAGTGTCTATTGAAGATCAAGCGGACAGGAGCTTAACAAATTTTTTAAAGAATGGAATAGACTCTGCTCAGGAAGCCCCTTTAGCAAAAGTTATGGGTATAAGTATAGAAGATGGAATTTTAAAACCAAAAAATCTACCTAACGAACTTAAAGCATTTTTGGGAGAAGTTAAGAATCCTTATTATAAAATTTCTTCTACTATTGCTAAACAGGGATCACTTATTACCTCAGTAGAAATGTTAAACAGTCTTTCAAAACTAGGAAAGGGAAAAATATTTTTTAACACAGCGAAAGAAGCAGAGAACGCCTTAGGAGGTTCAGGGAAAGATATACAAAAACTAAGTGTTAACTCTGAGGTCTTTGGAGGCAAAGCAGCACAAGGAGGAATAGGAGAGTTATATACTACAAAAGAAATTGCTGATGGATTTGTTAATCAAGTCAAGGGAGCACAAAATGGAACAGTAAGTAGTCTCTATGAATTTTTTGTCTTGACTCCTAAAAGACTTTCTCAAGAAGCTAAAACTATTTTTTCTCCTTTTACTCATGCTCGTAACTTATTAAGTGCTGGTGCCTTTACCCTTATGAATGGAAATATTGATTTTGTTAATCCTGGAAGAATGAAAGACGCCTTTAAAAAATCTTTTTCTGCCTTCAGTAAAGGTAAAAATAGTGAAGAAGCTTTTGATTTATACTTAGATTATAATCGTAGAGGTATTGGAGGAACTAATACCGTGATTGGTGAGCTTCAAGAGTTAGGAGCAAACATAGGAAAAGTTAATGAAGTAGATGAATCTCTTGTTATGAAAACATCTCTTGAAAAAGCAGCGGGAGGCTTTCAAAAACTTAGACAATTTATTACGGATAAATATATGGCGGAAGATGATTTTTGGAAAATTTATAATTACAATTTTGAACAAGGTAGTTATAAAGGTTTTGTAAATAACTTTTTAGCTAGAAGCCCAGAAAATTTAGGTATTAAAAACGAGAAACAGCTTAGTGACTTGTTGAAAAAAGCTTTTAATAAAGAAGAACTACTTCCTAATGAAACCCAAGTCCTTACTCAATTTCAAAAAAAAATTGGTAGATTATTGGGAAGAAAAGACATTACACTAGATGATCCTATTTTTAAAAGATATTCTAATGCTAGTGCAGGACTTAGAGATATTGATCCAGCGACAGGGCTCCCTATTATCAATCCAAGAACAGGGACGGTAAATTATAAAGATGGTACTTTTTTAAAAGATCCTGCTACCGGTCAAATTTATGATAGAGATTTAATAAATTTAGAAGATCCAGTAGAAGCTTTAATTAAAAATTTATCTGCTGATGTTACAAAAAATAATATTCCTAACTACTCTTATGTAGGAGATGCTATTAAATCTCTTCGAAAGCTACCCTTAGGTACTTTTGTAGCTTTTCCAGCTGAAATTATTAGAACAGGTTTTAACACTATACAAAGAGCAGCGAGGGAATTATCTATTGCTGAGACAAGAGGTATAGGTATGCGAAGAATGGCTGGTGTTTTAGGTACAGGAGCGGCACTTCCTGTAGGTGCTGTTGAATTAGGAAAACAATTATCTGGATTTACAGAAGATGAAATGCAGGCTTTAAGAAGATTTGTTCCTTCTTGGTCTGAAAACTCTTTACTTGTTCCAACAGGAAGAGATGAAGACAGTGGTAAAATTCAATACATAGATTTATCTTATATTTATCCTTACGATTCTCTGCTTAGACCAGCGAGAACTGTAATGAACCAACTTCAAGAGGGAAAAATAACTGATGAAAACATAATGACTTCTTTAACAGAAGGGGGAATCATGTCTATGAAAGAATTAGTAAAACCCTTTATGTCCGAAGCTATTTATGTAGAAGCAATGACCGACCTTTTAGTAAGGAATGGTAGAACACGAGAAAATAGTCAAGTATTTAGACCAGAAGATCCAATTGGGGAAAAACTTTATAAAGGAACAATGCACATTGTTGACACTTTGACACCAGGTTCAATTGACCAAGCTTTAAGAATAGGTGGGGCTCCTTTTAACGTAGCAGATAAATATGGTAAAACTTATGATTTAGGGGATGAAATAGGTGGTATTTTTGGATTTAGAAATATTGAAGTAGATCCGGAACAATCTTTTAAATTTATGATTAGTGATTTTAATAAAAGTATTTCTGGAGCAAGAGCTACTTTCTTAGGTGATGCTTTAAAAGGTGGAGCTGTTACTCCTAACCAAGTTTTAAATCAATATTTGGGGGCAGAGCAAAGTAGATACAAAGCATTTCAAAATATGTATAAAAATGTAGAGGCAGCTGAAATATTAGGAATGAAAAAAAATCAAATATTTAACCAGTTAGAAAGACTTCCTAAAAAAACAAGGAATTCAATTTTACAAGGAATCTATCAACCCTATGTTCCAAGTCCAGAGGTAAGAAAACTTTTTTATACTAATGCTTTAGCTCTTTCTAGAGAAACAGGTGCTCCTTTAATTGATCCTTTTGGTGGAGCTCAAACTCAAATTAGTAGATATATTAATGATAATTGGGGTAATAACTTATTAGATGAACCTATAGATATAGATTATAGTTTGCCTAATCTTCAAGATGGTATTTTTGAAGGATTGTTCCAGTCTACTGGACCAGTGACCCCTGCCAACTCTGCGGGGAAAAAAGTAACACCAGCCATTATTAATGATAACAATCAAGCTGGATTAACTCCCTTTGAAGAGGCAACCTTAGATCCTATATCCAAACAAATTCTATTGAACTCACAAAATAATCAAGGTAATGTGTAAAAATGGCTGAATCTGATAAACAAAAAAAACAAAAAGCTAACTTTGACAGGCTCTATAGAAAAAGAGTTCAACAAGATGATGCTTATAGAGTAGGTCCAAAAAAAGATAAGCCGACAAAAGAAATTAATACAGACAATGTAGGTCCTTATAATAGAGATATTCAAAGATATGACAATCCATTTGAAAGAAATAATCCTAATCAAATGGCTGCGGATGAAAAAATTATTCAAGACGCTGCTCAAAAATATAACATACAAGACACAGGACCAGGTTCAAATATTCGTAACGAATTAGAACGTATGCGTAATAAAAATTATCAAAGAGCAAATCCAGAAGAATTAAAAGTAGCTAACTCAATGAATCTTGGGCAAACGAATATTGGAAGTAATCAATACTTCACGGCCCAACAACCAACCTTTGCAGAAGTTAGGGGAGATGTTAGAACAAGATTAGGACAAGATGCACGAAATTATGGTGGTGGAATTAAGTCCGCGGTGTCTGCGATGGCTAATGCGGCTTTGCCAGGTAAGATGTTTGAAATGGCTAGTGCGGGTTTAAAATCTTTAAATTCTTTATCCGGCCAAACTAAAAATTTATACTCAGGAACTGTAAATCTTTTTAAAGAAGGCGTAGGTGCATTAAATGATGTTCAACAACAAATATTTATGAACCCTGAAAAATATAAATTCGCAAGAAATCAAGAAGAGATTATAAATGCTGAAGAAAAAGAAGATGAAGTAAATAGATTAGAAACTCTTAATGAAAAAATAGAAGCAGACAGAAAACAATTCGAAGACTTATTAAACATAAGTGTTACAGATAATTATTATAGAAACCGTATGCAACAAGATGATGCTTATAGACTAGACAGCACTTCGAATATGCCTGGCGGCACACCAATCACTGCAAATATACCAGGAGGAAGACCAATTGGAACTGCAAATATACCAGGAGGCACACCAATCGGCACTGCGAATGCGCCAGGAGGAAGAGGGAATTTTTTAGATAGCGATGCTTACAGAGAAATGCTTTTAAATAATTATCAAGAAAGAGAAATGGGTACAGGAAATATGCCAGGAGGAGTTGATACCATGGGACTACCTGTTCAAGGAGATATAACAACAGATGTAAATAAAGACCTTATTATTCCATTTATAAATGAAACACCTATAGGGGAATTAGATACTGACTTAGGTATAAAAAGTTTAAATGAATTTGACGTCAGAAGTTTAGGTGGAAATAATGAAGAGCCAAGAGATAATAATAACGCTTTTGGTGACGAAGCATCAAATTCTATTACACCTTATAATAACGCTTTTAATTTAGAATTTAGAAATCAAGAGGGAGCAACGCCTGGATACGGAGGAGATGACGGTCAAAGATTTGCAAGTTTTGAAGACTTAGATGTTGGGTTAAAAACGGGGGTTAATAGAATTTCTGAAATAGTAGGAGATGGTAGAAGCACAGAAGGATTTTTAAATATTTATGCTCCTAGATCAGATAATAAAAAATCTTTTGATAATTATTTAGCTGAGTTAGTAAAAAGAGTAGGGCCTACTATTGAGCCTAATGAAATTAAAGAACTAAGCGAAGGGGTAGTTAAATTTGAAAATAAACCAGAAATAGCGGATAAGTATTTAGCTTATCTTCAAGCAAACGCTGATAAAATTTATGATGGAATTATTTCATCTAAGAATAACACAATGTTAGCTGAAATTACACAAAAAGACATAGATAGATTTAAACAACCTATGACACAAATGATGAATTTTGAAACTTACAAAGACATTAATCTAGACTCCACTATAACACGACAAGAATTTGACCAATTAAAAGCACGAGTGGCGTAGACTAATTGATAGACCTCACAAAAATTTTTAAGGACAGAGTACGTCTCCATGAAGGGTGCGTCGAAATCGTCTATTTAGATAGTCTGGGTAAGGCTACCATTGGTATAGGTCACCTTGTACAACCACATGAAAAAGAAAGATACAAAGAAGGTGTGACTTTATCTCAACAAGAAATCGAAGATTTATTTGATATAGATTTAAACAGAGCAGCTGCTGGAGCAGAAGAATTAATTGGAAATTTAGAGCTCCCTCAAAATATTCAGCATGTCATTGTTGAAATGGTTTTTCAGCTTGGAAAAACTGGCGTTTCGAAATTTAAAAATATGTGGAAAGCTCTCTCTGAAAAGAACTTTGTACAAGCAGCAGTTGAAATGCGAGACTCACAATGGAGAACACAAACCCCAGGTAGATGTGAGTCCTTAGCTAAAATCGTTGAAAACGCTTGATTTTTTTTTCTTTTTTAAGAAGCATACAGGGGGTACTTAAAAGTTTATAAGTAGATTTATATATGATTATTAAATTTTTTTTAGTAGGATTTTTTTGTGTAGCTACAAACGATTGTATTAGAGTATCAGGACCGTCAGGATTTGATAGCTACGAAAAGTGCGTACGATATGCCAATGCCATAGAACAAAATTTGCTAAACTATACAAAAGGTAAAGCTGTAGAAATAGATTTGAGTTGTATCGATGCGTTTGAACTACCTGGAATAAACTTTATATAGATCTTCTTTTAAATGACTTAGGAAATTCATTGTAGTTTAGATATTCAGTATAAGCCCATTGCCAATCATTACCATATTCAGCTTTACAGTAATTTTTTAAATCATTATCCGGGTTATTTTTAAATAAAATGCTAAAGAAGTTTAGGAAGTGGTTCTTAGCACTATCTGTGAGATTCATCATGCCCAGAAGATAGGCTAAAAATTATTTTTTACTCTTGTTTTTTTGAGACTTCTTATCTGCATAAAAAGCATACTTCCATTGTTGGCTAGAGACTAAAGATATATCATCATGTAAAACTTTAATTAATCCTAGATTTAATTCTAAAGGTTTATGCTTCTCCATTTTATCATGCTCATCATCTGTAAAAGTACAATAAAACTTTCCGTCTTGATAAGATAATCTCATTTAAGTTTATCCTTATGAATTGTCGCTTGCCTATCTCCTATGATCCATACCATAAGAGCTATAAGCACCAACAGTAGTGTATTAAGTATAAGTAGTGCAATGATCATTTGATTCCTCCTTATATTTTTCTATCATTAGTTCTCCTGTTAAGTCATATTTTTCTATCATTAGTTCTCCTGTTAATTCATCAGTGTAAACCAAACCATCCATTGTAAAGGTATATATTTTTAGCTTTGAGTAGACACTTTCTTCTGATTTTTTATCTATGTTCATTTTATTTCTCCCCAGTTTTTACCTAGTTCCACATCACACTTTGAAGGTACGTGAAGTTCAACAGCAGACTCCATAACATCTTTGATACCTTGTATCTGGGTCTCATCTTCAACGGAGATATCTAATTCATCGTGGATTTGAATCATAGGAATAACGCGGAAAGCCTTCCATAATTCAACCATTGCCTTTTTGGTCTGATCTGCTGCCGAACCTTGTATTAAACGATTAAGAGCACGATAAGTATGAGCTCTTTTAATTTGATTAAGAGGCCATTTCTTTAACGCATTCTCGTAGTTTGAAACTGTTTTATCTTCAAAGTCTCTGCTCTCCCATAATTCAAAACGACACTTGCGTCCAAGAAGAGTTCTCATATGACCTTGTTGGTCCGTGTGCCTAGTAGCTAAACTAATGATGTCTTTTAAGAAAGGCACTCCTTCATTATATGTTTTCTTTAATTGTTTTGCTTGTTCTACTGTAATATCTAAAGAAGCAGCGAGCTTCGCTAATCCCATTCCATACATTAAACCTAGTCCAATAGTCTTAGCTTCTTTTCTAGATATACCAGCCATGTCTGCTGTCACCTGATGAAAGTCTGTGCCTTCATCTTTAAAAAATTTAATTAAAGTATCTGCTCCATCTAAATCTCTGTGTTTAGCATAATGAACTAAAAGTCTTGGCTCTTGCTGTGAATAGTCAAACGTTCCCCACTTCGTTCCTTCTTCAGGAATAAAGATAGATCTGATCATAGGACCAATTAATTGATCTCTAGCTGGTATCTGTTGTAAATTAGGATTACTCATAGACATTCGACCACTGACCGTTCCCCCATCATCACCTCTCATTTGATGAATCTCTGCATGGATTCTTCCATTAACTTCATGTTTAATAAAAGTATCTACAAAAGTTGTATGTGCTTTATTAAATTCACGAGCTCTCACTATAGAATTAACAATAGGATTAGAGTGCGTATTTAAAAAAGCTTTATCAAACTTTGGTTGTTTAGATTTTTCTGTTAATTCATACTCCTCACCAATTTTATCAAAAACTTTTTGAATAGCCGTCGCTGTCCAAATGTCTCTGTCTGAGAAATCAATATTCGTTTCTTTCATAATATTGTAATAGATTTTCTTTTCTTCTTTTTTAAAATACTTCTTAACTTGATCGGCTCTTTCCATATCAACACGAACACCTTTCCATTTCATCTCAATAAGGAGAGGAAGAAGATCTGTTTCTAATTGAAAGATATCATTAAGATTTTGTTTTTGTATTTCAATTTTAAATATATTCCAAAGTTTTAAAGTTAAGTCTGTATCTTTCTCTGCATAAGGAGCAGCATATTCTACCGGCACCCAATCCATATGTTCTTTAGGATTAAAACCAAAATCTTTTCCAAATTGGTCAAGTCCTGTTTCGTATTTTCTTTCTCCTAAATAATCTTTACCTAAAGAATTTAAAGCATAACTGAATCTGTTCTCATCAATCAGAGGAGCAGCGATCATTGTATCATAGATTTTACAGTTACACTCAACGCCCCATTGTCTAAGCCAACCAATATCATAACTAGCATTGTGGCAGATAACATCAGGATCATTTTTGAATACATCTTTTAACCAATTTTTTACCATGGACTCGTCAAAATTTCCACCTCTTTGATGGCGAGTGGGAAAGTAACCATTAAAGCCTGGAGTTGAAATAGCAACACCTACTATAAATCCACTGCCCGTTGCCCAACCAGGGCCTTTCGTTTTTAATTCGGGATCATAAGTTTCTAAATCTATACATATTTCTGTGATTTGTTTAGGGTCAGGAAACTCTGTTGGTGGCTCCCATGTAGGTAAATTATCTCCTCTTAATAAATCTAATTGTTGTTGAAACCTCATGATAATATCTCCTCAAATTCATACTTGGTAGATGAAGGTACTATATAAAGATTTTCTTTTGCTCGGGTTAAACCCACATAAAAAACTCTTCTTTCTTCGTCCCGCATTGACCAAAGTGTTTTACTAATTCGGTAAGATAAATCAGAAAATAAAACTACGTTCTGACTTTCTCCTCCCTTTGCTCCATGAATTGTAGAAAGTTTTATCTTTGCTTTCTCATCTAAGTCATGACCTCTGTCAAGGATTTGTTGTATGTATAGTCTTTCGAACCCTGTAATTTTTGTAAGGACAGTGTCCCAAGGGCTTTGAATAGATAAGTTTAACCCCCAATTTCTACAAAGTTCTTGGTAGTTAAAACTTTCTTCTTGATTGGCTCCAGGTAAAGTCTTCTTTCCTCGAGTTACTCCATTATCTCCTAACGACATATATTGATATAAATTTTTAGCCTCATCATAAGAAACATTTTCTTGACGTTGAAGTTTTCTCCAAGACCTATAAGCTTGAAGAATCTGAGGACTAATAGAAGAGCCATTATTCTTTTCAAATAAATGTCCTCTTCTTTTAACTTCTTCCGCTACTCTTTCTAAGAAATAATTTGTACGAGTAAGAACTAACCACTGCCCTTGGCTCATATCAATACTTTCAAAAGGAACAGTTCTAATCATTCCCACAGAATCTCTAGGCGTCCAAATCTTAGGTATTCTTTTTGTTATTCTATCTACTAATCTATTTGATCTTATGAAAACACTTTTAGGTATACGATAAGATTTATTAAGAACTTGAGTTCTACAATCTAAGTCTATGAGCTTAGTTACATCTGCTCCTGACCAAGAAAAAATAGCTTGATCATCATCTCCAGCTATGTAAACCGCCTTCGCTTGTGCCTGGAGCATAGAGACTATCCCCCATTCTGAGGGCTTCAAGTCTTGAACCTCATCTATAATGACGATATCTAATCGAGGAGTAGTTTTTTGAAGAACAAATTCATTAATTAAATCCGTATAATCTTTAATATTATTTGTTTTTTTAAACATTCTATAATTTTTATCTATGCGTTGAAGTCTTTCAAATCCTCCTTTGACATGTCCAAATTTTTTAAACTCTTCGTAAAGAGTAGTATTTCTTACTCGATATAAATCAATAAGATGGAGTCCTGAGTCTTCATCTCCTGATCCTTTACTATGGATGGATTGACCAATGTCTACTCCATATTGTTTTTTAAATTCTTTAAAGTCATGCTCTTGAATAATATCAGTAGGAGTACACCCCAACCATTTATAAGATAAACTATGCAGAGTTCTAAACCATTTAAGATCTTTCCTTGCTAGCTTAAATTTAACAGAAGCTCTTTCGATAGCTTCATTAGTAGCTTTCCTTGTAAAAGAAAAGAAGCCAATTCTATCTGGCTCACGACCCTCTGCTAATTCTTGCTCAATAATATTTAAAAGAGTAGTCGTCTTTCCTGTGCCAGGAGGTCCAATTAATTTTACTGTATTCTCTAAAATGGTACTTCTCCTTCTGACGCATCTAAATTTTCTAAAAGATCTTCTTCAATTTTAACAGACTTTCCAAACTTATCATTAGCTAAGACCCAAACAAGTTGTCCTTTTTTACCTTCTAAAGTTTTTTGTTTAGTCTCTCCTCCAAAAGAACGAAGCCATACTCCCACTTGATTAGTAGTGACTGCTGAGAATTTTTTATTCTTTAAAAACTCTATAAGTTGATCTGTTCTAAAATAAATTTCATTCTTCTCTTCATCAATAAAGCAACTACCAGCTAACACTTCATCAATACTAATAGCATTACCTTGATTTCTAATAAACTTAAGTAAGGCATTTTTAAATTGACCTTCCATTGTTAATTCATATTCTGCTTCCACAATCTCTGTGGTTTCTAATAAACTATTAATCATCTCATCATAATCGTCTCTCTTTAACATTGGAGGCATACGAGTAATTGTAACAGCGCACTTTTTTCTAAACCTATGTTGGTCATAGAGTTCATCAATATTTAAAGTAATTCTTTGATCTCCTACATTTAAATGAAAAATACTTTCATCACCATTTCTAAACATAACCATATTTTTTAATTCAGCACCGACTGAGTTTTCTCCAATACCAAACTTACGGATTTTACATTTACTTTTATTACAAAAAGAACACATAGGTTGGTCTTTACATTTATATCCCCAATCTTTTTTCTCTGATTGTTTTACAATCTTTTCTATTTGTTTAGGAGGTAGAGGAGAGGGAAAATACTTATGATGAAACTCATAAATCTTTTGTTCAAATTCATCTGGCCATTTCTTTTTTGCGTAAACTGCATATTGAAATAAGAAATTATCTCTATTGCCAGATTCAACATGACCATTCTCATTAATATAAGCTTCAATACAAAAAGGTGCATCAAAGAATTCTGACTTTTCTTTTGTAACTTTTAATTTTTTAAACTCTTCGATAGTAAGAGATTTTTTTTCTACTTCTTCTAAAAACTTATCAATGCTCATAGCATTGCCTTCATCATCATAAGCATATCTAGTAGAGTAATTATTACCATTATGATAAGGAAGATTTAAAAAGTTTCCTACATCACCTCGTTCTTTATCTAAGACGGCCTGCTTAGGAAAAATTTCACAATCACCATGACCAATAGAAGAAGCTATCTCAGACATTTTTTCTAAAACTAATTTCGCGGGAGCATATTCTTTTAAAAAGACAAAGATGTGAGCACCTCCACTTTTTGACCTAGCAACAATAAACGGAAGTTTTTTTTTATTTAATTTTACAACTAACGCTTTATGGTCAAGGGGATAGGTGTCCACATCAATACATCCCCAACGGCAAGTGGAGTCATCGGTGATAGGGATAACGCCGAAACTCGGATACTTGCCATCAAGGTGGTCTAGCCAAAGCTGATCAACGACAGGTTTTTTGGTAATAAAAGCTTTACCTGTTTCCTTGCCATCTTCCCGTTGATCTTCTTTAATAAATTGACCGTAGGCTCGGTCTAAACCAAAAAAGATCTCTTTAAATTTTGAGACCCTTGAATCCATTTAGAATGGTATGTCCCCTGACATTTGATCAGATTCTTCATCATACTTAGGTTTAATTAAACCTTTTCTAATAGACTCATTAAAGTCGCTCGCCATTTCAAAAGTATTATCATCAGTGATAAATTCTTTTTTATCTAGCACCCAACCAAACCAAGAACCTTTTGAGTTTGTTTGTTTTGTAGTTGTAAGGTGATAAATTCTGTACCACGAAGGAGCTAAGAACATTTTTTTACTCGTAGGAT
>Ga0208413_1000280_pt1 | contig 42499 bp, 54 predicted proteins | sample AntAceMetag02UKD_FD_184761 | JGI IMG/M metagenome (GOLD analysis project Ga0208413, IMG submission 184761) | Saline lake microbial communities from Ace Lake, Antarctica - Antarctic Ace Lake Metagenome 02UKD (SPAdes) (version 2) | ecosystem: Environmental > Aquatic > Non-marine Saline and...
AACACCTTCACGACTGACTGGACGGATGTGATCTCTAAGGTCGAACTGCTTATCGGTGGTCAGGTGATCGATGAACAGGACTCGACTTACTCGACTCTCATCGCCCCCACCCTTTCGGCGTTCTCCTCTTCTAAGTCTACGTCTTCCAGTCTGTACGACGGGACCAGCGCTTCGAAGTTCTACCCTCTGCGGTTTTCGTTCTGTGAGAACTGGCAGTCTGCCCTTCCCCTCATCTCCCTGCAGTACCACGATGTGGAGCTCCGCATCACGTGGGGTATCGAGGCTGCTTCGAGTAAGTGGGAGGTCTACGCGAACTACGCGTACCTTGATACTCAGGAGCGTGAAGTTTTCGCTTCTCAGCCCCAGAACATGATCATGACCCAGGTGCAGAAGGCGATCGCTTCCAACTCCAAGATTCAGGAGCTCAACTTCAACCACCCCGTCAAGTACATCGCCGCCGGTGATGCCAGCAATGTCACCATGGTGAGCACTGCTGGTAACAAGCTCAAGCTCCAAATCAATGGTACCGATGTGGCTGATTACAAGTTCGCTGATCCCAACTTTACCACCGTGCCACTTTACTACCATACCTCTCATGGTACCGCCACCCCAGGCACCAAGCTCTTCTTCTACCCATTCTGCCTCGACGCGGGTAAGCTCCAGCCCACTGGATCCCTCAACTTCTCGCGCCTCGACTCTGCTCGTATTATTAACGATACTTCCAACTGCGACAAGGATATCTACGCCGTGAACTACAACGTCCTCCGTATCGAGAATGGTATGGGTGGTCTTTTATATTCTAACTAATTAGTAACTATGTTTTGGAAGATTTTCTTCCTCCTCGCCATCGTTTTTGTATTGACGTACGATCCTAAATCCAGGACACTCGAAAAGTTTGTTGGTCAGCCTACACCACCAACTCAAAAATCTTGTGAAAATACGCATTACGAAGCCGTCCAGTTTGCACAGACGCCATATGAATGTCCAACTCCAGGGAAAGCTATGATGGGTGTCATTACTTAAAAAGAAAAATGTATTAGAAAGTATAAAATGATTCAAATGAACCGTGAAAACATTATGATGATCGCGACAGCTGTATGTGTTGTCGGACTTCTCTTCCTCTTCAAGGAGCTTAACAAGACTCGTGAAGAAATGACCGGGTTCAAGAATTTCTCTGAGAATTTGGTTCAGCAACTCAATGAACCTGAACAGATGGAAGAAGAAGAACAACCCCTCGAAAAAATCGAAGAAAATGTGAAGGAATAAACATATCGTCTAAATATAACTTGCGAATGCGCAATGAAAAAATACAAAGCGATAGCAGTACCCGTTAGTTTTGCAACCGGTAAAGCGAGGTTTCTTACAGTTAGGGATAGAAGATTCAAGGATTGGATTTTTGTCACAGGGGGGTGTCGTCGTCGTGAGATTTTCAATCCACTTCGATGTGCTCTTAGAGAACTCGAGGAGGAGACGAGGGGTGTGGTTTCCCTAAAAAGTGGTGAATATACAGAGTTTAAATTTACAGTCAAAGAGAGTCCCACAGTGGATCTTGAATATAATGTCTTTATATTCTTCGTGGATTACTCCATCTCTGAGCAACAGTCTCAGGTGAAGAAGTTTTACGAAGAAAAACATAAAACAAATTTGAAAAAGATGTTGAATCAACCTATTAAGAGAACGTATGATGAAAATGATTTCATGACTTACGAAACATTGGAGGACTTCAATACACGAAAACGATGGAAGCTTATCATAGATAATGTGATCAAGAATCCTGAATTTTATGCCTGTATAAGTTCTCACAATAGAAAAACATTCTCTATAAAATAATGAAGTCCAAGGCTTACATTTTGATGCAGATCGAAGAACTTCTCGAAAAGAACCGTGGTCTCTGTGAAGAGGAGATTGAGGAGTGGAAAGAAAAAAATAAGGAAATGACTGTCTATGAACTACTTACCTTTAAGAAACAACTTTCTCAAACTCAGGAATATCAGGATATTTCCTGTATGAGATGGTTTAGAGAATAAAGGTGTACCCTAGGTAAGTATGTTTAAGAGTTGGTATGTTTCCCAGAAATTCAATAATGCTACCAATCTATCACATGTGCTCATGGACGGGGGTAAACTCTCTGTGCCATTTGATAGATTGAATGAATTTTACGATAAGTATATAGAAGCTGTCAAATCTCGTGAAAAGTTATACGTCGTCGAACAAAAGAGTGACACTTATAACTTTTTCGTTGACATCGACTATAAGTCCCAAGAGGCTCTAGGTATCGATGAAATCAAAGACATTTGTAAAGTGATCTGTGACGAAGTCAAGAAGCATGGGGGTGGAGAAAGTCTCATCTCAATCGCCCAGCCCAAGAAATGTGGAGAACTCATCAAGACTGGTGTACATCTCAACTGGTCGGGGTTCGTAGTGGATCAGTCCTCCGCGATCGCTCTCAGGGAATACATTCTCGTAGCGCTCTCAAGATATCAGAGTGATGTCATTTGGGATGATATTATCGATTCATCCGTGTATGGGAATGGAGATCGAAAAACGAAGGGTAGTGGATTCCGTATGCCATGGTCTTTCAAAAAGGCGAAACATGATGCATGCTCAGGTCGGGGATGTTCAGGGTGTGATAACGGGAAGGTGGACCAAGTTGAATACCTACCTCTTTTCATATACACACAAGCACCTTTCAGTACACTCATGAGGATTGATCCAGAACCAAGTGTTAAAATTCTGAAAATGTCCGCCGTACGCACGGATGCACCACAAAATATTCATGTGGAGACACCGAATGTAAGGGTTGTGAGAAAGGAGGGGTCGTTCACGAGTGATGAAATGAAAGATGAAGTGTATGACGAAGAATTAAAACTTCTTTTAGAAAGTTTTATTCGCAAAAACTTAGAAGGTCAGGGTGATGCATATCTCACTAAACTATTCCGTTACAATGGCACCTATAGAGTGGCTACAAATTCGAAGTACTGTGAAAATCTGAAAAGAAAGCATGGGTCAAATCATATTTGGTTCACGATCAGTGGCAAAGAGCTTGCCCAAAAATGTTTCTGTGATTGTCCGACATTAGTTGGTAGGCGAGATGGTCTATGTAGATTCTTCGTTGGTCGTCAACATACACTCCCCCCTAACATTGTCGATCGATTGTACCCTAAGAAGGAAGACATCGGTAAGTGTCCAAAAATTAAGAAATATGAAGAAAAACCCCAGGTGAAGCAATCAGATGTAAACCCACAACTCCAACAATATATCAATAAATTTATGAAAACAACTGGTGATGTTAGGATTACGCGCATTACACAAGAAAAGGATACCTTCATGGTTCTAACAGCTTCTAGTTATTGTGAAAATATTGGAGCTGTACACGACGACAACACTATGATGTCATATAGCATCGATAAGAAGCATAGAATCACACAAAAGTGTCCAATATGCAAAGGTGGTAAGAAGAATCGAGCTAGAACCCATCAGTTAACCAATGATGTTGTAAAAGTACTTAAACAATAATAATTCTATATATATAATGTTTACGCGTTCTGGTCGTAAGATAAAGAAACCGGACACATTTAAGCCTACTGAGACTGAAATTGTAGACGATTTCGCGGATGACGATCATGACACAGATTTTGATTCCGAACTGGATACCGAGGACGAGGAAGAGGAAGAATTCAGTTCGGATGACGATGAAGAAGATATGGATGAGAATGGTAACCTGAAAGACTTCATCGTGGATGATGAAAGTGAGTCAGAAGACGCTTAAAAAAAACGCGAGCTATAATAGAAAATGGAAACTGACATTGGAAACCCTATTGATTACGACCCATCGATTGATCCTTTAAATAATGAAAAAAACGAAGAGGACATCCAAGATGACCAACCGTACTATAATGACTACTCTATGCAAGTTCCACAGACATTCCATCCACAGCAAGCAGAGAAACCTGATTTTCTTGCCAGCGTCGATAAATCGACGTGGATTATCGCATTCGCTGTCTTTCTTCTAGGCTTTTTTATGGGGAAAACCATGCAACCAGTTATCCTCCGGTATACTTGAGTACGCAACAAATGTACCTACATCACCCACTGCTGGTGGTATAAAATGGTCTACAAATGGACCTCTGTATGTATCTTCTATAAATCCAGCAGACGTCGAAGCTTCAGGCTCTGAAACTGTTTTGTTTTTTAAATTATATTTTGGTTTAAAAAACAAAATAAAGAAAGCACCAACCAAAAGGATGGTCACAATTATCTTGAACATTATGTTTATTGTATACTGATATTATTTTTTAAACTAGATTTTGGTTTAAAAAACAATGGATTTTTGTTTGGTTATATTATTTATGCGGACTCCTCCTCCTCCTTGACATCCTCGAGTTTGCTTGCAGCTTCAGCTTCAGCCTCCCTTCTCTTCTGACGCTCTCCAATCTCAGTAGCGACAATTGCATCTGCTTCCTTAACAAGCTCTTCCATAGGAGTATCAGGTTTCTCCTTTTGAAGACGCTCGAGTACCTCAGCGGGGTGAGGAATGGGCGCCTCATCAGGTTTGGTGTAAAACTTAGAGTTATCATCACCAGGGGTATATTGGGTCTTCGTTTCCATCATACCTTGCTTACGCTCTTGGAACATGCGAGCAGCTTGGGATTGGTTTTCTTTGTAACCAACCATGATTTCCTCGAGCTTCTCGTTGGTATAGTGAACATCCTCAATTTTAGAGGAGTCGGGGGGGATCAAGAGCCACTTGTACATGTCTACGACATAGATATCAAAAGTGGGATCCTCAGCCTGAAGTCGCTTGGCGTGGTTAGCAGCCTCATCACGGGTTGAGAACGCGCCACGGATCTTTACACCATACTTATCAGTCTTTTGGGGTGTATCCGGTCCAACGATGGACAAACACGCAAAAAGTTGACCTGGGACGGTGGTGTAATCTTGTGTAAGAGACATTATGATTATCTAAGAACTATAAACTTTAAGCCAACTTAAAAGATAAACTTCTTTAAATAATATATGCACGAATTCTGGGACAAACAACCTGTACCACGTGAAGGGACTAAAGTGGGTGAAATAGAAACGACTAGGTCTGTTTCCTCTACTCCATTAAAATTGGGTGATGGTTTTGTGTGGTCGACGTGTACCACCGATGAAGCACGTGAATTTTTAGAATATCATTATTTAGATGACGATGATACGTTTAAATTTAACTACACCCATGATGTTCTTAAATGGTCTACAGAAATCCCGGGATACGAAAATATAGTTATTCGGGTAGATGATGATATTGTTGGGTATATTTCTAGTGTTCCGATAAAACTTAGAATTGAGGATAAAGTTGTTAACGCCGTTCAAATCAATTTTTTGTGTGTACATTTAGATTTCAGATCAACAAAGTTTGCACCTTTACTCATAGGTGAAATTAAAAGACGTGCAAATCTTAGAGGTATTTGGCAGGCTATTTACACGGCGACAACAAAAATTCCCACTCCTATTGCAAAATCTGAATATTGGCATAGATTTCTAAATGTGAAACATCTTATAAATATGGGATTTTACAAAACAGATCGACTTCGTGAAAATTATTTTGAAGTGAGGGGTCCTTGTAAATACAATTGGAGAAAGATGACATCGAAGGATGTTCCAAAAGTTACCACTACATTGAAAGAATATGTAAAAGATTTTAAACTTTCTGTGGACATAGATACTACTTATGTTAAGCAATGGTTATTGCCTATACACACCTATGTCAATGATGAGAGTAATGATGTCATTTCCTTTTATGATGTTCCTTATGATAGAACTGATGGTAAAGGAACTATCAAACAGGTTTATAAATTTTATATAACTGGTGATCTTTACAATGATGCTTTTCTTATAGCTAAAAATATGGGGTGTGATGTTTTCAATACCCTTGATATAGGTGTAGACATATCTCAGTTTGAAAAACTTAAATTCATGAAAGGTACGGGTCATGTATATTATTACTTATTCAATTGGAACCTAAGAGAAACTATAAATAACGAAAAAATTAATATAATTTTACCTTAAACATATGGAAGAGATTCGAAAGAATCATAATGAGGCTAAGAGGGATCTGATACAATCTGTCACGAATGAAGGGGCTCACATTCTTGATGTTGGTTGTGGTTTTGGTGGAGATCTCCAAAAGTGGCATAAATGTGGAGCCAATATAAATATGTGTGATCCAGAGCCCACCGCCCTTGAAGAGGCTCGAGCACGCGCGAAAAATATGCACATGCGTGTCAACTTTTATACGGGTGATATTCACAACTGTCCAAATAGAAAGTTTGATGTGGTGTGTTTCAACTTTTCACTTCATTATATATTTCAGACGAGGGACCTTTTTCTCAGTTCGTTGCGTGAAATCAAAAACAGGATAAAATGTGGTGGAATGCTCATAGGGATTATACCCGATTCAGAAAAGATTATTTTTAAAACACCTTTAGTGGATGATACGGGAAACTTTTTCAAGATGAAAGACCATGGGAATGGGGGTTTTGGTGAAAAATTGTTTGTACATTTGGAGGACACACCCTATTATGCAGATGGACCTAAATCTGAACCAATTGCATACAAAGATCATCTTGTCACACAATTGGAACATATCGGATTTAAACTACAACTTTGGGAGGGGTTGACAGGAAACCCAATCTCAGAGTTGTATAGTAAATTTATCTTTGTCTATGATAGATGATCGCCTTGGCTTTACTCATCCTAATCAATTTATGGATTCTCCAGACGACGCGTGAACCCCAAGTACTTGTTGAAGTGAAACAAAGATACAGGACACTTCGAGAACATATCGCCAGTACCAAGAATGAGAAGTACACTATGCTCACTAAAACTGTACCCATCACCGGTATGAAGCGGATGAAGGAAAGCGTTGGGTACAATACCAATAAGGGTGCTGAGATTGTCGTGTGCATCGATGGTGAGGTAAATGATATCTTCCATGTGCTGATCCATGAGTTGGCACACTGCACGGTTAAGGAGTATTCACATTCTGAAAAGTTTTGGCAGAACTATATCGAACTTCGCGACATGTGTGTAGAGTTAGGAATTTATCAGCAGATACCAGATAAGAAGGGATTCTGTGGTCAGCATATTCAGGATAAATAATATTGTTGTAAATTAAATGAAAACGCCTGTCAGTATACTGCTGATGGCCATCGCCTATTGGGTGGCTATTTATGGGGCGACTTTGGTGCCTCAACTTGTAAAGAACTATTACATTAACATCATTTGGATGACTGTAGTTATACCTAACCTCATGCGTTTTGCGATTGGAAACATCCCTCGACTCGCGGTCGACCGTGTATTCTTTCTCACGTCAACCCTCATTGCACTTATCTTGACATTTGCAATTAACCTACTTTCTAAAGAAACAAAGGAAGCTGTGACAGATTCCGATGCGTCCACAAGCAAGAAACTTAAATTGAGTGCCTTGCTCGCGGGGACATTCGCTATGGGTGCCCTAGCGACCTATTTTATGGGTATTGATACCTCTATCTACAGTAATATGGGATGGGAAACGACTGTTTAAGGTCTGACCACATAGTCCTTCACGATGTAAAAGGCTACAGCCGCCACGACACCAGTGGTGGCGAGCCCAACAACACTCCTACCCCCCTGTTCGTTAAGGAACTTGGGGATAGAAGTCGCAAGTCGATCCTGGATGGGTTTGCTCACGGCACCAGCGGTGCATACAGCCACGAGGAGGGCGGTGAGCTGTTCATCTGTGAGATTCAAGGGGTTCTTTTTCTCAGGTTCAGCGGGGGCTTGGGCAGATGGGTAAGCACCCTGGGGTTGGGGTGCGGTCATCTGAGGCATCATACCCTGCATCCGGGGCTCGTCGTTCATCATAGGGGGGTCCATCATAATATCGTTAATGGGGGTAGAATCCATCGTCTCTTTACTTTGACTTATATTTTTTTCACCTCCATTTTGCATAAAAGACGTGGAAGGATTGTCATGAAGGGGAACCATTCCCTCACCGTCATCGGATAAATTCATTGTATTCACTTGGACTGAAGCCATCTATTATATCACTATGTTTTTGGAAAAGTAATAGTACGCAATTATTTCCTCTTGGTGATTGTAAGAGCAGTTTTCTTCGACGCCTTCTTTGCATCCTGTTCCTTCTGATCCATGTGCTTGGGGTTGTACATCTTGTTGTGAAGTTTCCACAGATCTGGACCACCTACCCTGAAGTTTTTCCTAACTGTTGCTTTGTACCAAAAAACACAATCTTGAATCCTATTGGATTTCACTGTATTATCCAATACAAGACATTCGTAATTTTCTGTACATGCATCCATTACCTTATTGAACATATCGAAACTTGGGAAAATACCAAAAAATGATTTATACAACTTTTCTCTATTCTGGAGGATATTCTCCCTGAGGAGGAAGACATAATCAACATTGGCTCGAAGTGCTGGAGGTAAATCCATACAGTATTGCATCGTCAACATGAAGAAAATCTTCCAGTGCCTACCATTCATAAAACATTGTCGAATACAAGGATCTTTGAGAAACTTATTGTCGTACATACAATCATCTAAAAGCATAAAAGCTCCACAATTTTTTTTACCGGCACCCACCAACTTACGCTGTCTCGCCATGACTCTCTCAATAGCATCTTTATCGTAATCACCGTACACGAATAAATCGGGGATGAACTCGGAGTAGAAATGATTCCCTTCTTCTGTTCCTGAAAGAACAATACCAGCTGGAAGATGTTTCTTATGATACATGATATCTTTCACGAGGGTTGATTTACCTGTATTACGCTTACCGATAAATACGATGACCTTATCGTCGGCGATACTTTCAGGTCTGAATTTCTTCAACTGAAGATCCATTCTACTCTAGTGTCTCGTTTTATTTAGCAAAATTTTACTCATATAGAGTAGGAATGGCTGGTCGTCTGAGACTTGCCGCCACCGGAGTTCAAGATGAATGGCTCACAGGTGAACCACAATTTTCATACTTCCTGACGAATTTCAAAAGACATACAAAGTTTGCATTCGACTATGTGGAGAGTCAGTTTGATAGACAGATTGACTTTGGAAAGATTGTAACTTGTAGAATACCCAATGATAAAGGTGATCTCGTCAGTAATTTTACACTTAAGGTGACTCTACAAGATCCAACCCCTGATCCAGGTGGTCAAAATAAAACCATCTGGTCTCCTTCTATCATAACACATCTTATCGAATATGCAGAACTTCTTATCGGTGGACAGCCCGTAGAGAAGATCACAGGCGAATACATTTATATGCATCAACAACTCCATAATACCAATGATGATATAGAACAGACTTTGTATTTTCTAAATGGACATGGGAATATATTGAGTTATCAGTCTGGTACACCTTATACCTATTTCATAGATCTTCCATTCTATTTTTATAGAAATCCATCACTCGCCATACCGACCTGTGCACTGACTAAACAACTCGTTGAATTACGAATTAAAATAAGACCCCTCAAAGATCTAATCTTTGGTGGAGCTCCTTCGGGTGTTACCAGCTCGATTGAGAAGTTTTCGGTTGATACAGAGTTTGTCTACGTGACACCAGATGAAAGAAACTTTTTAATGTCCAGACCCCTCGATTATGTCATCACACAGGTGCAATTAGCACAATTCAAAATGAAAGCTGGTGAAAATGAAAAGTCTGTAATGCTCAACTTTTCTCACCCTGTCAAGGAACTGTATTTCGTTTCACAATCCGAACAGTCGGTTCAAAACAACTATCCAAATGAATATAACACAATATCAACTGCATCATTGAGATTCAATAATGAACTCGTATTCAAACGAGATACAAAGTTTATCGCATATGAACAAGCTCTCAAACATCATGTGAATTCCCCATTCGCAGGTGTAATCACACCTGGTGGTGTATTTGGTAATGACAAATTCGGACCCGCCAAGTTTGGTATGTATTCTTTCGCACTGAGTCCCGAACGAGCACACCCAACCGGGCAAGTGAACATGAGTCGGATCTCCCATAAACTGTTTACGATTAAGATAGACCCTATAAACGACGGGGTTGAGAATCACACTAGAGTGTACGCAATAAACTATAATGTTCTGCGTATCGAAAGTGGTTTAGCGGGATTAAAATTTTAGGTTGATATAGTAGTAATGGCTGGACAAGTTCAGCTTGCAGCATCTGGACCTCAAGAGAAGTACTTCACGCTGAACCCAGACTACAGTTATTTTGTAGAAAGTTTCAAAAAACATTCAAACTTTTCTACTCAGTACGTTGATATAGAACCTGAAAACCAGGTAAACTTTGGAAGTAAAGTTCAATTCAGAGTTCCTCAAAATAATGGGGATCTCCTAAAGACATTGAGTGTGAAGTTCACACTCCCACCCCTGACCAATAATATGATATACATCGAGTCTGTTGGTCATGCACTCATAGAATATGTAGATCTGATTATAGGTGGAAAAGTGATACAAAGAATCACCAGTGACTATCTCCAAATATATTCCGAACATTACATTACACAAACGAAACAAAAAGCACTAGAGCAACTCATCGGGAAATATCCTTTGAGAACCTCTGATAAACTTGTTTCACAGGTTGCGAATAATGCTGGTATAATTATCAATGGCACTTTAGGTTTGGGAACGGAGGAAAACTTCTTCGTGGATCTTCCATTCTATTTTCACGAACATCCAGAATTAGCGGTACCCCTATGTGCTATAAACAAACAAGAAGTTGAAGTTGAGTTCAAGTTGAGAAATGCACAAGATATCGTGATAAAGATCAATGGCAATTACGAAAAACTTGAACAGGGTATAAGTATTTCAGACTTTCAATTGTGTTCAGAACTCGTATATCTTGATTGTGTTGAAAAGGTGAAAATACAGAATACATCTAGAGATTACTTGATTACCCAAATACAGGAGAATGTTTTTGATGTAGGTCTAGGTGTAAACGAGGGTTCTTTCAAGTTAGATATCGTAAACCCGGTCAAAGAGTTATATTTTGTGATTCAACGTCAGGGTACTACGGGTGATGGAATCACTCCGGGTAATTTCGTTACACCATTTGATTACGACAACCTGTATGCAGTCATAGATGATAAACTCATTCTCTATGAAAATCTAGACTATCTCACCCTCACCCTTGATGGTCAGGACATTATCACACAGGATACAGGTAATGTCATATTTCTTAAAGCTATCCAGGCGGCAATTCACCACTCTAAGACACAACTCATTCGAAGATTCTACTCGTATAGTTTCGCTCTTCAACCAGAAGAATGGTATCCAACTGGTCAGGTCAATTTCAGTCTCGTAAAAGAGCAGATTCTAAATCTCAACCTGACAGATAGTCCAGATTTTGCACGACAGATTCGTGTATATGCCGAAAGTTACAACATATTACGCGTAAGTGAGGGAATTGCAGAAACTCTTTTTGATACCAAATATTAAAGATGAATATGCAAACTGGATTTGGTGATGCAGGTGATGGTATGGCAGAACAGTACATTGACACCATGATTAACATCCTATTACCTGTTATAGAAAGAAGTACTTTACTCGCAGCCGAATATTCCAAGGCATGTGGGAGAGATGCACTCCTCTCAGAAGATATGGAATATGCGATGAAATACTGTGTCATGCATACTGTTGGAAACACTATAGGTCCTTCGTTTCCCGAGATTTACGACGAAGTGGACTCAGACGAAGAAATTGAAGTAGTATCACCAGAAGACTGCCCCCCATTCGAGAGATATACAGGAAACGACCCAACATATCTCCAGATGAACGATGCATATGACCAGTGGGATTCTTGGATTCCCCAAAACCCGACAGAAGAGTTGTTAAAAAATGCTGTTAATAGTAATGAGCACATGGGAGCCTGAGGCTTGGTCATTTTCTGACGATACGTTTAAAAAATTCGAATCCCACGTAAGCTCTAGTGACGATTCATCAGATGATGAACAACTCTTTTCGAAAATGAAAACGCTAAAAAAGAAGAAGTTTAAAAAGAAGGTCGAAAGGGAAAAACTTTCATTTGAATAATTATTTTCCCAGTGTAACATATAACACTCATAATGGAATCCGCCGCCAAGACCGTTACCCTTGTCACCCAGGAGCTCGAGACCCAGTCGCTCAACGCGATCGTCGCGGGTTTCTCTTTCGCCGCTGCCATGTCCTGGATGGACCTCGTCCGATGGGTCATCAGCCAAATCGTGAAGGTGCCCAAAAATGGTGGTACCCAGTACGCTCTGACTGCGATCCTAACCACACTCCTCTCCATCGCGGTCTATATGGTTGTCTCAGGTGTGTCCACCCGCGTTTCCAAACCCGCTCAACCCGTCTACGCGGTTACCCGGTAAGATCTTTTAGATTTACTGGACATAAGCGCTATTAATATGAATCCGAATACTACAACAATACCGATGTAGATTTTCCACTTATAAGGATCCTCCTTTTCAGAGATGCTTATAGTTGTTTCCTCTTCCTTTTCTTTCTCTTCCACTGGAACTTTTGGTAGATTCTTTAGTTTATCGGTAGAACATGTAATTTCAAATTTTAAGATATGATCTTGATTCATAAAGTCATATGGAATGAGTCTCCCATGACTCATGTAGAAAAACTCCACTTGAATATGTTTGATATACTTCTGTGGTCCTGTGTGAAAGTTGTGTGTAAACACATCATCCATTCCATTAAAGTTTATAAAGTCAGAGCCATCTAAGAGAATGTGACCTGTATAAAATGGTGTAGATGTGTATACACTTTGTGTAAATTCGTCAGATCCAGCTGTGAGTTTTAGAACAAGAGTATTTGGTCCAACGAGATTAATAGCACCAGAAGTCAATACATTACTCGTAGAGTTGTAATCAGTTGAACCAAATCCAAGTACCTGGTGAGGTGAAGTCACTGTCGAGGATTCCTCGAGATATCCATTTGTCCCAGTGTAAAATTCAAAAGTAAATGTATTTCCTGTACCAACATTGGAAAATGTAAGTCTCTTGGTATCTGTGTCAAAACTGACTTCACTCACATTGGATACTGGGGGAGCGAGTTCAGCTTCGAGATGTGTGGCTAAATCACCACCAGTGGGATAATCCGCATTCGTGAGTGACACAGTCTGACCATCAACACTGAATGTGTTATTTGTTGTACATAATGTGAGTTGTGGAGTAGGAATGCGGGCGGATACGAGTTTAATTTCTGAAACGTCATAGATTGGATTCTCTAGGGTGATGACATAGTTATTCGGGTTCGAGTATGTATTCGAATAGGCGTCAATAATGTATGTATTACTTTCATCGTAATATGTGTTTGAAGCAATCACATTGATTCCACGCTGACTACTATCTATGCTGAGGTTATGGACCTTCATTAAAATAGAGGGATACTATTTTAATGATTGTTTTTGTCTAATTACAAAACTATACTTTTTAATGAGAGAGGCTGTGCGCCAGTGGGTTGTTCTGGAGTTGCTTCTTCGCCACATCAAGATGACGGGTATTGGGGTTCTCGTTACCCTTATAGGCATTGAATTGGTGGAAAGGTTTCTGTTTATAGTTCTGACTCCAGCCACCATTCGCGGGGGCAATGCGACCATCGATGCGAGTTGTGTCACTACGAACTGTGGTGAGACGACCACCCTGTTTGAGGGCACTCTCGCGAACGTTCATACGACCCGCGTTACCCATGCGGTTGGGCTTACCACGACGATCCTCGGGGCGGAAACCATACTTCATGAGCTCTTCGTTCGTCTTCGCAACCACCTTAGAAGCGGCACTACTCGTATACCCACCATGATGGCTGTGAATGCCTGGAGCTGGGCGGTTGCCGTAGGTGTACTGCTCATCGTTACGATCACTCTTGAAACGAGTGGGATCTTGGGGCATCGTTTGGGCTGAGATAAATCGTTTAGCACCATTGAAACCGAGACCATCTTCACGGAGACCAGTTTCAGAACGGTTAGTGGTACGCTTAGTCTTCTCATGCTCTGTGCGAGGTACAACACCAGACATACCTTGTGCACGACCAGGCATGGCGGGGAGTCTAGAGGGGAGATAGGCTGTTGTATCAGGTTTGTTGTGAGTGAGTTCACCAACAACCGCCGAGCGACCGCCAGTGACATCCGCTGCGGGACCAGCTCGCCCTGGGAGAGTGGTCAGTCTGTAAGCACCGACATTTACAGGATTGACTCTGAACATCTGCTGGTAACCACCGACAGCTGGAGTATTCGCACCGACACCTAGACCTGGGCCAACAAGTTGCTTCTCTACGGGGGAAAGATTGTTCATACGACCAGTATCATACATACGGTTTCGCATGTTCAAGACTTCTTGACCACCAGACCTCTGTTGCCTAGAAATATCAGCGAAACTCTCCATCTCCACCTTACGAGGTTCCTCATACCTAGGTTGGAAATTATTGGTTTCTACTATTTCAGGTTTTTTTATGACGGGTACGGTGTTATCAATTTTAGGTGGAGTTGATTTGGTACTTAAATTGCGACCAGCGTACACGAGACCGGCGACGGCCATGAGCGATATAGGATCAGCCATTCTTACTTCTTATTAACATTTTTATTAATATACCTTTTCTGAAACAGACCATTCTGGAGTTCGGCGCGAGTGCTCGCGGGTTCATATCGAAGTGTGCGAAGTGGAGTCTTACACTCCATGTTGGACAATGGGAACAAATTTCGTTCATAGGTTTGGACGATATTCTTGTTGAAACGGGAAGTGGATTGGGGACGGAGCTCATCACTCGTCTCGATGTACTGTGCTGGGGAACCCTTACCAGCCATGTAGGGAGCAGTCCCGTATAGCATGGTGTTGGGGCGGCACCCACCACAGTTGAGAGTACTGGGCTGAGGATACACAAAGATCTCATCAGTCGCATTCACTTGGGGGAGAGCACCTTTGTTTTGAACGATGGAAAGACCAGGTTGGAGCTGATACGCCATTTATTATTACATAAGAATATTAATCTATCTACCAAACATTCCCGACCGCTTGTCTCCATTGGCGCCGAGACCAGAAAAAGCCTCAAGTTGGACACCACGGGCGTTGGGATCACATTGTCCATTGCCACTCTTACACATTGGACCATTTTTAGCGCCATAGAGCCACTCAGCAAACTCTGTCTGATCTCCTGGGATTGTTGTGACTGGGTTCGAAACGAATTGACGCTCGGCAGCATTTCGAAGATACTTGGGCATCGGTGTACGAGACCGCCCAGAATCAAATGGGATACGATCACTGATGTAACTGTTCACAAAAGGTTTTACACTAGGATAATAGCACGCCTCAAGTCGATTGGGGGCATCAGTGAAGTCCGTAATCATAACATTACCCATGGGGTTGTCCTCAGTGGGCATCTGACATTTACCACGATTGACACCGATTCCATAGGTTTCCTTCACCATTTTGGATTTGTATAATACGAAAATAACAGCTATCACCGTGGCACCCAATACAAAAATGCGTGGATCACGACGGGTCAGATAAAGAATGCAACTGACGTAGATAATAAAACGGGAAGCCGCATTTACCCTATCTTCTGGGGTCTGCTCAGAGGTTGGCCAGAATTGAGTAACCTGGTCAGCCCTGATGAGCTGCTGAGGATCATTGAACCAAGCTTTCATTTAATATATATGGAGGTTTATTTTTTGGGTAGACCACCTAGCATGCTACCCATCATCTTCATGATGGCATCCTGGTCAAGTTCACCTCCCTCAGTCTCCATCTTTTCAGCACACTGCTTAGCAATACTTTCGATCATCTTGAGTGTATCATCGGGAATCGAAGTAATGGTGGTACCGAGCATGTAGAGTGTCTGGAGGTACTGCCAGGTAGCACCCTTAGTACTCTCACTCATCTTAACCCAATACGACTTGATGTTGAGATCCTTGAGAAAGTCAATTGTATCAATTTCCTTGAGTAAAAAAGATTCATCCTTCGCCGAAATCCTATCGGCGTAAGGGGTAACACCATTCATGAAAGCATCCACGACGAGGCGTGGGTTTGTAGACTTCAGTAAATCGAATGAAGTCATCATCTTCTTAATGCCTTTTTCCTCTGGAAAAGTCTTGTGCAATTCCACAAGAAATTGACCCATCATATCGTTAAACGCAGTAACGGATGCCATTTTCTTATTATATCAGTGTAATCTTTAAGTTTAGAAAGGCTCGGTAGAAATAGACTCCTTTTTACCTAAACCACCTGAGACGATGAAAAAGACTAGGATTGTGTTCAGAGCCGCTGGTTTCGTGTACTTGTTGAGTTCGAGCTTACCCTCGTTATTGAGGTACGCTTTGAGATGAATATAACCCGCTGTAATACCACCCGCGATAAGGGCGGCACTCATCGGATCGCGTAAGTAATCGGAGAGTTCCATTTAATTATAACCAACTTTTTTTGTACGCTGTTCTGGTGCATCCCCAAAAAACACATCATCATCTTCCTGGGGTTGCGGTTGCACAGTTTCTTGTGGTTCAGGATCTTGTACACCTGGAACCGTTTTAAACTCATTCTCTAGACCAGTTGGAGTAGGCTCCTCCATGGGCATAGACTGGGGCTCAGGCTCCTCCACGGGCTCGAGCTCAGGTTCAGGTTCCTCCATGGGCATGGGCTCAGGCTCACCATCGTAAACATCGGGGTCAACACCATCCTGAATCTCCCCATCTAGAGAAATATCGCGACTATCTTGAGACATATAGGTCTGGAGAATCTGTTGAATGGGGATCAACTCTTTCACAGTAGTCTCAATGGATAGACAAAAACGCATAGTCAACTTTTCATCGCGGAGGTACTCGCTTTGCTCCTCATGGAAGATGTAAGGATCTTTGTACAAATCTTTCGCGATGTTGTTATAACATGTTTGAATGAACACCTCTTCAGTTGGAAGTTTGAGGGAAATCTTCTTGTTATCAGCCTTGAGGCGGACTGCAGAGAGAATCTTTGTACAAGCGACAAATACTGCGGCGAGAAGATCCCCGAACCAAGCACACCGACTCGTGATGTTGTCACTATGCCTCTTAGACATAGCATTTGACCAATTGGGAACTTCCTTCAATAATTTCTGAAACATGATGAGAACCTGCTTCCCCTTGGAGGTTTTGATAGATTCGTTGTACATTTCTTGAAAAACTTCAATCATAGCTGGACACATAATAAGGCAGAGCTGTCCAAGGTACTCCTTTTTCGCCTCGACCATTATACTCAAATTATCCATTTATGATTAAGGGGGTTTTTAAAATCATCTCTTACTACGCACTTTTCCTGTATTTATTCGCAATCTTCTTGAGATTCATGAGATTCGGGAAGTCCCCCTCATCCTCCTCCCGCTTAACCTTCTCCTTCTTCTTTTTAGCCTTCACCCATGTGATATATATAACACAGTCACTCATGAGTTGTACAGTAAACCCCCCTAAAGTGAACTGTCTCGCTACATACCTCGCTGCAGCTGAACGATCGAACGCAGGATAACCGATGAGAAATGGTGGTATTGTCAGAAACAACTGCTTATGCCCCATTTCTACCGCTTGTTTAATCTTAGACGAGAACTGTTCATATATTTTCCTGTAAATATCTTTACGGATCTGTTTACGCTTGTCATCGATTTTGACAACATCATTGATGCTTAACATTACAATTACTGTAACTTATTTTTTGCGGCTTGTAACTCACTTTCAGTTGGCATGGAACCCTTCTTTACCAGATCATACTTGACAAACTCTTTACCTCCCGAACCTTCTACAAAGGGGGTGATATCTTGTGGGACATCAACACCGAGGGGTTGTGTCCTAAGAGAAATGATACGAGTCTTACCATTTTCAACTTCATAGGAAGCCACTACAGAGAATCCGTATGAAAACCCACCCTTTTTCACCGTCATAAACATACACTCGTAAAGCTCTTTCTCATCACTCTTGTAGTGTTTGACGGAAGTCGTCTCGATGATGTACGTGCAGAGACCAGTTCGCTTGGATATTTCGTTGTTCGCTTGGAGTACAAATTCTGCCATCATATCATTATCAACCTTAGCCTCAACCTTCCGATAAGCAGAAAGGTCTGGTCTGGGGTCGTCAAGTTTAATTGAGTCTTTTGGCTTGGTGTAGCCTGAGAGACCGAAGGTTTCGGTAAACTTCTCGTAGTTAGTTGTCAGGACAAGAACTACCAAGACGAGAGTGAACATAAGTAAGTACTTCATCTTTACTAGTATGCGTTAATATTTTTCTACAAAATATCCAATAGATACTAGATGTCTCTGCTGATATATAGTCCTCGATGTAAACATTCTATGGATGTTATTGAATATGTGAACAAACACCAGCAGCTCAAACAACTTGTAAAATATCACAATATTAACACTCTAGGTGTACCCCCGAATTATAGGAATAAAATCAACCGTGTACCAACCATGCTGACGAAGAATGGTAAGATTCTCGTGGGTAATGAAATCAAAAACTGGCTTGACTCTCTCCTACCAGCGAAAGATGTTGAACATGGTTCGATTGGTGGCTTCGGGGGTTCGATGTCAAGTCTAGATGGAAAAGATAACAACTCAGATATGTTTAGTCTGGATAGTTATGGTCAGTCTCTCCAGCCTGCTATGACAAAGGAACTTGAAGAAAAAATAGGTCGTGACGTGTCGAAGGGTGTCGCGTATACAGATTTAAAGATGTAACGCGCTAGTGATACTAGATATGAAACTTGTGACCATACAAGCTTCAGCTTTTAAGTCAACATTTGAAGTTCTTAAGGATATCCTCAACGATGTAAACATTTACTTTAAACCAGATGGTATGTATGTTGTCACACTCGATACAGCTCGTACATCCCTAATCGATATGTACCTCTCCGCGGATAATTTCGAAGAATATCACTGTGACCAGGAAGAAATTATTGCTGGTATAAATATTTCGAACATCTTCAAACTTTTGAAGACAATCACAAATAGTGATGTACTTCAGATTGAGATTAATTCAAAAGAATATATGGATATCGAAATCACAAGTGAAACTAAGAAGACGAGTACCAAGTTTCAACTTAAACTCTTAGATATTAATGAAAGTAAAATTGAAGTTCCAGATGTGGAGATGACTACAGTCACCACTCTCCCATCTGTGGACTTCCAGAGACTTTGTCGAGATATGTCTAATATCGGTTCAGAGATTGAAATTAAACGCTCTGGTAAAGAAATCAAATTCAATTGCCAGGGTGATTTTGCTAATCAAGAAACATCCATAGAATGTCCAGATGAAAGTCCAACCATCTCAGGTCTATATAGTCTAAAGTATCTGAATATCTTTACAAAGGCGACGAGTATGTGTGCGTCTGTGCAAATTATACAGGAAAAGATTAGTCGATTTTTGATTCTAAAATACAATGTTGCAAATCTAGGGGAACTCAAATTTTACCTCTCGGCTAAGGTATCTGAAGATCTGTTGTGAAAGAATCGAGTGTTGAAATATTCTTCTTCATACCTAATGTACCAACTAAAACAATCTTGGGGAAACTCTCTTTGAGTGTCTCTTTATCATAATACAAAAAATGTTCGAGTGGTACCTTTTGTCCATGGAAATCATTCCTTGGACCTGAGTATCGTTTCACCTTTTCAGTAATGTTTCGCATAGGTTTATCATCGTGATCAACTATCCAAGCACTACTCAAAGGGATACTGAAGTGCATCGCATTATCTTCATTCTCACCAGGTTTGAAATTAATGTCATTTGAAATAGCTGTATATTGTTTACCATTGAAATAATACTTCACACGAAGAATGAGTGTATTCACATTTTGGGGGATCACTGTGTGTCGGAAGTTTTTACCTGTAGCGTTCACGTAGTAATTATCTAGGATACCATCTTCCCAGTCTTTACCCTCTTTCAACCAAAAATCATCTTCGATCATATAACTCATATCATGATCCACATCGTATTCAATTTCTTCTGAAATGATCTTATAGTTTCGCGGGGTGGTAATGTATCTGTAAAAAAAGAAAACAGAAGTTAAAAGTTTGGTAAACATTTCTTTATATGAAATGGAAGGTAATTTTTTAAGTAGATATAACAATCGAATAGAAGAATGGAGTGAAATCATAAAGAATGACCCAGAAAATAAGAAAAAACATCAATCTGATATGTCCGATTATATCATCAAATGTATGCCATACATGACCCAATATGCCGATGATGATATTGACGGTGGTGATGAAGATATAAATACAAATAATGTTTTCAATGTCAAAGAGACTGTCGGTCTAAAGAGAAAGGATATATTTACAGATTATCTCATAAAAGTAGAAAAAAAGAATATACAGAGACCAAATGAACTAATAGCTAGAGAGGAATGTGACAACTGTGAATCCAGTAATGTAGTTCATATTAGGGATACAGCAGATTTAGTATGTGATGGGTGTGGAAAAATTGTTGCTAGAGCCATGAGTGATGAGTTGACCTATAGAGAAGAACAAGAGACTTCCGAAAAAATTATAAACTATTCATACAAACGAGAGAACCACTTTAACGAGTGGTTGTCACAATTTCAAGCACAGGAGATGACAAATATACCCCCCGAAGTCATCGAACAATTACGAAGTGAACTCAAGAAAATGAAAATCAAAAACCTTGAAGATATCACACACGCAAAGATTCGAGCACTTTTGAAAAAGTTGAGACTCAATAAATATTATGAACATGTCCCATATATCACAAATATTCTCAATGGGATCAAACCCCCTAACATGCCCCAAGAGTTGGAGGAGTATCTACGAATAATGTTCAAGGATATTCAGAGACCATTCGATGATAACTGTCCCGCAGAGAGAAAAAACTTTCTCAGTTACTCTTACGTCCTCTATAAGTTTTGCGAACTCTTGGGTGAAGACGATTATCTTCAATACTTCCCACTCCTAAAGTCTAAAGAAAAGTTGTACCAACAAGATGTCATATGGAAGAAGATCTGCCACGATTTAAAATGGGAATTTATTCCTACTGTATAAAATAATGAATTGCCCAAACTATCATGTATGTAGTAAACAAGTAAAACATGGGTTGAAAGTTTGCACTTCATGCTTTTGGAGATTCAAAAATGAAATATTAGAATTTAAGACATACGAATGTCCGAGATGTTGTAAAACAGGGGAATGTCTCAAGTTTCGGAAATGTGAACACTTCTTATGTATGAAGTGCTTTGATAGATTGCCCATCTGTAAATTGTGTGAAGAACCTAAGTCTACATAATTTTTAAAAATCGGTAACTACTATGATTCTCATCGATAGAATTATTCGTATTCTCAAGAAGGATATTTACCTCCCTATGAGGTGCTACGCAAATAAGAGACAACTCATGAACCCCAGAGATTGTTGCAACTGTAAAAACTTTTGTCGAAAGCCTCCAAGTGGTGGGACTCCAGTCTATCTACAAATTGAACCTAAATATGTATATCATAAATGAACACTGTCTAGAAGAATCATACGCACTTCAACTTCCCGATCAGGATGAGGTGGGTAATTCACCAGATACGCCGTCTTCAGACCTGTCAGACGAAGATAGTTATTACCCTGCAACTCCGCCGCGTCATTAAGAGTTTTGATCGTCTTGAATTCTAGAACAGTCTCCTTATTAATAATCATATCCGCCCTTAAATTACCAATCACATGCCCCTTGAACGGAATCGGAATGATTCTTTCAGATTCGTAAGGAACCCCCTTCTCCCGTAGTAAAACTTCCATAGCAGTATGATATACTCTCTCACTGTACCCAGGTCCCAGTTGAGAATATATCTCTCGAGCCAGGTCTTCTATCATTAAATTCAACTCATTTTTCTTCTTTATCTACTATAAGATGGTGTCCGCGGAAACTGCTCGCAGGCAGCGTCGAATCAATACCGCACTCCGTCGACTGACTAATAAATTTAGACGGGTGAATATACCACGAAATACATTTAATGTAGGTACGGTGACCCGTGCGAATGATCGATATTTATCAGTTCGTTTAAGTCGTAAAGTTATCAATGAACTTCAAGCTGTGTACAAGAAAACATGGGAACAGAAAGTCGAATACGCGGGTACAATACCGTTCACTCTAACAAATACACGTAATTATGTCAAGTTCAATAAACCGACTGAACGTACAAATCGACAACTCGCCACTGTGCAACCGACACAAGAGGATTTAACTCAATACATCGTGTATCACACACATCCTGTCCCCGAATATGACAAAGCACTCTTCACCTACCCGAGTGCATCCGATTTTAAGGTCTATGTTGATAATTATCCAACCGTGCAGGCGAATCTGATCCTCGAGAACCAAGGGTACTATATCATTGACCTCATTGAAACGAATATGAACAAACCTAACACTGGTGATGTCACCCGAAAATTTAATACCCTCATGAATGGTCAGGAATTCAAAAAAGTGAGAGTGAAATGGAGTGATTTAGTATACATTCAAACAACCCCTAACCAATGGAAACGAACTGTAAACAATTTCATGGATCCCATCATGCGCAAAGAATTTGGTATATCTGTCAAGTATTATACATGGGATGAACTCGGTGAAATTACACTCCTAGATAGAAATGTACTCATGAATATCTCTTAGTTAAAAAAATATTCTTATGGTACATCATGTACACGAGTCTCATCCGCCCATGTATGACAGTTAGAAAGAATCGGATAAAATTGTCTCGTGAAGTCGTCCACAATTTGAAAGAAATAAGCAAGTTGTCTTCTATCAAACAGTGGGAGTATGCTGGTGGTATTAAATATAAAAATTATGCATTTAGTGAACCGACCCGTATTACATCAAAAAAGAGAGACCGTGTCGATGTCGAAGAAATTGAGAAGGTTTGGTATTCAGAAATAGCATATCATACACATCCAGGAATTGGGTATAATGAATGGAGTGTGTGTGAAAATATACAAATATTTACAACTCTTCCAAGTAATGCAGATTTTGAAGCGTACATAAAAGGCTTTCCCAAAATGCAAGTCAATCTAATTTGTGAATCACATGGATATTACGTCATTGATATCCTCGAATCATCCTATAATATGGCAGCGCCTCTACCCGAATCTGTTTATGAATACATGAGAAAACTTCGTAGTCAGCCATTCATGCGTATAGGTGCATTTTCAGATGATGGAATCGAATATTTCGCAACAACTCTAAAAAATTGGAAAACATATATTAACGAACAAGTTAATGAAGATATGATGAAACTTTTTGGAATATCAATTCGTTATTATGGGTATAGTGATGAACCCCCAATTGTCACCGTCTATCAGGATATAGACGAAGTATAGAATCTTCCAACTCATCCACTTCATACCAAGCCCAATGACACTCCGAAGAATCTTTGTCAATCTTACAAATATCCTGTGCTTCTTTTATCGCTTCCGTGAAACGAAAACCAAGTCTCAGATTTTCCTTGATCGGGCGTACCTCCACGATACATAGATTCAAGGACATTTCTACGAGTCTTTGCCAACTTTATTTTGTAAAGACTATTTTCGGAGAATGTTGCTACACATTTCATACTCTACAATTGTTTAAAGATTTTAAGTATATTTATTAGAAGATGTTCACATAGTGTATGGATACTTCCTGACCCATAAATTACATATCCACTTTTCACCAGACTTTACAGGTTGCCCACCATGTAAAGCTTTGGACGTCATCATCTCATAATTATCAAGTGTCTCGAAGAAGAGGGCATCACCCGCACCGAGCTTGTATTTTTCACCCAACTTGGGGAACACAGTCTCACCACCTTCATAGTCATCGTTCAGAGCTAAAATAAATGTGTACATTCTCATGTTACTTTCATTTTTAAATGCATCCTGGTGTGGTTTATAAAAGCCACCTGGTTCATATTTGAGCACCTGAAGTGTTTCACAATTCGTGAGAGGTCTATCCGTATACTCGAGACATCTTTCCATGACATTTCGAACAATTGGATCATCTTTAGTCAACCACGCGGTTTGACTTTTACGCACATTCTCATCCACTTTCTTACCATTTGTGACAGTCGATGTTTCCATATTCTTCTCAGCTTCCTTCATTAAGTATTTCCGTTCCTCGTCTGATAAAAAGTTTTTTATCATACGAGGTTTGGAGTAATTGGGTAAGAGGTAGATGACTATAAGTATTATGAATAGTAAAAGTATCATCCTATTGTATTCATATATAAATATTCCTAGGAGTTTTACAAGTATATCTTTTTCGAATTGTTTCAAAAATATCATTTCCATAGTCCACAATTTCATGTATCATGTCTACAATCTCATCATGACGTTCAGGTTCAAGAACATATTGTCGGAGTAGATCACCACCACTATTTGCCATCATTTCGAAAATATTTGAAATGTCTCTCATTTTTTCAATGTATTTTTCTTGACACTGTAAATGATGTTTAAAATAATCTTCATCAACATCATTCAACATATATGCTACCCGGAAATGTAAGTTATCTATAGGTCTAAGATCCAAATATAAATTTTCCCGCTCCACGTCGTGTATAATTACCGCACAACGAAGTATTTCATTCGAAGCTAGAATTTCACGAAGTTCCCTGAATGATGGTACTCCACCACATGGTATATCTCCATGTTCCCGAGACATCATCGTTTTTTTCTTAAACTCTATGAAATGTGGATTATGTATACGCCCCTTTTCAATTTCACCTGTTCGCCAATTGAATGCTGTATGACATGATATACACCACATCTGTGCACATCCACTTGTTTTATGTATCACAGTTCCACATTTAGGACATGATTTACTATCCTTGTTCAAGAGTTTCATAGTTTTTACAACTTCTGGATTACATTCATGTGTTTCAGTAAGTTTCTCATTACAACTTTTACAAAATTTGTCATCACATAAACCACAATACCATTCCTCATTTAAAAATCCTTTACATTCTTCCATTGGACATTGTCTTACAAACTTTCTAGGTTCACCGTCTATCAGAGTCCCACGATATCGAATATCTTCTAAATGTCTGTGTGTAGTTTCCATTTGACGATATAATGTAAGAATCTCTGGGTGAATCGGATGTATCTGATCCAAATCGAATGTTTTATACCTGTTATGAAGTTCTATAAGTTTATATTTTTGATCTTTAATAATATCCCGCAATCTACGAATATTTAAAACACGTTCAACCTCGGGTTGCGTTTGAGGCATGAGTGCTTTTTCCCTTTCAAATAGAATATTCTCACGATGTCGTCTAAGTTCCGTGTTTCGGAAATATTTGGTACAAAATGAATCCACAAATTCACGATTCCATAGAGTCTTACACCCCATACAATGTGGATCTTCGAAAGAGGAAAGTATATATCTTTGAGAACATGATCTACAACTCGTTAAATCACAAAAAGGACACTTGACTTGTTTGTGATTTATCTTATTTAATTTCTCACAACATACATCACAATTACTCATTAACTTAAAGGCATTTCATTTCTTTAAATTACAATTATTGAAAGTCTACAAAATTGCTAATCATTTCATGTGCGTCATCTCTCTCGTACACTGTCTGCGCAAAAAAGAGAGTAATGTCTACCTGCCCATATGACAAGTATGTACCCCGATACTTCTCATAAATAGTTGTGAGTTCGTCTAAATTTTCTTCACACCACTCCCATACATTTTCCTCTGTCATGTCCCTATGGAGACCCCGTTCAATGAAGTCTGCAACCTCATCACCGAGAGGCATGTCGGTAATCACAGAGCAATCGTCGTCGGGGTGATTCATTTTTAGATACAATTTTACATAATTTTGAGTTTACTTACGCTTCACTTGTTGCTTTTTTTGTGTACCCCCAGACTTCTTTGCAGCTTTCCGAGCCGCAAGTTCAGCCCGTCTCGCATTCGCTTTAAGAGCGGCTTGACTCGATATACCTTTTTGAACAAACTTGTTATTTTTCGGTTTTAAAAGACTCGCGGCGGTGGATGCATTCTTCCCCTTATTTCTGTTCATGGCAGCTCTTTGCTGTTTAGCCAACTGAACTTTCTGAGCACCACTTGCCTCAGCCAATTTCTTCTGGTTCTCCGCAATCTTAGCAGCAATCTTAACCCCGTTCATTACCCGCTTTTCCTTGTTTTTCTGGACAAGAGATCTAAATGAAGGTTTATTGGGCTTGGGTGTGTTAGGGGGTTTGGGGGTGAGAGCCGCGGCTGATATTTCACCATTTTCCTCGAGAGGCACCGTGATTGGAACCATGGGACGCACATTCTTACGAACAGCGCCTTCAATCCTACCCCTCAACTTGAATGCATTTTTCATATTCTTCATAGCGATGATATTCCTACTGAAGTTTGTACTCGTTTTCTTGGCCAACTCAGTAAATTCTGTACGCTTTTTGTTCATAGCCATATTACGGTTCTTCTTTCCCCTGACAACAGCTTGGATCTTGGTGGCAGCCTCATTCTTCTTCACCTGCTCAATGGCACCAGACACCAAAGACTTTGAGGCATTAGCAATATTCTTGTTTTCATTGGCTTGAATCTTACCAATGGCCCCTGCAACCAGAGACTTTGAAGCATTGGAAATCTTTTGATTCACCTGTTTGTTCACCGATGCACGAATCAAAGCGAGGTTTGCATTGGGTGCATTAATTCTCTTGACGTATCCACTCTTATTTTCGCGTGGAATATTCAGACCCTGAATATACTTTTTGAGGGTGTTTCTTTCACCCTTATTTGAAAGGTTTGTCAACTGTTCTTCAAAAATCTTCCGCCTCTGACCCACGTTATTCTTGAGTTGCATGACCTTTTCGAGATGACCCCGCTTTTTTATTGGTCCAATCTTACTGGTCTGAATTTCTTTACGCAATTCAATCTTTTTGTTCATCTGTTTTTCCAAGTTTGTGAGAGTCGCGTTATTCTTTGCATTCTTAATGGCAGGATCCCATTTACCGATCCGACCAGCGAAACGACCAACCTCGTTTTTGGCCTTCTTCATAAGACTGTTCTTTTTGGGTGCCATATTCAATTTGTTAATCGCAGCAGAAGCATTGAAATTGTTCTCTTGTTTAGGTTTGTTTCTCTCATTTTTCACCTTTTTACCCTTGAGACGACCCTCACCCCTCTTACGCGCTTGATTGAAAATCGATTTGCGGGTAAAAGGGTTCTTCGTCGTGTTCCATTTCTTCATGAATTCTGTGACATTAGTATTTGTGAGACCCTCAATCTGCTTGATTTTAAATTCCACACCATTACGAATTTTCTTATTTGTGTTTGCCTTATTGAGTTCTTTACCCTTGATATTCAGCTGTTTGTTTAGTTCTTCAGAAGCATTGAATGGTTTATTATTAAACAAAGGATTGTTGATAGTTGTTGGACTTTTGATAACTGTGTTCTTGGGTTTGGTGTTATTTTCGGTGTTTGAGTTGGAGTTGTTGTAAATTGGTTTTTTATTGTTAGTTGTAACAGTTATCATAGCATTGCTGACCAGGTTACTCACAAGTTCCTTTCGGTTCTTGGCATTGGTTCCAGCCTTCTTCAAAGCCTCTATAGCACCAATTTTACCCGCAGCCTTCTTGAACCTGTTTTGAGTCATGACCATTTTTTTCATAGCATTGTTTCTTCGTCTAATATTGGCTCCAGCCTTCTTTATAGACTCTACAGTACTAATTTTACCCACAGCCTTCTTGAACCTGTTTTGTGGTGTGACCTTCTTGTTGTTGGGGGCGACCTTGTTATTGGGAACGATCTCGTTCTTTTTGTTGTTGGGAACGACCTCGTTCTTTTTATTGTTGGGCACGATCTCATTCTTCTTGTTGTTGGGGGCGACCTTGTTATTGGGTACGACCTCGTTCTTCTTGTTATTGGGAGCGACCTTGTTATTGGGAACGACCTCGTTCTTTTTGTTGTTGGGAGCGACCTTGTTGTTGGGAACGACCTCGTTCTTTTTATTGTTGGGCACGATCTCATTCTTCTTGTTATTGGGAACGATCTCGTTCTTTTTGTTGTTGGGAACGACCTCGTTCTTTTTATTGTTGGGAACGATCTCGTTCTTCTTGTTGTTGGGCACGATCTCGTTCTTTTTGTTGTTGGGTACGACCTCGTTCTTTTTGTTGTTGGGCACGATATCATTCTTCTTGTTATTGGGAACGATATCGTTCTTCTTGTTATTGGGAACGACCTCGTTCTTTTTATTGTTGGGCACGACCTCATTCTTCTTGTTATTGGGTACAACCTTGTTATTGGGCACGATCTCGTTCTTCTTGTTATTGGGTACGACCTCGTTCTTTTTGTTGTTGGGAACGACCTTGTTATTGGGTACGACCTCGTTCTTCTTGTTGTTGGGCACGATCTCATTCTTCTTGTTGTTGGGTACAACCTTGTTATTGGGCACGATCTCGTTCTTTTTGTTGTTGGGGACGACCTCATTCTTTTTGTTGTTGGGCACGATATCATTCTTCTTGTTGTTGGGCACGATCTCGTTCTTTTTGTTGTTGGGTACGATCTCGTTCTTCTTGTTATTGGGTACAACCTTGTTATTGGGCACGATCTCATTCTTTTTGTTGTTGGGCTTGGTATTATTATTTACCACGTCGTTAACTACGTTATTGACCACGTTATTTACCACATTTTTGTTGGGAACAACCTTGTTATTGGGTACGATATTGTTCTTCTTGTTGTTGGGAACAACCTTGTTATTGGGTACGATCTCGTTCTTCTTGTTGTTGGGCTTGGTATTATTATTTACCACGTCGTTAACTACGTTATTGACCACGTTATTTACCACATTTTTGTTGGGAACAACCTTGTTATTGGGCACGATATTGTTCTTCTTGTTGTTGGGAACGACCTCGTTCTTTTTGTTGTTGGGCACGATATCATTCTTCTTGTTGTTGGGCACGATATCGTTCTTCTTGTTATTGGGTACGACCTCGTTCTTCTTGTTGTTGGGCACGACCTTGTTGTTGGGAACGATCTCGTTCTTTTTGTTGTTGGGCTTGGTATTATTATTGACCACATTGTTGTTGGGCTTCGCATTGTTGTTGGGCTTCACATTGTTGTTGGGCTTAGCGTTGTTGTTAGGCTTCACATTGTTGTTAGGCTTGGCATTATTATTGACCACATTGTTGTTGGGCTTCGCATTGTTGTTGGGCTTAGCGTTGTTGTTGGGCTTCACATTGTTGTTAGGCTTGGCATTATTATTGACCACATTGTTGTTGGGCTTCGCATTGTTGTTGGGCTTAGCGTTGTTGTTAGGCTTCACATTGTTGTTAGGCTTCACATTGTTGTTGGGCTTGGCATTATTATTGACCACATTGTTGTTGGGCTTCGCATTGTTGTTGGGAACGACCTCGTTCTTCTTGTTGTTGGGTACAACCTTGTTGTTAGGCTTCACATTGTTGTTGGGCTTAGCGTTGTTGTTAGGCTTCACATTGTTGTTAGGCTTCACATTGTTGTTAGGCTTCACATTGTTGTTGGGAACGATCTCATTCTTCTTGTTGTTGGGTACAACCTTGTTGTTAGGCTTCACATTATTGTTGGGCTTCACATTGTTGTTGGGCTTCACATTGTTGTTGGGGACGATCTCATTCTTCTTATTGTTGGGTACGACATTGTTGTTGGGTTTGGCATTATTATTTACCACATTGTTGTTGGGTTTGGCATTATTATTTACCACATTGTTGTTGGGTACAACCTTGTTGTTGGGTACGACATTGTTGTTGGGAACGACCTTGTTGTTGGGAACGATCTCATTCTTCTTATTGTTGGGTACGACATTGTTGTTGGGAACGACCTCGTTCTTCTTATTGTTGGGAACGATCTCATTCTTCTTATTGTTGGGTAAAACCTTGTTGTTGGGAACGACCTTATTGTTGGGTTTCACCACTTTTCCCTCGATCTGGCGTGTAGCATTATTGTATTGCCTCTGATAGTTGGAATTGTTGACATATTTTAGAACTGGTTTCGACACACGACCAAACATATTTTTACCCTTCGCATTCGCGATGAGTTTCGCGAGAGCACGATCTTTAGTAATTTTTTCTCCGAGGGTATTTTTGTTGAGTGAATTGATGTTCTTACCCACGAGATACTTATTGAGGTAAGGTTTATCAACCTCAAACTCTTTCATAAGATTTGTGTATTTCTGTTTATTGTTAGGTACGTTGGGTTTGTTAGGCACGTTGGATCTTCTAGGTCCGTTAGTTACCTGAGGTTCAGGGTTAATAGTTTTTCCACTTGTCACATTCTTTATTTTTGGTTTAGAATTACCAAAGAAACCACCAAAGAATGAAGTCTTCTTGTTGGGTACAACCTTATTGTTTACTCGATTGTTTCCGACTCCTTTATTTACCGTCTGAGGTGCAGCGGGTATATTTCCTCCCATAAACTTTGGTTTACTACCCTTCATAAAAATTCCACTCTTTGGAAAAGAAATGCTACCTTTTGGTTGATTTGACACATTATTGCGAGTAAAATTTGGGCGATTGAACTTAATCGCCTTTGGTATATTCATGGATCCACCATTATTCGAACGGTTCATATTGTTCCTCGCTCCGAGGTTGTTCGTTACCACCCCATTATTCCTCGCTCCGAGGTTGTTCGTTACCACCCCATTGTTCTTCGCTCCGAGGTTGTTCGTTACCACCCCATTGTTCTTCGCTCCGAGGTTGTTCGTTACCACCCCATTGTTCTTCACTCCGAGGTTGTTCGTTACCACCCCATTGTTCTTCACTCCGAGGTTGTTCAACGATTCCTGTTTAATTTTCCTAACCAAAGTCCGTTTTTTAGAAAACTGAACAGGTTCATGTACGTTCATATATCTTAAACGTTTACCTATATCAGAAACCAGGTCACATTTAGATAACTTCTCTACATCCATAAGTCCAACCTTCTTAGCAATTTTCCTGAGTTCAGTGCGTTTCGAAGATGACTTGAAGAGTACTTCATACTCTTTGGGTGTCAAAGGTGATTTTTTATCTAATAAATACGTCTTTGACGAGTTCATGACCAGTGGTGGTAATGGGAGCTTACCGCGTTTGATATCTTCGTAGACATCACAGATTTCTTCCTTTGTTAGTTTAATAGTTTGCCCGGTGTTCATCTTTATGAGCTTCCTGAGGGTAGACACATCCGCATCTGGATCGCATGTGTCTATCATATATATTAAACTAACAAAAAAGTATTAACATGTGAATTTTTTATTCTTATATCTTGGATGTCATCTGTTTGAAACTCGGTAATGTGATACGACGAGAGTTCAGTTGTTGTAAGAGTTGTCTATCCTGTAAGGTCACCACTCGTTTCAAAGACTTCAAGTGTTCCCGCGCTTTGATTCTCGTGTCACGCATTTTATCTATTTGAATACTCCTGAGTATACTCCGATTTTTCTGTGCTTTATTGACATTGATCGCGTATTTTGTTTTGAGTGCATTTTTCTGTTGTGCATTTCGTTTTTGTTTCAACTGCTTCAGTTTAATTTGTGCACGCTTTTTGATTGTATTTGCATTACCAGATGTGCGCAATAGTTTTTGTTTTTCCGAATTTGGAAGGTTGAGAGCGTTGATGTAGAGTTTCAGTTCAGTTCGTCGTTCTACAAACGCATTCCCCTTTTTGTTTTTGGTATTCAATCCTTGTTGAATACTTCGTTTGATTGTATTTACACTCGTATTACCCCCGATACTTTGTAGTAAACTCTTTTTTTGTGTAAGATTTAATTTGATTGTATTCATGTATTGGGAAAGTTCTTCTCGTTTTTTACCGATTTTGGTAGCATCTAATTTACTCTTCAATTGATCCGCCTTTTCTCGGATATATTTCACGTCATTTTGTGTTGACATGGTATTGACCTGGTTAAGAAGGTTTTTAGCCTTATCTCCAAGATTCTTGGAGGCAATATACATCCTGAGCTGGTTCTGTGTCGCATTTTGAGTTCTTTGTTTTGTGTTCAAAGATTTAGCTTTATTTATGACTACATTTACATTGTCTGTATCAGCGAGTAATTGCTTTCGGGTGTTTTCGGGTAATGAAAGTGGTTTGAGAGCGTTCAATAATTTTTCATTGTTTCGTTTTTTGCGAAGATTGATCGCTTCACCCTTAGCTTTTGATAGTTTATAATCTGATATTCTCGTGAAACTGTTTAGGATTTGTTTGGAATTTGATTCCGATAATTTAAGAGATTTCATTAGATTTGTCAGATTTGCAGTCTCTTTATTTCTCAGTTCCTTTTTACGAGCCGCACTCAATTGTTTGGCACTCGTTTCGTATAGCATAACACTACTAGGTTTTTTGTCATACATCGCAAGGACTGATTTCTTATCTACATTTGAAAGGTTCATACTATTAATACTTTTTTCAAGTTTTATTCGGTTATCTAAAATCTGTTCGTCAATGCGCATCTTCTTCACCTGCATCGCTTTCGACTTCATTTGTTGAAGATTTGTGAGTGTATTGAATTCTGCAAGTAAATCATTCATATCTTTCGGTGACAATGAAAGTTCCTTTTTCATGAATGTGTGTAAAAGGTCGCGATCCATTTTATGTTTATCTTCCATCATCTTCACTTTGATTTCCGAAACTTTCTTCATAGATGCTTTGAGTGTTATATCTGTCGTGACAAACTTTTGTAAAACATCATTTTGATTTTGTGGGGTAATACCTACCACCAGTCTTTTTAATTGTTGGAGTTCCCCATATCTCTTGGTTTGATAAGCCTTTTTGATATTAATGATAATCATATTAATCTGTTGTGGATTTTGAATCCTAGATAAGTTCAATTTAATTTTCATGTTAGAGTCTAGTACTAGATCTGCCAACTGCTTCTTCATCTTGATCATAAAAGTAGCATCGATTTCACGATTAATTTTGGTTACATCGATAAGGTTTTTGATTTCATCTATATCTTGTAATACTTTATCATTTCGTGTTTTACCCCTGAGACGGTTCTTTTGATTTCTCAATTGTTTGAGTTCAGTCGCTTTTTTTGCGTATTCATTAAATTTCTCGGGTGTAGTGTCAAAGTTTTCGAATATTTTAACGATTTCAGGGTCATCCATGGTCAGACCCAATTTTTCGACAATGTAACGGCGCAGCTTAAATCGAAGTGCTCGTTTACGGCGAATAGCATACTTTTCAATTTCAGATTTATTTTTTTGTAATAGAAACATTTTTTCTTGATTTGTGAGATATTTGAAGGTATTCAAATAATTAATTAGCTCTTTACGCTTTTTCATATCCTCTTTATTCAATGTAGACCTCTTAATCTGGTTAGCTTCCTTTTTGACATTAAGCATACGAGTTTTCATTATTGTGTAACGATTTTTTGAGTTATTGGAATTGTTGGAATTCAATTTTTTCATGAGTTTTCGCTTGTTATACGTGTTAAGTTCGTGGTTATCGATGTATGCCATGAGTTCGCGTCGAATAGCATTTGTCTTTTCGTTTTGTGTGTTGAGCGATGTCTTAATAGTTGTATTTACGATTGTGTTAAAGTTCACCAAATCACTATCGAAACTTGATTTAATTTTAACGCTGTCATCTGGGTCGAGTGGTAATTCGTCAACAAAATTTAAAAATTCATCATTGGATTCTACCCAATTCCCATGATTCCTCATATTTTCTATTTTTTTAGACTCCTTCTCGAGGGTATTCATATCAATGTATGTTGTTGCAAACTTTTTCATGAGTCGGTCTACATTTTGTGGTTTGATTTCGAGATCTTTTAAAAACGCTAACATTTTATCTGCATTACTGCGTCTAAGGTCATCGAGAAGCTGTACCATGAATAGTTTACTATCTTTCTTGACTGTGTTCATATTTTGACCTGCAACAGCACGTGTCACAAAATAATCTTGATCTCTAGGATTCATACCCAATGCGTTCAGAAAGGTTCGGATCGTATACACCTTAGAGTTTATGAGTGTCCTTTTCTTTTGCGTCGCGTACCTATTAATGTTAGTCTTAAGTACTTTCAGATTAGCACCTTTGTCGAAATATTCTAAAAACTTCTTTCGTTCATCTTGTGTCAGAATTTGGCTGTACTTGTTCAAGAAGACTTCTAGATTCGCACGTTTCAATCTTCTTATACGATTGAATTCGTTTTTTAATTGTTTTTGTTTCGTGTTATATGCATTTGCAATTTTCACTTTTAAATTTTTCACATTCTTATTTGTCTGCACATTCGTGATGGGAACATTTACACCCAATCGTCTCGCCATCTGATCAAGTTTCACCTTGCTTTGAAATTTGAGTACTTGATTTGCTTGTTTCAAAGTGTTGATATTTTTGATAGAGCTAATACCATTCATCGCCGTCAGACCAGATTCAATAGCTATCTTGGAAAGTGCCTTTTTATTGGTTTTGAGTTTATTCTCATACGCTTTATCAATCTCTCGATTAAGTAAAAGTGCATCATTTTTCGTCTTGATAGTACTGAGTTTTTCAGTAAATCCCCCATTCAACGACGCTTTCTTAATTCTCCCATTCAATGCATTCTTCATCTGTTTCAAGGTCTTTTTCTCCTTCACAACATCGTCAATTTTCTTCTTGATCGCGTTGAGTGAAATGTTAGAAGACTGAAACTCCTGAATAAATGGAGACGCATTAATATTGAAAGTTGTTGTATACTTTTTCAACTCATTTACATCTTTTTGTTGTTGTTTTGTTTTTTCATTCGTTATAAGGGTACTCAGATCACTTCTCAATTTGGGAATGTTAACATTTTTCAACTTGAGTCTATTTACAAAGAGTTTCTTCTTATCATTTGGAATACGAGCACGTTGAACCTCAGATGCGAAGGTTTTTTTCGAATTTTCCAGTTTGTTTGTTCCAGCTTTTCGCTTTGCAACATTCTTCTCGAATTTAGTCTGTTCGATGAGTTTTTTCATCGGTAAAAGTTGAGTAACATTCTTTATAGATGCTATCCTACTCGTAAAATCACCAACATTCAAAGCATTTTCTAGAAGTTTCTTTTTCGCAGCTTCTCTAATAGTAACTTGTACCACATTTGCATCTTTTATTGTTTTGATGTTTGTGATTGGCCCAGCGAATTGAGAATATATACCAATATTTTTCGCTAATGAAATGAGGTTTAATTTACGAGTCGTAACCTGTGTATTTTTCACAGTTTGACCAGTATTGTTGATTATATTTTTCAAAGCCATTGCATTACTCTTCGTATTCACATCTTTGATCTGATTTAAGATTTTTCCATTGATACCGAGAGTAGTAGACAATTTAACAAGTTTTCTCTTTTCTGATTCAACATTTTCTCTGTTACGTTGCGCCTTTATTTGCTTCGCTTCTTCGATGAGTTGTGCGATCACCTGTTTATCTGGCTGGAATCTAATCAGGATACTATTTCTATTGGGTTGATCGATACCTATACGATTCAACGCATTTTTTAGAAATGTGCGTTCATCTGAAATATTTTTCAATTTCTGTTCTTGTTGCAACTTATATGCTTCTTGAGTCAGTACAGTAGGATCTTCACCGCGATCTAAACGCTTTACGAGAGAATTAACTGTTGTTTTATTTAAATTTAATTTCCTGATGCTATCAAAAAATGTAAATTTAAAACGATCATCTTCTTGGTCGTTTTGTTTTTCGATGATTTTTTCAGCCTGTTGCCTCAATGAAGAAATGTTAGTTTCAAGTGTAATTGTTGATATGAGACGAGCATATACATCTCTTGGTATCGATAAATTTTTCACTCGATCTTTAAAGTCTCGAACCTTCTCTTGAATTTTTAAACTTTTCCGCCGCGCATCCATCTGCTGGGCTTTCCGCAGAAGTTGATTGAGATTCACACCTTTATATGTGGACCTTTGCTGATAAGAAGCTACATCGGTTCTTGTCAGGTAAGGAAGTGCGGTCAGCCTTACCTTGAATGTATCCACATCCATTTATATTAGGCTGACAAAAAAGTATAACCCAAGTTGAATAACTGTAATTTTTCTTCATAACTTATGTTAAAATCGAAAACATTTGTGTTTCCGACATTGATATCTATAATTTTGATAGGTGTTTGGTAGAGTGTACGATTTGACAACGCTGAACGTACGAGTGTCTCAACAAACTGTCTAGGTGTGTCAACACTTTCCTGATAAATGCGATCCATACTAATTTTCATGCATGTGATCTCATGTGGTTTTTTATCAAAGAATGGGGTCAATGGATATTCTTCCTTCATACCACCATCTATATAAGTCATTCCATCATGTGTCCCACATGCGAATATGAATGGAACCGCCATACTCATACACACTGCATCTATCACCTTCATATGTGGGTGTGTGTCCCGTGAGAAATAGACCGTCTCAGATGTATTCATACAAAATGCTGATACATATATTTTCATATCTAACTGACTAAATGTTGGATCGCGTCCACATATTTCCACCAATTTTTTACGAATTGGACCCATATCAACAAAACCAAATTTGTTAAAAAATGAGCCTATGCGTATTTTAACAAAACTGGGGATATCTAGAGACAATGAGGTGTCTAGAATTTCGTCGATGGACATTCCCAGTGCCAAAAATAGAGCTAAGATCGCACCAGCTGATGACCCTGAAATTTCTTTCACATCAGCCAGATCTGATTCCAGTGCCTTTAAAGAGCCAATGAGAGTGAATATACCCATTGAAGCTGGACCGAGAATGAGATACTTCATCTTCTTACTTAATAGAACTGAGGAAATTGGCGACGCAAAAGCGCAAAGACTACCGCGAAGACGATCGCGTGTGTCAGAGACGCCTCGATACTGGTCTGACCAGAGCGAACCACACCACCCGACCCTGGGGGGAGAGTGAGCAACAGACCGGGGCTGAGCGCGAGGAAGAGTGCAGTGGACACGAGAAGGTCGGTCTTGGTGAGCACGATACCCATGGCCTTGGCGATGAGACTGTACACGAGGAAGAACACGAGCGCGTGGAAGAACACAGCCATCTGGTTGGTCTTGCCGTTTCTGAAAGAAACTTTGGAGCCGTCGGTGGTCAGAAGAACACCTGGGCTGAGCGCCAAAAAAAGGGCGGCGGGGATGGCAACTTTCTGGGAAGTGATATCGGGTAACATTTAATATAAGTACATATAATTTTCCACGAAATCTGTGAAATGGTGATAGGATGCACCCCGCATCATTTCTTCATGAAGTCTGTTATTATTTACGATTCGCCTGATATGTTTCCAAATGTAATCGAGTACCTCATCATGATCGGTATGTACGCGTTCAGTATGTGAGTTATGATCGGTGTAACAAAACTCTACAAAGTCGCAAAACTTTCCCGAATGTTCAATTTGGGCATCATAGAGGAGTGTCCTGATGGTATTCCACATCATCTGCAATTCATCTGAGTATTCGACTTCCCAGTCTTCGATATTCAGAGGAGTGTTATCATTATATTCATCGTCGTCACTTGCATCGGCGTCAAAGCCAGTATTCGCTTCGTACACGTACTGGCTCCAAACCATGGTTAGTTACTTATCTTCTTTCTCGGGTTTTTCTTTTATACCTGTTAACGACAGTGAAGTCGATTCTCTTGTTTTAAGTCCATCTTGAATGGCATTTAGGGCTCCTTCGACCTTAACTTCATCTCCACTGAAGAATTTCAGAAGACCTTCTTTGATGGCATCCTTACTCATACCAGACTTCCTGACTGATTTACGGATGCTAATTTTCCCTTTCCTGAGATTAATGGTGTCAATACCCTGAGAAATCATATGTTTCTTTACATTCTCCTTAAGGCGCTTTTCTTCCTGATTCAAAATCTTTATATCCGATTTAGCTTCAGTGAGTTGTTTGGTGAGCTCTACGAGTTTAGATACACTCTCGGAGAGGTCAGGTGAAACAGTAGTCATGTTTATTAATAAATGTGAGTACCTAATCTTTAAGCGCAGAGACCACGCTGCATCAGATCAGGAACGATAGTGGAGTTGTTCCACACGAAGGGATCCTTGGGGTTGGGGGGGTCCTTGCGAATCTGTTGGTTCGCGTTACGGAGCGCACCACCAACGGTCTCAGGGAAACCAACCTGAGCACGAGGCTCGAGGAAGTTTTGACCCTTGAGGATATCCTCTGGGGCAAACTGACCGAAGTCCTCAGCTGAGGCAACCTCCCGGGGGAGGAGGGATGAGGCGAGACCGGTGCCACGATTCATACCACCGCACACAGTATTACCCGCGGCGGATGGTCCAGCGGCGGGTCCAGCAGTGGGGGCGAACATCGAATACTCACGCTCGTTGATGGAGTAGTCAGATTTAGAGTTCATGTTGAAAAGGAGGAAGATCAGAGCAGCTACGGCGACCAACATCAGGATGTTCTGGTTACGACCCTTCATAATCTTTTATATACTGTTAACAAATTTTTTTATTCTTCAACCTCATCGACAAATGCATATTCGTCTGGGTAAGTGTCAATAATTGGATCATCGTGGACTCTGACCTGGACAACATTCCAAGAAGATCCGAAAGCCTTCTTGGCAAACCAAAGTCCAGCAAATTCGAGGATCACATCACACGTCTTGTTGGTCTGGATGTTGTCGAAATCAATCGACTCTTGTCTGGTATTGAACACCTTGGTGTTCTCGAGACGATCGCCTGTGATCTGACCACTACCTACACTGAGGGTGTAGGCACCCTTGACGACATTCTCACTGAGTGTCTTGCCAAACCACTCCGCACAGTTCTCATGGGCAGCCTCGAGGTTAAGTGTATCGATGGTGTCGATCTTCTGAATGTTTACATCTGATACGAGATCGATGACAATATCCTCTGAAACATTTTCAACCCTGACCTTGTTGAGCTGAACGAAACATTTGCGTTTGTCATCATTGAGTACCTTCACAAAGTAGAGACCATCTTCACCTTTGGCTGGGGCAGTGTAGATCATTTATGTATGTATTGTGTTTCATTTCTTTAAACCAACAAATGGTATAGCTGCAGACTTGTTCAGTAATTCTTTCGATACCCAGTGATTTCTCCTGGGTTTGTAACCATACAAAGTCTTTGAGACATTGAAGTTCTTTGGTAAACTCTTCGCGTTGGCCGCCCTGAGTTTATACTCGTTCTTCACGTAAGAATTGTTCGTGACATTCACCCACTTCAATGTTTTCAGGTTAAAACGCTTATTACCTGAAGAGTTGGTGTATCCGTTTACTTTTATGTTTTTAACAACTGGTTTTAACCCCTGAACGAGTTGTTTAGATAACTTGTCTTCTGAGGGTTTCGTTGTAAATTTGTTGTATTTGTATGGGTCTACACGCTTTGCCTGGTTCATTGAAACGCGACCATCCTTCTTGGTGGCTGGTATTTTTCTAACAATTTTAGACTTCACACGTCTGAAAACATCTTCGATGGAATCGGTATTCCCGACTTTCTTATCAAACAACTGTCCGAGTTTTACGAGGCGAAGTCGATCTCTTTGTTTCTTTTCGGGGCGGAGGTTGAGTTTACTCATCATATAAATATCTTCAATCAGAAATTCTTTACTTGCTACATAAACCTTGTTATTTGTGATTAATTTACCTGTATCTAGGTTTCTGTAAGTTATACCTTTACGTCTAGAGAGAACTACTTCATACCCAAATTCTTTTGGTCGCATGAATGGAATGTCAAGTAGACCACCAAGTGTAATATCCCCAATTTTACCACTCTTTGGAGAAAAGAAGCGTAAATTTGTATCGAGTGCAAACAGTTCTACATCGATGAAGACATCACCTTTACTGGGTTTATTTCCCAACATAGACTTTTTCTTTTTGATGAGAGTGTACCGACGAGATACGATTGACCCAGATGGTTTAAAACTGATACCTAAAAATTTGAAAAGTTTAGGGTGTTTCTTTTTCATGTTCATAAGTCGCGTCTTTACTCGTGTATTCAGGCGTTTAGATATCTCTCCCAATTTGTTCCATAGTAACAATTTAGTTGCTTGAAGTTTTCCAAAGTATTCTGGGTTTACAGGCATCCTAGGAACAAACTTTGCATCTATATCAGGGGTCACTATTCTATCTTTGAAATCCACGTATAAATTGAAGGCTTCCCCCCCACTCAGAATGATATCACCCATCTTCTTCATATACTCTGATATTTCACCGATAGTCTCTATGATGATATCTCTGAGTGAGTCTGTTATGATAATATATACAACTTTTTCAAAATCTTTAGATTTATGAGTGCTGTGAACACGCGAACGAAACTTCCCAAGATCTCTTTGAGCGTTCCTGTCGAAATACTTTTTCAATTTTTCATCTTTGAAAAATAAATTTTCTTGAATGAATTTGTCAATCACTGACTTTGAATAAATCTGGTCATCCATTAATATATTGTGATATAATAAATGGTCTGCAACGTGATTGAGAATTGCAGATGCTATGCATATAAAGGTGACATCAAACAATTCTGTGGGGTTAGAAAAGGTCAAAATGTTCTACCATGTTCTGATGAATGTTGTGCTGGGGGATGTCCTGAAAATGGTACAAGACAACCGTTCCGTTTTATAGATAGACCTGAGCGAGGTATGATTATCACACCCAAAGTAGCAAACACCTTTATACTATTAACAATTGTCGTACTTCTTGTTCTGTTATACATAGACTTAAAGATTGGACGGGTAAGAAAGATATAATGTCTTTCGAAACCATCCAAACCGAGATCACCGCCCTCCGCAACGATATCAAGAACCTGGCTAAGCTTGTCCGCAAGGTCAAGAACACGCAGGAGGATCCCGATGGTGAGAAGGCTAAGGCTCGCGCTGCCAACAACGGTTTCAACCGCAAGCAGGATGTTACACCTAAGTTGCGCGAATTCCTCGGTCTTCCAGCCGAAGAACTCATCTCCCGCTCAGAGGTGACTAAGTTTATCACCAAGTACATCGCTGAACAGGGTCTCAAGCACCCCGAGAACGGTCGCCAGATTGTCCTCGACGGCAAGCTCCGCGAACTCCTCGCACCCCCCGCCGAAGTTGTTGTTACTTACCTTAACCTCCAGAAGTACCTCTCTCCTCATTACATCAAGAAGGAGGCTTAAAAAAATAACACACATATAACATAACAAAGATGGTCACTTTCCTAACCAAGGAGAAGGCCGAGTCGCTCATTGCTACAAAGATTAAGAACCTGTCCTTGTACCAAAGAGCTTTTACGCATAAATCCGCTCTAAAAGAGTATGAACAATTTACAGAATCGTTTGAAACGCTCGAATTTATTGGTGACTCCGTACTCGGGTTTGTCATCACTAAGTTCCTATTTGATAGACATGAAAGTAAGCAAGAAGGGTTCCTGACCAAAGCTCGTACAAAGCTTGTACGTGGTGAAACCCTAGCTAAGATTGCAGAAAAATTGAACCTGAATGCACTCGTCATCATGGATGAAAAAGGATTAAGAAACAACTGGAATAACAACCCCAAGATTTTGGAAGATGTTTTTGAAGCCCTCATCGGTGCCATCTACATGGACCTGGGTCTTCTTCACGCAAAGGAGTTCATTCTTAGAATCTATCAAGATCCCAAATTTGTGGATATGAATTCTATCATGGTGGATGATAACTTCAAGGACAAATTAATGAGACATTGCCAAATTCAAAATTGGCCTCTACCAGAATACAGAGTAGCTGCACACCATGAAGGTCTCTTCTATATTGATATCCATATCAATGATGGCTTTGTTTCTAGGGGTGTGGCTAAGAGTAAAAAACAAGCCGAACAAAATGCTGCACAATCATATTTTCAGGTACAAGAAGAACTTAAAAACTACAACTTTAATTAATGTAAGATGCATCCTAATGTGAAAGCCCTGCTCGAAATTGAGTTCGCCGCCCAGAAAAGTCAGGAGTGGCTTGCTCTCCGTGGCAATATGTTAACTGCCTCAGATGCTGCCACGGCTCTAGGCGTGAACAAGTACGAAACGCCAGCTGAATTGTTACTCAAGAAATGTGGGATGGGAAAAAAATTTGAGGGTAACGCAGCCACAAAACACGGTGAGCTCTACGAAAATGATGCTAGAATACTCTATGAACAACGCCACGGGGAGGTCGTCCATGAATTGGGATTGTGTCCCCACCCAGTCGAAAAATGGCTTGGTGGGAGTCCCGATGGCGTCACTGAAAGTGGTAAACTGGTTGAGATCAAGTGTCCTCCGATGCGACAGATTGTAGCAGGGGAAGTCCCGCGGCATTATCTCCCGCAGCTACAATTATGTATGCAAATCTTAGACCTTGAAGAAGCGGATTTTATAGAATATAAGCCTGCTGAGACCAATTGGCCGAAACCTGAGGAGTTTCAGGTTATCAATGTAAAGAGAGACCCCGAGTGGTGGAAAACCAACCTCCCCATAATGGACGCCTTCTGGAAGAGAGTTCTCTACTTTAGGGAACATCTGGATGAGTTGCCTAAACCCAAGGAGAAGAAAACCCGTGTGAAAAAGGAGGTACCCCCAGCTGTGTGTGAGATTGAAGCACTCCCCGAAGAAGATTTTTATAATGATGATTGAAGAGTTTGTCGAGC
>Ga0208413_1000287_pt1 | contig 41601 bp, 30 predicted proteins | sample AntAceMetag02UKD_FD_184761 | JGI IMG/M metagenome (GOLD analysis project Ga0208413, IMG submission 184761) | Saline lake microbial communities from Ace Lake, Antarctica - Antarctic Ace Lake Metagenome 02UKD (SPAdes) (version 2) | ecosystem: Environmental > Aquatic > Non-marine Saline and...
GACCCATGGTGATGTGCACGCGAAATTTATTGTCTTCATCTAGCGCCGAGGCCAGATCCACTCGAATAGGTCCTATAGGGGAGAGCCAGCGCACACCAAGACCGATACTTTTCTTCAATTCCAGTTCGCCAAAATCAGAGAAGGCATTACCGGCGTCTGCAAATACCGCCAGCTTCCAATCGGGAAAGATAGAAAAGTCATATTCGACTCCTGCCACGATAAGGTGCTTGCCGCCAAGGACGTCGCCAGTGTCATTTTCGGGTCCTAGCGATTGATACCTGTAACCACGAACGCTTTGGTCGCCGCCGGCGAAGTATTGAACAGAGACTGGTAATTCAGAGCCATCATCAACCAGAGTAGTGCCAAGCTCGAACTTGCTAAGCAAACGGCCAGGCCCTAACGTTGTAATCAACTTGCCGTTAAGATTGAACTGTAGAAATGTCTCTGTTGAAAATAAGGACGAGGAGGCTCCTCTTATTTGGCCAAAAAGGCGCCAGCCCTTAGTTGGATAAAGGGCATCATTGGCTTGGGTTTTGGCGAGGCTAACGCCACCGATAAGCAGGTCGGCAACTTCGTCTAGGTCAGCAATCTGGAATTCATCGTGTTGGAAATTTATCGAGTAGTTCTGCCGCCATTCTGATTGATTGATAAAGCTATACACCGAGCCTATTTTATACGTTAAGTTTTTAAAGGTGTCGTTGTCTTCTCTAAGAATGCCGCTAGCAAAACGAATGCTCTCGGTAGCAGGTTTTGCTAGAGGAATCGTGTAGCTCAAATCTGCAGATTGCTCTATGGGCGAAGCGCGAGAGCCTAATTCTAATTTGTGTCCGTTTGGATTAAGGTACCGGTTCTCATAGTTCAAACTAACTCTGGGGCCAATATCCGTGGTTAGGCCCGCGCCAGCGGAGTAAACCCGCTGAGGGCGAGGCTCTAAAGCGACATTAATGGGTATGCCGCTACCCTGATTGGTGTTTAGTGCTGGCGTCACAGTGACATTAGCAAAATACTGACTCTCGCTGAGGGAGTTACGCAGATTGATGAGCGCATCGGAGGAGTAATAAGCATTTTCCTCAAATCCCACGAATCGGCGAATGAAGTCCTCTGATAAAAAATTTATAGGTTCCAGTTGCACGGCGCCGAATCGATAGCGTTGCCCAGGATTGAAGTCTATGGCGACTTGGGCAGTTTTCTCCTCTAAGTCCAGTAGCAGCTGTGATTTTTCAAATCGCGCGGCAAAAAAGCCAACTTCTACTGCTCTTGAGCTGAGATTGGTTTTAATCTGCTCGTATTTTTTTTGATTCAGCTGATCGCCTGTGGCTAGCGGCAGGCTATTCAGGACCTCGCGAAACAGGCGATCGTCACTGCGAATATCGATATCTATTCTAGACAGCAAAACCGGCTCACCGGGACTGATATCAACATTAAGAGCCCAGCAAGATTCGATTTCTGAAAAATCCACGGTGCTTTCTGCCAAATAGTACCCCAGTGCCCTAGCGGCTCGAGCGACATCCTGTTTTATTTCAGGGATGAACCGATTAAGTCTAGCCTGCGACGTTTGGCAGTTAGCGGTTGGGATATCAATATGGGCTCGTAAATTCCTCTCTAGCAGGTCTGTGGCCCCGTTGATTGTCAAATTAGTGCTTTGCGCTGCTTTTAAACTAACCGTGTTTAGGCACAGACTTAGACATAGAGAGATAAGGCAAAAACACTGTTTTCGGCTATAGAAAGATTTTTGTACAGGAGCTGCGCGCATTGGGCTAATTATTACCGGAAGATTAACTGCTCTATAGATTAATGTGCTTTTCATGAACCACATATTAATTGGCCCACCTTTCAATTGGGCTATTAATATAGCAGGACAGCAGAAATAGCGACTTTCGAGATGATAGCTTTATTAAGTGCGCGATCAGCCTTAATGGAGAGTATAACATTCCACCATGTTCGATGCGTAGGAGTCTAAAGTGGGATGTTTTCGGTGATCCGTTTGGTCCATTTCCGCATAATTTGAGCTCTCGGTGATGTGAAGTTCATAAGATTGTAGGTATTACTGCATGAAGCGCGAGTCAGTTAGAATGCTCAATAGACTGACTATTTTCTGGAGGAGTGAATTCTGACGGAAGGCGTAATTTGACGTTTTTTTAGGGCCCAGTAAGCAGCCGTTAGTATCTAGAGGTTTGGGCAGCAAAAAGTAAACACGGTGGCAATAAGTGAATGAAAAAATAGATGAATGAAAAAATAGTCGATGAATAAAAAGGCAGCAAATGAATAAATCTAAATGCATTCACAGTTGGCACTAAACCTAGGATAGCGTGAAGGCTCGTTGGCAAAGCAAGCCCGCTTACGTGATTCGCTTTATGGTCAGAAGATAACTTCTGCAGTTCCTTTTGAAGGAGTGCTCGTGTAAAGATTCGCGGCAATTAATTTGAGTAACACGCGTTCGCTGGGCTGAACTTTTTATTTAGCCCAGCGAGGCTTTATTCGTCTTTACTATCCAATCCCTCTGGGTTCTCAGCGTGCTGTGAATCTGCCACTTCTGACACTAAATCTATCACCGTTGGGCGTCTACGCCTTCTAGATTTCCTCGGAATCATTTTTCGCATGGACTCCAGCTTACCAAAGCACAATAGTTTGTCGTCCGCTTCGATAACGCGATCACTTCTCGGATTCGGTATGACTTTATTGCCCCGGTATAGCGTAAGAACATTGATATCTTGCTCGGTTAGGGTTGTTTCCTTGATTGTTTTTCCAACGAAAGGTGAGCCTTCTGGGGCATATATTTCACTGACGCCATAGCCTTTGCTGACGGTCAGTCTTTGCCTTATGTCTATTTCGGGGAAATCTACTCGGGCTGAGATGTAATCGATAACCGCGCCAGCAAGGTCAAGACCTGTGCATGTCTCGATTCCTTCCAATCCAGGCGAAGAATTGACCTCCATAATTTGTGGGCCGGTTGCGCCTTCCAACATATCAACGCCGGCAATTTGAAGGCCCAAAATCTGAGCAGCTCGCACAGCAGTCTCGGTATATTGCTCGTCCAATTCGACAGGTTCGGCAATTCCACCTCGATGTACATTGCTTCTAAATTCTTGCCCTTGAGCGACTCGTCTCATTGCGGCTACTACTCGGTCGCCAACAACGAATGCGCGGATGTCTTTGCCTTTGCTTTCAGCGACAAATTTTTGAATCAAGACATTTTGTTTTTGGCTTTGCAGCAATTCAATAATGCCCTCGGCCGCTTTGCTTGTCTCTGCTAGAAGCACTCCGATTCCTTGTGTGCCCTCAATAAGCTTTATCACCACCGGCGCGCCGCCGACTCGCTGGATAGCGGGCAAAACATCTTTTTTGTCACTGACAAAGGTGGTGCGCGGGATACCAACGTGATGCCTACTTAGTATCTGCAAGCTACGTAGTTTATCGCGAGAATTCATTATGCCGTGAGCGGTGTTTGCGCAGAATACATCCATTTCTTGAAATTGACGTACCACGGCGGTTCCGTAATAAGTGATAGATGCGCCAATTCTGGGCAAAACAGCATCGTAGTGACTCAACTTTTTTTGGCGAAAGTAAAGATCAGGGGCGCCTTTTTGAAGGTCGATGGCAAATTTGAGCGTGTCAAGAATTTTAACGTCGTGACCGCGTTGCAAGGCCGCTTCTTTAAGGCGCCGTGTGCTGTATGAACGGGGCCCTCTGGAAAGAATAGCGAGCTTCATATTGTGTTCCTTGTATAGTGCGGTAATGGAATATTATGGCATAATGCGCAGCACATCGCTTGTGCTTTGTGCCAGCTAGGTGCCACCGTCGATGGCCTAATAGAGAAACGTATGACAGATGATAATTTACTGATAGTAGGTTGGCGGGAATGGATTCGCCTTCCTGATTTAGATCTGCCCCCCGTTAAAGCCAAAGTCGATACCGGAGCTCGGACTTCTTGTTTGCATGCTTTTTCAATACGGCCTTTTTTCGAGAATGGGCAGCAGCGCGTGGAATTTCAGATTCACCCGAAACAGCTTAATACTGAACTCGTAGTCACTTGTACTGCAGATGTTCTCGACAAAAGAACAGTGACCGATTCAGGAGGTCACAAGGAAGATCGATGGGTTATTCAAACGCCGCTTAGTATCGGTGAACATCAATGGCCTATCGAAATAACTCTTAGCTCACGAGATGATATGAGATTTCGCATGCTGCTGGGGCGCAATGCGATTAAGCGTTTTGCTCTGGTTGATTCGTCGCGGTCTTATGTAATCGGAAAGCGCATGAAGAAGCCCAAGATTTCATCTTAAAGAATTTGCAGTTACAAGTTGCTGGTACAAGGCAGAGGAACGCTCAGATTCTGTAAAAAAGGCAATTGGGGAGCATGGCTTGAGCGTCGAAGCTAGCTAGGCCGTTGCTTTAACTTAGCCTAGTATGCTTGGAGAAAACAGAAGTAGATCAAAACAAAGGGGCACTGGGTCTGGCTCTTTTATTTATTTAGTAGCCGTCACGATTAGTTGCAATTAATAGTAGTATTTCTAAATTTATAGTCACTCAATGGCAGTGCTTAATAATAGTCACTCAATTATAGCTAATCGATAAAGGAAGCCCCCATGATCAGATTGATCATCTTATTGTTTTGAACCTTACAGTTTACTCACTGTACAAGCGCTGATTCACAAGCTGCAGCAAAAGACGTTTAAGGCTACTCTCTTAGCGGTCAAGCTCTTATTTCAGCGCAGGCTGGTGAAGGCGCGCTAAAAAACCTCACCTTAGCCAAAAATTCTTATGACAGTGATCCTTCAAATGTCGATGCCATTATTTGGTATAGAAGACGGCTTGCCTATACAGTTGACTATCTGGCCGCAATCTCGGTGTACTCAGACAGCATGTATCGTCACCGAGGGCATCGATACATATCAATAAGAGAGTTTGATCGAGCTATAAAGGACTTTGAAACGGCAGCGACTGCAGTGGCATAATGAATTTGGCCACCTAAATAGAGGTGCTATTATGCACCTCATACTATTAGGTGACGATATGACAGGCAAGAGAAGACCGACTTTCAATCCGGAGTTTAAGCTTGAACCAGCCCAGCTGGTTGTTGACCAAAACTACTCCGTTCGACAGACAGCAGAAGCCGTCAATGCGATTACTTTATTAAAAATTTTCTGGCTCAAATAGATGCGCTTTAGTGATGGGTGGTCTGACTAGGCTGCACGAAGAATAAGGGTGGGCTAATTGCTTGTCAATTTCTTAAAGCCATCTAGCTTAAGAATTAAATTCGCGGGATCAATTAGGCTCCATGTAGTCTCATTAATGCTGTCACCCGCATCAATAATGTCGGAATAAATGCTTGTCGTCGTTTCAAATTTTCAACTGCAATCAGGGGTTTGCACGTTCTCTTTAAGAGCGCCGATGACATTAAATTTTCAGAAATTAGTTAGTTGAACGATAGTGACACACAGAGACGCCACCTTTCACCCTATACTAAACTCCCTAATACCACCTACTGAACCAGGCAGGTCGTCTGTAAAAATCCGGAGGCAGGTATAGATTATCCAATCACTGGCACTAAACACTCCAATGTTATTAAACGCCAGTCCAAAAGAAGAGTCTGGTGCTACTCCGTTATACGGCAAGGGGAATTCGGCTGTGGCTCGTAGGCGGGAGATGCAACGGTGATCGTTGCCGTTGTTGTTGAGCTTGCACCATCGTCATCGATCGCTTTAAGGGAGACAACTGTTGAGTCGTTAGGTAATGAAAGAGTGGCGATTCAACCAGTAGCCGCTTCAACCCCATCAACTAACTATTGCGTTGTTGCAATCGTTCCATCTTCATCTGTCGCAGTAGCTGTAAAACTGACTGACTTACCGGCAACATCGTCAGTGTCAGAGATTGTTCGAGAGCCGCCAGAGATTGGAACGACAGGAGCTTGGTTTGTATCTGTAGAACAGTAATAGCCTGGAAGGTCCTGGTGATTTCCCCACCTTTATCCGTAGCCGAAAAAGTTACAATATTAATCCCATTTGATCGGGCGAGGTTTGGGGATAAACCAATGGCACTTTCTACTGTCGTGCTCTCGATCAGCCACTCAAATGTTGTAATGGTTCCATCACTACCAGATACATTTGCCATGACGTTGGCCAATTCTCCTGCGGCCCCATCTGAATCTGCAACAACTACACGTTTGCCCCCTTTAAGTGTTACTACAACAGGGGTATAAGTCGGGCTATAAGCAGAGGGTGTTCCGAGCGCAAAACTGCCAAGCGGATTAAAGGTTATAGTCGCCTTGCCTTGTGTCGCTTCCTAAAAATTAACAGTATAAATGCCATTATCTGATTCATTCTGAAAATCGAAAATAGCTTTGTCGGCTATACGCCATTCCTCGAGAGTGAGTGGAGCCTCTGATATGACTATGTACATCCCTCGAAAGGTCTTTTGCGAATTAAGATAATTAGGCAATCTTGCACCGTTCTCAGCTATAAATTGATTAATAGTTTTCATAGTAATGCTAGATGCTTGAAAAAATTCCCTTGTCGCTATCTACCCACTTCAAATCTTCAGCTGTTTTTATGTCATGCCCAACCTCTGATGCGCTTATTAGACCCATTAAATACAATTCAAAGTTACTGTATGGAACATTGAAATTAGTCCAAGGACATCAAGAACAATCATAAAGTCCGCTGATTGGCGATCTTGCTCGATACTGATCATTGCCTAAGCCTTCTAGGCTGCCAACCTTCAAGAGACCTTCCAATATTACTGTATCCCCAATGGCTAGGATACTCAGAATATACAGTTTCAAGAGCGGAGTTCCCAGAGTTATGCCCAATTTCATGGATAGCCTGTGAAGTTAAACCGTCTCTTTTGTGAAATTTTATTCTTCCCGTTGCTCTATTTTGAGACCCAAAACCACTAGTATTGACCTATCGAAAATAGACTTTCCTAATCCAGTGATCGAATTCTCTATATCAACGAAATATCCACCTACGGTACCGACCTCATCAGGCGCCGAATACAAGTTAATCCCAGTCAACAAAAAATCAAATCTATTATAAAAATGATGGTAAATAAGTTTGACAACAGCCCAGTTACCTACTGCTATCATGTAATCAAACCGAGATTTAGATACCAAGCTTATAACTCCTCCCGAACCTAAAATAGACAGAGAATAGTCTCCAGCTTTTCGTGTGACCAATTATACGGGAGACGTATAACCCAAATCGGCGTCTATCGAATCATCTATTCCATCCTTTAGTTCCCAAGGAAGCTGCACGAATATGTTATAGAACGTCTTCCAGCGGTTCAAAAAAAACAAAATGGACGCACACACAAGGCCAGTGACCCTCCCATTAATGCTAGTGGCTCTAAAGTTTTATATACGATCCGTTATCGACCGACTCGGTGCAAAAAAGGTACACTCTTCAACTAGGATTCGAATTCTAGTATCCCACAATATACGAAGACGAACTTACGTAAAAGAAATACCCATAGGTATGCGGCACTGTGCTCCGTTTCAGTAAGTAGTGGGATGGCTGGTATACAGTCAAAACTTCAGTGCCAGAACCACCTTGTATTTGAGCAACAAAAATATGCAATCGGTCCGCAGGGCATTGAATAATACTTTAGAGGGTAGCTCTCGAGCCTCCATTGGTTTCTTTATTTATATGCTGGTCCTTCCTTTTTACTGGTCAAATTTCAGTTTTTTGCTTCTTGTTGCATTTGTTGCTTCACCCAGAAGCACTTTTATTAATTCAATAAGTCCTAGGCTAGGTAGTATCAACCTTGCGCTAATCCTGTTCGTCGCAGTTTTTGGAATTTCAGTACTGCTGTCGAATTCAATTGCTCCAAGCTTGCGATCCAGTGCCTCTTGGCCTTCTAGTCTGGTTATCTATTATGTAGTTGCCACAAAAATGGATTATGAAAAAGACTGGAGGATTTTTTGTCTGTCTTTTTCACTCTGTGCACTACTTGCAGCATTTTTATGCATTTTCGGATTCTATTTCACTAACGACGGCTCTCCTAACGAAACTATTGGCATGATCAAAAGTCCATTGTTCGTGGTTCCAAATGACACGATATTTCTATCTCTGGTCACTCCCTTCAGTTTTAGTTTGATTGTTGAAAGTAAGAATACAGCCGCTAGGCTGGTCGCTTGCTTATCGGTAGTCGTGAGTCTCATTGCTATTATTGCATTTGAAAGCAGGACAGCTCTCGCTGTGACATTTATCTGCGCAACAGTCTCCATATGGAACAACCGTTTTCGTCCAGTCATTGTTTACCTGCTAGCATTAGGGATCAGCACGCTAGTGATAGATGCCTTTTTGGGATTTTCTATTTATCAAAAACTTCCGATAGTTCCGTCTTCCCGCATCCCGCTATGGCACGCGGCCTTGACAATGTTTCAAGAGCAGCCTTTCTTTGGAGCAGGACCATTTACGTTTGGCCCTTATTATCAGGATTTTCTGAAAGAGATTAGCTATCCGTCCTGGATTATCATTGATAGAAGAGTGATTCCATGGCCGCACAATCTCTACCTCGAATTACTCGCGGGATCAGGCCTGATTGGCCTTATGTCCTTTATAGGGCTGATTGTTGTGATTTATAGCAAATTGCTGTCTTCTTTAAAATCTCGGCGCTCCAATAAGCTAATGCTTAAAACGCTGCTAGCAATCACTACCGGTTTTGTAGTGGCGGCATTGGTTGAAACCACGTTTTTGAGAATATGGGTTCTCATCCTATTTTTCGCGCTTGTTGGCTTTGTGGCCAATGTTAGCTCGAATAAAACGTCAAAATAAATCTTCGTAAAGTCATTTACTGTGTCTAGTAAGCACGAGTATTGCCATAGCATTTACGCAGGGAAATACCAAATTAATCTTTGCTGACTTGGGTTGTGGCTACGGGCTATGACGAAGATGGATATGATCCCACAGGCTATTCATTCGACCTCAACGGCTATTACAGCCCGACAATCACTTATCTTGATGGCCCGGAAACCTGCAAAAAACGTTGGCTTGGATACCCGGGCTGTGCCCTTTTCATCTCTAAATTGGGATGTGGGAACCATACTTGTCGAAGGTTTTGATATAGTCCAGCAGCAACTTGCACAGACCGGCCATACTTATGCAATACCCACGTTCTATGCGCTCGATAGTTCTGGGCTTTATTCGATCGTGGCAGGGCTCGAGTTTTCCGTAGATGCAGGGGGTGTACTGAGTGACGCTAACCTGCAGGCGCCTAGAGAAACAATCGTTTTGTACAGGGGCACGGCGTTGATGATCCGCTTTTTGGCCGGTGGCGAAATTATAAACGGGGTGAGTGTCGCCAATATCTTATATGGTCTTAACGGCGATGATTCACTCCGAGGTAACGTTGGAGATGACATTATTAATGGTGGCTGGGGTATTAACTATTTAAATGGTGGTGAGGGCGTCGACACGTCAACACACGATTATGACGATGCAGGCTATGCCTTGTCAAAGAATCCTGTCTATGGGTTCGTAGAAATACTGGTCAAGTGGGGAGGCTCGTTCGGCGTTGTTTTAGGCGATTTTAAAAAGTTAGAGTTCAGAAACACAACCTTGAAAACCGAAGAATTGAACTACGTAGGCACCTTTAATTATCTGCCTCCCGATTCATCATCGCCGATGCGGCGTTTCTATAACACAGCCACAAATAGTTTCTTCTATTCAGTCAGCTCAGGTGAAACGTCTTACCTTATTGATTCAAGCTCTGTTAAGCGCAAAATATTAATGAGTTGTCGTTTGTTTATCACGATAGCACATTTGAGGCAGCGCATTCCTATACAAATTCCTTTGATCTCTATCGGTATTACAACACCGGGTCTAAAGGGCATTTTTACCGAAGACATTAATGAGACCGCCTATTTGAACGAGAAAATAGCTGACTCTCAATCCCCCTTTGTCTATGAGGGAGTCGCCTTTAACGTTTATCAATGGGACCCGAATCTGTGCGCCAATGGAGAGGAAGTAGCGGTCTACCGACTCTACAATCCTGATCTAGACCAATATTTGTGGACCGCCGACGATTCGGAAATCGTTCTGATTTGCGCGTACTTCGTTAACGATAATGCGGGGCCACAATACTAAAGCGAGACCGAGATTTTTGCCTGTAACCCGAGAATCATTTATAACATTCTCAAACACCGTGCAAGTTACATTTGACGCCAATGCACGACTTTCGCTGATCTCCTGCTTGGGCTAGAAAATGCAGACCCTCGCGGCCTTTATGTCCCCACCATCCATCGCGTTTGGAGAAGTTGATAAGGAGATTTGCGCGTCATATACCCTTGATCCGGCGGCTAATCGATGCTCTACCATTACTTAGTAGATTGTGTAGGTAATGTTTCTATGTGTGTTTCGCAATAGTTGGTATATTCTGCGCCCAATTCAAGGGTTTACTCTTTTGCCCGCCCCAAACACCCATTCATAATTGGTATCGCTCGTAGTTTCGTTTACAGGAAGGATAAGGACACTAGACATGGAAAATATAATTCGACTGCTTCCTGGGCTATACAAAAGCTTAAGCCTACTCTGCCTCATCTTCATAGCGTCCTTTGGACAGCTATCAAGCTTTGGTGGTTACGGTATCGGCCCGACAATAAGTGCTCCGAAAGGCGATAGAACCGTCGCTGACACTGATTTCAAACCCGGTGAGTCAGTACCTTTTACCGCGACAGGGGAAGACAGTGACGGACAGGTGGAAGAATTAGAGTGGCTGCTTGATGGCTCAGTGGTCGGCAAAGGCAACGAGTTAACAATTACATTGCCTGACGGGCGCTCGGTTGTGAGTGTGCGGGCAACAGATAATCATGGCAATGTTGCAACCTTAGATTTCACAATGACAGTGGTCTCACCCCATCCACTAAGTCTTTTTTTGAAGAATGAGCTTTATGAAGGCCTTGGTGGAGATGAATGGCTCAAAAAAGACGGATGGGGAAAGGCAGATACCCCAGTTTGCAACTGGTATGGAATTATATGCGATACGGATGGCAGTGGCATAGTTAGAGGAATCGAACTTCCAGATAATAACCTAAGCGGTGCAATTCCTATGTCGCTATGGGATTTAGATGATTTGACATCACTTGATCTCTCCGGAAGTGCAATCATAGGTGAGTTGCCCGTGGAGATTTCACTAAAGCGAATTGAAGAAATTGATCTGAGGTTCAACCAGCTATCCGGGCCTCTCCCTGTGGCATTTTTAAAGCACCGTAAATTAAATTCTCTTAAACTAAGTGGCAACAAATTAAACGGCTCTTTGCCTCTTATAGGCACTTTAAACCAGTCATTGACTTGGCTTGAACTGACGGGTAATTCTTTTTCCGGCAACATTGCGCGCATGTGGATGTCCTTTACGAATCTTGAAGCTTTGTTACTAGGAGATAATAATTTCGACGGCAACCTCCCCGAAATGCTCAATGATATGAATAAGCTAAAGTACCTGGGCATCTATAACAACAATCTGACCGGACCAATACCAAATATCTTTGGAAGTCTGAAGAATCTGGAATATCTATATCTTTATAGAAACAAACTATCTGGGCCAATCCCAAACCTGGATGGCTTGACTAAGCTGAAATCACTGGACTTAAGTAACAACGAATTTAAAGGCGATTTAGCGGATAGATTTTCTAGCCTTGCGGACCTACAAAGGCTAACTTTAATTGGCAATGAGTGGGCAGGACCTCCCCCAGCGTGGATTCAAACATTACTCGATAGAGGAGTAACCGTCTCCACTGAGTCTGACTGTGAAGTAACCACAAAAGGTATGGTGAAGTGTACGTCCTTCGCGTTCACGAAAACACCATCCACGATAGAGCTTATGCTGTATTCAGCATCGGTGGATAGAACTGAAATACAAGCACATTTCCGCGATACCAATACTGATGAAAGGAAGCAATTCACAGTGGATTTTTCCGCCAGCGATAGCGACGGTCAAGTCGTTAGTTATGAGTTTGTTGTCAATGGAGAAACGACAAAGATTGACGCCTCTCCAGACAGTCGCGGACACAATTTCACACAACAGGTCCTGCGCGGAGAAAATTCCATAACAGCCACAGCAATAGATAATCATGGTGGCAGGGTATCTGAAACAAAAAAGTTTTGGGTCACTCCGAAGGGCGCTTTAAGTATCACCTTCAATAAGTTGGACAAGTTGACGTCAGGTGGCTTCGCAGTCATAGCAGATACGGATGGCAAGCCCGGGGAGTTTGTAGAAATCGACATCAAGGGTGCTGGGACAAACTGCCCTGCAGTTGCAACAGGCAGATCCTCGCTACCGTGCATATACCCGTATGAAATTACATTGATGTCGCGCGATCATAAGGTAGATGAACATGATCAAACTACTACCAGGCTTTTTAACAGTGAGAAGGGAATTCTGGAAGATGGTTATATTTTCGATAATGGCCCCGGGGAAATATATGTTAGGGCTGTAGAAGAAAATACGGGCCAAATAATTGAAGCGACTCTCAATTATTCTGTCTTACCCCCTGCCTATATCCCTGATGCCATCTGGCCTGATGCAGTGTCAGGGCAGAGAATAAATCTTTTCAGCAACATCACGGAACTCAAGGGGTTCTATCTTGCCCTAACTGAAACCCCTGGCCTTTTGAGGCGAAATGATGGTGCAGATTTTGATGGGCGTTATATAAATAATATCGCAAAGATAACCGGTACCGAGATGTCCTCTTGCTTTAAAATGTTCGACGTCACTAGTAATACTGAACCAGTCGACCAAGAGTATGCCGTAAGGTTTACAGTTGGCACGAAAACCAATGGTGCTGGGCAGGACATTACGGTCCTTACCTTGGCAGATTTTCGGCTGTTCAATCCAACAGGAATGATCTTCGTTAATAACGGGGGAAGCGGACCCGAAAGCCCATATTGCTCTGGAAGACTTCGTATGGATGGCAACACAATAGTGTCGTACACTGATTATGTCTATCTCGGCGACAGCAACGTAACTCGATTTAAACTAGTCCCGCTCCCCGGCGGCGGCTCACTCGAGCTTGGGGTCGGCAAGATTACTGTTGGGAGCTACAAGGACGGCTATGCAGCCTGGGAAAATTGATGTTCCCATCACAGTAAAAAAAAGCGCGTGCATCTATACTTTCCTTTGGTATTAAATTAACCACGATTTACATTTACTGTAGTTTTTATTATCCGCAAAACATACTGCCTTTTAGCGCATGGTGAGACGATAATCGATACTTATTTTACTCAATAGGCCAGTCGATATGGCATCTCTTCTGCGGCAGGCTGTAAAGCAGGAAACAAGTCTTTATCCGCTCTATGAAGCGAATTCGGAATATGGTGAAAAATTTGCTTTACCAGAGATTGTTCGTCGCAATAACTACCATGCTCATTTATTTGCGTATGAAAATGATTTTTCTCAGTATTCCCGGGGGTTAATGCCAGAAAGCGTATGGGATTTCAAACTAGTAGCGCTAACGTTTTTATAACCAGTGCGATATGCGAGATCTGGTGGATTATAGCGCACAATTATGAATGCCCATATAAAGTAAATGGTTAACCTGTTGATATTTATAAATTTAATATGCGTGTAATCTGTGGGTGTCCAATTTATTCCATCCAATTTATTTTCGCCGAGGCTGAGTAATTTAGAGTAGTTGGTTTCGTAATTGAAGCCAGGTATCGGTTGGATTCGCAGTTATGATTGTTGCTCGCCTGTTTCTGAGCTATCTCTCATCTATCTCCTATCTCCTATCTCCTATCTCCTATCTCCACATCATCTATTGCTAAGCTGTCTCTGACTGAAATGTACGGTCGCAATCGCTGGGCTTGAAGCGCAGGCCTAAGCATTATGGGATTTGACACGACATTTCAGCTATGGGATATACGCTTGTGGCCACGAAACTGACACCGGGAGGCACTTAATCGGTTAAAAATATCTAGCGGCATCAGCATGGCTTTGAATGAAAAGCTGTACACTGTTATTACCAAAAATTCACTGATAGTGGGTATAAGTAAATAGCCGGATTAAGCAAAGGTGGTTTCATGAAAACGATTTCAAAATTTGTCGGGCATATCTTGGGTTTTGTATTAACGCTGGTTGCCAATACAGCATTTTCACAGGCAGGACTGAACACGGGGCCAGTCGAGCTGAGCATCGAGCATGTGGCCGGTAGTGTATACATGATTCAACGCCCCGGTGGCGGCGGAAATATTGGCGCGTCAATTGGACCCGATGGAGTGCTGTTGGTGGACTCGCTTTTTGCACCATTGACCGAAAGTCTGGTGGCGGCGGTACAGCAGGTCACGAATGAAGAAATTCGTTTTTTGCTTAACACCCACGTACACCCTGATCACATAGGCGGCAATGAGAATCTTGCGGCGATGGGCGTGTTGATTTTCGCCCACGATAACGCGCGGTTTAGGTTTTTGTTGGAGCGCAATCGATTTCCGCGAGGAGGAGGCAGTTTCGCTGGACAGCCACCGGAATCTGCACGACCAGAGATCACCTTCAATGACGCGATGAGTTTTCATCTGAATGGAGAAAACGTGAGGGCGACACTAGCGCCGCCAGCACACACCGACGGTGACGTCTTTGTGTATTTCCCTGAATCTGATGTACTGCATTTAGGTGACGTATTCCGAACTACCAGCTATCCGATTATGGATGTGTTCAACGGCGGCTCGTTGCATGGCACGATCTCTGCTCTTGATAAGGCCATCGATATGTCCGGCCCGAATACAAAAGTCATTCCAGGTCACGGATTGGAAGTGGTTGGGCGTGATGCCATGATCGAATTTCGTGACATGATTTTGGATGTGCGCAATCAAGTTTTGCTTATGATTAAGGAAGGCAAAAAGCTGGAAGAAGTGATGTCGGCGAATGTTACCGAAAAATACGATGCCAAGTGGGGACAGGAAGCTGGCTGGACTGCAGTAGATTTTGTGCCGGTTGTATATTATGAGCTGGGTGGCTCGGGTCGGTTGTTAGATAGGTAGTCGTTAATAAAAAATTCAATGCTGGGATGCTGGGTAGTAGCGAGAAGGGTGCTGCTGCTGCGTAAGCTGAACCTACTTAAATATATGGTAGCAATGGGTGAGCCTGATCCCCAGCCGTTGCCCCCCCCTAGCATTATGAAACTTGGCGCGATATTTCAGTCACAGATTTTTTTCCTTCGGCTGTGAATGTAACCGTTCAATGCAGCTCAGGTATTAAATCTAGTCGCCGGTGTTTTCGTATTCAAATGTGTTTCTTAGTCGTTCATGCAGTTCTCTTGTGATCTTGTTTAACGGAGATTGGGTGTGAACAAGAAGGTCACTGCCTTTGGCTACGTACTGTCGCAGCAATCGATTCGTTTTTTCATCAGAACCACGTTACCAAGAACTTCGAGGATCGCAAGATTTCACTTGGATAGCTGTCTCTAGTGTAAGTTTTTGATAGTTTGTCATTTCACCGCCAAGATCCCTAGTCAACGATTTGTAAAATTGGTTTGGAAGCATCTGTGTTTTTTTAATGAGCGCTAAACCAGCGGAGTCAAACTTCTTGTTTTTTAGTTTTACTAGCATCGCATGACGTGAGCATTGTTCAGCCATGGTCGCTATAGAAGGCTTGTCAGACCCTTAATAAGATCACTGTTCTAATCGCCTGGCACAGCTTTATCTTCAAAAGAATCCGCTCGTTCTAGCATAGAGACTGCATTAGGCATGCCTTCAAGCCCAATGCCTTTTAGGTTTAAGGTCTTAGCACGGCGAATGCTTCGCTTCGATTGCAGGGACCCTTTCATAATACTGCTCAACATGAAAAAAACGAGCGGGCTGTGGCACGAGAGCGCAAGGGTGAGGGAGGAAAGCGTGCGTAATTTTAAGTCAGTGGAGCATGCAGAGCGTTTTTTTGCGTCTATGCGGCTGTGCACAATTTGTTTAATCTAGGATCGCACTTAGTGTCAGCAGAAAACCTATCGGTACTTTGGGCCACTGTCCTTTGCCTGTTGGCAAAGGACAGTGGCAATGCAGAACGGACTAATCGAAGATTTTCAATTTAGGTAGTTAACTTGTCAATATCAGGGAGTCTGTTATGGTTTGCGTCCGATCGAAATTCAATGGCAAGAAGTGAGAGCGATATGATAAATATACTTCGCCCCATAGGCCTGATAGCGGTTGATTCAAAGAAATTACTGCTGGATATGAGCTTCGTTTTGAGCCAATCCGCATACACGCGGTCAGTTGAATTCAATACGCTGATGAATCAGTTTGAATCCGAGTCGAATGTTCTTAATGTGGATGCCGCGCTTTGGTCAAAAGCGGGCGCCTTCTTTAAGGCAGCGACAGCTGAAAGAAACACTACTCAAACTCAACGCTACAATGCCGCTTGTGTTTCGAAATTGTTTACTGCAATCGTCAATAGGCAACTTCGCGATGAGGGGTAGCTGAATTTGAACGATACAGTGGATGTTTATTTACCATTATTCGCTTTTTTTGCAAAACAACTTCCTTTCACCTCCCGCTTAATTGGCGGCTTGTCGGCTTCCTTTTAGAATAAGAAAGTGCACTTGACATAAGCAAGACATCTACACGTAGATGATTTCTATCTGTAAGAAAGGAGCAATAGTATGAACAACAATCGTCAATTATGTACAATTATATAATTACTGGTATAGAAAATATTTTGTTTAGAACAAAACTAAAATAAAGATATAAGCGTTTTTGAAATTGACGGGTTATTTGGCATATTTTTGTAAGATGATGCGAATACTTGAAACATAAGTGATTCTAGGATTGCACTGTCATTTATGACTTTCAGTACGTCGATTAATGGTGCTATTTGGGCAGCAAGCGTTGATTAAGCAAGGGGAGATTCTCCTACCTTATGGACGGATTTTTATGATTCAGCTAGTTATGCTCGCTTTTGAGAAAATTCAAGCAGCAGTTCATTGCCTGTAAGAGTTGCAAAGAACAATCAGCGTGATCGGCTCAGCGAGACTTTATGTTAAGCGGGAAAAGCATGATTTTATACTTTTTTACGTTCGGCAATATATTTGCCGGATACTTTGTCGCTTGAGTTGCAGGGCAACAAAAGAAGTAGTTGATTAGAAAAAACAATTGAAGAGGAATATTTCTCGTGCCCAAAGAAGTTGAAAACAACAATTCCATTCAGAGCGTTAATCTTAGCTCGGTAGGGGTTGCTATTTTAGGTCGAATAGACTCTCGCAGCGATTTAGACTATTTTTCATTTTCAGCTTCGAGGGGTGGGATACCTTCCGTTGCTATGGATGTTCCTACCAACTCGACTGTGCCAGACTACTTCACTCTTAGTTTGCTAGATGCCAACGGCCAAAGTGCAGGAAGGTATCAAACGGGTAATGATAAATCAATGTCCTTTGGGGTCGCTTCCAGCGGCATTTATTACCTCAAAATGACGGGCGCCAGCTCAGCATTTTCTGCACAGTATGACTCGGGCGAATATAAACTTACTACCTCGCTCGTCGAAGTTTCAGCCGACGGCTTCGAATCAGAATCCAACAACTCGATAGATGCAGCTGATGACATAACGCTCGGCGCCGCTATCAAAGGCCAGTTATCTACTAAGGATGATCAGGATTATTTTAGGGTAACGGCAACCTCTGCTGGAATATTGTCAGTGACCATGGATGTTCCCACTAATCGCTCTTTGGTCGAGTTCTTTACGCTCGGCCTCTATGACGACGCAGGTAACAATCTAGGCCAATATCAAACAGGTAAAGATCTAACGGTAAACTTTGGTGTGGCCGCGTTAGGAACTTATTACCTGAAGATGACCGATGCCAGTTCAGGATTTTCTGTGTCTCATGACTCGGGTGAATACACGCTCACCACATCTTTCGCGCTTGGCGCTTCCAACGGTTTTGAATCAGAATCCAATAACTCTATAGCTTCAGCCGATGCTGTTATTTCAGGCAAGGTCATTAACGCCCAGTTATCCGCCCGCAGTGATAACGATTATTTTAGAATAACGGCATTATCAGCGGGTGTATTGAATGTGTTGTTTGAAAGCCCAACTAACACACGCTTTTCTGACTATTTTGAGATAAGCATCTATGATGATTTGGGCCGGCTCTTATCAAACCAGTCCAGTGGCACGGATTTTTCTTACCAAGTTGGGCTGCCATCGAGCGGCGTGTATTACGCCAAAGTTAATAGTGACAATTGGTATTACAACTCTGGAGAATACGGGCTAACCTTAAACGCCGTCTCGGGTGAGACTGATGAGTTTGAGAGAGAACCTAATGACCAATATGCAAATATTCTAATAGCAGGATCAACAAAAAAAGGCCTGCTTTCAAGTTCGCAAGACGTTGATTGGTTCTATATTGAAGCTGGAGCTGCTGGGAGTTTAAACATAGATTTCGATTCACCAGTAGATGGTGGTGTTGCGGAGTACTTCAAAGCGTTCATTTTTGATCAAGACGGAAACTTATTAGCAGGTCGCTCGATAGGTCAGGATGTCAATTTCAATGTAAATGTTGCGACTGCAGGTACCTACCTAATTAGTATTGAGTCCGGTGATGAGCTCTATGACTCGGGGCAATATGGATTAACTGTTTTAGAGAATCCAATAAGCCAAGTTCGCGAAAGCGAAAATAACAACAATAATTCAACAGCAGATAGTCTCGATCTAAATATTCCTACTTTTGGCCAGCTTTCTACAAAACAAGACAAAGACGTGTTTGCTATTGATGCCTCTTCTGCTGGTCAATTAACTGTCGACTTTGACAGCCCTACGAACAGCACCTGGGAAAATTATTTTCAAATAGAAGTGCATGATGCCCAGGGCAATCTTATATCGGCGAGAAATACCGGTTACGACCTTGCTTTCGACGTACAACTGCCGCTGGCCGGAATTTATTATTTGACGGTGTCTGCAGACAGTTACGCTTACGATGGCGGTGACTATAGGCTCTTAACACAAACCGGTTTAGTCGCTCCTATCGCGGAGGGGGCGATTGTAGGAACACCCGCTAGCGATGAAATTGTCGGAAGCCCTTTAGATGATCTTATATATGGATTAGGCGGCAACGATAAAATTAACGGTGGGCTAGGAACAGACACAGTTGCTTTCAGAACAGAAACTTCAAACCTAAGTATCTCTAACATTCTGGGACTAACAGCAGTTAGAGGTGATTATGCCTCAGGTGAACATACGAACTCCATCAGCAGAATATGGAATGTTGAGGAAATTAGAACACAAACCGGGACTGTGCTGCTTACCTCGACCACACTATTGCCTCTCCTTGGAACGCCAAATCGAGACAGGCTTTTAGGCTCAAGCGACGACGATTTCATTGATGGGCTAGGTGGTTCAGACTTTATTGACGGAGGCGCAGGAAAAGATACTCTTGCGCTGTTCGGATCTGTTGACCAATTCACTGTCTTTACGATTGCTGGGATAACTCAAATAGAAGGGGCGGCAGGTACTGAAGAATATGCTGGACATAAAATTCAGCTTATCAACGTAGAAGAGCTGGCGTTTACGCAATCACAAATTCTGCCGTTAGAGACTGACGAGAGAAATAAGATTTTTGGGTCTATATCATCAAATTCAATCACTGGGACTAGTGATGATGATGTAATTAATGGCAAGGGCGGTAACGATATAATTGATGGAGGGGCCGGTAACGACACGATTGTTATTTTCGCTAGAGCCGCCGACTTCAATTTGACTTATCCACTTACGTCAACCGGTAAATTGTTGATCTCAGGCAAAGCGGGATCTGCATTTTTTGGGCAAACGGTATCGGCGTCAAATATTGAATCAATAGAATTCATAGATACTTTAGTCTCGGTTATTAATCCTCCTAAACTTGTATTAACACCATCTCAAACGTTGATTAGCGAAGGCGGTTTGCCAGGAACAATAGATGTCTCTCTTTCAGTCGCGCCAAGTTCAACAGTAATCGTTTTGGTCAACAGTGAAACACAGCTCGCATCGAACATCAGCCAGCTAGCATTCGGCCCTTTTAATTGGGCTACCCCACAGTTAATTGAGGTGTCGGCCTTAGACGACAGTGATTTTGAAAATCAACATTCAGGCTCAGTGGCATTTTCTGTGGCAACAAGAGACTCTCTTTATCAAAGTGTTCCCACTACTACTCTTAATTTTCTTATCTCTGATAATGATGCGTCGGATTTCGGTTCAGCAATAGGCACGCTATGGAGGGATTCCAATGCAGATGGGGAAATCGGTAATAATGAATTACCACTGTCTGGATGGACGGTGTTTATTGATGGCAATAGCAACGGTAAGTTTGATCGCGGTGAAATTAGCACGGTTACAGGCATTGCTGGCAACTACAGTCTTGAAGGTTTACGACCTGGCTTTTACACCGTGGCGGCGGTAGTGAAACCAGGATGGTTTATAAATTCTCCCAAAGGCGCTGATACTAGAGCCATTACTATTTCCAATGTAGCTGCAGACGGACAACTAACGATTGCGGGCTCTACAACTAGTTCAACTAACCTGGCTTTCGATCAAGCAAGCTATGCGAATCTTGGAAGCGCAACGAGTATAGATGCTTTTTACCAAGATCAAAGGTTCAACAATATTAAAGGCCAAGGCTATTCTGTTGTAGTTATTGACACAGGGATAGATCTTGATCACCCGGCTTTTGGTCAAGACTTAGACGGTAATGGTATCGCCGATAGAATAGTCTTCCAATATAATTTTTCTGGCAGTGATGATTCAAACGGTGAAGATGAACTAGGCCACGGCACACATGTAGCAAGCATTATTGGGTCTTCAAGCACAGCATATCCAGGGATTGCACCGGAGGTGAATATCATCTCGTTGAAAGTTTTTTCAGAAGCAACTGATTCAACCATTCAAGACATAAAACAAGCCGTGAATTGGGTGGCCCAGAATGTTGATCTTTATAATATCGTTGCGGTAAACCTATCATTAGGGGAAGGTTTCTACACGCGAGCCCATTCAGGCTTTTTGAACTCAGAATTTCAAAGCTTAACAAATCAGGGGGTAATTGTAATTTCAGCCTCTGGAAATGAATATGGTGATGATACCTCTACTGTTCTGCGCGACCCCGGAAGACTTGGTGTAGCCTACCCGTCATCAGACCCCAACTCTTTATCGGTTGGCGCTGTTTTCGCAAGGCCGGGTAACATTGGAAATATTCAAATTGGTGAGACGGATTCGATAGCTTATTTCTCTCAGCGTGACGAGAACTTGTCTGATGTTTTTGCGCCTGGGGTTTCTATTGCAGCGGCTCAAGCAAACGGCAGCTATGTTGATCGTAGTGGTACAAGTATGGCTTCTCCTATAGTGGCTGGAACCGTTGTGCTGGCTCAGCAGCTCGCTGAGAGAGAGCTAGGCAGGCGACTTAGCTTTGATGAGATTGGCTCTTTATTACAGTCAACCGGGGAGTCTATTGTTGATACTCAAGATCCGAACGATTCTGTCCCTAATACTGGGCTAACGTTTTATAGAGCGAACGTGCTTGCGTTTGCAGAAGCTATTCTTGAGTTAAGGCCTTTGTCGACTTATAGCTTTACCGTTGAAGCAGGGGCAACAGCAACTGGGAATGATTTTGGCCTCATACCGACGAAATCAATTCAGGGTCTAGCCGCCGATGATTTAATATTCGGAACCATTTTCGGAGAAACACTGCGAGGAGGCGCTGGAGCTGACCAGATCAACGGTGGTAATGGAGATGACACAATCTTTGGAGAGGAAGGTGATGATTTGCTAGCAGGTGATGAAGGCAACGACTATGTCAATGGCGGTGCCGGCCACGATCTAATTATTGGAGGCATCAGTGCGGGCATTGATGTCTATGACGGAGGTGAAGGCTCGGACACAATTGCATTTAGCAGCTCTGTATTCGCGGTTACTGTAAACCTAAGTTCAGGCGTGGCAAGCTCTATAGAGGGGACTAATACAGGGCTGACTGGAAATGATGTTCTAATTAATATCGAGAATATTGTAGGCAGTAATCTCGGCGATGAACTCACAGGGAATGAAAAAAGCAATAGGATCGAGTCAGGCAGTGGCAACGATTTTATCTACGCGAGCGTCGGTTCAGATGAGCTAATAGGAGGAGCTGGAATAGACACTGTGGTTTACGCTGAAAGCCAATCTAGCTACACAATCAGCAAGCGTGATGGTGGCTTGTCAGTTCTTCTGAACTCTGCGGAAAAATTTGACATTCTTACAGGGATAGAACGACTTGAGTTTTCATCAGGTGGTATTGCCTTTGACTTTGACGGTGATGCGGCAATAGTTGCTAAAGTACTTGGTGCGGTCAAAGGAAAAGACAGCTGGAGGGACCCTGCTTTTGCTGGAATACTATTTGAAAACTTAGAACAAGATGACTTTGGAATCGGTGAGGCTATAGATTTGGGCATTCAAACATTCTTAGGCGAGAATCAATCTAACAGTGAAGTGATGAGCTTTTTTTACAATAATCTTTTAGGACAAGCGCCATCTGACGCGGAGCTCATTCTCTTAACTGGCTTGCTGGATAATGGTACGTATACACAAAACAGCTTAGGTATAGCAGTGGCTGATAACGAGATTAACTCAGCAAATATTGGTTTGATTGGGCTTGCTGTAACAGGCGTAGAGTATCTGCTGCCCGGCCAGATCGCAACGTAAGAGCGGTTCTGCTTTGGGCTGCGGCTGCGGCGACACCTTCTTCATTGGTGAGGTTTTCATTAAGATCCGCGGGAAACAGAATCATTTATGGCTGCCATTGACCAAGATGGCGAAGTGGTTGATGCATATTAGCAGTAGAGGCGTGATGGAAATGCCGCGAAACGTTTTTAAGGGGCTATTGCCAAACCATCGAAGAGCGCCACGCAAGATCGTCACGGATAAATTGGCAAGCTACAACCTTGTTTTTAGTGGGCTCATTCCAGTAGCTATTTATAATACAGCTCAACACGAGAACGAACGAGCTGTCTGTCGCATGAGAGCGCAAGGGTGAGGGAGGAGGGCGAGCGCAAGTTTAAGTCAGTGGAGTAAACACAGCGGTTTTCCAGCGGCCATGTGCCCGTGGACAATTTATTTAATCTAGGATCGCACTTCGTGTCAGTAGAAAACCTATCGGTACTTTTGACCTCTGTCCTTTGCGTGGCGGCAAAAACAGTAGCAATGTAAAAAGGATTAATCGATTTTTTTTCAATTTAGGTAGTTATCTTGTCAATGCCAGGGAGTCTGTTATGGTTTATCCACGATTGAAATTCAATGGCAAGAAGTGAGAGCAATATGATAAATATACTTCGCCCCATAGGCCTGATAGCGGTTGACTCAAAGAAATTACTGCTGGGTATGGCCTTCGTTTTGAGCAAATCCGCATACACACAGTCGGTTGAATTCAATGCACTGGTGAATCAGTCCGAATCCGAGTCGAATGTTCTTAATGTCGATGCAGCGCTTTGGTCAAAAGCGGGAGCATGCTTAACGACAGCGACAGCTGAAAGAAATACTACTCAAACTCAACGCTTTCATGCCGCTTCTGTTTCCAAATTGTTTACTGCAATCGTCATTATGCAACTTCGCGATGAGGGGAAGCTGAATTTGAACGATACAGTAGATGTCTATTTGCCAGAATTTGAAAACAGTAAGGTTCAGCTCAGTCATTTGCTTACCCATACGTCGGGTATTCGAGATCGTCAAAGAGCCGATGGCCGAAAAAGTGTTGCAGAAGTAGACGAATATATTCAGAAGCTGGCCAGTCGACGCCAGAGAAACTCAGGTGAGCGTTGGCGTTATGCTGATGCAAACTTCAACATACTAGGACGGATTATTGAAGCCGTAGACGGAGCAACATTCGCTAATGTGATGGAAAAAAGATTGTTGGAGCCTTTGCTAATGTCCGATAGTAGTTTCGATATTAGGCTCATACCAGAAGATGCCAAAGCTGTTTCGTATAACAAGCGGGAAAGGGCTTATGATCACCCGTGGGATTTGGCATTTTTACCTAGCTCTGGATTACAAACAACTGCTGTTGATCTTGTTAAATTTGGTAGGGCGATCCTTGATATCTTTGCAACGCCAACAAACGATTTATTACTCAAAGAGTCATTGTTGGAAATGACAGAAGATCGATTGGATACTCAATATGAAGGGGTTGGTCAGGGGCTAGCTTGGCAGATAGTACAGTCGAATATTGGGCTTCAATGGCGTCATGCTGGCGGTGAAGATGGATTCGAAAGCTTGATTACGATTTATCCTAACATTGGTCTCACAATTGCTGTGCTCGGAAATCAAAAGGACTGGCCTCGATTCGGGCTCGAAAGGGAATTGCGAAATGCTGCGAAAGCCAACCGCTTAACCTGTTTGAACGAGTAAGCTTAGTTCGGTCTCACTTACAAGCTCGCGCAATAAGCTGTTTAGGTGTGTAATCTGTGGGCGTCCAATTTGTTCTCGGACTATTCAACTTTTCTTGGTGTAACGATTAAAGACGCAAGCAATAATCCAGTGACCAAGGCTATAGCAACAAAGCTCATCGTGAATGCCGTATCTAACCCAGCCAAGATATTCTTCTCTACTAGTAGCGAAAGACTCTGAAAACCAACACTGCCCGGCACAAGCAGTATGATGCCTGGCATTAACATAACGTTTCTACTGATCCGAGTTAACCGTTCGAATAAATTGGAAGCAATCCCTGTGCATAGCGCTCCGAAAAACGCGCCCATAATTGGACCGAAATAGTGGCTACCAATTTGAGTAGCTCCCCAAGTAACAAAACCTGCCATCAATACCCAGCCGAGATCTTTTGGCCTGCTTTTGAACAAAAAGAAAAGGCCTATGCCCGCAGTCAGAACAGCACACCATTGTGTCCAAACAGGTAAATTATCTTGAGCAGCCACTGGCTGAGCAATAAACCAATAATCACTTAGTTGAATACCTATTGCTAGCCCAAAACCAATCTGCATAAAAATAGTTCCTGCAGAAAAAAGCCTGGCGGTTCCGGAAACCATATTTTGTCTGGCAAGCTCTTCGATGGCGGTGGTTAACAAAAGACCGGGTACTAAAACGATCACGCCCGATAAGGTCGCAATATACGGCGATGCAAGTAAGCCAAAACTAGCCACAAACGCCGCAATCACACTTGAGATCGTCGCTGCTATAGTGGGAAATAAGAATCTAGCCGACTCTGACTTAAGAGAACGCATTGCTATCAGGCCGGTCAGCAGGCCAATAAATAAAGCGACCAGTATTTCAGCGGTCGCCCCGCCGAGCAGTCTCGCAATTGCTCCTGAAAACAAACCAAAACCTAAAATAGTCAATTTATCGCCAAATCTTGCAGCAGACGATGCGATTTCGTCGAGTCTTTGGGCGCCGACCTCCACCGTCATGCCACCACTGGCTACATCTTGGAAAACAAAATCTACTTGAATCTACCGCTCAAGGTTGACCTCCCCTGGGTCCACCCTGAATACATAGGTTATTGGTTCAGGCTCTTGCGGCCGAGAAAAGCTCATAATAAGATTTGTGGGCTCAGACAAACACTGCACCGCGAAGCCAAGCTTCTCACCAATTAACGGCATTCTATTTTCCATCTCATAAGCAGTCATGCCATAGCTATGAAGCGCTTTGGCCAAGCGCAACATAAAACCGATGGGTAGAGTCCTCTGAGGGAACTGTGATTGCTGATCAAGCGAGCTATTGTCGGCAGGGTTAAAGGACATAAAAGTTATTGATTTAGAGAGTTAGCGTTGGTTTCATTTTAACAGAGATGAGTGTAGCTATGACTTTAATTCGTAAGATAGCTCAGGAGAGGTCAGGGGGTGCTGACAAGATAACTCTCTATCTGGCAGTGTACCGTCCATGAATCAATCAAAATGTAAAAGGAGTCACCGTTTCCCGCCTTAAATAATCCAATATGCCGTGTGGCTATACCATTGATTCAGCCTGAGTCACCGTTACATCGAAGATTTGATTCACTAAGGAAGGAAAGATTCGCAAACCTGACGCTTCCAGCGACCCGTCGAATGATGGGAAAATTTCACCGAGCGCCTCGTAGGACCAACGAACCCTGAAAATTCATAGTCCGTTATGCTAAAGCGTAAGCGCATGAAAATTTCAGGAAAATGCTGGACCATTGATGACGCGAACCTCGGACAAACGGATTATGATGCAGTGCAACTGGTGGGATTCTGATTAAATAAATGGCAGAATTCTAAGACATTTTCTTTGGTCGGCTTATAGATTCTGACCGGAACCGAACCTCTTGCGAATTCTTCAAGTCCTTTCCATTACCTAACACCGAGCCAAGACGGCAACCGATCGTCCAATTTCAAATTTCGCAGGGGGGAGGGTGAGGAACTAAAATTCTGAGAAATTGGAAAGCTGGGGGCATCAGCAGAAAACTATCGATACGCCTGCCTGAGTGCTTTGGCGTCTCGATCTAGGTAGTTGACTTGTTAATACCTAATACTGCATGCAAAGGAGGCATAGAAATGGACGAAGATAGCTTTTATTCTAGTTATATTCGGTGCGCTTCTTTTGCCTGAAGTTTTCCCGTGAAATTTTGTGTTTATTAAACGTTGGCCGCAGCACTAACGTTTGAACTCAGTTGCCCTGCCGTAGGTCAGTGTGCGCCAGAGCCACTCTACCGGACCAAACCGAAACCGGCTTAGCCACAGAGGGCTTAGCCAAAGTTGAAACAGCCAGATGACAATAACGATGCCGTAAAGCTCCACCCTCTGGAATTGACCTAACAAACCAAAGCCCAAACCAGTAAAGATAACGGCGCAGATTAGCGAATGCATCAGGTAGTTGGTTAGTGCCATTCTGCCGACGGCGGAGAGACGGGACGTTAGTGATTTCAAATAGCCTGCCTGACAGATCCAACCAAGTAGCCCGATGTACCCGAAAGCCATACCGATCCTGCCGATATGGTAGGTTGGTTTCATTTGGGCAAAAGTTGCCAGTAGATCGAAACCGCTGCTATGAGCGCGAGAAACCTCATAGCCATTGATGAGCAAGCCGATACCGAATCCTAAAAATATTAACTTCTTGTAAAAAGCCGGATTGCGGGCTGCTTGGAGCACGCCGGTTTTGTAGAAGGCCATCCCGAGTAACATCATCGCCAAGGCATCCCAAATTAAGAATATTGGCAGTACAAAGGTGTATATCTCTGCATTCTTCTTAGCGTTCCAGGTAAACGCATCGGGATAATTGGCTGTGCGTGCGGCTAACTCAGCTTCCACTTCTTCTGGATTTAAACTGAAATCATTGGCGAAGTCTTCCCAGACTATGGCTGCAGCACGCTTTTCATCTGAAATCGTTTCGGCCTGTCCAGCTGTATCTGCCAAGATGACTTCATCATACATATTGGAGGTTTGTTTAAGAGCAAAGCCCATACCCAGGTGTTGCAACGACATGAGTAACACCAGGATGCCGGAAATAATGAACAGTGTTTTGGCGGGCTTATTGCGGAGCAAATAAAGCACCGTTCCTGCCAACGCATAGGTCACGAGGATATCGCCATTCCATAGCAGAATGTAGGCGTCAAAAAGCCCAAACATCAAAAGCCAGAATGTCCGCTTGTAGTGAATCCAACCCGATTTAGCATTATCGCCTGTCGTAAAGAGCACAACTCCCGCACCGAACAGCATCGAGAACAGGCAACGCATCGCCCCCTCAGCAAATAGTTCTATGGTAGCCCAGGTCCAGGTGTTAGCCATGGTGGCTTCTGCCAGATCAAATGCAGGGTTCGAGTAGGAGGGAGAAAACAACCCAAAGCCAATAATGTTTAGGAGAAGAATGCCGAGGAGCGCAAACCCTCTGAAGACGTCAATAGATTCAATTCGGTTGGTTTCACTTGTGGGCGCTATTTTGATTTTTGGGCTGGTGTCAGTCATAAAAATTCATCGTGTTTGGCTGGGTCAATGGTGTCGACAAGTTAAGTAGCAACCGGCCAGCTTTCTACCTTGGGATGATTAATCCTAATATAAAAATGGTATCGATATCTTCCCGAAATCACTCAATATGCTGCATGACCTTTCTTTGCATTTACCACACAAAAAGGTTTTGAACGGCACTGACTAGCTAGCCCCCAGCCTGTTAGGGTTTGGCCCATGACTCAATTAAAAATGTACAGCGTCACAGATTCCCGCCCGAAATCATTCGATATGCAGTCCGGCTTTACCCTCGATTCAACCTGAGTCACCGCGACGTCGAAGACTTGATGACGCCGCCGGCATCACCCTCAGTTATGAGGCCATTCGCCTCTGGAGTAATAAGTTTGGTTCACAATTATGCACAATTATGGACGCCCACATTAAGTGAATAGCTAACCTGTTGATATTTTTATATTTAATCTGCCTGCAATCTGTGGGTGTCCAATTTATTTATCTGTGGGTGTCCAATTTATTTTCGTTTTCGGTTCTAGTAGTTAACTTGTCAATACCGTTCTTCTTATACTGAGTTCAGATTTGATCTTCGTTGGTGGACGCCAGCAATTGCCAAACGGTAATATGCAAAATACTTTACTTATTTGCTTTTCCTAATTCGAAAAATCACGGAGCCTCAATATGAAAGCCATAGTCTTACAAGAACTTAATAAGAATGCTGAAGGAATAAATTTGTTTGATACGCTGGTGACTACCGATGTGCCGTATCCAGAGCCGGGGGAAAATGAAGTGACTGTTAAGGTAATGGCCAGTGCACTCAATCATCGTGATCTGTGGATAGTTCGGGGTTTGTATGCGGGCATTAAGCCACCGATCATTCTTGGCTCGGATGGAGCAGGTGTAGTAGACAAGGTCGGTAACGGCGTTGATGCTAGCTTGGTTGGCAATGCGGTAATCATTAATCCGAGTTTACGTTTCGGTGATAATCCTAGAGTACAGGGTAAAGAATTCAGTATTCTTGGTCTGCCAGAGGACGGCACGCAGGCCGAGTTCGTTAGGGTGCCCGCCGAAAACATCTTCGCGAAGCCAGATTTCTTGAGCTTTGAACAAGCGGCAGCATTGCCTCTTGCTGGCATTACAGGATACCGAGCCTTGTTCACTCAGGGCAAACTGGAATCGGGCCAGGTGGTTGTTATAAGCGGGATCGGGGGTGGTGTGTCTTCGCTAATGCTAGCGATGGCAGTGGGACGCGGAGCGAAGGTTTATGTTACTTCCGGCAGTGATGAAAAAATTGGCGCCGCGGTGGCAGATGGAGCTATCGCTGGCGTGAATTACCACAGTGAAGATTGGGTCGAGCAATTACAAGCGCTAACCGAATCAGATGGCATTGATCTGGTTGTAGACAGCGCCGGTGGCGATGGCTTTGCTTCACTGGTTGATTGTCTGAAGCCTGGGGGTAGATTGACTTTCTTTGGCGCCACTCTTGGTTTCCCGTCTAGCATCGATCTACGAAAAATGTTTTTCAAACAAATTACTATTCAGGGAACGACGATGGGCAATAACGCGGACTTTGCCAGTATGGTTGACCTGGTTAACACGTTGCAGATGCATCCTCGGGTAGATGGACCCACGTCCATAAAAGATATCCGTCAGGCTTATAATAAAATGCACACAGGGGACCAATTTGGGAAATTGGTGCTGACTCATGATGTGTGGAATTAGGCTGCTGACAAGTTAACTCTGAATCTGTCAGAATTTGGCGAACGATCTAGTCAAAAAGGGTCAAGCGCCACCGATTCTCGCCTTAAATAATCTAAACTGCCGTATGGCTTTACCACCGATTTAACCTGAGTCACCGCGACGTCGAAGACTTGATGGCGCCGCGGTGCATCACCGTCAGTTATGAAGCCATTCGGCTATGGTGCAATAATATAAACGGGGACAGGGTAACGGTAGTAGTCCTGTGCTGAACGCAGCTTGCGATCAGCACAGGACTAACAGGCCATTAAAATCCATAGTCCGTTACGCAATTATAGCGCAATTATGGACACCCACATGGCACAATTATGGACGCCCACATAAATGGAATAGTTAACCTATTGATATTTATGAATTTAATCTGCGTTCAATCTGTGGGTGTCCAATTTGTTATAATTGCGATCGGTAGGTGTTCCCTGTAATATTTCAAAAAAGAAAGAGTGGTTATAGAACCTACACTCGCAAACCCTGAAGCCTTTTAATCAGTATAAAGGCAATACGGCTTATGTTTTGCCAAATCTCGGCTGTCATATACCTACTACCTAAACAAAAGAGAACTTTATTTATGCTTGATGTAATTCAGTTGGTTTTGTTATCCATCATATTTGGAGGCATGGTCACCTTTCAGATCTTGTTCGCTCCCTTAGTTTTTATCAAAATAAAAATAGATGTGGCGCGGCCCTTTATCCGCGCCTTCTTTCCTTTTTATTATCTGTATTTTGCTCTGTTTAGTTTATTGTATTCAGTGGTCTCGTTGCTGACTGGTGATAACCTCCAGGCAATGATTGGGGGAGGCTCGCTAGTGGGCTTTTTGATTTCTCGTCAAGTACTTATGCCGATGGCAAATACAGCGTCAGACAATGATCAAAAATCAAAATTTGATGTGTTACACAGGACAACGGTCTTTATCAACACATTGCAATTAATCGCGTTTTTTGCTGCACTTTTTTATATATAGCGACTGTTTTGAACTGACGAGTAATTCGTCAAGCTGCACACTCAGTGGCGATGTAGAGGCAACTAAGAAGTGAATGTTGCGAGCGGAAATAATTAACTTTCCAGTACCCTATTTGTTGTTACTTTTTATCGTTTCTGAAATAGCCAAATCATCTGTCCACTGATGTTGCCAAAGTGTTTGATCAAACTAAGGTCTGCGTTTTTTGCGATTGTAAGAAAGTGCGCCTACTGGACTTCCACTCGAAATTCATTGCCGCTGTATCTTTCAACCTTTTGTTCAGTAGTATGAATAGATATTAAAGCCTTTGCGTTGGGCTTAAGGCAACGTCTTATCTTCGAGAAATAGTGGCTCGCGTCGTTCTCTAATAAGTGAGTAAACAACGATGCTGCAAAGGCCAAATTAATGGCGTAATCGTCTGTCGGAAACATTATTTTTGATGCTCTTAGTAGTCCCTGCGGATTGTAAGCTTTTGAATAAATGTCTAAATGCCGAAAAATCGAAGTTCCCCTTACTATAGGCAGCCATTACTTCTCAATTGAATACAGCGCAAACCTTCGCATTGTTGAAAAGTTTATTAGAAATCAGACTCACAGTTATCGAACCACCTAGTTGAGCCAGAAAATAAAGTCAAATCACTAATCCAATTGGCCGCAATTATGAGCCACAATTATGGACACCCACATAAATTGAATAGTTAACTTTCTGATATTTAGATATTTAATCTGTGTGTAATCTGTGGGTGTCCAATTTGTCCCAATTTGTCCAATTTGTTATTTATTAGTAGCGTCAGATCACTGACTTAGAGCTAGCTTTCTACTCGAAATTTGGTCCAAAGTAGTTAATTTTTCAGTACTTGAGTATGTCATGCAGCTTAACCTTAATAAGTTTGAAGGCGTTCCCGAGTACGTGATTGATGAGTTTGCCAGGCAATTGGAAATTGCTTAGAGCCAGTAGTCGTGATGCTAGGCGCGCGATACTGCTGGGCTAGTAAGAGCTGGCTGTTCTTCGGTTGCGATAACTTCGGCTAATGACAGAGCCTGGCACTTAGCTCGCCAATCTGCTCTCGACCCACAGCGGATCTTGATACGATTGTAGTGCTCAAGCAGTATTGAGCGCGATGTGGTAAGTACTCTAGTATTTTTGCTTTAACTCATTTAGCAGTAACTCCCTGATGAGCATTATTAAGTTGACCTTAGAGCTACTCTAAAGAATAGGATAGGCAAATAGCAGTATTGGCCTTCAAAGAGTGCCATTCTCCGAATACCGCCAATGTAGGTGTCACCAAATTAACAATATGCACAAATACAGGATAACAAGCGCATCGAGGCTGGGCAGTGTCATCGGCATTGCTTCGATGGTATTGCTGCTTGTTGCCAATATTTCCCATATTCATGTGAAATATTGTTTAGACGGTAAGGAGCCGTCATTTTCGCTGCATTTCGAGACGAGCGATGCTCATGATATAGCTCTCGAAGACGGTGAATCTGCGAATGATATTGAAAGTGAATTGTCAATTGACGCCTTACAGTCAAAGTTTTCTGATAATTCCGCCGATCTTCTCATCAATACATTCCTTTACCTTTTAAGCACTCCCCAGGGCTATCAGCAAGTTGTAACCCTTTCGATAGATTCGTTCCTACCGCAAGAACCGGCATCTTTTCTTCCCCCTCCAAGAGCGCCTCCTGCAATAGCCTAAGAGCCCTTTAGCACAGCCTTTTGGCTGATGCACTCTACACCTTAGGTTTTTGTAGGAGCAAGTGAATGAACATTCCAGTTTTGGTGGTTGGAGTTTGCGTTGTTATCGCAAGCACGATCTCCAGTGCCCAAGAAAGTCTAACAGGCACAATATTATTGCGTGATGTGGTAGATGCAACTCTATCTGCTAATCCACAGCTGCGTAGTTTTCCTCTGCGAAAAGAAGCACTGCAAGGCGAGAATGACACCGCCTCGTTAAAGCCTGCGCTGAATATTGGCGGGGGTATTGAGGATGCTTTAGGCACGGGCGATCTCAAGGATTTCGCTAGGGCTGAGGTGACTTTACGTCTATCCCAGGTGATAGAAATGGGTGATAAGCGGGAGGCGCGCATTGGTATTGTGAACCGACGGCTCGGCTTGTTGGCAACGCAGCAAGAAGTCGTTGAGCTAGATCTTCTTGGTCAGGTAGTTATGCGGTTCATTGATGTAGCTGCAGCGCAGGAACGTGTTGCGCTGCAACAGCAAGCTACTGAAATCGCTGCACAGACTGTCGTTTTAATTCAGCCATTGGTCACGGCTGGGCGATCTCCCCAATTCGAGCTAAGCCGAGCCGAGGCAGCCTTGATTCGCGCACAGATTGCGCAGCAGTCCGCGCGAGCGCTACTTGAAAGTGCCAGGATACGACTCGCGAATATGTGGGCAAGCAGTACTGCGCAGTTTGATGAGGTTGAGTCTAGCTTGCTTACCGTAGGGCCGGCAGATTCCGTTGAATCAATTCTCGCGCATTTGGAATCAAGTCCTAACATTGAACTATATGCCAGCGAATCCCGTCTCTTCGAGGCTGAATTACGGCAGGCTCAATCGCGCCAGCAAAGTGATATCGGGTGGTCTGCCGGAATCCGTCATCTTAAAGAGGTGGACGACACTGCCCTAGCGTTTGAAGTGACAATTCCACTCTTTAGTAAGTCGCGAGCCTCTGGTGTGATAAGAGCAGCGCGCGCAAACATTCAGGAAGTTGAGGCGAGACGCCTCACTGCCCTCAATAAAATCACCAGCGAGATTTCCTCTCAATACCAGCAACTAGTTCAAGCCATTCTTGAAGTAGATAGCCTACAACAAGATGTTATTCCGATTCTGGAAAACGTGTTGCGACAGACTAGAGAAGTCTACGAGGCCGGAAATTACAGTTACGTCGAATTAGTAAGTGCGCAGCAGGAGTATCTGGATGCGCAGCTTTCCCTGATTAACAGTGCTGCCAACGCACATCGGTTACGAGCAGAGATTGAACGGCTTAGCGGCTTGTCAATTTCGGGGCAGTAACATGGAGATAATTATCATTAATTATTCGAACAAACACTGCGGGTTATCCAAGTTGAGGATCTGTCTTTCACTCATATTATTCGTGCTGATAGGCAATCAACCCGCAGCGGCTGAGGATGAACATGAGGAAGGTGAAGAAGGGCATGTCGAGATTTCTGCAGCACTTGCGAATGAGCTCGGGATACAAACGCATATCGCCTCTAGTGGTGACCTTAAACGGACACTGCTTCTCTATGGTAAGACCATGCCAGATCCTCAGCGAGTAAGTCATGTGTCGGCTCGGTTCCCTGGAATGATTAAATCGATTATCCCTGCTCTGGGCGACAAGGTGGAAGCGGGTCAGCTAATAGCCGTGATCGAAGCAAACAGCAGTTTGCAGAACTATGAAATCAGAGCGCCTCTAAGCGGCACAGTGGTCGAGAAACATGCGAACCCTGGTGAACTGGCAACGGATGCGACGCTGTTAACCATCGCGAACTATGAAAGCATCTGGGTTGACTTGACAGTATTTCCTGGTGACTCACAGCAAGTTGTCGCCGGCATGGCAGTGACTATAACTATGGGAAATTTGTCTGCGCATAGCAGCATTCGCTACCTAAATCCTAGTCAAGGCGAGTCGCCTGTCGTGATAGCCCGCGTGCCGCTCACCAACTTTAACGCGCTTTGGACTCCTGGCTTACTCGTTGAAGGTTTTGTTGTTATTGAGGAAGTCACCGTTGATCTGGCCATTGCGAATCAGGCTCTGCAGGTGTTCGAGGGAAACTCGGTTGTATTTGTCTTGGAAGGCAATGTTTACGAGCCGCGCGTGCTCACACTTGGTAGAACAGACGGTAAAACAACCGAAGTCTTAGCAGGCTTAGCAGTAGGTGAGCGCTACGTAGTGGAAAACAGTTACCTCATCAAAGCCGATCTTGAGAAAGAAGGCACCGAGCACGCTCACTAGGGGTTCTAAATATGCTAGCGAATATTATTAATCTCTCGGTCAAGAACCGTTGGATCGTCATTTTTGCGGCGCTATTGGTGTGTGTTTTTGGTGCTTGGAATTACCAGAATCTGCCAATTGATGCGGTTCCCGATATTACCAATGTTCAGGTGCAGATAAATACTGAAGCCCCTGGTTACTCGCCACTGGAAGCCGAGCAACGGGTGACTTTCCCGATTGAAACCGCTCTCGCTGGGTTGCCACAACTGTCTTACACGCGCTCACTGTCTGCCTACGGATTATCGCAGGTTACAGTAGTGTTTGATGAGGGAACGGATATTTACTTCGCCCGGAATCTGGTGAGCAATCGCTTAGGGCCTATCAAGAGTCAGTTGCCTGTTGGGCTAGAGCCGCAGCTAGGCCCAATTTCATCCGGGCTGGGCGAGATATTCATGTATGCGGTAAAAGCCGAAGAAGGGGCACTGCAGGAAAATGCAGAGCCCTACGATCTCTTCTCACTGCGGGAGATTCAGGACTGGATCATTAAGAGGCAGCTCATCCTGGTTGAAGGTGTAACAGAAGTAAATACCAGCGGGGGTTACGAGAAACAATACCATGTGACTCCTGACCCGGTTAAGTTATTGCGCTGGGGTGTTTCCATGGAGCAGGTAGTTGCCTCCCTTTGGAATAACAACACAAATCGGGGCGCCGGTTATATCGAACGCAATGGTCAGCAACTTATGGTGCGTTCGCCTGGGCAGCTTCAATCAATTAGTGACATTGAGAATGTAACCCTTTCAGCGAAAGACAGCATTCCGGTTAGAGTGAAAGATGTAGCAGAAGTCTCCATAGGCAAGGAATTGAGAACTGGCGCTGCTACACAATCTGGGAAAGAAGCGGTTATTGGCACTGCCTTTATGCTTCTAGGAGAGAATTCGAGAGCGGTCGCTCGCGAAGTCGCGGAAAAGCTCGAAGAGATTAACACGACCCTGCCCGAGGGTGTCGTAGCCGAACCTTTGTATGACCGAACAGTCTTAGTGGACAAGACCATCGAGACGGTCCAGAAGAATCTTTTAGAAGGTGCACTGTTAGTTGTCGTCATTCTGTTTCTCCTGCTTGGTAATTTGCGAGCCGCATTGGTGACGGTGATGGTTATACCCATCACGATGCTCGCGACCATCTCCGGCATGGTTGAGGCGGGAGTGTCGGCGAATCTAATGAGCTTGGGCGCACTCGATTTCGGACTGATCGTCGATGGGGCTGTGATCATAGTAGAGAACTCGATACGCAGATTGGGGCTGGCTACGAAGGGCGATACGATTTTGAGTTTGAAAGAGCGCTTACAGGTAGTCTATGAAGCCACCAATGAAGTAATTCGGCCGAGCCTGTTCGGTGTCGCGATCATTACCTTGGTCTACATGCCAATATTCGCCTTGTCAGGCATCGAGGGGAAAATGTTTCACCCAATGGCTATCACGGTTGTTATGGCATTGATTGTCGCCATGGTGTTGTCGATAACATTCGTGCCGGCAGCTGTAGCGATTTTCGTCACAGGGAAGGTGTCGGACAAAGCGAATTCAATAATGCGGATAGCCGAGTGGGTATACAAACCATTGCTAATGCTGTCACTGGGGTTCCGATGGTTAGTAGTTGCGGTCGCTCTGTCAACGATACTTGGTGCAGGTTGGCTCGCAAGCACGCTAGGGTCTGAATTCATCCCTCAACTCGATGAGGGAGACGTGACGATTCAGGTGCTGAGGACGCCGGGTACTAGCCTGCAACAATCTATCGACATGCAAGACATTCTGGAGCGCAGGATTCTCGAATTTCCTGAAGTTGAGAAGGTGTTTTCCAGGATAGGGACACCAGAGATAGCTTCCGACCCGATGCCACCAAGTATCTCGGACACGTTTTTAATATTGAAGGATAGGAGTGAATGGCCTAATCCTCTCATAGAAAAAAATGAGTTGTTACAAGAGTGGGAGAAAACGCTTAGTGAATTACCTGGTCAGATATATGAGATCACCCAGCCCATTCAGATGCGCTTTAATGAGCTGATTTCCGGAGTGCGCTCGGATCTTGGGATAAAGTTGTTCGGTGAAGACCTGAATCAGCTCAGTGCCTCGGCGCAGGATATCCTCAGGGTAATCGCCGAGATCGATGGCGTAGCCGATGCAAGAATCGAGCAGACCGATGGCTTGCCAATGCTAACAGTCATTCCCAACCGAGCTACCATTGCTCGCTATGGGCTAAATGTGAGTGAAATTCAAGACTTGGTTTCAACTGCCGTAGGTGGTGAGTCTGCTGGTTTGATTTACGAAGGCGACCGCAGGTTCCCGTTAGTAGTGCGCTTGCCAGAAGCAATGCGCGTTGACATTGATCGCGTCAGTCGGCTTCCCGTGCCTGTGTCAGAATCTGCCAACGAGGCTGGCTATGTTCTCTTGTCAGAAATCGCGGATATAGAGCTCGTTACATCGCCGAATCGGATTAGCCGCGAAAACAGTCAGCGCCGAGTTGTTATTAGCGCTAATGTCAGGGGCCGTGATTTAGGTTCCTTTGTCGCAGAGGCCCAGCGAGAAATCGCGAATCAGGTATATCTACCAGCCGGATACTTTGTCGAGTACGGTGGAACCTTCGAGCAACTGGAGTCGGCGAGTCAACGATTATCATTGGTTGTGCCAGCTACTCTTGCGCTGATATTTGGATTATTGCTAATAGTTTTTGGCTCATTCAGAGATGCTTTAGTTATTTTTACCGGCGTACCATTGGCTCTAACCGGTGGAGTGGTCTCACTATGGCTTAGGGATATGCCTCTTTCAATAACGGCAGGTGTTGGCTTTATCGCACTATCGGGCATTGCTGTGCTTAACGGCTTAGTAATGTTGTCCTTCATCAAGGCGCAATGGCAGGAAACCGGCGAGTTAATGACCTCTATAGTGGAGGGAGCGATGACAAGATTACGTCCGGTGTTGATGACCGCTCTAGTCGCGAGTCTGGGTTTCGTACCCATGGCATTGAACACTGGAATCGGGTCTGAGGTGCAGAGACCTCTGGCCACGGTAGTTATAGGCGGGATTATCTCGTCTACGCTGCTAACCTTGGTCTTGCTTCCAGCACTGTACTTAATCGTTCATAAAAACCACCGCCTGAATCGAGAGTGAAAATGCAGTAGTTTTGAAGCATCCCTCTTGGCCCACAGCGGGAGTCAATAATTTCTAAATGACGAGATCGTGTGGCGAGCGTTAATACGCCCTGTGCTTGTTTGAGCTAAACAACTGCCTCGAATAGAGCGTCTGCGTCTGTTAGCTTTATATAGTTCCTTTTTATGGACATTATGATTTCCTCTTTCGATTGCTATGAATGCAACTAAAGTGAGCGTGCGTTGTTTCTGGAAGGGATTAATCTAACTATTGCCAGTAATGCGAGGTACTGCTTACCGTGTACTTATCCTTACTAATCCATGAGGTTGAATTTCAATTTAAGTGATTGATAAATATGGTGGCAATGGGCACAGTTATCACAATTATGGACACCCACATAAATTGAATAGTTAACCTCATGATATTTCTAAATTTAATCTGCGTGAAATCTGTGGGTGTCCAATTTATTCGCAATTTATTCGTTGCCCAGCGCAAATGCTAGGAAATGGGTGAATAAAAGGACAGTTCATCAATAACTACCTTAAACCAACCTTACCGGTATAGTGTGCATCACAAGTTAATCGCCTATTAATTTTGTAATCAGTTTAATCGTAACAACAATCGTCAAAGGTAAAATTATGCAATACAAGAATCCAAATACAGATGGGGCAGTGGTCTCTTTTAAAGCTAGCTATGACAATTTTATTGGTGGGGCTTGGGTTGCGCCAGTTAAGGGGGAATATTTTGACAATATTTCGCCCGTCAATGGTAAGCCGTTTTGTAAAATACCACGCTCTACGGCGGAAGATATCGAAAAGGCCCTAGACGCGGCTCATGCAGCAAAAGACGCTTGGGGTAAAACATCAGTGACTGAAAGGTCAAATATCATGTTGAAAATTGCAGATCGCATGGAGGCAAATCTGGAAGCTTTGGCAGTGGCAGAAACATGGGATAACGGCAAGGCTGTTCGAGAGACATTGAATGCCGATTTACCACTATGTGTCGATCACTTTCGTTATTATGCGGGTTGTTTGCGGGCACAGGAAGGTGGAATTAGCGAATTAGACAACAATACGGTTGCCTATCACATACATGAGCCTCTTGGCGTTGTAGGCCAAATTATCCCTTGGAACTTCCCTCTTTTGATGGCTATTTGGAATCTGGCACCCGCGCTTGCAGGAGGAAACTGCGTAGTATTAAAGCCCGCAGAACAAACGCCCGCTTCTATATTAATGTTAATGGAACTGGTGGGTGACTTACTACCAGCAGGCGTATTGAACGTTGTTAATGGCTATGGTGAAGAAGCGGGTCACGCACTTGCAACAAGTAAGAGAATTGCAAAAATTGCGTTCACTGGCTCTACTCCTGTCGGTGGGCATATATTGAAATGTGCGGCTGAAAACCTGATTCCATCCTCTGTTGAATTAGGCGGAAAGTCTCCCAATATATTCTTTGCCGATGTACTTGATCAAGAAGATGCGTTTATCAGTAAGGCCGTCGAAGGCGCTGTGCTCGCATTTTTTAATCAGGGTGAAGTCTGTACTTGTCCTTCACGATTATTGATTGAAGAGTCAATCTATGAAAAGTTCATTAAGATGGTCATTGACAGAGCTGGCCAAATTAAACGAGGTAACCCACTAGACACCGAAGTTATGGTAGGTGCGCAGGTTTCTGAAGAGCAGTTCAATAGAATTTTAGACTATATCAAAATTGGTATTGATGAGGGTGCAGAAGTCATCGCAGGCGGCAATGTTGCTGCAATAGGAGATGATTTTGACGAAGGTTATTACATTGAACCAACGTTATTAAAAGGCAAAAATAATATGTGCGTATTCCAAGAAGAAATTTTTGGTCCTGTTGTTTCAGTAACTACCTTTAAAACCGAAGAAGAAGCTTTAGCAATAGCCAATGATACTGACTTTGGATTAGGTGCAGGCGTATGGACTCGAGATATGAATCGGTCTTATCGCATGGGTCGAGGTATTCAGGCTGGTCGGGTTTGGACGAACTGTTATCACTTGTATCCAGCGCATGCCGCGTTTGGTGGTTATAAAAAGTCGGGCATGGGTCGTTATACCTACAAAACTGCACTAGAGCAGTATCAGCAAACTAAGAACTTACTGGTTAGTTACGATATCAACCCACTGGGTTTCTTCTAGCACTCATAGGCAGACTAGGGAAAAACTCTGGTCTGCCTCTATTATTGATGGCTTAATGGATAGCAATGAAACCGCAATTACTCGATGAATTAATCTTCGAAAGTCAGTTTCGTCAGCTAGGTGATGACTTTTCTATGCCTGTATTGCCACTAGGCATTAGTAAACCCAAGTTAGTGATACAAAGCCCTACTCTGTCAGAAATGCTTGGGCTTTCACCCTCTGTGTGCAGCACAAAGCCATTCCTCGACATTTTTAGCGGTAATGCTTCACCTCAAAATTCAACTCCATCTGCTCAGGCTTATGCAGGCCATCAATTTGGAAAATTCAATCCATTTTTAGGTGATGGCAGAACTCTATTATTGGGCAAAGTTGGAACGCAAAATGGCCATTGGGAAATTTCCCTTAAGGGGCTGGTAAAACCCCCTTCACTTTTGCTTCTGACGGACGAGCAGGGTTGACTGAGTGCCAACATGAGTACGACATTAGTGAACGCTTAGCGGTTTTAGGTGTTCCTACTGCGCGTTGCCTGTGCATTATTAAAGGTAGTGAACAAGTTTATCGCAACGGATTTGAGTCTGTCTCAATACTCACCCGAGTAATGCCTAGTCATATCCGTTTTGGTACGTTTGAAAGGTATTACTTTAAGAAAGATGTCAAAGCACTTAAAATTTTGACTGACTACGTCATACATCACTATTTTCCTCATTGCCTAGGCAATAACACCGATGACAATAATAACTATGGACAGTTTTTTCAAGACGTGGTGATTAAAACGGCTCAGCTAATCGCACATTGGCAGCAGGTTGGCTTTGTTCACGGTATGATGAATACAGACAATCAGTCTATTCTTGGTGTGAGCTTAGACTTGGGTGAATCCACATTTACTGAGGATTTCGATGACAACTTTATTGCTAGCTTGAGTGACAGAAAAGGTCGTTATGCCTTTGGACAACAACCCGCCATAGGTCTTTGGAATTGTAATGTTTTAGCACGAGCCCTCTCTCCTTTGATTAAGCCCGCGGACCTCCGGCGCGCCTTAACAAACTATGAGCCAGCCTTTATAGATTTTGAGTATAAGTAGAATAAAAGCTATGGCGATTGGTAGAAATTTCCCCCTGCTAGCACTGATAGCGGTACTGACAAGATAATTGGACTCCCCCCAATTCCTAAGAAGTGAGCCAATATGTTTGTTCTCACACAAAACATAAAAAAATCCAAAGAACGGAGAATACAATAGCTGGTGTTGATCTGGCAAAAGATGTTATTCGGGTCTGTATTTGTAAGAACGACCAGGTGCTAAGCAATTATGGACACCCACATAAATTGAATACTTAACCTGTTGATATTTGAACATTTAATCTGTGTGCATTCTGTAGGTGTCCAATTTATTACCACCGATTCTCGCCTTAAATAATCTAAACTGCCGTATGGCTTTACCATCGATTTAACCTGAGTCACCGGTACGTCGAAGTCTTGATGGCGCCGCGGTGCATCAGCGTCAGCTATGAAGCACAATTATGGACACCCACATAAATTGAATAGTTAACCTGTTGATATTATTGAATTTAATCTGCATGCAATCTGTGGGTGTCCAATTTATTCTACTCATCCTAATCTCCTGACTTATCGTGATAAGTAGTGTGATTTTAGATGAGGCAACGACCCTTGAGTAGTGTGATTTTTAGTGAGTCAATGAGCGGTAGGCAGCGCGACAATGAATGCCCCCAGCCTGTCACTGTGCTTAGCAGCTTCAGAGACCAAGACTACGATGCCCGCTGTCACCAGATACTTGAATACTAGAAATTATATTGGGGTACTCATATTAATT
>Ga0208413_1000288_pt1 | contig 41584 bp, 34 predicted proteins | sample AntAceMetag02UKD_FD_184761 | JGI IMG/M metagenome (GOLD analysis project Ga0208413, IMG submission 184761) | Saline lake microbial communities from Ace Lake, Antarctica - Antarctic Ace Lake Metagenome 02UKD (SPAdes) (version 2) | ecosystem: Environmental > Aquatic > Non-marine Saline and...
ACCACTGGTTGAGGAAGGAATCAAATATAGCACAGTTTGTTTGGGGAATAATCGTTTGAATGGAAACGAACCTATATTCCGCAATAAGATATTTACAAATATACTGGATGACATAGCAATAAAGAAGGGAAACAAGATTATTACTGTGGAATAGTCGATAAAATCTTCAAGTGTATAAAAAAGATAAAATAAAAAGGGTATAGAATGAAACCCCAATAATATATCAATAAAATGGATATTGAATTAGTAGAATTGGAAGAAATTAAAAATAAAATAGAACAATTAGAAAAGATATATCAAGTCGAGGTATTGAAACTATTAGTAGAGAATGAATGCAAAGTAAACGAAAATAAGAGTGGTGTTTTTGTAAACTTATCATATATTTCACCAGATATGATAGTAAAAATAAAAGAATATTTGAATTATGTTAGTGAGCAAACCGAGACATTCCAAACAATGGAGTATCAAAAAGATGATTACAAACAAAACTATTTTGATAAACAAGATAAAGACGACGACACAATAATATATAGAAGTTTAACAAACGCAAATGTATTATAACAAAGAACACCAAATGGCAAATAATGAAAATATATTTTATGACAACTCGATACCAGATTTGTCACAAATTCTAAAAAATATTGAGCCGTATGTGTTATATGATATCCCCAAACGAGAAAAAACGAAATTAAATGACAACATTGTGGAGAATGAAATGATTGAGAATTATGAAATGATATATCCAAAACATCAAGATTCTTTTTTTTGGTCTATATATATAGCGGAGTTTGGATATTCTGATTACTTACAGGTATCTCGAAATTATGGCGTTCGTCAATCAGAAGTAAATTGTAATGCGATGACATATTTACAAAAACATCAATGCGTTTTTAAAGAGATAAACCCAAAAATAACGAAAGTAAAAATCCAAGAAATTCTATCTGATTTATCCACAATAAATAAGACAACGAGCATGGACGTTGTATTTGGGTTATGTGTATATTTTAAGATCAATCTGTATATTGTAGACAAAGATACCAATGGATTATTAAAAATAATTACAAACAACGAAAATACGTATTTGGTTAATCGGGAACGTAAAATAAAATATAGCGTATGTGCGAATGAATTAAGTGACAAAAAAATAAAGGAATTGGAACAAACATATTTTATTTTAGATAGTCATATTCGTCCACTCAAAAGCATTTCGAACTATAAAGTGGACGAATTAATCGATATTGCGGTTCGATTAGAATTATATGATTATAACTGCAAATATAAAAAAAATGAAATATATAATATGATTACGATTAAAATGAGATGGTAATACAAAATTGAAACCATATAAATAATATATGTTTTCAATATATATACTACTATTAAACCGATGGAAAATACTACACAATCTTTATCTCGTTCCGATGAGAAAAAGAAGCAAATTCAGAAAAAAGAAGAATTTGAGAACATAGTGAAATCTTATTTAGAAGATAAATCCCCTGGTTCATCTCGTTTAACTCGTGAATTAGAAGTTCGTTTTGGAACAAATCCACGTGTATCTAAACCAATAACAAAGATAGATTATGACAATGTAGTAAAACAATTATATGCGTGTGGATTTACCCCAGAAATAGAAGAAGGTTTGCAATTATTACGAATTCAGTCTGAGTATATTGATAACCGAACCGGGCAAACAAAGATGTCGAATGTTCGTGCTGAAATAGCAGGTTCTGATTTAATTCAGGAATATTGCCGAACAAATAGCATACAACGTGTATTAGACATGCCATCAACTATTTTCAATAAAATACATTTTACGCAAAAAATGTCTGCTCGGGATGAAAAAAACGAAAGAATTAACCACGTTGACATGGAGGATTTTAACTTTCGTGTATCGTATCAAACAGAACAGGATTTTAATGTAATGTCTTCTTTGTCGCGTAATATGATATCTAAATGGAGTGATACTAAAAAAACGTTTCGTAATCTGAATCGTGTGAGGTTTCGTCATCCTACGTATCCAATATTTGCCGATATAAGTATAATTCGTTCATCGAAGAAAATGAATCGTGTTCCAATTCCACAATATACTATCCAAGATGCGGATGTATTTAATAATATAGAACAATACGAGGTAGAATTGGAAGTAGACAATGCGCGCATAGGACCATATAGTCAATATTCCACACCCGAATTATTAATGAATGACTTGAGAAAATGTATTCGCATTGTTTTGAGCGGAATACAAAATTCGAAATATCCGGTTTCATATAGCGAACAAACAAATATAAAAAATGAATATATGACGTTATTACACGGTGAAAAATATACCCCTCGCCGGATTTACCCAAAAGACTTTGTAGGTCCTAGTTCATTTACACTACAAATAGATAATATAATGGAGTTGACAGAGGATACTCGTGTGATTAATATACGTAATAATTACACTGTAACCGAAAAGGCTGATGGAGAAAGAAAATTATTGTATATTTCAAATGATGGAAAAATCTATTTAATAGATACAAACATGTCTGTCATATTTACTGGTTCGAAAACAAGTGAAAAAAAATTATATAATAGTTTATTAGATGGAGAACATATAAATTCGAATAAACACGGCAATTATATGCAATTATATGGTGCGTTCGATATTTATTATATAAATTCAAAATCGGTTAGAAGTTTCAAATTTAAAGATACAACTGATACAGAAGAACTACCCGAAGTAAATGAAAAAACCCAGACCCAGAATGAACCCGAAAAATACAGATTGGATTTATTAAATGAATGTGTCAAATTATTGAAACCGGAAAATATTATCAAAAGTGACAATATTGTAGACAGTTTAATCGTAAAAACAAAGACGTTTTACTCAGATAAAGAATTTGGCAGTATATTTGCTTCTTGTTCTAAAAAATTATCAGATGAAGCTGATAATATGTATGAATACGAGACAGATGGTTTAATTTTCACCCCGTGTGATTTACCCGTAGGTGGTAATACAGTAAATGGAGAACCCGGACCATTATACAAGAACACGTGGAACCATTCTTTCAAATGGAAACCTCCCAAATTCAATACAATTGATTTCTTGGTCTCGGTCAAGAAAAATAATAAAGGGGTGGACGAATTACATACAGTATTTCAAGAAGGAAGTAATAACACATCCACTAATGTAAAACAGTATAAAACTATTATTTTACGATGTGGATTTGATGAAAGAAAACACGGTTATATAAACCCGTGTCAAGATATATTAAATGATAATATACCCACCATTAATGATATTGACAATGAAGAAACTTACAAACCCGTTCCATTTCAGCCTACCAATCCATACGACGCGGAAGCATATTTATGTAATATAATGTTACATAATTCGGGTTCAAAACAATATATGATGACGGAAGAAAATGAATACTTTGAGCAAGATACAATTGTAGAATTCAAGTATGTGATGGAAAACAAAGAGGGGTGGAAATGGGTTCCACTTCGTGTAAGATATGATAAAACCGCAGAATTACGAGCAGGTTTGAAAAATTATGGAAACGCTTATCACGTTGCGAATAGTAATTGGCAATCGATTCATAACCCAATTACAGAACAAATGATTTCTACAGGAGAACAAATACCCGAATATCAAAAATCAGAAGAGGTCTATTATAAACAGTCAAATGAGGAAACGAGCACACAGGGATTACGCGATTTCCATAACTTGTTTGTGAAGCGTAAGTTAATAATGGGAGTGTCAAATCGTGGAGATACTCTAATCGATTATGCAGTAGGTAAAGGTGGTGATTTATCTAAGTGGATACAATCCAAACTGAAATTTGTATTTGGCATTGATGTTTCCCCTGATAATATACACAATCAAACTGACGGTGCCTGTGCCAGATATTTACGAACAAGTAAAAAATATGAGCGTATACCGAAGGCATTGTTTGTAATAGGCGATAGTAGTAGAAATATTCGCAATGGAATAGCAATTGAAAGTGAAAAAGATAAACAAATCACAAATGCGGTCTTTGGAATCGGTCCCAAAGATGTAGGTATGTTAGGAAAAGGGGTATATAATCAATATGGTATTGCGGAGCGCGGGTTTAATATAAGTTCTTGTCAATTCGCAATCCACTACTTCTTTGAAAATAAGACAACCTTTCATAATTTTATTCAAAATGTAAGTGAATGCACAAAGATAGGCGGATATTTTGTAGGAACCACCTATGACGGAAAAACAGTGTTTGATTTATTACAATCTAAGATTCGAGGGGAAGGTATAACAATAATGAAAAATGATAAAAAAATATATGAAATACAAAAAATGTACGACCAAACTGGTTTTCCTGCCGAAGAATCTAGTTTGAATTATGGTATTAAAGTGTATCAAGAAAGTATTAATCAATATTTCCAAGAGTATTTGGTAAATTTTGAATACATGACAAGAATAATGGAAGATTATGGATTTGTATTAGCAAATGAAGAAGAAGCAAAGACATTTGGATTTATCCGCGGTTCAGGGTTATTTTCAGAACTGTATAGTAATATGGAAGAAGAAGTAAAACAAAATCCGCGTCGTGCACGCGATTATGGAACAGCAATGAATATGACAATTGAAGAAAAAAGAATATCCTTTATGAACCGCTATTTCATATTTAAAAAAGTGCGTAGTGTCAATGTAGAAAAAATAACGAATCTGGTTACGAAAATAGATGAAACCGAAAATATAATAGAAACTGAACCCGAAGCACTTGAGAGTCCGGTTGTTGTGAAAAAATCCAGAAAAAAAAAAGTAATTTTGAAAAAAAAGTAAACTAATCCATTAGTACAAAACAACATAAATATAAATATGTATAATTCAATATCATACCTATTTACACCGAAATGTCATTTTATCAAATACCCAAAGGTAATTTTTTTATATCAAAATACATAGATTATATAGAAAATAATAAATATCCGACTTGCGAACTGTCGCAATCACTTACTAATTATTTATCTGAAATCAAAGAACATATTAGCAAAATCGAAAATGATTGGGATATATATAAAAAATACACAAACCCATATGAATATATACATTCAAAAGTTCCATATAAAAAGAAATGCATTTCAAAGTACGTTCCATTATCACGTTCATATTTCAAAATGTTAGAAATGATTGCGATATTTGATTTACAATTTAGTTCAAAACCAATTAATACATTTCATTTGGCGGAAGGACCGGGTGGATTTATCGAAGCAATGGTAAATACACGAAACCGAACAGATGATACTTATATAGGAATGACAATTATAGATACCGACCCGAATGTTCCCAGTTGGAAAAAAAGTGAACGATTTTTAAAACAACACCAGAATGTAAAGATCGAAACGGGTGCTGACAAAACAGGTAATCTGTTACGTTTGAAAAACCTAGAATATTGCCATAACAAATATGGCTCGTCTATGGATCTTATAACCGGCGATGGTGGGTTTGATTTTTCGATCGACTTCAATAAACAAGAATATTCAATCGCAAAATTATTATTCGCACAAGTATGTTACGCATTAACAATGCAAAAATATAAGGGGACGTTTATATTAAAATTATTCGACTGTTTTATGTTACATACTCTCGATATACTCTATATATTGTCATCGTTTTATGAAAAGGTCTATATTATCAAACCATATACAAGCAGACACGCGAATTCGGAACGTTATATTGTATGTAAGGGTTTTTTACATACAAATAATAAGGGTTTTTATAGTTTATTGCATAATACATTCCGTAAAATGTTAATGAGTAATGATAATTTATATACGCAACGCTTTTTATCATATCCAATTCCGTATATCTTTCGAACAAAAATAGAAGAAATCAACGCAATTTTGGGACAACAACAAATCGAAAACATTTATTATACGATATCATTAATAGAACAACAACAAAGTCAGGAAAAAATCAACACAATGATACGTAATAATATTAAAAAATGTATTTCGTGGTGCAGTAAACATAATGTGCCACAACATATTCTCTAATCCAGTATATGTTTTATTGATTTTCCCATGTCAATCATTTTATTATTTTTGCGACATTCGATTTTTCCAAAAACAAATGTAAAATATGAAAAGTGTTCTTTATATTGGGCTTTTTTTGAACCCATAAATATAAAAAAACCTATAAACGTAAGACATAGTGCGGATAGACTCAAAAAATTCTGTATTTTATCACTCTGAATTTTATCTTCCAATTTTTTATGTTTCTGTTCTTGTTTTCGCAATTCTAGAATATAAATGATTGATGTTATAAAAAACACACATAACCATATATAGGGATGCGTTTTACTTAATACTATAAAAAATAGATACAGAATAAATGATTTTTTTAATAATTCGAATACACCTTCCGGTTCGGGAGTATCACCTTGTTCGTTTGGTATTGTCAAGAGAACAAAAAACATCATAATAAAAAACCCTATGAAATGTTTGAAAAAAATGTTATTATCAAATGTCTCTTGTACACGACACGGAAATAATGTACCTAAATAATTGCCCGATACAATCAATATAAAAATGAATATTGCCATTGCGGAACGTCCATAATAAGAGGTAACCTTTTCTATTTTGGGTTTTTCAGTTATTTTCTGTTCTTTTAAATCTTCCATATACATTATCGATAGAACAAAATATTCCTGTATTACGAATATTTTGTTATTGTCATCTTAACGACATTTCCCACCAAAAGCACATCTCATTTCACCTGTTGTAGTGAAAATAGGTGTTCTTAAAGTTGCGTAAGGGTCTTCTTTATCTTTTACGGTGTAACCATTTGACGGAACACCATAAGCGAGTGCGTTTGCGACATGTTCTCCGTAGGCAGTACGATATGTTGATGCAGCCTTTGTAATCGAATTATATTTTAATCTCGCAATTCGTGAACTGGATGAAACCGCACCCTGTTGAGCAAATTGAGAATTGTTGGGTTTATAATAAACACGATTGTAACGAGAACGAACCAAAGGCACATAATTAGAACTTTCTGTAACATTTGTCCCGGAGGATGTATCCAATGGATAAGTTTGGTGGGTAAATCCAATCATTTGTGAAAATGTATTATTGGCAACGGATAGATATACATATTTTGTAGTTGATTGGAAGTTCCAAGGTGTAATATCACTACCAACATCATCATCAGACAATTTGATACCACCGGTTGGACTATCATCAACCGACAATGGTCCATTCAATTCGGTATGCACCACTGGATAAGAATAATTTTTCGCATTAAATGAATTAATATCCATAGGTGTATATGTTATTTCAAATTTATCAGTGGAACTATTATATACAATTTTTATAAACAATATTTTTAGATTATTCGCATCCAACACATAATGATAATTCAAAATCATTGCGTTGTGTAATAAAGTATTTATTGTATCTATATCATAATTTCCCGATGGCACGTCTACCTGATGTGATGTGTTTGTGTCAGAAGAAGTGATTGTCTCAACACCACTTGCGTCTGTGGTTGTTACATTAGTATCATTGTAATGGGTCCACGTATATGAAAAAGAAGTGTCACTTGATAAATAAAATTTCTTACAATCAGTTGTGCTGTTAGTAGTGTAAATATTACTTATTGAAAGAGAATCGCCTGGTGTAGCACTTTGTTCTCCTTTACGTAAATAATTGTACTGATTTTGTACGAATGTTTTATTTCTACTGTTTAAATATTGTCTGTTATCGGTATAATAACTACTCTTGTCGTTTGAAATATCAAATTGCTTTTTTATCATACCACTACTTCTCACACGACGTAGTGCGTTTTTCTCGGGTGTTCCTACAACACATTCAGATTCACAAGAACCTGGAATTTCCGATGAGTTTGTGGTGATATTAAAATCAAGTGTATTCACTAAACCATTTGTTGTAGCAGTTGTATTTGTAATATTTCCACCGGGTATGGAGAACATATCAATACGTAGAGATGTTCTAGGATTACAGGTAGATGTTGATTGAACGCCTATCTCACGGCGATAATGTTTAATAGGTTGTGTTGAAAAAATAGATCGTGAAATATTTATGTTCGTATCAATCGCGCCATTTTTTTGAATCGTATTTGTTAATTGATTAAATGTTTGACCTTTCCAAGATATTAATGGTATAGTATTCATATTTAATCTTGCAGACATTTTTTATATATTTATACTATATAATTATTAAAATGAAATATACATTTCACTTAAAACGGGTGACTTTATTACTCACTTTATTATTCTTTTCGTATCTGGTATTGTGTTTTTTATTTAAGAACATAACAGAAGGTGTTGATGATACATTAGAAAAAAAGAATGTAACAGAACAAGCAAAACAGACAAAGGATGATACAGATACAAAAGATACACCTGTGAAGGATGACCGTGATAACAAAATCGACGAATTAAAAGAAAAAATACTAGCTCTTCAGGATGAACTTGATACTTTAGAAAGTTCCAAAATGTCCGACCAATTGAATGAGAACTTATAACATAGTTAATAAATGAAATAAAACGTAATATACAATATACATCAGTAGTAATGTATATTGTAACAGATCACAGTAAATACCATCCTGAATATTTACATATTTATGGTAAAAAACGTAATAATATTGTCGAAGGTGATTTTTCTAAAATTATATATTCAACCGAAACATTTTCACAAGATGGGTTATATTTGATATGTGGGTTAAATGATATTGTTGTAATTAATACGAATAGTAGTGATATTTCAATAAAATATGATATTGTTTCAAACCATATGAATAGCAAAATCATACAAGAATTGGCAAATATTGAAAAACAAATCCTGAAGACATACATGAATGTGAATTCTTGTAAAAAAAAACGTTCCTATGTGTTGAATAATAAATTAGTGAATGGAAAAATGAAAATATATAAATCGAACACTATACCTTTTATAAGTAACAATATCAATGTGGTTATCAAAATTTCTGGAATATGGGAAACGGCTACTGACATTGGTCTCGCTGTGAAATTTTTGATTGGATTATAGCATCATTCCCATTTTAGCACGACGTCTAATCGCTTTTTTGAATGGTGGTTTGCCTGAACCGATATTGTGTGCGACATTATCTTGTGGGGAAGGAAGTGTTAATGTATCAAAATTAGATACATTTACAAAATCATTGTCAATATCATATTTTAAATTCTTGATATCACTAAATCCATCGGTTGTATCAGCAACAAATCTGTCAAATTCTTTACGATTTACTACACGTTCTAATCCATCTTTCATTTGTAGAATATTTTCATCCATAATAGGATAAAATTGGTCTTGATTTATTTTTAATCCGGCGTTCGAAATACGATTTTTCAACATATTATCTTCATATCCCCAACTCCAAAAATTAGGAAACCCGCCGGATTTCTCAAAATCGCCTGCTTTTATTGATACAATACCACCTAGTGCAAATTTATATCCATAGAAGTGTTTTACTGTTCCTTCGATTGTATTATAATCAACAGTGTTTTTATCAAACGGCATTGTATCAACATCATTAAAAACAAGTGTAATATTTTTATAATCATCCGGGTATGATTCTTTTACATAAAGGAACCCAATATTTTTCATTGCACCGCGATTGAAATCACGTGCGTCTTTTTGGTGAATGTAGTGTATTTTATATTCATTCTCAGGAACATCGTGTAATATTTTACTCTTCATGTGGTTGTGGAAGAATTCTTTATGTTTCTGTCTATCGCGATATGGAACTACAAAAACCATCTTTGGTATTTTTGATTTAGCTTTCTCTGCCTCTTCCACAACTTTCTTGGCCACCTCTGCCTCCTCAGCCTTCTTGGCAGCCTCTACCTCCTCAGCCTTCTTGGTAGCCTCTACCTCCTCAACCTTCTTGGCAGCCTCTACCTCCTCAACCTTCTTGGCAGCCTCTGCCTCCTCCTCAATCTTCTTGGCCGCCTCTGCCTCCTCCTCAATCTTCTTGGCCGCATCTGCCTCCTCCTCAATCTTCTTGGCCGCCTCTGCCTCCTCCTCAATCTTCTTGGCCGCATCTGCCTCCTCCTCAATCTTCTTGGTCGCCTCTGCCTCCTCATCAACCTTCTTGGTAGCCTTTGCCTTTTTAGTATTTGTTTTATTGTTGCTTATTTTATTAGTTGCCTCTTTGACTATATCTTGCTGTTTTTCATTTTCAACAATCAATTGTATATTTTCCACACTGGTTGTAGGAGTTAGTTTTTTACTGGCCATAATTTTTTTAATATGCTCTTCCATATTATCAACTATTATATATTATGCAAACAAATAAAAAACTTGTAAAAACTTGTAAAAACGACTATGTATATTTATCTAAAATACTCTTCGGGAGCAAAGTATCCTGTAAAAGTTCTAGTTTCTTGAAACACTTGTTGATTGTAACTTCACTAACACCTGAAACATTCTTAATTTCGTTTTTTGATATAGTAAGATTACAATTCACTGCTACGAAATAAATAATACCTGCCGAAATAGCGTGCGGAATATTATCTGGTATAATATCATTTTTTTCTATTTTTAAAGCAATGAACTTAGATAACATCGTTAATTCTTGATTGAATTGTAATTTGCTGCAGTGTCTTTCTATAAATGAACTCGGTAACGACGAGCATAAATCAGTTTGTTTTGATGGTTCGACACCACGTTCGATATTATGTAATATATTCACCGCAACACTACATCCAGTAGTAGCACTGGTTTTATCCAATTTAAATATGTCTGCGATTTCGTGCGCATTTCGCGGACAACCATTCAGACGACACGATAGATATATAGACGCAGATTTAATACCATCGCGATTAAGACCCCTAAACATCTTTTGTTCGGATATGTCTTTGTGTATTGAGATAGCATCGTCTATAAATATTTTAGGTATGTTTGCGTTTTGCGCCATTACTGTAATAAACTGAAATTCGTCATATAACGATTTTTCGCGATGTGGCATAGACTGCCATTCGGTCCATTTACGTATTTTTTTCATTTCATAAGAAGATTTATTTCCACATAATATTTTACAACCGAATGATGACTGAACCAGCAATGGATTTATTGGATTTCCACACCTCGACGGGTCTTTTGCGTTTCTATCTTCAGCACCATAAAATCTCCATTCGGGTGAATAATCGAGAATTTCCCTGAAAATAACTCCACAAGATGTATCAGAACACGTAGGGAAGCCGTCGTCCATCGTGATTAATTTGGCATCGCATTTTTTACAATATAGTCCTTCCTTTTCGTATACACATTCTACAGGTGTGTCGTCTGATATATTTTGTGTTACTATTTCTTCTTTGTCGGTATCAAAAATGTCCCATATTTTTGATTTTTCGACAATCGTTAAATCATTCTTTTTCTTTTTTGTCTTACGATTTACAAGAGAAACCGAGCGTTGTTTACATTCGTTATCGTTAGTATCTAAACTTGCTACCGCCAACATGTTATATTAATCTATTATAATTCATATATTTTTTAAACGCAGATGTTTCAATTTTTAAATATTCCGATACTATAGTAGAAAAAATGAATAAGTTTGCAGATATGGCAAAAAAGGCAAATAATGCGGAAAGTGCAACAATCGGTGTTGGTGTTGGTGGTGTACTACCACAAGATGAAGATAAAGAACTGGATGTAATTGACCAGATACGTTGTGCAAATCATTTTTCATACAAAGACGAAGGTCATACAAAACGAGTTGTAAAGAGACAATTAGATAAGCTTTGCGACCAATTGCAAACACTATCAGACCTAATAAAAGAAAATTTAAAAACAACGTTTAGTAAAATTTTAAAAAAACGAATTACAAAGAGTGTTGCGTGTATTACAAAAAATATTACTTTAGAAAAAATACGGGAACGACCTGAATATATTGGTGAAACATTTGAAGAAAATGAAGAGTCGGGACAGAATAAAAAAACGAATTTGGTAAAAACAGATATCCAGGTTTATGTCAGTGATTTGGTTACAATGATAGATAACAAATATAAAGAAATGGACGGCGATATATGTGCCGAAGATACTAAACAGGATGACGAAGATGATTCCGATGACGAAGATGATTCCGATGACGAAGATGATTCCGATGACGAAGATGATTCCGATGACGAAGGTGATTCCAATGACGAAAATATGTCGGCTGAAGATAAAAATAAAAAAATTACAGAATTAAAAACAAAACAAAACAAACTCCAAACAAAAGAGAAACGTATAACGAGTAGATTGAATAGTTTGGAGAGTTCATTAACAAACAAATCTGAACCTGAATCTGGAACTGAACCTGAACCTGAAATTAAAACTGAAATGACGGGAGGCAAAGAATCATTAGATAATAAGGAAGTAAATGTTGTTACAAGTTTTATGAAAACAGAATTTATCTCTGACACAATGTTATTAACTGTTGCTGAAGAATTGTTTGGAAAAAAAGTTACTATCGTAAAATCGGTTAAAAAAAGAATTGAATTAATTAATGAAATATTTAATAATTTTCCAAAAGAATTGATAGATGAAGTTCAAGTTCAATTCAATAATTTAATTACCGAGAATAACAAACAACTGAAAGATATTTTAGATGAACATATGAAACAAGTGACACCTAAATTTCAGAATACACTACCACCTCCACCGCAAGATAACAACTCGAATACCCCCAACGTAACAGCAGGTGGCAAGAAAAGAAAAACACGCAAATCAATTGTTTTACGAAAAAAAAATAAACGTCTCACACAAAATCGTAAATTAAGAAAATGAGACTTTTTTTTCGATTTTTTCAAACATATCGTTTGTATATACTAATTTGCCAGTCGGTTTATAATCATTCGTGTCATTATATTGCTTTGCCTCTTTTTGTAAATTATTTTGATTGTCGTTAAACATACCCGAATTGGGGTCATTTGTATCGTGTTCATCTTCTTGTTTGTTGTGTTTTTCTATAATATTCCCGTGTTCATCAATGTTTTTTCCAGTTTTCTTTCTTATTTCATCGCGAACATAGGATGGTATCCATTTCCCCCAAGAAATAAATAGTGTATTTGGATGAATATATCTTACGTGGAATCCATCTTCTTCTAATTTTGCAACTAAATATCCGGTACAATCGCCATTGTTATATATAGGTTCTCCAAAAATGAATTCGGGAACATTAAACCATATATGTGTTTCGTTGGTTCGAGCACGAGAAGTAAATTTTATACGTTTTTGAACTCGGTTCAATATTTTATTATAAATAGAAAGCTGTCGTAAGTCTCTTTTTTGTCGTTTTTCGAATAAGCCATCTATATCTATTTTATTATTGTTATCATCTTCATTTGTATATAAAAAATAGGACATTCTCAATTCACCTTATTATATTGTTACAAAGAAAAAACATAAACGAATACAACGTAATACAAAGTAAATGGGTACTAAAATCGAACAGAAAGAAACAAAAGAAAAAAAAGAAACAAAAGAAAAAACTAAAATACGCCATATAGTTTGTTCTGGTGGAGGAGTAACTGGTCTCGTATTTTATGGAATTCTGAAAGAAACTCATAAACAAAATGTATGGAAATATGAAGACATTGAAACATTATATGGCACGTCCGTCGGTTCAATTATACTAACATTATTATCATTGGAATATGAATGGTCTGTAATAGATGATTTCATTATAAAAAAACCTTGGAAAAATGTGTTTAAATATAATATTTATTCCATATTAGATTCTATACAACAAAAAGGTGTCTTTACAATAAAAGTAATTGAGGATATGTTGCTACCGTTTTTTAAGGGTAAAAATATGGATGAAACGATTACCCTTTTAGAATTATACGAAAAAACCAAAAAGGAGTTACATATCTACGCAACAGAAACAAATGCAAATTCATTAGTCGATTTTTCATATAAAACACATCCAAATTGGCGGGTAATAGATGTAGTATTTGCGTCTTGTTCGATACCAATTATATTTACACCTTTAATCAAAGGAAAGCAATGTTTTTGCGATGGTTCAGGGAAGTTACATTATCCATTAGTCCGATGCATAGAACAAAACCCAAATATTAATATGGATGAAATATTAGGGATCCGTCAAAATATGATTACAAATACCCAGATATATGAGGGGGATGAAAGCACATTATTTGATTATATCGGTCATTTGATGCGTAAATTAATCGAAGACAGTAAAGAGGAAACCATAGATATCGATATAAAAAATGAATATATTGTAAGTTCAACCCACGTATCATTAGATGATATAATAGAGTTCTCTACTAATCAAGACTTGCGAATGAAATTAATACTTGATGGAAAAGTCATTGTAGATCAACAAATTCCGTAAAATGTATAGATAGTATGATAAATCTATACATTTTGTAATGCGATTATTCTTGCAATACGGTTTCTACAAAATATGTTAACGAATCTACATTGATTTTTGAATCAAACTCAATATCTTTACCGTTTTTAGTTAGTTTTACTGTAGGGAAAGACTCAATATTGGGACAAATTTCTTCACTTTCACATTCGACATCCTTACATTTTAATGTGTAATTATTGATACGTTTGTTGTTATATTGTCTACGGAAATTTTCCCATTCGGGTTGGGCGGTTTTGCAATGAGGGCACCAATCCACGTGATAAAATGTGATTACAACTTCCCCATTATCACTTACACCAGCTTCCCCAGTATCACTTACATTTTTGGAATAAAATGGCTTATAATAGGTTTCATAACCGTATCTAGCAAGAATGAAAAATATAGCCACCGCAATTGCTGCTATAATGTAACTTCTAAAATTCTTAATATATCCAAATTTTTTTTGTATAACCTCGTAGAATGTCGACATATCTATATATTATCATATTATTTTTTTATCTGGCAAATAACGAATCGCGTAATACAAACGACTAAATCAAAATTTAGTAAATCTTCTTTTCTAATGATTGTATAGTAGAATGACAAAGAATAAAACACGAAAAAAAACGTATTCAAAAGAGGATTATAGTAGCAATGATGGTATGTTAACTAGTGTTTGGGGTCCTGGATTATGGCATTATCTACATACAATGAGTTTTAATTATCCAATCAAACCCACTTGCAATGATAAAGTGAGTTATAAAAATGTTATATTAAACTTGAAAAATACCTTACCGTGTGGGAAATGTCGTAAGAATTTATGTAAAAATTTAACAGAATTGCCATTGACAGACAAAGTTATGACGTCGCGAGAGACATTCTCGCGTTATATTTACAAATTACACGAATTAATTAATAAAATGCTTAATAAAGTATCTGGTCTTTCCTATAACGATGTTCGAGAACGATACGAACATTTCAGAGCGCGTTGTAGTATACCATTTGATAAGATTGACATATTGCCTACGGTGGATAAAATGGAAGATGGATGTACTGAACCATTGTATGGTAACAAATCAAAATGTATTTTAAAAATTGTTCCTGCTACTACCAAGTGTGAAACTCTTGAAATAGATAAAACGTGTATCAAGACAAAGAACTAGGTGACAATCCAATCGGACATCGTTTTTGGAATGTTTAGAAAGTTTCATTTCTACACTTTCCACCACATAGATATAATAGGCGAGTTGCTGTTTTTTTATGCGAAGATATAATATATAAAGAATTCATAATGAAAATGTCGCAAAAAGTCAAAAACGAACCTATTAATATGAATGAACAAAAAAATGAAGTAGCGTTTGAAGGTCTTCATAATGAAAAGAATGACGAAATCGCTACTATACCATTTTGGAGCGATAATCCCAATATATTATTTCATAGTTCTTATTTATTTGAATTTTTTCCCATTGAAGCAATGTCATACGAACAAAAACTCAATGCGGTAACCCGAAGTGTTATTATACTTACTCTGGTCGGGTTCTTACTATCTACAAATGTTCGTACAATAATTGTTGGCATAGTCACTATTGTTGCTATATTCATCATGCATTTTTATCACGAAAAAGAAAAGAAAACAAACGCGGATAAGAAACCAACAATCGATATAAAAGAAAATTTTGAGAGTCCTGCAGTAGCGTATTTAAACGAAGCAAATAAGCAAGTGTCTGATGATGTTTTTTCAGGAATGGACGTAAGTAATCCATTTAACAATGTTTTAATGGATGATTATAAGTATAATCCTAATAAAAAACCCGCACCTCCTGCTTTTAATTCAAACGTAAATAACAGTATATTGGCCACCGCAAAACAGGCGGTTATTGACTCGAACCCGGATCAACCAGATATTGCAGATAAATTATTCAAAGATTTAGGAGATGAATATGTTTTTGAACAATCACTACGTCCGTTTAATTCGAATCCTTCTACTACTATACCAAACGACCAACAATCATTTGCGGATTTTTGTTATGGCAGTATGGTGTCGTGTAAAGAAGGTAATGAGTTTGCTTGTGCTAGAAATCAAACCAGACATACCAATTATTAGAAAAATAATTTTGATATTAATTATTTTTCTCACCACAAAATTCCTTCTCTACCTATATTATAATAGTGAATATAAGATGTCATCTGTAAATTCATACATGTTTAATAATACCGGTCGTATTGGTTCCGATGTAGGTGAACAAACACAAAACAATCTTCATAATACTCGTTTCGCAAATCACACATTGTCTAATTTTTTTAGCAATAATACCAGTAATAGTCACGTTCAGTTTGCGGTTAAGCAACCAACAATGTCATTTAGTGGTATTTCTCACGGCAATGGATTGAATGCGAGTGTTGTTGATGCTGAATCCAAATTAGTTATCAAAACCGAACAAACAAATCCCGCTGAGAAATTACAATTATTTCAACGTCCTTTTGCAACTGTTCCTTATTTAGGACGCGGTAGTTGTGACCCATCTATTGAATCTCAACTTCAACAGGGCGAGAACGTTACTGATAAGAAAAGCACGTCTACTATTATGGACAAGTCATTCACCCAGTACAGTCTATACCCGGTTGATGACAAGATGGAGCAACAAGTTCGAGATGCGTCACATACGGTTGAAGAGGCAGCATTAGATGGTTGGGTCCGCGGCGGACAGACTACCCGCGAGATGTCTAATGATGATGTAATGAAAGCACAAAATCGTCCCAATACTTTACTATAATCTTGTCAATTATCATTTTTTACATATTTTACAAGAATATGTAAAAATAAAAACGAAAGTAGGTCTTTCCATATCAAAAATGGAAAGAGATATTTGTAGAAGAACTACACAAAGTCGGTCTCTGTTCGAAACCTTGTTTTTGTATGTTCTCACATAATTTCCGGTATATATCCATTATACACGCATCGTATTTATAATGTTCCAAACTGGCGAGAAACGCACGAGTAAAAACACCCACTTTTTTCATATAAAATATATCGAATACTTCCACACTTGTCTGGTCGTCGGCACTGCCGCTAATTGTATATATATTCGGGTTCTCTATTTTTTCCACATTGACTTGTTCTACTTCCGTCATTTCTTCCGAAACATAAGAAAATAACCACGGTAAATCGCAAACGGTTCCACTATTGCAACTATCAAAACACAATAAACTTTTTGCCTTCATATTCTGTAATATAGAGAACATAGTATCGTCAAGTATATACCCCGTTGTTTGAAAATCAACCGGCACGATTACACTGTCAATATTTGTTCGTTCATCTCCATTTCTGTCACGCCTTACACTTCCATGACCACTATAATATACATAGACTTCGTCATCCTGCGTCGTTTTCTTTGTCAGGTTCTCTAACTCTTGTAAAATATGTATATGTGTAGGTTGTAATTCCAAGGAATCAATATCATCGCGCAATATAACGATGTTTTCTTTCTCTACATTACATTTATCAATCAATATATGTTTCACCTTGAGAACATCATCAACGCATCCTTCCAGTATCAAATTCTCATTCGTATCGTAATTAATGCCAATTAATAGAGCGTATTTCATGTAAAACGTAATTTCAATATAGAGAGAATATATTTTTTACAAATAAAATGATACAAATGTTATCGGGTGATAATGTATATAACTATTGTATACAATGGGTGATAGCATTGACCCAATTATTGAACCAATTATTGAACGAAAACACATTCAACCTGTATTCAAAGTTTCTCTGGTTGGTTCTCAAAACGAGGAAAATATTTTCAATATAAAACAAACCATTCTGTTTCAAGGTAGAACTATTGAAGATACAAACGTTTCCAGTTATTTTAGTGATATAGAAAATACAAACAATAAATTAAATTCTACGAAAATATCTACAACTACACAATATATACATCGCGATGATACGTTACACGGGATAAAAAATAAAATTATAAAGGAATTGGGTGTAAACGATGTATGTTACGATGAACTCTATTTGTTTGCGAAAGTAGAGGACAAATTGAATTTATATTATATTTATTCAAATCTAACGCGCAATGATACTGTTGATTTTACCCACTCCATGTTAGAAACTCTCGCGAGAAACTTACGAATTAATTTAAAATTATATCATATTCCTATACAAAGCACATATACTTTTGAATTGTTATATAGACACTTGTATAAAGAGTTTGAAAAAAAACAGTCCTATTATATTCCATTAGGTCAGCGATTTCCCAAGTTCAATAATTTGTTATTCTCATCAAACCCATACGATAATATATCGGACACAGAGAACCCGTTCAAATTAACAAGCGATAATCCATTACAAACCTTTGACAATACTTTATTGTTAACATATGGTATCATTTTGGACAATTCCATATATGTTGCATTAATAAAAGATGTCTATGAGTATACGCAAATATCGAAATATGATTATACTTATATTACAAGTTTATATTATCCATTACTCGGAACAAAAGGAATTGATACATATACAAAATATAATGAGCGACATATGGAACTAATAGAAAACAACAAAGAAAATATTGACAGTAATTTTGAAAATTATAACAATAAAATAGATACATTACGCGAAATCTATTACACGCCGCAGAATGAACGCTTATCTTATGATAAGCGTGGTATAAAAAATTTTCATTTCATCATTCATCCAACTTCGCAAGTGAAGTTACCATTAGACATTATATTTAAAAAAATCCACTGTACGAAGAGTATGCCTTTTATAAAATACAACCCAGGTTTTCGAAAAGAGAACATGTATCGTTTATATTCACTTCTTACATCAAAATCCGGTCAAAAAGTACCAGAGGTAAATTCATCGAAAATAAAAACATATTCAAAGACGATGGGTAAAAAAAATCAACAATTGTCGTGTCTTCTTCTAATAGATTATAAAGATAATGATGGGGACGAACACGTCGTGGAAGTTGTTATAGATATAAATGCGAACGGAGATATACATATTGTATGTAATAATATTGAATTCATTGACAAGGACAAATTAGATATATTTTTGAACGAAAATATTAATAGTGTTCTGAAGGATATCAATGGATTTCTTCAGACCACTGGTGGATACAAACTGGATTTGTTCAACACGTTCAATGACACAAACATTGAAATATTATCTCTTGTCTATATGACACAATTGATTTTGAATAAAAAGATGAAGTTTGATAGCAATAAACAATGTATTAGTTCGTTCTTTGACGTGATAACAGAAAACCGAAATGGAAAAGAAAATGTAATCGAACTAAGATACAAACGTGTTGAAAATTACAAACTGATGGACGCAGTTAGTGCGTTATTGCATGATATTTATAGCAAAGGTGAGGATGACGATAATGTTATGATGAAATTATTAATGGATAAATTCACAATGACGAAAGAAACAGCGTTAGACAAAATAAAGAACTATTTTAATACATATACGCTTGTCAATGGAGAATGGGCGAATAAAGGTGTGAATGTGGTTGAACATCCAGGGTTCATAAGTTATATTCGAATAGTGGAGAACAATAATACTGCTCTTTTATCAATCAATAATATTAATAACATTCTATATATAAATGAAATAGAACAATATATTGATAGTTTTTTTAGAATTTCTCAAATGCCAGAAAGCATAAAGGTTTCGACCAAAGATATTTGTTCTAGTAAAGCAATTATTGATAAACAAGTAGATATGGTAGTCGGTCCCAAAAACATAGTTGCTGTTATACCAGAAGATGAAGATGAAAGTGATTTGGATGAAGATGATGAAGAGGAAGATGAAAGTGATTCTGATAATAACTTTATATTTTTTTCGGATGAAGAGGACGATGAAGAGGATGAAGATGGTTTTGAAAAAGAACTGGAAGAAGTTGTGGAAGGCGAAAATGATTTGAAAGGTGGTGTAAAAAGTAATATTGATCGTAAAGATTATACAAAAACACAAAAAAAGAGACAAGATAATTTCGCATATGAGAGATTAAAACAATACGCGCCCAAGTTGATTATACTGTCTGACACAAAAGACGACAGTGACGGTACAAACAAAATCAAATACAAGGCATATTCACGAAGTTGTGCGGCAAGTATGGGAAAACAACCCATTATATTATCTGACAAGGAAAAAAAAACATTAGATGACATGGCAGATAATAAAGGAAAATCTTATACATATGCTCTTAAATACGGACCGGACAATAAAGACAAATATTGGTATATATGTCCCCGATATTGGTGTAAATCAGAACAACGACCTTTAACCGAAAAAGAGGTAAAGGATAAGGTATGTGACAGTCCGAATGATATAGTCGAATTTTCAAATAAAGCTAATCATTTTGATGAAAATGGGAACTATCAACATTTTGTGCCGGGTTTTTTTGATAAAAGTGAACACCCAAAAGGATACGGAATCCCTTGTTGTTTTCGTAAAAAGTGGGAGTCAACACAATTAGTCAATCGACGTATCGAACAAAAAGTAAATGAAGACACGGACGTTACCAAGGGGACCGTAAAACACAAAACAGAAGAAGAGAAAACAGAAGAAGAGAAAACAGAAGAAGAGAAAACAAAAAACAAAACAAAAGTTCAATCCAACAAATCTAATTACATAGTCGACTCTAATAAAAAGGTAGGATTCGAGAAATTTGGATATCTTCCTATAAATGTATTATCATTATTTGGAATGAACCCATCACATTCAAATTCTATTACTGTCGGTGAAAAAACCTTACTACGAAATGGTGTTCAGACTAGCGAAGCTCAATCATTTATAAGTTCAATCGCAAATATATACGGTTACAAAAAAAATATGCGTAAACCACCAACAATCGAAGAAATGCGTAACCTAATCGCAGACTCGATTACATTTGATGATTTTTTACAATATTTTAATGGTAACTTGACTTCAGTATTTATACCAGTTCAAATATCCGTAAATGATACTGAAGAATATAAATCGTCCAATTATTACATTAATAACATTAAAGACAAATCGAATGTGGTTTCTTTGAAAATGTTCCAAAATCGTATTGCGTCGTATAAACATTTCTTGCAATATTTAAGGGATGTGGATTCGTGGATCGACCATACATATCTATGGGATGTAATTTCTACAAAAAACAAAGTTCTTTTCCCAGACGGTATAAATTTACTCATTATAGCAATTCCTGAAAATGATATCACAGATAATATAGAACTTATTTGTCCAACAAATACATATAAATCTCCATTATATGATGACAAATTGGATACGATAATACTTTTGAAAACACAATCCAGATATGAACCTGTATTTTCTTACCAGAAAGTTATTGATAACAAAAAAACGAGTACTGTGAATAACCCATTTTTCAAGAAAGATGATTTTATTGGTACACCAATCGAAGAAATGAAAGATACTATCAATAAACATTGTAAACCATTTCCAAGTATGAGAAATGTATATACATTTAAACAAAACTATAATGTGAATAAAATAGTAGACATTTTAATTACGCACACATATTATATACAAAAACAAGTGACAAATTACAGTGATAGACTTATTGGTTTGATTGTTTCTGAAACAAAAGAACATACGAATGGTGTATTTGTTCCTTGTTCGCCTTCAGGTATTATTAAGGATAAATCGATTATTCGTATGGACGAAGTTGTTTGGACTTCTTATGCGCGGACAACTGAATTTCTAACGCAACTTTCTAAGAATACACGTAAACAAATATTATCCAACCCGGTTTTCAAAGTAATTGAGGATGAACTAATTGTAGGCATCTTTACCGAAACAAATCAAATGGTTCAAGTAGACCCGCCTATACAAAATGATGTTATTGACGATATACCAGAATATAATGTGTCTGGATACAAAGATAATGGTTATTATGAAGCAGATAAAACAATTATGACAAGTGATAAAATTGACGATGCACGTATAGATACGATAAAGAATATTAAGCTGGAAACAAAGTTTTATATTTCTTTTAGAAACACATTGCGTATTGTTTTAAAAGACCCCACACACGGTGATAAACGACAGTCGTTGGTTGACGCACTCGACAACCCAAATTATCTATATCAAGTAAAACTTAAAAAGATTGTATTAATCCTTCGTAACATTTTAAAACATTATGTTTCGTTTGATAAAATAGGAGAAGAATTGTTGAATAGTATTACTGAGATGACTGAATGTATATCCGGTTGTTCCAATGAAAAACAATATTGTTTATTGAAAGATAATGATTGTACGTTAATTATACCTAACAAAAATTTAATTACAAACGCGGACAACGAAATATTTTATTATTTGAAAATAGCGGATGAACTTATACGTCATAGTCGCGTTCGAATGTTTTTATTAGAACCAAATAAATTTTTAAATATCGGGAAGATTGATTATGAAATAGATAAAAATGAAATTCTACTTCTACAAAGTACCCTTGATGGAGGTTACCTTGATAATCTGAAAGGTAGGAAGGATACAGAAAAGATACCAACCATTACATATGATTTTGCACATCCAATTATAAGTGACAACTATTCTAATGCGATTGAATATAACCCAAGTGAGATCATAATCGACAAAGAAGATAATATACAATTCAACAATAATTGTATAAAAAAAACGGGTCTTGTCATTGGAAATGTGGGACAAGGTTCTAGTTATTGGAAAAACGTGTTTCACATAAATTCAAAAGAAATCCAATATAATATTGATAACAAGTGTAATTTTTACATAATATTACATATATTGCATGACATGAAACGCATAAATACGAATATACTCGATAACGACTTTATTAAAGATATAAAAGAAAAATTAGTGAAAGGATACAATGAATTATTGCCAGAATACAAAAAACAGATTTATAATATTCTCAAATTACAACACGGTAAAAAAGAGATGGTAAAACAATTAGAAAAAAATCAAATTGAGTTTGAAACACTCATACAAAGTGAAGAATATTTTTTGACTGAACTTGACTTATGGATATTAGCAATCGAATTAGAATTACCGATTGTACTGTTTTCTAAAAAGGATCTGAAACAATTGAATTTAAATATAACCTGGTTATTCTTAGATCGGGGGGATTTGAAAGGACATTATTATTTTATACGGTGTCCTTCGTTGAAAAAAGACCCTCTCAATACAAATAAAGTACTGCATCCGGATTTTCATTTGATATTACCCGCACAACGAGTGAACGATCTGGTAAATAACGCTGAAAAACCTGTTAAAACAGTGCTTACAGAAGAAGCAAAACAAAAAGAAGAAGCAAAGAACTTTGAAGAACGTGTAAATGACCCGACCAACGTCCAAGGCACTATCGATATAAAAGACCATTTTAATGAGTTGGGATAAATTCGGCATAATAAATGTATTTGATAAAATTACAAAATGATAAGATATGAAAATTATATTATCATTTCCGCATAATCGGAATCGAACCGATGACAACTCGATATTCTACTAATATGTATTAGACTACTACAGTCGAGCGCTCTACCAACTGAGCTATATGCGGCGATGTGTATCACTACACATATTACTTTGTCTGTTTCTTTTTATGTTACTTACAACAAAAATAATATTATTATTTACACGTTACAATCTACATTAGAATCCAGCATCATATCCATCATCGCACATACCAGTATCTTCGCCAACTTTACACAATTCGCAAGGAAGAAATAGAGATATATACTGATTGAACCAAATATATTTGTCTATATTATGTATAAGAAATGGAACATCAACCACTGTTTAAATTTACATCAAACGAAAAACGTATGAAATTTATTGAACATTCATACCCATTTAGAAAACAATTACTACAAATGCCTGGAAATATCCATAAACTAGAATTCGACATAAATGATAATTTAAATGTAATACACGCGGTCGACAACACAACTTCACTTAATAAGACCGACGTCACAGAAAGAGAAGTTACAGGCATACAATATTCTTGTTCTAATACAGGATCCTATAGAATAATAGGAGGTGCGGTTTTTGAACTTTTGAATATGAAATATAAAAAGGTTGATTTATTTAAATATACCGATTTAACTAATGATATTGATGTGGCAGTTATTTTGCCCGAAGTTAAAATTACAACTGATTCTAAGGAGTTTAAAAATGAATTTAATTATATGCAAATAAGGTTTTATGATATTGATAATAATACTATCAACAATTTTTATCATAATTATATTAATTGGTATTTTAGGGGAATAGTTGAAGAAACTAAAACTATGCTTCAAATTAACCCACCAACTAATTTATTTGTCGAATTTGATATAAATGAATATAAAATTCATAATATGGGCGATCGTGATAATATATCATCATCTGTGTTATTTTTATCTTATAAAATTGGAAATATATACGTTATTGGATTTTTTAATCCAGCAATGAATAATGATAATGCTGATTATCGTTTTCAGATTGTATGTAAATATAAAGAGAATAATGTAGAAATAATAGATCATATGTTGGAATTTATAATTCCTCTACCCAATGTTAACAGTTTAGAAGACGACGATTTTAACCCCATCTCAGATTCTTACTCACAATCGGGATATGATACGATAGAAATAGATGATATAAAGTATATAACGCGCAATATTTATAGTGAAGTCGGTCCACTATTCGACGCAATGCTTGCTTGGAGCGACTCCAAACCCGATTTTTATTTCAAAGAAATTAATTACACAGGACGATTTCTTTATTTACTAGAATTAATTTATAAATATCCAGACGAAGACCTCTTTCCGCGTAAGTCAATCATATTTTATGACATCCTACATTCACGCATTAGAAAATTAAGAACGATAAGATTCTATAGATATACTACTAATGAAACAGGTGAGAACGAATTTAAAATTTGTGATATAGATCTACGATTTATATTTAATTCTTATATAAAAATAAAAGATATATTATATAAACCGGGTGGAAGCAACAGAGATAATATAGTCAGAACATATCATTATTTTAATGAAGTTGTTAACCCGGATGAATTACATGACAAATTTATAGAGCGTTTATTCGATACAGATGCATTACCTGAGAATTTATTGACATTTCAAGAGGAAGGACAAAGAAACATAACGGATAATTTTTATAATAAATTAGATATTTTAGATCAAACAAAACGCGAAAAACGGGATAATATACGGCGCGCTCAAATAAAAAAAAAACGCGAAGAAAATGAATTAACAAAACAGCACGTGTTGATGGCAGACCAAAATAAAACAATTACCACGAAATCAAAAACGAAATCAAAAACGAAATCAAAAACGAAATCAAAAACGAAATCAAAAACGAAATCAAAAACGAAATCAAAAACGAAATCAAAAACGAAATCAAAAACGAAATCAAAAACGAAATCAAAAACGAAATCAAAAACGAAATCAAAAACGAAATCAAAAACGAAATCAAAAACGAAATCAAAAACGAAATCAAAAACGAAATCAAAAAGTCCTTACGTTAAAAAAAATATATCGATAAAAAAAAACAAATCTATTTGATATGTCAAATGATAACATAATGAAATTATATTATCATTTTCCGCATAATCGGAATCAAACCGATGACAACTCGATATTCTACAATATGTGTTCTACCTACACTACTACAGTCGAGAGCTCTACCAACTGAACTATATGCCGCGATGTGTATGACTACACATGTTACTTACAACCAAAATAATATTACTATTTACACGTTACAATCTACATTAGAATCCAGCATCATATCCATCATCGCACATACCAGTATCTTCGCGTTTAATTGCTTCCAAGTTGTTACGTATATTTATATTATCAGTAGAACAAATATCAGTTTGGTCTTCGATACCACCAAATAAATTGTCAATTTCGGTGTCTACGTTTGATTTATTTACTTCAATATCTTCCATATTCTTCATCTTTTCCATATCTAAAACTAAACTGAAGTTTCCAGTTCCACCTGTAAATGTTTGACCGGTCATAACGTTCGCAGAAACACCTCGCATATAATCAATATCCGCGTGTCTTGATGCATTCAATAATACTTCTGTGTGAACCTCAAATGTTGACTTTGAAATAGGACCAATATCATCATTTAATATACCCGAACGGAAAATCGCAACCATATCCTCGTTTGATGTCATACGGTCACATAACAAACTGAGATGATGATAATTGATATAGACATCTGAAAATTCCATCACTTCAACAAATTCATTGTAAATCACTTGTCTCGCGGCTTCAATACCTAATACATTAAATATCTCACGAATATCATTACTGTATGTGTTCATCGCATCTATGAAATCTAATGATAATGTTTCTAATAAATTTGATCCGGTGGTATCTAATACCCATATATCTTTGCGGCTATATTTACCATCTTCCTTTCTTACAGAATTTTGAAATTTTCTAGGAATCACATTTGAAATTCCGGTAACGCCACGCAATACAATATTATTCAAAATGTTTTCTTGGAATGTTCTTAAAATATAAATCTCGTCCGTTTGATCCAGTGGTGAAACACTTCCCTTTTTCTTTTTTGCCATCTTGTCGGATATACGAATCCTGAAAACCAGATTGTCAGAATTATAATCAGAATATACACACGATATTTCTTCATATCCACTGTTTGTAATCGCGAAATGGATGTCGTCCATTGTAATGTTTTTATCTAACAATGTCTCGGTATCCATAACTATACGAACCACCCATTTTGACTTATTTGTCACAGCACTGGTTCTATCCGTTTCATCCATACATTCATTTGTCATACTTTCAAATTCATAGAACTCATCTAATACTTGTTTATCCTCCAATATCTGTGTATTATTATCATTTGGATCAAATACGATTTGGACCGAACGCACCACATCCACTAATTTTGTATGACTAATCATATTCGAATATTGGGTCGCTTTTTCCTTGTCCAGTTCATCGCGCTCGTGCATTTGAATAGTTAATGATGGATGTTTGGGGTTCTTTGTCAACCGCAAAATCTCTTCAATACGAGGCACACCACGAGTCACATTGGATTTTGATGATACACCAGATAAATGGAACGTATTCAAAGTCAATTGAGTTGTAGGCTCACCAATTGATTGCCCAGCAACTACACCCACCATTTCACCAGGATGAACGATCGACTTTTTATACTTTAACAATACGGTTTCTAATAAAAGCACCAATGCTGCCTTATGAAAACGCTTGTTTACAATCAAATCGCGAGGAGTAAGATAGTAATAATATACTATTTCAAAAAGCGAATTGGGTTTTACAAAATGAATCTTTTGGATTTTACGGTAATATTCTTCGATGAGTTCAAATGCTTCCAATGGCGTAATATCTACAATTGTATTACTACCTAATCGCAACTCACCTTGTATATTTGAGATAGTATGTTGAAACGCAACCGGTAATTTTACGCCATTCTCGTTCTTTTTATTAAACACGCGATGAACTATATCTTCTCTCGCTTTCAACATCATCGTAATATATTCGTTACATTTATCCTTTGTTGCCTGTTTTTGTTTTGAGATGCGTCTTTTGGTCGCAGGATTATATACTTGCATTGTTTCATTTCGTTGCTCGTTTATACCAACTATATCATAATGTAAATAGATATCCTCGCTCGTCATTCCTACTAATGGAATAAACTGATTCTCTACTTTGGTAGAATCAAACCCATCATCGCCATACGCGAACTGAATTATCTTTCCCTTATTATTTCTAACAGTCATATCATATTCTACCTTCAAATCTTCTAGACCCTTAATTAATCTTCGTTGAATATATCCTGTCTGAGATGTTTTCACTGCTGTATCAATCAAACCAATACGACCACCCATCGCATGAAAGAATAATTCGGGCGCAGTTAATCCGGAAATATAAGAATTCTCAATAAATCCACGAGCACCAGGTGTATCGTCAAATTTACTGAAATGGGGCAATGTTCGATTTTCAAATCCGTATGGAATTCGCTTACCATCAATATTAGTCTGTCCCAAACAGGAGATCATTTGAGATATATTAATCAATGAACCCTTTGAACCTGAATTCACAATCATGATAAAACGATTATCTTTGTTTAATGATTTACGACTAATTGTTCCTGCTTGTTTTGTTGCCTCGTTCAATATATTGTTTACATTTGTTTCAAATTCAACGCTATTTGAAGCAGAAGTTTCATTCATAAATGAACCCATATGCACCTGGTCGATCAATGTATATACATCTCGTTTTTGTTTTGTTATTTCTTGAATAATCGCATCCTGGGTGCTGCGATTCGCTACTAAATCACTAATTCCTACACTGAATGTACTTGATTTCATATATTCGGTTATTACATTTTGGATATCATCGATAAACTGGGCAGCATGTTCGTTGCCATAGTCATTTGTTATGCGATGAATTATACCCTTTGTAGAAGACCCCAACACACCTTTTTCGATTTGACCACGAATGTATTTACCATTGCGGATTTCAACTATATTATTTGATGTATTTGGGTCTTCACTTTCTTCAAAATATTTTGTTTTAAATTTCATTGTCAATGGTTGTAATATTTGAGATAATATCTCAAAACTCGAGATTGACCCGTTTTTTTTTGTTAATTCACGAATACTATTTACATCTACTTTTGAATACATCATCAATAAATTCATCGCATCACGCGGCGTAAACTTTATGTTTTCACGTGTAAAACGATAACACCCCAATAATGAATCCTGGAATATACCGATAATTGGGGAATTACTGGCTGGACTAATTATATGTTGGGTTGTTGCAGCTAAGTGTTTTAGTTCTGTTTCTGCCATTACATTCTGTGGCATATGCATGTTCATTTCGTCTCCCGACTAATCCCAAAAGTTTCCTAGAGGGCCGTCACTGTATCTTAGACAAATTCAAGTTGATTAGACTATCATCATTCACCAACACCCGTTCAGTCTCTGAATGCCTATCATATCCTATCATAACGGACTTAGATAGTAACACTGCGGATTGCCCAATCCTACGACATTATTACCATTGGGTTCGGCTATTAACCGAGTTCCCCCAATTATGTTTCCATTATATTGGGGTGGTAGTTGTAGGCTCTAAGGGGTTTCCCGCATCAAGGTGTTTTGCTAATTCTTCTATTTTCATTTTTATATTATTTTTGAAGAATTAACTAGGGGGTAGCAACCTTTTCAGTCCCCCTGTTTCCGACAGAGATTTATTCACTGCTTACACGCAGTGGAAACCTTAGTTTATCGAAATCCGCATTATACGGTTTAGTACAGGCAACATTCATCCTAAATGTATCACCTTCTTTCATCACCTTTACAATATGACACATCATACTCATTCTATGTAGACTGGGTTGTCTATTGAATAAAATCGCATCACCATCCATCATATGACGATGGACGACATCACCATTTTCAAGACGAATCGAGCTGCGGTCAACATACCGGAGAGAGATGTTATCGCCATTTTTCCTTTCCAGAATATTGGAACCTGGGTATTTATCCGGACCATTCTGTATTAATGACAATAGGAAATCACGATTGCGATTATTAACCACCACCGGTTTCGTAATATTCTTTGCGATTTTCATCGGAACACCCAATTGACGAATAGATAAGTTTGGGTCGCCGGTAATGACAGAACGAGCACTAAAGTCTACGCGCTTACCCATCAGATTACCACGGATACGACCCGTCTTACTGTTCAGTCTACCCATAATACATTGGAATTGACGACCAGACCGCTGACGTAAACTATCAGCACCCTTCACCTTATTATTTACAACCATCGCAATATAATATTGTAACATGGTTGTCAAACTTTCAATCGAATTAGATGCGGCATCTGTCGCGATTTTATCGGCCAAGTCCTTGTTATACTTGATAATATTGCTGTAAATATGTGTCAAATCATCTTCACTTCGTTGCTGTGCGTCGTGTTTTACAGAAGGTCTCATCGCAGGTGGTGGGACCGGTAGAACTTGACATACCATCCATTCAGGACGAGACCAAATTGGACTATATCCCATAAATGAAACATCTTCATCCGAAATACGCTTGAATTGTTTTAAAATGATTTCTGGAGTATATACAACGGTCGCTTCCTCTTCAGCACCATTCAATCCCTTTAACCAAGTCGCATTGACAGTTGCGATATTATCTAAACGTATCTTATCGGGTTGTTTACATCCACAGCCATCAGTATTACCTTCGGTTTTACCGTCTCCACCGCAACGTTTTACCTTATTTTTCATAGTGGTGCTTGTAACATAATCCCAACGTTTTTCAGGGGCAAGATCTAAGATATGTTTATGGTCTTCTTTATTAATTAATAATTTACTACATTTATAGCATACGCATTTACAGATTTTCATAATTTCTTTGATATGTTGAATAAAGAACACTGGGCGTGCTAGTTCAATATGACCAAAATAACCAGGAGTATCTATATAGGTATACCCGTCGGTGGGACATATCATACCAGGTTCCAATACACCCATACGCGAATCAAACAATCCATTTGGAACTGGTTTATTATTCTTATATGTGTCGCGAGTTGTTACTTCCACCACCGAATTTTTACGGATTTCTTCTGGTGACAACATACTAAATTGTATACCGATTATCCGCGACGGTTGTTTCATTTCATTAGTCGACATTCTAACTATTACCTTATATATTATACTACCTTATATTTTTTATGTTGTTATTCAATTTTTTCATAAAATTGAATTGTTTTTATTTCTCTATATTATGGTAACTTTAATTATTATTATTACCTAATTTTGTAAACGACCATGCCCGGAAAACTCCAGCCTACTCTTATTGAAACCAAGAAAGTTTCTGATAAAAAGAAAAAGACTCTTGAACGCAAGCGTAAGCTGAATAAACATTCCGAATCAGATAGTAGTGACAGTGACGATGATAATTATGAAACTATGTCAGAATCGGATAGCGATTCTTCTTATGTCCCACGTGCAAAAAAGAATAACAAAAACAAGAAAAATAAAAAGACAAAAGACTCTTCTGAATCTGAAAGCATTGGTTCATATGACACCGACGATGACAATATTGTTATTGGTCGTTCGCAAATCCAACAAATCGTTTCCAATATATTTCCATCACGATATATGACTGATAAGGTGAAACAAAATGAAAAATATAAAAATGCAAAATCAACCAAGAAAAATAACAAACGTCGCGCATCATCGAATGGGAAAAATAAATCTTCTATCACAAGCAGTGAAGAAGACGATGAAGAAGAAATCGGTTCAGATGATTCTGACTCTGTTGATTCTGACTCTGTTGATTCTGATGATTCTGATGATTCTGACGAAGACGAAGACGAAGACGAAGACGAAGACTATTTGGATACCAAGGAAGACAAGGACGAGATGTATAATATATTACTAATGGGCGGTGGTGATATGGGTGAAGATGATGAAAATGAATATAATGAAGAAGAAGACCGAGATGAATGTGATAGTGATGACGAAAAAGCATTTATGAAAGAAAAATACGAACAGGTGGATTTACCTGAAAACTTACAACGCAAAAAGACGAAAAAGACACATCAAACAAATATTATTAGTAACGAAACCGATTTATCTGATATTGAACTAGAATATACTGAATTACTCGATACCAAAAAGCAACTCACAAAACATTTAACCAAGCAACCAAATAGCAAAGTTTTGAAAAAGGCGGTTCACGAGTGCGACCGTTCTATCAAAAAATTAGTAAAAAAGACACGAATTCGTAATACAAAAGCATATCACAAGTTGATTAACAACGATAAACAACGCACCAACGAGGTCGATTACTTCAAGAAGAAGCTATCAAACAAAGAACAATTGCGTATTATGAAGGATTTAAAAGAGATTAACGCATATATCAATATTGATAAACCATATCGTCTTGCATTACTCGATTCTAGTATGCCTACTAAATTTAAAGCTATCGCAATGCAGAAGCTAAATATTTTAAAAAGCATGGAACCCGGCGATTCTGAATATTACAAGACCAAGCATTGGGTCGATACGTTTATGAGAATTCCATTTGGAGTGTATCGCGAGCTAACTATTAAAATGGAAGACGGACCCGACAAATGTAATGAATTTATGAATAATGCGATGACTACATTGAATGACTGTGTGTATGGTCTGGATGAAGCAAAAATACAAATCTTACAAATGGCCGGACAATGGATTTCAAACCCAACCGCAATGGGCAGTTCAATCGCAATCCACGGACCGATGGGCACTGGTAAAACATCTTTGGTAAAAGAAGGGATCAGTCAAATTCTTGGTCGTGAATTCGTTTTCATACCACTTGGTGGAAATTCAGACGCAAGTTTCTTGGAAGGACATAGCTATACGTATGAAGGTTCAAAACACGGTGAAATCATTCAAAAACTTATCGATTGTAAGAGCATGAATCCGATCATCTACTTTGACGAACTTGATAAAATCTCGGATACTCCGAGAGGTGAAGAGATTATCGGTATATTGACTCATCTCACAGATACGAGCCAGAATAGCGAGTTCCACGATAAGTATTTCAGTGAATGTCATTTCGATCTAAGTAAGTGTTTATTTATATTTTCGTATAATAATGAAAATAGCGTAAATCCAATCCTTAGAGATCGTATGTATAAAATTAAGACTAATGGGTATAAATCTAAAGAAAAAGTGACGATCGCAAGAAATTACTTGCTCCCGAGGATAATACAGCAAGTGAACTTCAACGAAACCGATATTGTTATACCCGACGAGACCATCGAACATATTGTTTCAAATATGACCAAAGAGGAGGACGGGGTGAGGAATTTGAAACGATGTTTGGAAATCATTTACACAAAGCTCAATCTATTTCGACTTGTTAAAAATGGGTCAGACTTACTTGGAAAAGATATTAAGCTCGACGTATCGTTTCCGTTTACAGTCACAACAAAAGACGCTGATTTATTAATCAACTCGAAAGAAGATAAGCACAACGAGAGCATGCTTGCTATGTATGTCTAAAAAAACGAATAAAAATAAAAAAACCCTAATAAAAAAGAATAAAATGTATATATTGTTTTTTTACACCTTTGAAGATTTAAAATTGGACAACATATACTAAAATGAATATAAAAATTTGATTGCACGTTAATGCAGATACTATGTTTGAATCTGATAAATGTTATGGTTGTGCTAATAACAAAAACGACACAATTTCAAGAATGATTCAATGTCAAAATATTCTGAATGTAACTGCTATTGGTGACCAAAACGAACAGTATAGACGAATTGTTAACGAGATCTCCGCCTATTTACAGGACAATTGCTATCATAATCTGAACGTAGATACAAAACGGTCTAACACTAAAATATACTGCACAAAATGCAACACGAAATTCTAATATAATTCGTTTCAAAAACGGTATAAAAATAGATTGCAATAATATAATACTATCTAGTTGAAATGGCAAATTTGAATGGAAAAGAACAATTAAATTTAAAAAAAATGATAAACGAATCAGAGGCTGAGGATTATACTGATTACATCCGCGAAGTCAAACACAGTGTTCTCATACGCGATGATATCCGTAAAATAGATACTTTAAAAAATACTCATAGCGAACTCAAGCTTACCAATCACGATGAGTTCGTTACACTATGCATGAATGAAAGCCCATTTTTGTATAATACATATGCTGATATATTTAATCGTATTACGAAAGATGAACTTGATATGACTATTATGACAAAAATGTTAGTAGTATTAAAGTTGATCGAGGACGCGAAGCTTGACCAACACGAAGGTTCTGTTATGATTGGTCGTGTTCTCAAGGAGTTGTATGTAGATAGTGCGGTCAAACGAGCAGATGCATTAGATGAAAAATACAAATCGGATAAAGAAGAAAAAAACGATGGTTCTTCCATTTCATGGACGGAATACAAAAAATTGAAATAAACAATTACGATATGTAGAGTGTATATCTCATAGTTATAATGAATACTGTTTTTAAAAGCGTAATTTCTACCGTTTCGGATGATTTGAAAATTCAAAATTCAAATCATAAACCAACCAATTTTGCGTTTCTTAAAATTTATGTCGAAGACAACCTCCTACGCAGTAAGTACGCAAATCAAATAGAAAAACATAATAAAACACTCTTTGAAAATCCATATCCGGATGCAGGTTTTGATATTCTTGTTCCCGAAGATGTCACATTTAATACAAATATAACAACACAATTCATTGATTCGGGCATAAAAACCGAGATGTATTACTACAATGCTGATGATAACACTACTATCAATACTGGATATAGCGTCCATCCCCGTTCGAGTATATCAAAAACACCTCTTATGCTTGCAAATCATACAGGCATAATCGATTCAGGTTATAGAGGCAATCTTATCGGTGCATTTAGATGGTTTCAAACAAATGAACCAAATTATACTGTCAAACAATATACTCGTCTCACACAGGTGTGTCATCCTTCGTTATGTCCCATTTATGTTATGCTTGTAGAACAGTATGATTTAACAGATACTTCTAGAAATGAAGGCGGTTTTGGTTCAACCGGATTGTAAATATATACTATCAAATTGTAAATATATCTGTAATTTATAAAAAATATATATTTTATATACTATTTATTTTTTTTTGTATGAATCCGGTTATAAATCCCGATTCATATATTTCGATTTATAAACACAATAGACGATACAAAAAACGGAAAAAACATATCTCCCGAGTGATTGCGTTTGATATGGATGAGACGCTTGGGTCGTTCCCCGAATTAGAAATGATATGGCACGCTATTCATATAGACCCCAAAACACCAATTTATAATACACTATTCAATGAACTACTTGATTTATATCCCGAATTTTTAAGATACGGCGTTTTACATATAATGGAATATATTGCGCAGAAAAAGAAACAAGGACTATGCAATGGTGTGTATATTTATACCAATAACAAGTATCATAAATATTGGACGCGTATGATTTCAAATTACTTCAACTATAAATTACAAATAGATTACAACCTCTTTGATGAAATTATTTGTGCTTTCAAAATTAACAACGAACGTGTTGAAATGTCACGAACCACAAAAGAAAAAACGTATTCTGATTTTATACAATGCACATTATTACCAGAACAAACCGAAATTTGTTTTATTGACGACGCATTACACGAGAATATGAAACATAAACAAGTCTATTATATACGACCAAAACTATACAAACATCATTTATCTACGAAAGAAGTATTGGACCGATTATTTCGTTCCAATGTATGGAAAAAAATTATCAATATTACAAAAAACAATAAACAAAAGGAACAATTATTAGAATATTTTATACAGCGAGACAAAATTCACACCGGAAATTCGTCATTAAAAGATATGGAAATTGATATTTTAGTCGCACAAAAACTGATGTTCTATGTTCGTGAATTTTTTTATTTAACAACAAAAACAAATAAGACCCGAAAAAAACAGTATAAATTAAACTATACGCGAAAAGTAAGAAACTAACTCATCTAATCATTTTATTCAATATCATCCTTTTCAATTTCATCATATGCCATCAATATCAATTGCTCGTCTGTGTTTAATTTTTGAAATGTAATACAATCATCCCATTTATATTGAACAAAACGCTTAGATGAGTTCATACATAATATTTGCGTACCATTATCAGTAAATTTTATGTCGGTCACTATACCACCAGTCGTTAATTTATTATTATCATTTCGAATCCATCTTACGTGTTTGCCTTTGTGTAGTTCATTTAATTCATCTACAAAGCGATATTCTAATAAACGATTACAATAGTCTACTCGCAAATCTTTTTCAAGGTCGAGCCTATTTATTGTATTATATACAGTTTCGGTGATTGATTGCAATGTTTTATCATGTAAATAATCATTATGTTTGTTTTCCAAACCATCTAATAATCCATCTACGTCAATTGTAGACAATAATTCTGGGTCTTGTTTTGCTTCTTCAAATATTTTTTCAATATCGCGTTTGTCCATTCTCTTTGATTATGGACGAAAATGTTTATACTGTTTTTATTGTATTTAGTCTCGTGTCTAAAATTGAAAACATTTGATATTACAATTCTGTGTAAATAACCATGTCTGAACCAATAAATTCAACAGAAGCTAATACAGATATTTGTATATGGAAACATATTTGCATTACCAACAATATTGACCTAACAAACACGTTTTCTGTAATCACCTCAAACGATGTAAAAAAATGTAAGGAATCGTGGAAAGGAAAACAGAATCAATTTGAACCACGATTATTATGTAAAATGGATAGCAGTAAATCCAGACCTCAAATCTTTATAGATAACAATATTTGCATCTTATCTATAAAAAACGGTGTATATGCTCTAATCAAAGAGAACATATATGCACCATTGAATAAATACCAGTGTGTTCCAATTTGCGTTCGTAATAATAATAATAGTTTGATACTGGATATAGGAGAAAGCGAAACGAGTATGTTAGATAAATTGTATTACAATAAAATTTTCGATGATATTATTGGTGAAAAAATCCATTATGGTCCACTATTAGGTGGTAGACACCGATGTAATTTCAATACTATTATTGGTTCTGAAACTATAGAAATTCAAGGTTCTCAATACGAAACTGATGGATGTTATGAAACAGATAATTATGTTTGTATTGTCGAAGCAAAATCGATTGAATGCGATGATTTCAATATTAGACAATTATATTATCCTGTTAGAGAAGTCTATAAAAAAATAGGAGATAAGAAAAAAATAATTTGTTTATTCATATTCAAGGACAAAAACCAAATCATTCATATTCACAAATACAAATGGAATAATTATGAAAAAATGTTAGATATCGAAAATATAGGGTATTGTCAATATGTATTACAATGAATTGTAAATAATAACTTCTGTTGTAGTTGCTCCTGGGTTTTTTGAATTAATCGAACGTCTGGCTGTTATGTCTTGACAATGATAATCTTTGAAATAATCAGTTACTAATTGTACTTTCGCATTACTCATCGCAAATTTAATTTTGCCTAACTTTTTTATTTCACTGAATAGCGTATTGTGTAATTCTAAACCAAACCCATCTGCTACATAACCTACAAATGATTTATCATTTTCCGGAGCATAAGGCGGGTCTAAATATACAAAATCGCCTTCTTTGACATTTTTTATAGAATCACTAAAACTTGCGTGTTTGAATTCGACATCTTTAATCAGGTCACTAATATAATGTAAATCTGTTTCAGATATTATTGTCGGTGTTTTTTTGTAATGTCCGTATGGAACATTATATCCATTTGGTCCTTCACGATACATCCCTCTAAAACAAGTCTTATTCAAAAACATAAACAGTGCAGAACATTCAATCGTGTTTTTGTCAATATTATTATATTTATTTCTTATCCAATAATAATAACTTTCTTTTGAGCTTTTTGATTCTTCAATAGAAGTAGGTTTTCTATTAATTATTGTTCCAGTTATGCTATCATATTCATTGATATACAAATTAATAAAATGGTATAATTGAACTTTGTTATTTTGAATATGTTTGTACACATTAATTAGGTCTTTATTTATATCACAAGCATAAATTTTATTTGTAATTACTATTTTTTTTTGTTTTTGTAATGATAGAACAGTCAATAAAACACTTCCACCACCTAAAAATAGTTCGTGATAATTGGTTATTTCTGTTGGTATTTTTGAAATAATATCATTCATAATTTGGGTTTTACCACCTACCCATTTTAAGAATGGTTTTTGCATTTTGGCTTCGGTCATTTTTATGTTGGTAGTAATTATATCTTCTTCGATATTCAATTTTTCATATCTTACTTGTTCTTCAATCATTGTGATACTATATATAATAGACATCTATTTGCTTTCATATTGTTTCACGGTAGTCTCTACATATGGTATTTTCGTACGAATCAATATTTTTTTCAATATTTCAAATGTTCCCAAATTGAATAACAAAAATATCGCACTGCTAAATATGATTCGTTGGTCGTACGCTTTTAGTGTTGCTTGACGTAATGGATTGAAGCGTATTACCAAAAATATACATACAAATATTTGAACGAACAAATTATAATAATACACATAATCAATATCTATGCGAATGATTCCTGTAAAAATTATTACCGGTAACAAATATAAACCTCCCAAAATGTATACAAAACGGTTGCCAATTAGATCCATACCGTAATCTACACTATCAATTAAATTCATTTTTTCAGTATAGAAACTACATAGAAATATCTGGTTATGATAACATAACATGAATGAAATAATTGTAAATAAATATAATATTATCAATACACTATCTCAAGGCACGTTTGGTAATATATACAAAGGTTCTCATAGGATTACTAACAACCTTGTCGCAATCAAAACGGAAACGAATACTACACAATTTCCATTATTGAAACACGAAACTACGATTCTAAAATATTTACACGATAAAAATACCAGAAATATACCATTGGTTTATTGGTTTGGAATAGTCAATCACAAACGGTGTCTCGTTATGCCATTATACGATTGTTCGTTGCACGATTATATACAAGAAAAATCTTTAACTGATACTAAAATTAATACAATTATGACTACTATGATTTCGATTTTACAATCCATACACGATAATCTTGTTATTCATCGTGATATCAAACCACAAAATATAATGCTTCGTCAAGGAGAACTTTTTATCATCGATTTCGGGTTCGCTACATTTTATATTGATGAAAATTGTAAACATATACCCGACAAGGAAAGCACATCTATTATTGGAACACCTAAATATGTGAGTTTTCATATTCATTGTGGTTCTCTTCCTACCAGACGAGATGACCTGATATCTCTTGGATATATGTATATGTTTCTACACTTGAATTCATTGCCATGGGACAAGATTGTTGTTGATTGTTCTGATACAGAATATGACGAAACGCATATTTTATATCCAAAAAATAAAGAATTTGCTAAATTGAAACACTATAACTCTATCGAAACTACTTTTATCAATACAAATTTTACTAAATTTTTGAATTATTGTTATTATCTTGATTATGATGATACACCTTGTTATAGTATTTTATTGTCTTTGTTTTCTTTCTAAAGTTCCTTTGCGGTTAATTTCGCAGACAATGGCTCAAAACCTTCTTTCTGTTCGTCTACCTCAATTGACTCATCGGGTTTTACATCTTTTTTTTCTTCAACCACAGGTACTACGTTTTCAGCAGATAAGACAGATTCGGGGGTTTCTGATAGGTTATCCATGTTCTCATGAATGCCATTTATTTTATATATGGATGAAACACCCAAAGATATTAGTAAAACTAAAACTAAAAATATCATTGATACTATTTGACGACTAAATAGAGTGCTCAGCATAATCTATATATTATTGAAAGATTAAATAAAATACTATTGGTAAAATAGTATAAACAAAACTTTGTTATACAATGTATACTATGAGTTCTACATCAGAAACACCAGTTATGAAATTGATCGGTCGCGTTAAGTGGTTTAATAAGAAGGCCGGATATGGATTTATCACTTATAAGGAGGGCACCACGTCTGATGAGATTGACGTTTTCGTCCATTATAGTGGTCTTAAGGTAACCAATTCTCAATATAAATTTTTGGTTCAGGGTGAATATATCGAGTTTGTTCTTGAAAAGTCCACTTCAGGACCTCACGAATTTAAGGCGGTTGATATCACCGGCATCCAGGGCGGGGAACTAATGTGCGAGGTTGTGCGAACGACACCCCCACAGTTACAACGACCAAATTCATCACACGGAAATCGTCGTATTGCCGATGATAGTGTCGATATGTAAGGTAACCCTATCAGTTTTTTGTATATATTTGGATTATTTCAAATGTTTACAGTTTTACACGGTTCGCAAAACTATTATTCCACAGTAATAATCTTGTTTCCCTTCTTTATTGCTATGTCATCCAGTATGTTTGTAAATATCTTATTGCGGAATATAGGTTCGTTTCCATTCAAACGATTATTCCCCAAACAAACTGTGCTATATTTGATTCCTTCCTCAACCAGTGGTCCCTCCTCCTCGACATGTTCCGGGTTCTCTTTCATCCATTGATACATCATCCTTTGATAGGAAATGTCAATCCTTCTTACAATATTCTTGGTTTTCTTGTTCTCAATATCCTTCGCCCATTTATCATTTTCTTTTACATAGATTACTTCGCGTTTTACATCCGTGCATTGAAGTGGTCTGTTATGCGGTTCCAATTTATGAAGTTCCTTTCGGAAGATATCAGTGAGCCCCGTAATGAACCCCACTTCGCCCGTATTCACATAATCCTGGGAGGTTAGTTGGATGGATTGCAAGAATTCGTCCAGATTGATTGCATCCTTGCACGTTTCATTCAAATAAAATTGTAAATTGAACTGATTGTTCTGGGTATTATTACTATTCGTTGTATTACCGAGAGAACCATTTTTGATTGCCTCTAAAAATTGGTGTTGTAAATCCATCATTTGTTTCTGCTGTTCCTCGTTTCTTCGCAATAATTCCTTATTTTCTTCTCGTTCTAATTTTAACTCGGTAAGTAGGTCCGTTATTACATTCGTTTCGACAGGTATAACTGCTAATATCGGGTTTATTCGACACGTTTTATTATGATACCACAGACTATTTCGAGCTGAGTATGATTTACTACATACGTTACACGTATAAATGTTTCTTGCGATTTTTTCGTCTAAATCGTTCGACTTATCGCGTTTCTTATGTTTAGCAGTCAATATATGCTTACTATAATCATATTTATTACTCGTTATATAGTTACAACTTTCACATACATACTTCTCGCGATTTTTTTGTTCTAATTTCATTCTAATTATCGTATATATATATAGAACGATAAAATCGTCTAAATCATTTGCCACGAAAATGACTTATTTACAAAAAAATGATGCAGTGAAATAAAAATACCTAAAAAACCGATTTAAAGCATATTGCAGTGAAGTGAAAAAAACACCTATTTGTAAAAAGTCGGGACCGATTTTCAAATCTGGACATTTATAAATGTCCATTACTGAAACTCCATTTGCTTTTTCAATTTACGTTGTTTTTTATAGGTTA
>Ga0208413_1000297_pt1 | contig 40641 bp, 47 predicted proteins | sample AntAceMetag02UKD_FD_184761 | JGI IMG/M metagenome (GOLD analysis project Ga0208413, IMG submission 184761) | Saline lake microbial communities from Ace Lake, Antarctica - Antarctic Ace Lake Metagenome 02UKD (SPAdes) (version 2) | ecosystem: Environmental > Aquatic > Non-marine Saline and...
GATCAAGCACATGCGCTATAGCTTGCTCTTTGAACTGTTGACTGAAATTGCGTATCATGAAAATTCCTCTCAGGTTGCATTGAAACCTTTAAAGGAACTCGGTGTCCATTTTTTTGTCTAGGTCCACAGCGCAAGCTCTCGGCGTTCAACATTCCGCATTCATGCAGTCAATCCCCAAGCTGGATTGCCCAAGACATGCCTTCCACTAAATTTGTTTACCTAAGAGCCGATCTTAACTCGCCCACACTGCTGACATCAGCCACGCGCTACGAATGGCACCCACTTACCAAGTACCAAAAAAACTATGACACTGCAGGTCCGCCAGTTTGGCTGACGCAGGCGTATCTCTGCACGCATCCCAACGTGAATCGAGCACTTCGATCGACACACATATTGCACCGACCAACACAGGTTGGTCAAGCGCGGCTCGTATTACATCGATTGGCTCGCCAATCCGCAACGCGATCTCAGCCTCGATGCATACAAAGTGAAGATGTTCAGCGCCAAGATCAACTGAACGCAACCGTGCACCAGATTTAGGGAACGGTGCGTGTGTCACCAGATTATCTCTGCGTGTACCGGCTGACTTCCAATACCGCGGTACGCCATCTTTAAAACAACTAGGTGTTTCGCCAACGGACACTTGCATGACATATGCGCTGTCATCATCAGATAAGATGGGTTAAGAATGGATTTGGCCAGTAAGACTCGCAGTTAGCAGTTTGTTGATTGTGCGTGGGACCGCTTGAGGAGCAATTTCCATATTAACTATCGGTTGTGGTTTAGGCAGATTGTGCCCGTGCCCACAGCCGATCGGCAACCTGTTGCGCATCACGCAGAACAACTTCTATGTCCAACTGAGTTGGTCGACCATCCGCTACCAAATGCTGTCCATCACGGAAAACATGACGCACGTTGGATGCACTTGCAGTGTGTACCAAAATACCGAATCCATCTACGACAGGTACCAGATTAGGTGCCAGTGGGTCTAGCATGACAATGTCAGCGCGATAGCCAACTTCCAAGAGACCCAAGTCTGGCAAATCAAGTGCCTGTGCGCCCCCCTGCGTCGCCCAATTAAAAACGGTAGCAGCGTCAAGCACAAAAGCCTGTGCCTGCACCCTAGCCGCGACAATGGCCATGCGCATTGTTTCGAACATGTCCGCGCACTTGGTGTCTGTGCAGAGCGTCACACCGACGCCTGCATCCCGCATTGACATAACTGGTGCGGTTGCACCGAAGGCGGCATTACCTATCGGGGCATGGCACAGTTGAATGTGAGCGTTGCCAGCAAGCGCAATGTCTGCCCTATCAATGTAGATGCCATGTGCCGCAAACAAAGAGGGGTTCAGCAACCCCACGTCATCTAACAATTGCACTGAACTCATGCCATCGCGTGCTTGCACTTGTGCCACTTCCAACCGAGACTGCGCCAAGTGCGTATGCACAGGGCGTTTGTCAGCTTGCGCTAAGCGCGAAACCTCTTGCAGCAAACGGCGTGAACACGTGTCGGGGGCATGCGGTGCATGCACAGCTCGGATACGTCCCCCATCCACACCATCCCACCTAGCGATAAGGTCTAGACTGTCGCGAAGCGTGCTGTCGCCGAGTGCCGTATCGGTTTCAAAGCGGCCTTCAGCCAATGCGGCAGAGTCAGCATCCATTATCCGACCACCTATAAAGGCCCTCACACCAGTCTCCATTGCAGCGCGCGCGAGGGCGTCTGGCGTACGGTAGTAATCAACAATTGTTGTACACCCCGCCATCAACAACTCCATTTGACCTAGACGCGCCAACAGGTAGGTTTCTTCTGCCGACAACCAGTGTCCCTGAGGAATACCTGGCGTATAGGCTGGAGCAAAACCCAAGTCTTCGACCATGCCACGCACAACCATCAGTGGCGTGTGGTTGTGCGTGTTGACAAAGCCAGGTAAGCACAATGCACCGCCGCCATTCAAGGTGCGAGCTGCAGGAGCGGCCTGCCCACGCGGCCCAGTCCACACAATACGACCAGACTCTATAAGCAGAGCTGCGTGCCGGCGAATCGGCTGCCCTGGACTAACCAGGTGAACATCATCAATCAGTAACGCTTCATTCATCGCAAGCACCTTTATTGGGCTGTGTGCGCCGCACTGGTGCAAAAGAAACAGTAGCGGGCTTTTGGTTTTCAGGGCTGCACTATCGTTGTGCAAAAAAATATAACAAGAGTCTGTTCTTGTGTAGGCATGCATTTTGCAGGCCAGCATTGTCTACAAATTCTTTCAACTTCAACCTGAGATTCCAACATGTCAAACACCGACCGCAGAAGTTTTTTACGCAACTTCGGAACACTCGCAACTGCTTCTTTGGCAGCACCCGGCTTGCTATGCGCGGCCACAAACGAAATAGTGATCGGTTGTGCTGGTAGCCACTCCAGTTGGATGGAAAAGCTAGTAGTTCCGCACATGAAAGCCAAGATCGGCGCGACTATTTTGTTTGAGGGTTCTAAATCCAGTGTCAACCTAGAAAAAATGGCCTCAAACAAATCAAGGCCCTATTTGTCTGTGGTTCAAATGGACGATCCAGTAATGATCCAGGCTGTAGAGCTTGATTTGTTAGCACCTCTCACCAAAGGTGATATCCCGAACCTAGACAAACTACGGGCAGGCGCAGTGCACATGGATGGCATGTGGGCAAACTATGTTCAACCATGGGCAGGCGTAGCCTACAACAGCAAAGCGCTAAAAAGCGTTGGCAGCTGGGCCGACCTGTGGGCTCCATCTGCGAAGGGAAAAATCATAATCCCTTCACTACAGAATACAGAAGGCATGTGGACGCTCTTTATGGCGGCCCACCTACATACAGGCATGCCACTGGCCAAAGCGCAGTATGAAATTGATGCAGCTTTCGACAAACTCAAGTCTTTAAAACCACAAGTGCTCAATGTTTATTCAGTCATGTCCCAGTCTTTTAATCTGCTGGAGCAGGGTGATATTTCGATGCTAGCCGGTAATTTCAGCAGCTACACATTACCGCGTAAAGCTGCAGGTTCACCCGTAGATTTAGCTGCACCCAAAGAAGGTATCTTTGCAATGCCTTCTGGTATCTGTCTCGTCAAAGGTGGTCCGAACTCTGAATTGGCCAAGGCCTATATTGATGAAATGCTCGGTGCCGAATTGCAAGGAAAAATCGCTGAATTCACTTCGTCTTTACCGTCTAACAATAACGTACCAGCCACATCTGACACACCAAAAAACGTGGACATATTTTCACCAGACTGGGCATTCGTAGCCAAAAACCGCAAAGAGTGGATTACCCGCTTTGACAAACTCATGGCAGTCTGAACGCAACCATGGCTCATCTACATGTCAACGGAGTTGTCAAACGCTTCGGTCATCAAACAGTTGTCGACGGCTTGGACTTTGCCGTAAAACGTGGCGAGCTGGTGTCACTGCTGGGCCCTTCGGGGTGTGGCAAGACCACACTTCTAAGAATGATCGCGGGACTGGTCCACGCAGATGAAGGAAGCATAACGCTCGCTGGACGAGAACTCGCCGCCATCCCGGCACACCGACGCAACGTGTCTGTGGTATTCCAAAACTACGCGTTATTTCCGCACCTCAGCGTTCGTGAAAACGTAGCTTTTGGGCCTCGTGCGCGCGGTATGGTGTTAGCTGATGCGACCAAGCGAGTGGACGAAGTGCTGGCTTTGGTGCGCATGCAGGCATTCTCCGATGGACCTGTAACGCAACTGTCGGGGGGGCAGCAGCAACGAGTAGCAGTGGCACGAGCGCTGGTTGTACAGCCCGATTTGTTATTGCTTGATGAGCCATTTTCCGCTCTCGATCGCAAACTTCGAGAGACCATGCAGATAGAACTTAAAGCGCTTCTCAAGGCCCACGGAATGACCGCAATTTTCGTTACGCACGATCAAGACGAGGCGCTTACAGTTTCTGACCGTATCGCGGTCATGAATGCAGGCCGGATTGAGCAGTTTACAGACCCAGGTACCTTGTATGCGAAACCCTCTACAGTATTTGCGCTTGACTTCGTTGGTCTTTCGACCCTCTTGGCTGGACACGTGACACATGTGGAACAAGGAAGAATAACTGCGGCTACCGCTTCAGGCGCACTTCGAGCAAACGCAAGCTTCAGGGTAGGCTCTAGCGTCTTGCTGGGTATAAGGCCTGAACGCATTCGACTCGGTCCCGGTGGTATCGGGGACAACACCATACAGGCCGAAGTGACTGACGTTGTTCCACTTGGCGCGCGCATACATCTGTATGCCAAGGCGGCAGACGGAGATCGGCTGCTGTGTGAACTTCCCGGTACTGCCGATATGACCGGAACTCAAGCTGGGGACAGCGTGGCGTTGCATTGGGACATCTCGGACACGCTCATTTACCCGACTTTTGTATGAAGGCTATACGTCGTATTGATGGCTTTGCATGGTTGGCAGCACCTGCACTGGTGTACCTGGCCTTGTTATACGCAATACCATTGGGTCTGCTTCTTTTTAAGAGTCTCAACACAGCTGAAACTTTTCCATCTTTCGCTGGCTACATAGAGTTTTTTGGTGATGAATATCACTTGAACATTTTGTGGCGAACAGTGCGCGTAGCCCTGCTTGTCACCGGCCTATCACTGCTGTTGGCTTATCCAACTGCCTTTGTATTGGCGCGGGCAAAAGGAGTGGTTCAATCGATCATTTTGATAGCTATGGTGCTGCCACTGGCTGTGGGCGTGATTGTGAAAACGTTTGCGTGGTCCGTTTTGTTTCGCAGCGACGGGCTATTGAACAATCTGATCATGAGCTTAGGGATGACCGACGAGCCGGTACGTATGTTGTTTACTGAAACCGCACTTGTGATTGCGGCAGCAAATATTTTCCTACCCTTCATGGTGCTACCTATTTATGCCGTTGTGCGGCAACTGGATCCTCGACTGGTGGAAGCCGCTACCACCTTGGGTGCCACACCACTCCATGGGTTTCTGCGTGTAGTCCTCCCATTGACGCTGCCTGGCGTGGTCGCCGGCGCTGCCTTCGTATTCTCAATGGCTGTATCGATGTATGTCATCCCAAGTCTCATCGTCGGCGAGCGCAGTCAAACCATGGCCATGTTGATAGCCCGTTCATACCTATTTTTACGTGACGAGCAGCTTGGCTCATCAATTTCTGCCATTTTGTTGGTAATTGCAGTTGCGGTAGTGCTGGGCAGCAGCACACTGATACGCCGATTGGGTAAAGATAACACATGACCGCAGTAGAAAAGGCCACCCGTTTGGCCAGTTGGTTAGTGGCAGCCACAGTGGTGGTGTTCCTATTGGGCCCGCTTGTTGTAACAGTAGTGGTCTCTTTCACTTCCTCATCTGTTTACACCCTGCCACCGCCACAATGGTCATTTCGATGGTACGCATCACTGTCGCAAAAATCAGGGCTGGCTGAGGCGGTTTGGCTGTCCGTGCAAATTGCGCTGCTGTCTACGGCGCTGGCCTTGGTGTTGGGAACAATGACTGCGATCGCAGTCGTGCGTGGTCGCTTTTCAGGTCGTGAGGCAATCGCTACATTTGCAGTGAGCCCACTGATGATGCCAGGACTTGTTGTGGGCGTTGCGATGCTCCAAGCTTTTCGCGGTGTGGGGTTTCGTGACGCATGGATGAGCTTAGTTTTAGCCCATGTGATCATTACGCTGCCGTTCGTGGTGCGTACCCTGTTGGCAGCACTAGAACGCTTCGATTTCACATTGATAGACGCAGCACGCACGCTGGGCCTGAGCTACCCGATGGCTGTCCTTAAAGTGTTGACACCTGGGCTAGCCCCAGCCTTTTTAACCTCGGGGCTATTTGCCTTTTTGGCATCAATGGACAACTACCCCATTTCGATTTTTTTAACAGACGCACGCAACAAGACGCTACCAATCAAAATGCTGCAATACCTAGAAGAGCAACCCGACCCTACGTTGGCGGCCATCTCTTCTGGGCTGATTGTTTTGGCGTTGATCGCTTTGGCCTTGGGTTCACGTAGTGTTGGTCTCAATAGAATGGTGAACTGAGCATGCGGTTGCTACTGCTGAACCCCAACATGACTTTGAAAATGACCGTGGACATGGCTGGTGTAGCAACCACAATGCTGAACCACGGAAGCACATTAATACCCGTTACGGCAACTACAGGTTTTCCCTACATTTCATCACGCGCTGAAGCACTAGTAGCAGGAGCCATTACGCTTGACACGATCGCCAGCCACCGCAATGCAGTAGATGCGGTAGTTATCGCCGCTTTCGGCGACCCTGGCTTGCTAGCTGCGCGCGAATTGTTCGATATGCCGATTGTCGGTATGGCGGAAGCTGCAATGCTAAGTGCCCTGCTGCTTGGGCAGCGATTTTCGTTTGTCACCTTCTCCCGCCACCTGCGGCCCTGGTATGAACAATCTGTCATTCAATCTGGCCTACAAAACAGATTTTCCGGCGTTCGCACACCCGATACTGATTTCAAATCGATCGGCTCGGTACAAGAAGAATTGTTCGATGTACTGCGCGATCTGGTACAACAAGCCGTAGACACAGACGGTGCTGACGTTGTAATTTTGGCTGGTGCGCCGCTGGCCGGCCTTGCGCAGCGGTACACCGACTCACCCGTGCCATTGGTGGATCCTATCAGCGCAGCCGTGACGCAAGCCCAAGCTCTTTTCCGCCTCGCTCCTCGAGGGGCACATGGAGGAAGTTTCACGCGACCACTACCCAAGCCGAGTACTGGTTTGCCCTACGCGCTGGCCGCGCGATTCAATCATACAGACTGATCAAACGGGAGGAACCTCTTGGCGCCAGTGACGGGCAATGGCGTCACGTCGCGCAAACCACACACCTTCTCCGCCTGACTGTCGCATGTGTTTCAACGCCGTTTGCAACCCACCGATGCGTGCAGCACGGCCAATGATACGCAGATGCAGGCCTACGGACAGCATCTTGGCGCCGTGAGCGGATTCGCGCAAGAGACAATCGAAAGCATCAATTACATAGTCTGCAAAATCTTGCCCACGCACAAAGCTTTGAGTGCCGAAGAAACGCATGTCATTGGTGTCAAACGCATAGGGCAGCACCAGATGAGGTTGACTGCCAACGGGCAAGTAGTAGGGCAAATCATCGTTGTAAGCGTCGCTGTCGTAGAGGAACCCGCCATGCTCAACCAGTAGCCGACGTGTGTTGATCGACGGGCTGCTTTTGGTGTGCCAGCCAACAGGCGCCACGCCAACCACCCGTGTTATTTCGGCATGTGCACGTGCTATCAACGCACGCTCGCAGACCTCGTCCATGCCAGCATGTGACTCCCAGCGCCACCCGTGGCAAGATACTTCGTGTCCTTGCGCTACCGCGTGCTGTGCGAGCCAAGGAACACCTATAAGTGACCGTGCGCAGGCATTTAATGTCATGGGTACACCCACTTCAGCCACGACGCTGGCGATACGTCGGTAGCCAACGCGGGTACCGTATTCGAAATGCGATGCCAAACAAAGATCGGGAGCAGCCAGCACAGGCTGGGTCACCTCGTGCACAGACTCATTGGCAGCATCGCCATCTGCCAGTGACAGCTCGGCGCCCTCTTCTACGTTGAGCACCAGTGATACTGCCAAGCCAGCACCGCCAGGCCAGCGCATATCCGGTGGGCTTGTTCCGTAGCCCAAAAAATCGCGGTTGTTCATGTCATACACCTAAGTAAAGTACGCGCCTGCATAACGGCGCAAGCCATGCCATCAAATACCGGCATGTTCCGGCGAGCTGACAAAGCAGACGCATAGCCGCACAATACCGCGCCCGAAAGAACAAGCGCTTCAGCGCCAGCAGCTTGCAACCGAGCGCTTGCAGCGTCCAATGCTTGCAGCACGTCACCGTCCACACCGACAGACGTCGACAAGAAGGCTGCTGGCGCGTCAGGCGCTTCAATGGCAACTACCCTATCAGCAAGTCCAATCTGCAGCACCCGCTCCCAATAGAGCGGCACCATCGATGGGCCAAGTGTTAGCAGTCCCACGCGGCGCACGCGCAGGCAAGCGCTGAACAGCGCCGCTTCGGTCATGCCGACCACCGGCCGATTGGGAAAGCGGTGGCGCAGGTGCTCGGCAGACCCATCAAGCGAGATGCCCAGCAGCACAGCGTCGACATCGGTGCTGTGCATACCGCACAGCAGCTCTGCATGACGATCAGCCAAGGCCAGCGTCAGGGCGTCCTGCACAACGGCGGGATCGCCGCTGGCATTGACGGCAGACAGCTTTTCCCCACCTTCCAGCGCAGTCTGTGCAGAAGCGGCCAACCTGGCTGTGATGTGTGTTGAACTGTTGGGGTTAATCAGCAAGTAGCGGTAGGTCATGTCCAAGATTGTTCGTTTTAAATTTGTGTCATAGACGGCAACACAGACGCACTTGCATGTGGATCGACACTCCACGGCTGAAGTTGCGACTGCTGCATGGGCTGATAAGCTACCACCATGGCCACTTTGGTTTCGAAAAAATATGACTGCCTAAACATTAGAGATGCCCATCCACAGGTGCATGCGAGAGCAGCGGTGGCCAACCCCATTGTGTGTCGCCATTGGATTCGAATGCCTCGCCCAATTCCATCAACGCAACGTCGCTACCGAATGGCCCTATCAACTGAAGACCAATCGGCATCCCACCGTCAAAATCAACTGGGACATTGAGCCCGGGCAAGCCGGCGGCATTGACCCAACCAGTAAAAACAGCGTGACCACGGGCACCAACAGCTTGTCCAGCAATCACTGGTGGATGAGTATCACCAGCTGGCCAAGGCATCGCGGCCGAAGTGGGCATAACGATCACATCGACGGTGTCAAATAAGTGCGCCACGTCTCGTCTGAGCTGTGAGACCGTATTGAGAATGTCCCACAACGTGGTGGCGGCCAATGCGTCACCCAGGATGGCCATGTCACGGTAACGCTCACCTGCGCCATTGCGCCATTGCGGATGTCGCGCCATCAACCATGCTAAGCCTATCTGACCAACCTGTGCCCAGCTGGCGGTCAGTGTCTCTAGTTCCAATGGCAAAGGGCCAACAGCCACAGAGTGTCCCATCGTCTCCAAACGCTGAGCACCAATCGCACAGGCAGCAGCTATCGCTGGATCGACTGGTGACTCACCCATCGTTGGAATGTACGAAATACGCAACTGTTTGGGCAGTTTTCGCGTGGCACCCAACACAGAAAACGAGGCAGGATCAGCCACATTCGGGCCAACAAGCGCTTGAAAGAGTTGCCGTAAATCAACCATATTGCGGGCAATCAAACCCACCACCTCGAAGTCCAACAACAGGGACGGCAGGCCGTGCACCCGCGCAATAGCGCCGATCGAGGGCTTCAAGCCAACAAGACCGGTATATCCAGCGGGTCGCCTGGTGCTGCCGCCCCCGTCAGTGCCCAAAGCTAGGGGCACCATGCCCGCCGCTACTGCTGCCACTGACCCGCCGCTGCTGCCGCCTGGAGTCTTTTCCGGATTCCAAGGGTTACGTGTGGTGCCAAACAACGCATTGTGCGTGTACCCCTCCAGCGTAAACTCTGGAACGTTTGTCTTGCCAACAACCACCAAGCCAGCTTCGCGCGCGCGCGCTACAGCCAGTTCGTCCTGTGCCGCCAAGTAACCTCTGCCTGCAACGCTACCCCACGTGGTGGGCAAGTCGCTGGTAATCAAATTGTCTTTGATAGCGATGGGCACGCCATCAAGCGGCGACAGTGCTGCTGCGCGCGCATACCGCTCAGTGCTGGCTTGCGCGTCGGCTCGTGCACCGTCTATTCTCATGGCGACAAAGGCGTTAAGTGTGGGATTAACAGTTTCTATGCGGTCCAAACAGGCCTCTAACACCTGCACGGGAGTTAACGTACTGGCCTGAAAAGCAGCCACCATCTCGATCGCACTGAGTTTCCAGGCCACCATCACCCGGCTCTCACCTGTTCAGGCAGCCAGGTTGCAATGCCAGGCACTGCGATGAGCAGCAACGTGAAGGCAATCATGATCAACACATATGGCACCGCACCCCACATGGCGTCACTTATGCTGCCCTTGTCTGGACGAATACCGTGCACAACAAAAAGATTCATACCCACTGGCGGTGTTATCAAACCAACCTCACACATCAATACGATAAAGATACCAAACCAAACGGGGTCCACGCCCATGTGGCTGACAATGGGGAAAGTGATCGGAATAGTTGCCACCATCATGGACAACACGTCCATGAACATGCCCAAAATAAAATAGAACACCATCAACACCAGAAGCATCTGCACAAGCGACAGACCAAACGAGGTCACCCACTGCGTCATAACATCGGCAATACCAGTCAGACTAATTGTTAGGTTCAATATGAACGCAGCGGTGATGATGAGTAGTATCATGCCACTGGTTTTGGCGGTCTGTACAAAGCAATGCTGCAGCAACTTCCAGCGAAGACGACCGCTGCGCCAAGTAAAAAATACAGACACCATTACGCCCAACGCAGCGGATTCTGTAGTGGTAGCAACACCGCCATAGAGGCTACCCATCACAACTAAAAAGACAACCGCTGGCGGCACAAGATCTTTGAGCAATCGCAAACGCACTGTCAAAGGCACAGCGTCTTCGCGCTGCGAGTTACCCGTCAATACAGAATAGACGGCAATAAAAAGCATGAAACAACCGGTCAACATCAGCCCCGGAATAATGCCGGCAATAAAAAGCTGACCAATGGATGTGTCGGTGATCGAACCATAAACGATCATGTTGACCGAAGGCGGTATCAAAATACCCAGGGTGCCACCAGCTGCTATTGAGCCAAGTGACAGGTGCATAGGGTAGCCACGCTGATGCAACGAAGGCAGGGCCACTGTGCCAATGGTCGCAGCCGTGGCCACCGAAGACCCCGAAGTCGCCGCAAACAGAGCGCTACAGCCTAAGCCAGTGTGAAGCAGGCCACCTGGCAGTCGACCAAGCCACGCGGCAAGTGCACCGAACATTCGGTCGGCGATGCCGCTGCGAAGCAACAACTCCCCCATCATCACGAACATTGGAATGGCAGTCAGCAAGCTGTCGTTGTGCACGCCCCACACCACGGGAGCAATCGAGTTCATAAACGGTAGGCCGTATGCAAGCATGCCGCTGACAACGCCCACTGCAGCCATCGCAACAGCGATTGGCAAGCCAAACACCATCAGCATCAACATGATGGCAAATCCCCCAAGCACGTAACCAACGCTCATCGATTGGCCTCCATTTTTGTTAAGCCGCGTGCGCGGATGTCGTCTAATTCGTCTGCCACATCGTTTTTGGTGGACCGCGGTCCAAAATCACGGTCAAGCAGATGCAGCTGACCTTTCAACAACAGGCCCGTTGCATAAACGGCGCTCCCAAGAGCAATGACAGCAAAAATAATCAAACCGACCAACCACGCTGTCTGTGGAATGACCAGCGGTGTTGCCCATGGCGTTTGAGACACACTTTTGTAAGCCTGTGTGTCTTGAATGACAAACCAAGCAAGGTAGGCTAACAACAGTGCCAGCGCAGCCAAACTGACTGCCGACAACCAATTAAGACCGCCCTGCACCCAATCCGGCAAATTGCCGTGCAGCACATCCACACGGACATGGGTACGGCCCAGCAAAGCGATGCTGAAACCAAAGGTGGCGCCGACAGCGAGGGCATAGCCACCGAGTTCGTCGGCGCCTTGGAGCGACACATTGAACAGCTTTCGGGTAACAGTTTCAACCGTGACCACAACAGCCAGACCTAAGAATACAAGGCCAAAAACCGTACCCAGAAATTGTTCAAGACGCGCTTTTATGGAGGTGTCACTCAACACCAATTGCCTTGCCGACAGTTTGCTTCCAGGTGTCTGAACAACCTGGGTTGGACCTGTCGCAGATGTCAGCCCACGTAGGAAGAGAAACTTTAGAAACTGCGCTGCGCACAACAGCGATATCTGCCGGCGTTACTGGCACATTGGTGAGGTTGAACTTCTTACCAGTGGTGCAGGGTTCATTTCCAGTGTTGCAGTTCAACGCGTCTTGGGTCAGCTTTTCGCTGTAAACCCATATATCGTCAACGAGGGTTTTGAACGCACCTGTCATCTTCCCTTGTTGCTCGGTTGTGAGTTTGTTCCATGCTTTTATTGAAATTGCATAACCGTTAAACGCCATCTGAAAGCCCAATGGGTACTGGTGAGTCGTAACTTCAGGCCAGTTGGCAGAGTTAGCAGAACTCGGGCCCGTGATTGCACAATCCACGACACCGAGTGACAGCGCTTGGTGCACTTCTACGAAGCCCAACGGAACTGGGGTACCACCGACCGACTCAATGAACTTGGCAAGGTTCTGGTCGTAAACTCGAACCTTGAGTCCTTTAATGTCTGACAACTGCGTAATTGGCTTTTTACAAAATAAAATCTGTGGACCAAACGGCCATACGCCCAACAACTTGACCTGAAACTGTCCTTGCAGTCTCTTGTCGAGAGTGTCGAGCCATGCGTCGTAGACCTTGCGAGCGGTGGCATAGTTTGGAGCAGCACCAACCAAATCCATACCGAGTAGCGTCGGCTCGTCTCGAGAGTTTGCAGACATACGCAATGAGACAATATCAAATAAACCTGCCTTCATAATGCGCAGTTGTTCGGTATCCTTGAGCCCGAGTTGGTCGCTGGGTTTGTAATTGGCGGCAATGGGTAAACCGGTGCGTTTAGCGAATTCATCGAAAAAAGGTTTTTCTATGATCGACTGTATTTTTCCAGTGGCCACCGGTTGACCGATAACCTTGTACGTGACCAAATCCTGTGCATTGACACATGAAATGGAGGAGGTGACAGCCAATGCGGCCAAAGTGCGGAGCCAGGGTGTGATGTGGTTCATGAGGTTCTCAAAGTGGTGGTTAACGAGCAGTATTTAGGGCAGCCGAGGCCTTAGCGTTGGAGGGCCGCATCGCAGGAATTGACCCTGGCCTTTGCGGGGGAAGAAATCATGTCCATCCCAGACCACTTGGCCTGAGGCAATCGTCATGGCGGGCCAAGCACGGAGCTTCATACCCGCGTAAGGGGTGTAGTCGACGTTGTGGTGTAACAGCTTGTTATCAATTACAAATTCACCTTCGTCCCAAATTACCAAATCGGCATCGGAGCCTGGCGCGATAGATCCTTTGCGTGGGTGCAAGCCATAGGCCTTGGCAGGGTTGGTTGAAGTTAGTTCAACGAACTTTTCCAACGTAATCCGGCCACCCAATACACCCTCGGAATACAGCAACGGCAACCGTGTTTCTAGTCCGGGTATGCCATTGGGAATATGGCGAAACGGAACTTCTTGGCCACCTGGGTGTTTGCCCTCAGGCGCGTCAAAACTAAACGGCGCGTGGTCTGAAGACAACAACGTGAAAAGTCCATCAGCCAAGCCATCCCAAATCACCTGCTGGTTGGCTTTGTCGCGCGGCGGCGGGCTGCACACGCAGCTCGCTCCCTTGTAGCTGTCGTCAATCCCAAGGTCTTCAGCGGTCAGAAACAGATATTGTGGGCAGGTTTCAGCAAAGATTTGCAGGCCATGGCTGCGTGCCCAACGAATCTGCTCGACGGCCTCACGACCCGAGACGTGCACAATCAATATAGGAACATCCACCAACTGCGACAGTGAGATCGCTCGGTGAGTGGCTTCCCGCTCGACCAGCATTGGGCGAGCGTGTGCATGCCAACGAGGGGCTGTACGACCGGCGGCTTCCAGCCTGCGGGTCAGCCACTCGATGGCGTCAGCGTTTTCAGCATGGACCATCGCCAGTGCGCCGTGCTCTCTCGCTACAGCGAGCACGTCCAGAATCTGCTCGTCATCTAGCTTCAGCGAGTCGTAGGTCATGTAGAGCTTGAACGAGGTGTAGCCCTCAGAAATTAATGCGGGCAACTCGTGTGTAAGCACTTCAGGTGTTGGGTCACTGACTATTAAGTGAAAGGCATAGTCCACATGCGCCTGGCCATCTGCGCGGCGATGGTAATCGTCTACGGCAGACCGAAGCGACTCCCCTTTTTGCTGCGCAGCGAAAGGAATCACGGTAGTTGTCCCGCCGCAGGCTGCAGAACGTGTACCGCTTTCAAAACCATCAGCCATACGCACAGGCGGACTCATGGGCTGGTCTAGGTGGCAATGCGCGTCTACCCCTCCCGGCGTAACAACCCGACCTGCCGCGTCAATTTCTGTTTGACCGAGGGCTAAGCTCTGGCCCAGTGCCGTTATCTTTCCATTAATAATGCCGATGTCAGCTACGAACACATCGCTTGCAGTAGCCACGCGGGCATTGCGCACCACGACATCAAAAGCTGGGGGGCTCACGCCGTTCATCACAGCGCACCAGTTGAGGACATCAGCGCACCAGTTGCGGGCGTTGGTCGTACCATCAGGGCTTGACGCACGCACAACGAGGGTGCGCAGCAATTTGTGTAGGGGAGGATGCGTTGGCGCAGAATTTGCATTATTTTCATACACATAAGTAAGCAAAACGCGTGCCTAACGTCAACCATACCAAACGGCACATCACCATGCTGTTGTACTACGCCAGTCCCGTTTCTCCACCAATGTGCACCTGAGCCCAAACCATGAACAAGCCCATTCGCCTCGGCATTCTCACGCCGTCATCCAACACGGCACTTGAACCTTTAATCAGTGCAATGAGTGCAAAAATGCCCGACTGCAGCGCACATTTTTCACGCTTTAAAGTAACTGAAATAGCACTAACCAACAAGGCACTTCAGCAGTTTGATGATTCCAAAATTCTCGCAGCCGCAGAGTTGTTGGCCGATGCAAAGGTGGATGTAATTGTCTGGAGTGGGACGGCTGCTGGTTGGATGGGCTTTGACTCTGACCAGAGGCTGTGTGACCACATTTACCAGCGAACTGGCACCGTTGCAACCACTGCCGTTCTCGCTCTCAATGAGCTGCTAAAAATCGCTGGTGTAAAGAGACTGGCTCTGGTCACACCCTACACCGGGGACATACAGCAACGCATCGTGGCAAACTATGCACGTGAAGGAATCGCGGTTGTGGCTGAACGTCACATGCAGATCAGCGTCAACCATGATTTTGCGCTGGTTGAGCCACACACATTGCGTCAGTTGATACGCGAAGTTTCAACGCATGCGAACAATGCTCAACCCCAAGCCATCAGCACTTACTGCACCAATCTGCGAGCCGCGCCGCTGGCTGACCGCATGGAGGTCGAGCTGGGCATCCCGCTGCTGGACACAGTCAGCGCCACATTTTGGGGTGCACTGCGGGCAACAGGGGCAGATCCCTCTCAAGTGCAAGGTTGGGGGAGTTTATTTGCTATGCGCTGACCAATCGAAAGGTAATCTACCCGCAAATTAAGATCAATTAAAAGTAGAGTTTCAGCCCATGAAGGGCAGAAAACCACATCCTGTTCACCTCAGACGTTTCGACAATTCTTGCAAGAGTCAGCCTGTGAAATCAACCGCTCGCTACGTCTTTCCCGATATTGGAGACCGCACCATTGCTTACTTGGGCAGGCGCTTCATGGCGACTGAGCTAACAGCTCAGGCTCCCTGGGATCGAACAGACGACTGCTCGTCTGAAGTTACATCAAAGCAATTTGACCACCTGCTTTTGGATGGCATAGATTGCGCTGAGTTTGCCGGCTTGAAAAAAAGGACGACGGGTCGTTACTCGGAAGTCTTTTGGACATCGGAGGCGGCGCCGTTTTTTCGTCGATACGTGAAGCAATTACCACACTAGCAAAAGAGTGTGCGACATACGTTAAATCTCCAGAACTTTTAAAAAATTTCGAACCCGCGACAACGACTGCAGCATCTGCCCTAGTGCTTCTGGTCAAGGGGGGAGCTTTGTACTAAGATATATTTTGATTCAAGCATCAACAGATAAGCAAACAATCTCTCAATGTATACGTTTAGAGACACTTTAGCCACAACCTGTTGACACGTCTCATTTCATGTCTTATAAATTAAGTCTCGCAAACTCTTAATAGTTTATAGACATGGCAACAGTCGGCTACGCACGCGTCAGCTCCGTTGGACAGTCACTCGATGTCCAGCTGCAAAAGCTTCAGGACTTCGGCTGTCAAGCTGATCACGTGTTCAAAGAGAAACGATCAGGCACCACGGCCAAGCGTCAAGCTCTTGAGGAGTGTCTGCGCTTTGTGCGTCAAGGCGATGTACTAGTCATCACGAAGCTAGACCGCCTGGCGCGCTCCACGCTGGACCTGCACCGCATCATCGAGCAGCTCAACACCAAGGGTGTTGGCTTTAAGGTGCTGGATCAATCAATTGATACGACTACCAAGGAGGGGCGCCTGATGTTCTCCATCCTGGCGTCCATTGCGGAGTTCGAGACTGAGTTGCGTAAAGAGCGCCAGATAGAAGGCATCGCAAAGGCCAAGTCCAACGGCGTAAAGTTTGGCCGCCAAGCGGCACTCACCCCAACGCAGGTCGGCGATATGCGGGCCAAACGTGAGTCAGGCGTACTGATTAAAGACTTGATGACTGAATTCAGCCTGAGCAAGGCTAGCGTTTACAGACTCTTGCAATCTGAAAAGCCACAGCGTGAGGGGGCATCGTCTGATGCCAAATAAAAGAAAGCCTACGCATGGCAATGCGCTCGAGTACCGCGACATCGTCAACCTGCACATTGAAAAGTTTGGCGTTGAGCCAGTCATCACTGGTGTGAACTATGCCATTTCAGAACAAATTGAAGACTTGATTATTCAAGCCATAGCTGACGGCAGGCCCTATGTAGAGGACGACCTGCTGCCCGGAACTGTCACCTAGCCAAGGCAAATAAGGCGCGGGGTGCTCAAGACGCACCTGCTACAACAACCTGCACCGGCACATGTAACTCATTAAAACGTGCTTGTAGCAGCGACAAACTGAAGTCATCTGGAACCTGGACACCAAGCATGTCACAGCCTGGGTGGTAACCATCAATAAAAGCAACCTCACCGACACGACTGGGGGACTTGCGCTTGGAGAAACGCGCCCCTAAGTCCAAGCCTTTAATAAGGTTGTGAGCCAGCGCTTGGGGACCACCATGACGATCCATGTACAACTCTGCCCAATCGTCAGGCGCTGGAGCCATAAGCATTGCGCGCGCTTGGCTTGCGTCCAGCACCCACCCCTCCATTAAAAACTCTACCTGCTCCTGCTGCGTCTGGTATCCGAACTTTGGCAGCATCAACGCAAAGGTAGCGGGCATAGCGTCAAGCTCATCACCGTTGACATTAAGTAAGTCCAGCGAATAGTAATCATCCAGAGGAAAGGCACTTAGCAGATAGCGCAGCTCGACCTGCGGCTTGAGCAGGAGTGGTGCGTTTCTGACCTCCTGAAACTCCCACGCTTGCTCAACAAACTTGGGCGTAATGATGACTCCAGCCAATGCGGCTGAGCGAACTAGAAATTGACGACGGTCCATGCCGAACTCCAATTTAGCCATTTCGACATGTGTCTGGGCACGGCAAGTAGGGATAAATCCGCCCAATAAAAAACCCGCCACAAGGGGCGGGTTGACACTCGAGTTGTTGCCCGTGACGGCCACATCTGCCTTACGGCGACCACCTTGCCCGAGCGGCAGGTTGGCGAGGGTGTCAGCCCTTCTCTTGATGACGTCTCAATATTAATCCATGACAGGCTTTTGATCAAGACGATAAATTTAAGCCTCGCGCGCGCGTAGAGCCACCAGCGCGCGGTCCGCAGGGTCACTACAACACTAAATTTGCAGGCGCTTTTCTTGCAACTCCTTTAAGGTAAAGTGGCGCGCCGCCGCTCGCCGCGCCTCGCCGAACCCTTTGGCGAATGTCCACAGGGTTCGAGCGCGAAGGACAATTAGGGGTTGCTTTGCACCCCATTGTCCTTCGCCGCCCTCGCCTTCTCTTAGGGCGAGGTATTTCGGCGGCGAACAAGACCCCGCACTGTGGATATTGATGCCGACAGCGTCTCTACGATCCGCCGCTGTCTCGCGCCAAGTGGGCAGCTGCCTCCGCCTCTAATTTCACACCTGCGCGCTCATTTGCTGCTAATCTCTCGCGCTTTTTCCGAAGGTCAACTTCAGCCTGCTGCACTACGTCTTCAGAAACCGGCAACCATGGCTTGGCTAAGCATGAGGGCGGTGCCAAGACCCTTTCTGGAAGGCGTCCATCTGTTAAATACATGCCATGCTCTTCTACAGTTAGCCTCACAAAATAGTTGTGCTTTCGTTTGTTAACTAGCTCGTAAATCAATTTGTCAATTGTTATCTGATGAACCCATCCGTTCTTTATACAACTTGCCAGCGCATCCCGAATTGACTTGCGTGTTATTGGGCCTGCCAGGGTTTTCTCAATTTCGTCCTGACTTGTGAATGGCGCCCCAACTTCCCACGCGGCATGAACTTTCTCCTGAACCAACACGTAGGCAGCCTGCCGCCCCCTCTCATCAGAATCAGAAACGTCTGTGTCTTGAGACTCGACAGAGCTGACATCCAGGACTAGGCTCCTGATGTCCAACATATCCCCGTGGTTATCTAATTGGCAACCCAAGTCCACGATGCCGCGCGCACTGACCAGCATTACGACGCTGGCAAAAGGAAAGCGGTGATGTTGGGTGCGTTGCCAGCCATTCAGCAGGCAGCGTGCCCGGCATGACCGCGCTGGTGAGCGCCGGGTTAGCGGCATTCATTGGCGGACGCACTTGCCGTAGTACTGGCTCGGCACGAGCTCATTAAACATGATGCCGTTTCGACTATGGACTGCTTCACCGGACTTTGTGATTGCGGTGACCATGACGTTGCCAGAGGCGGTGATTTCGACAAAAGACACACCATCCTTGTTGGCGATGGCTTGCACTTCAGACGAGCCCGCGTTTCCAAGAAGATAGGTCTTCCCAGTCGTGGAATCAGCGACGTACCGAAGTTCGACAGGTGGCGATTGCTTCGAGAGGCCTGTCGGCGATGCCCCCAGAGAAAACTTGCAGGTGTAGCTAGTGGTTGCAGCATTCGCGGTTGATCCGAAAGCTAGCGCAGTGCAAAGTGAAAAAAGCAGTGGGCGCATGGGGCTCCTTGAATGTGGCTAACGTTCAAATTGAAGGATAGCCCAGAAGCGGTCTGTCCCTCTCGAATGCAGGGCTGGCACGGGTGGCATATGCTCAGTTAGAACTTGCACTTGCGAACAGGCCCGCACCAATTAAGTAGCCAAAACCATACCAACCGCCGGAATTTGGGAATGAGTAAATGCGCACGTCGGTGAATAGACTGGCAATGAAGCTGAAGAAAATGAGGGAGCCGTGAAGCAGTCCTGAGAAGAAGCCAGGAGGATCATATGTACTAGGCGAGGCCTGGCTTGCGCAATTCGATAACATGAGCGCAAGCACAGTGATAGCAGCAAAGACGGCGATGCGATGTTTGGGAGACTGACTAATTTGCATGACTACTCCTTTATGTTCAACGCTTTGTATGTCGTTTGACGGGCGGTTTCTTCTTTGGATTTCCTCCACCGCCACGGTGGCATCGGTTTGGCAACGCCCTCAACCGTTCGGCACACCGCCAGCCCGGCAGTCATATTGCCCCTTGATGCTCTGGTTGTAAAAGCGACCTATTGACGACGCCTGCATCAGTGCGCCGACAACTTCAGGGCCGATTCGGCAATAGTGGTAATAGGTTCCCGACAGGGAAATCACCATATACCGGTTCGTCTGCTGATAGCAGACTCGCTTTACCAGCGAGCTTCGATTTACTGACTCGCAGGAAAAATTGTCGAGTTTTACCGGGCCTCTGTACTTGACCATTACGGTATCTGCACTTGCTGGGGCCGATGCTGCCAGAAGAAGCATGCCAAGAAAAACCAATAATTCTCGCTTCATTGCTCCTCCGTTTTAACGTTGTCGGAAGTCTTGCCACGGTGCCTGAACTCCCAGGGTGGCACTGGACCATCATCACGCCACAGCCCCCGCTTGCCAGCTCTGGCCGCATCTTCAGCAGCCTCGTACAGCCTGCGGTCGTTGGGTGACTGATCACGCTGGTACTGCCGATAGAACCATGCCATACCGCGCTCAACTTGGACTAGGTTGACATCACGACCATCGACCAGCACCTTACCGATTTGCCGCCCGTAGCGATCTCGTTTTTTTGTCTCGACATTCACAGTCTTGTCGAAGGCCAGGGCAGACAGTGATTTTTTGGATCGGTTGCCGAATGCCTGCTTTTTCTCCGGCGCATCAATGCCGGACAGGCGAATCTTGTGCTGTACCTTGTCGGCATCCAGCACGGTGATGGTGTCCCCGTCAGCCACGCCGACCACGCGGCCCGTGATGGTCTCGGCATGGGCGGTGAGGGCCAGCGTTAGCAGGACGGCTGTGAACCATTTCACTTGGGCTTCCAGTTGCGCGCGTCGGCTTGGGCGGCGGCGCGTTGCGCTGGTGAGAAGTCCCGCTCCACCAAATCACGGAATTTTGCTGCATCTTTATCCCCTTGCGTACCAGCCAACAGCCACCAGAAATAAGCCTGCTGGTAATCTCTGGGTACCACTTGGCCTTCGGCATACATTAAGCCAAGGTTGAACTGCGCATTGGCATACCCCTGCGCGGCCAGCTTTTTAAACCCTGCAAAAGCCTTGCGGTAATCCTTGCGCTCATAGGCCGCAACCGATTGCTCAAACGTTTGCGCCTGCATGGGCATCCACGCGCCCGTGGTGAGCGCCAGCGCCAGCAGCATGGCCGTAATTACTTGTCGCAGTGGCAAAACGTTTCATTAAATGTGCCAAATAGGCGAATCATACATTCCGATTCGACAAATGTGCTTTGCCAGACAGCCGCATGGGGTAGAACAATTCGCCCATGCACATAGGCCAAATCATTCGTTCGCTCAGGAAAGAAAAGGGGTGGTCACAGGAAACGCTCGCGCTGGAGGCTGGGATGACGACCAGTCATCTGTCACGAATCGAACGTGGTGAGCGCCGATTGCCGTCTAATCGCCTGGATTCACTGGCTACTGCGCTTGGCACGTCACCATCCGCTATGTATGCCATGCAAGAAGGATTGGCGCCACCGCGAAGGGCCAGTAACAAGAGTGGCGACTTAACAGTGGACTATTCGCCGGAAGCCGTGGCGCTGCGCAAGGCTTTTCGTAAGCTATCAATGCCGAACCGACGCTTGGTGGTGGACTTTTCGGACATGCTCGTTAAACGCGCAGTTGTGTGACTTGATCCTGGACTTGCAATTCGCCGGCTCAGCCTTGAGGTGATGTTCAATGATTTTCGGCACATCAGGTGACGATACAAAGTCAATCCGTTGATTCTTGCTGCGGTAGCGCCTGACCAGCGCAACTACACGGCGATGAATGGCGGTCATAGTCTTGCATCAGTCGGCGAGACGAACACCACACGCATCACATTGGCGGCATCGGGCGGATAACCCGCACGCTTTAATGCATCGGCCTCAGACTCGCCATCATCCAAGAAAACCAGCTTCAATGAAGCGTCAACGGCGCTTGCTTTGGCTTCCAGCGCAGCAACCCGGCGTTCAGTGCTTTGCATTGGTTGCCTCCAGCACGGTAATGCGTGCGACCAGTTCGTCAAGCCCTGCTATCTTGCCCAGCGTGCCAATTGCGGTGAGTAACTGGGCACCTTGCCCCGGCGCAAGCTCTCCAGCAGCCACAGAGCGCAGCACGGCGCGGCCTTGGTCTGTCAGTGTGCCATCGGGTAAATCAATCATCTGGGGCTGTTCTATGGCCTTCACGGGCGGTAGTACGCGCACTAGGATCAGCCGGGCGGCCTGTATGTCACCTGCTTTCGCAGCAGTCACCAGTTGCTCGATGATTTCCGGCACATGCTCACCGATTAGTGCCCGGATGCGCTGTAACTCACCAGTGCCCGGCGTTTTGCCTTTGGGGTTGCCGGATTGGCCGGGTTGCCAGCCTTTGGGTTTCTTTGGGGTCATGGTTTCTCTCCAGTTGTAATTGCAGTTTGTTTGCAGGTGGATAGCTCGTTGAACCCATCACACCGCTGCAATAGGTTCACAAAGTCAGCCGATAGCTGCGCATCCCGCGCACGGATGGCAACACCCGCCCGCTGCCAGTTGCCGCAGCGCCAGCCACCTGCACCTGCAAGGTGGGTGCATTCAAAACAGAAATGCCAGTCCCCCTGCTCACGATCCCGAATCACCAGCCTGTCTGCCAGCGTTTCGCCGTCATCAAGGGACAGCCCCTTGTCGGTGAACCGTGCCAGCCGTGCCGTGAAGGTGTCAATTTCCACCGTGTTCATGGCCGTGCTGTGCGGCCAGCACCAGCGGTCGGGGTCATGTGGTAATTCAGTCCCTATTTTCCCTGTCGGTGCCAAAGTGGGGACTACAAAACCTACAAAACCCCCTTTAGTGACCCCCAGCACAGGTTTTGTAGGTTTCGTAGCATCCGATTCCGGGTGTTGCTGATTTTTCAGCCGTGCCAGCCAGTTCATGCTGCACCGCCTTTCAGCAATGCCGGATTGATGGCGTAGCGCTCGCTGGGTCTGCCGCCGGTCGCACCAGATGGCACCAGCTCCAGGCGCAAAAAGTCGTAATCGGCAAGCACGCCCGCAGCGTTGCGCACGGCATCCGGCGTACCCAGTCCGGCCCAGCCTTTCACTGCGATCTGTCTCGGGGTGAAACTAGCAAAAATCACGCCGTCGCTGTCGGCCAACTTTCCGGCCCTGATCTTGGATAACAAGGTTGCAGCGTCCGTCGTTTCGGGCATCACCGCCGCCGCATAGAGGCGGTTTGCATGGCTGCGCAAATAGTCGCCCCAGGCCAGTGCCCGGATCAGTTCGTCTACGCCGATCAAGTTGCCACTGTCCGGGGTATCGATCAGCGCAAACACCAGCGCCAGCGCCGGGATCAGTTTTCGATACTTGGCAAGGTGTGACACCATGGCCGGGTGCAGTGCGTCCCCACGAATCTCTGTCTCGAATGGAATCAGCCATTCCACAAACAAGGCTTGCGCCTCCGGTGTGAATCGCCAGACAACAGGGTCGGTTTCGCTTGCGGGTTGCAGCTTGGACAGACGGTCAAACACGGCCCATGCGGTTGTTTTGGCTGGAGTGTCCGGCCATTGGTCAACATGGATATATTCGCCCGCAACATCTGGCCACACGGCCAAACCGAAGCGCTGCAACAAACCATCGTCGCCACTGCCACCCGCCACTGCGCCACGCACATATTCCTGAATGCGCCCCGGTTGAATGCCGCCGATCATGGCAATACAGACATTAGGGATGTGCACCGAGCCGCGAATGATGCGGTCAAAGGTGTAGCCCTGATTCCCGTCATAGCCCGTCAGATAAAAAGATCGTGCACCTTCCTGCCCTTGCTTGTCCAAGCTAGTCAGTAGCCCATAGAGTTCATCCCGATAGGCCAGCGTGCCCCACGGGTTATCGACCAATATCTCCCCCAGCTTTTCCACCGTGGCATCGTTGACGATGTAGCGCCGCGCCTTTGGCTCTGGTGGTGGTTGATCCTCTGGATTCGGTGTCAGCATGGCCCGCGCCGCCGCCTTGTCCTTGCTGGCCAGCCCCTTTGCCTTTTTCTCGCGGTCGGCTTTTGCAAGCTCCGCCAATTTGCAATCGGTTTCCCATTCGGCCTGTGCGGTTTCCAATCGTTCAAATTCAGTTACCGCCAGTCGCCGTAGTTGTTTCAATGCTTCGTTCAGTGCCGGGGACTTTTTAACGCCTGGCCTGCCAATGGTCATCCCCCAAAGATTCGGCACCACCTGCCAATCGTCACGCGCCTTTGGCTGGATGACGGCACGCGCACCGATCAGGCTTGATATAGCCACCACTGCCGCCACCGCTGGGAAGTCGGGAGGACATTGCATCCGGTGGGCAATATCCATCACCCACGCGCGCAAAGCCACGGGCAACAACTCCGCATCAAAGGGATCGACCGGCGGTAGTGCGTTGGGCAATGGCATGGGCTCCGGCCATGTATCAAATTGGTCTGTAGCCCCCATAGAACGTGCGTCAGCAGCTACTGCCTGTGGCCCGTCCAGCAAATCGCGCACTTCTCGCCAGTGATTTGACGCGCAAGAGTCGTGCTGGCACTTGAAACCCAGTTCACCCGATGGCTTGCGGAACATCGCCGCTTCGCCGTTGACGTGCTCGGGGTTGAACGGGCATGCCGCCAGTTTGAACCGCTCGCGGCCGTCGTGCTGGTCGGCGGTGTAGGCCATGCCGTGCCGCTCCAGAAAATCCTCCAGCTTGAAGCTGCCCGCCGTGCGTGTGGGCGGTGCGTTAGGCACGGGCCGTGTGCCGGATGCCGCTGCCAGTGCTGGGGGTTGCACCATGGCAATCTGCTCCACGGTCACCACGGCCCGTGCAGGGGTCTTCAACAGGCATGACAAGCGCCATGGTGCCGCCGCTGTGTGGTCACCCTTGTTGGCGACGGTGCCATACAGCTTGCATATCCGCGCCGCATTGAAAACGCTGCGATCCACCTTAGTGTTGGCATCGTCAAAGCGTCCACCCAGCGCCAGCAATACTGCCTTCACCAGCGCCGTCGAAGCCTCGTCGTTTGGCAAGTCGATAGCGCAAAGCAGGTGGTAACCGTTGCCCGATTTGGCAACCACGGGCGCAGGCCAGCCAATGCCCACTAGGTAGTTGTAAACCTCAAGCTCCTTGATGCGCGCCGCCTCAAGCTGGGTATCGGTGGCACTGGTGCCCGACGGTCGTGCCGGGTCAAGATCAATCAGCAGCCAGCGCCGCCGTGTGACTTGCTTGTCGGTGGTGGTGGAGCTGGCGTTGGCCTCAATGCGGTTCGAATACCGGTTCAGTAACTGGGGATCAACTGGGTTCAGGGTGATGTAGACCGCAGCGCCGCTGGCGCTCAATCGCGCCGCATGGTCGGCCAGTACCTCCCAGTGGTCTGAATCAAAGTAACCCGCATCGGTACGCTTGCGGCCCCTGTGGAATGCCCGTAGTTCAATCACATCGCCCGGATCGAATAGCACCGCCAGCGCGGCCAGAATGGCGGCCTTGTCGGGTGATGGCACTATGGCAATGGCTTTACCGGGTGCGCCTGATGTGGGAGAATTCGAGCTGTTAGTGTCGGTATCAAAGCCTTCGGTGTCGCAAGCACCGGGGGCTTTTGTATTTGGCATCATGCAGCGTTACCTCCCGCACGTTGGGCCAGGAACAGCTCGACCTTGTCGGCATCCCATACAGTGGTATTTGCACCCAGCTTGAATGGGGCAGGAAACTTTGACTCTGACACCCACCGCCAAATAGTTGCGGGACTGACAGGCAGTAATCCCTGCTTATCCTTGGTCGTTGCCAAGTCGCGGATTCTAAAAACACGTTGAGCCATTTTCCAACCCTTTCCGCATTTCCTTGGCGCGGTAGGGTGACGGTGTGTTACCCCTTAAAAGCGACAATTTAGGATGCGATGGCTGGACGTTAAATTGCGGTGTGTTTTTTATCGAATGCTCTAGCGAAGATTAGAGCGGTCTGAGTTCAGGCTTTATAGGTTGTATTGCCTCTGGTAGAAGCAACAAATTGTCAGCATCAATAATTGGCTTCGCTGGCTTAGTCCCCTTTGGGATAAACGACACGGCGAAGTCCTGCAACTCTCTTGCCAAGCCCAAGAGGAGCGGCATGCCCTCTGGCATAAATGCGGTCTTATAGCCAACGCCCCGATCTTTATATCGCTTTAATAGTCGATGCGCAGCCCATAAATGTGCGGACGGCGCTGCTGCTGAAAAGTAAGTCCTGAGCTGCATGTCAGAGTATTTCAGCGCGTCGCCGTCGCCGTACTTCTTGCCGACAGCCCATGCTCGGTAGCGTTTTAACGCCGCACGCATACTCGGCCTTGATTGGTCTTGTCGCCGCTGCTCGTAAATCAGACTAAGCAAATCACCCGCAACAGTGCCATGCTTGACGCCAGTGTCAGCGGCCAGAGCCAATTCATTTCTACTTGGCAAATCTAGAAACGCTTGCACCGTCTCGGCTGATAGGGCGAATTCGCCACCCTTCGCGATGCTCGCTGCCCACTGATTTCGTAAAGAGTAGGCCGCTCGAAACTCAGCATTCTGCGGGTACAACATCGCTCCGATGACCACTGCTTGCGTGTTCTCAAAATCACTTGTTATCTGCAATACTTCCATCATGCAGCCCCCTTAATTGGCCCGACGTTGTCGGCCACTACTGGCGCGGTGTTGATGAACCTGGCCCAATCAGTCATCAGGTTGCGGCGCTTGTCGAACAAGTCACCACGCCGATATGCTGCCTCGGTGTCGTTGCCGATGGCGTGCGCAAGCGCCATCTCTCGCACCTCCGAAGGGTATGCCGTGCGCTCTGCACACCAGTCAGTAAACGACGAGCGAAACCCATGCGGAACGGCTGTCAGCTTCATGCGGCGCATGGCCAAGGTCAGACTCATGTCACTGAGCGGCTTCACCCCACTCTGGCCGGGAAACACGAGGTCAGTGCCCTCGAACTTGGGCAGTGCAGCCAATAGCTTGATGGCATCGGCGCTCAGTGGGATGCGGTGCGACCTGCCTGACTTCATACGGTCTTTGGGGATGCTCCAGACGGCTCCAGCAAGGTCAATCTCTGCCCATGCTGCACCTCGTGATTCACCAGAACGGCAGGCGGTCAGAATGGTGAACTCAAGGCACTTGGCGCTCATGCCCGGCACGGCCCGCAAGCGCTTCATGAAATCGTACATGCCATCAATCGGCACGGCCTCAAAGGAGGTGCGCTTGTTGACCTTAGAAGGCCTAGGTAGCACTTGGTCGAGGTGCCCTCGCCATGCAGCCGGATTGAAACCTTTGGGGCGGTAGCCTTGCGCAGCGGCCCATGACAGAACCAACTCGATACGGTTGCGAACCCTGACCATTGTTTCGTTTTTGGTTGACCACATCGGGCGGATGGCGGTGGTCACATCGGCAGTGTCCACGTCCTTGACGTGCTTGTCACCAAAGACGGGGTAAACGTAAGTTTCTAAGGTGTTGCGCCACTGCTGGCCGTGCTTTGCGTTCTTCCAGCTTGGGGCGTGAGATTCAATGTAGGCCAATGAACAGGCCTTGAATGTCCACACCACGGCGGCCTGTTTGGCCCGGCGCTCTGCTACGGGATCAACACCATTACGAATCTCAGTCAGCGCTTGCCGGGCTCGCTCCCATGCGTCGGCCAAGGTGACGGCGGGGTAACTGCCAAGACCTATGTCGCTGCGCTTGGTGCCCACGGTGGTGCGAAGAATCCAAGACTTCGCGCCCGTGTCTTTGATCTTGATGCGCAGGCCGGGCACGGTGCCGACCGGATGCAAGCCGGGTTCAGTCAGTCGCTTGACTTCCAGAGCGCCCATCACTTTTGCGATTTTTCCCATAGTCCCCTCCGTAAGCTCCATGTCCGTACCCCCATCAACCCCGTGTGTCCCCCCATCGGTTTTTGCGCTTGGATAATACGGATTGATACGGCCTGAATCGAACTATATAGGAGAAACTGGAAATCTGTGGGGGAACTGAGACGAAAAAAAAGCCCCTGATAGGGCTAACTGGCGGAAGCGGTGAGATTCGAACTCACGGAGGGCGCGAACCCTCGCCGGTTTTCAAGACCGGTGCCTTAAACCACTCGGCCACGCTTCCTAGAAAAATGAAACATCTGTTTATCAAATCTACAACGCTGTGAATGATAAACCATTTGTGGGCCGATGACATGTCACTCGACTGCTCCTACAGCGGTGCAGCGAGGTAAAAAAGCGGTGTCATCAGGAAAGACAGGCTGTGTTGTAGTCAAGTAAACTTCACAAAAGAGGAATTTCGGAGCGGGAGCGCGTATGAACATTGAGACCAAAACCAAAATCGTCGATTTTGTAAAGAATGCGCAGTCGTCGGGAAATCATACCGCGCGCCAGCAAAATCTCGTTGACGCAGAGGAGGTGTTTTCGGTGGAGCGGTTCAGGCAACTGCTTGCGAGCCCGCTGCTTACGCCGGACTGGTTGCGAGCCAACATGGCCGGGAAACCCCTAGATTTGCGTGGAAGTGTCGCTTGGAAGGTAGTTCAAGATAAAAAGTTGTACTTCATGGACAAAGAGATACTCAACAAGGCAGTCGCCAACAGAGCGTCGGTGGTGCTTGAAGGTATTGATGTGATGGACACCGATATCGCACAGCTCGTCGGCGATCTTGAACAGACAATGCCATGCTCTTTGAGCAATTGTGTTGCTTTTTTTTCGCGTAGTCAGAATGAAGCCTATAGCGGACACCGCGATTCTGATGATGTTCTGGTGATTCAGATTTCAGGAACCAAACGCTGGCGTCTGCACGAACCGCAACAGCGGCGGTACGTTGGTAACGCACCGCTGACCGACGGCATGATGGGCCCAGTTTCTGAAACGGTCGATATGAATCCTGGCGACATGATGTTTTTGAGAGCGGGGGTTCCTCACAAATGCTCCACGGTTTCTGACCACAGCCTTCATTTGTCGTTCGATTTGATCGACAGGACCTTGAATGTTGAGCAAATTACAACGGCGGCAAACTATCAGTACAACCAATCGAGCGCTGATCCGCATGTCAGCGCGGCAGAGGTGGTTCAAGCTTACCTTCAACATTTGACCTCCGATAAGTTCCGCACTGAGCTCGAAAAAAAGAGTGTTGAACAGAAAAAGGAAGCGACGGCATTCAGGCAGCGTATTGTCGGAGCCAGTCAGCCCCCTACTTTTCGATTGAAGGATTGAGGCGTTAATTAAGTACGACTGAGGGGTAGGCGAGGTATCAAGGCCTTAAGCAGCAGACGACGTCTCGGTCTCCCGGTACAAAGCAACCCTTTGCAAACACTGCAGTTATACATGGGCCTTAATGAAGAAGACGGGCACCCGACCATCAAGTCACCGAAACCGATAAAAGGATTAAAAGTAATGCGTGTAATTGAAATCAAAGAACCGGGCGGTCCAGAAGTGTTGGTGATTGGCCAGCGGCCACAGCCGACCCCTGTCGCCGGCGAAGTGCTCATTAAGGTCGCCGCCGCTGGCATCAATCGGCCCGACGTGTTTCAACGCATGGGTAACTACGCGCCGCCACGGGGCGCTTCAGATATTCCTGGATTGGAAGTGGCGGGCGAAATCGTCGGCGGTGATGTCACGGGATCAGCCTTCAAAGTGGGTGACCAGGTTTGTGCGTTAGTGGCCGGCGGTGGCTATGCTGAGTATTGCGTGGCACCCATTGCCCAGTGCTTGCCCATTCCCGATGGACTTTCTTTGATTGAAGCCGCTGGCTTGCCTGAGACCTACTTCACGGTTTGGAGCAACATCTTTGACCGCGGTGGCTTGAGTGGCACGGAGTCTTTGCTTGTGCACGGTGGGGCGAGTGGCATCGGCACCACGGCGATTCAGCTAGCCACAGCCATGGGTCACCAAGTATTTGCCACGGTTGGTAGTGATGCACGCGTCAAAGCCGTTGAGGCCTTAGGTGCAAAGAAAGGTATTAACTACAAGACTCAAGATTTTGTTGAAGAAATCAAAAGCTTGACCGATAACCGTGGTGTGGATGTAATTCTGGATATGGTGGCGGGCGACTACATCGCGCGTGACATCAAGGCCTTGGCCGATGATGGCCGCGTGGTCATCATTGCCACTTTGGGCGGCACAAAATCGGCGTTTAATGCCAACGAGCTGATGCGACGTCGACTGACAGTGACGGGATCGACATTGCGCCCTAGATCAATAGCTTTCAAAGAGGCCATTGCTCAGAAGTTGCAAACCCTAGTATGGCCATTGCTATCCAACGGCAAAATCAAGCCGATCATTCATGCCACGCTGCCGCTTGAGCAGGCAGCCCAAGGCCACGCCATGATGGAAGCAGGCGAGCAAATCGGCAAGATCATCATGACGCCTTAATCATCACAGCGTAAGTCGCGCTACAATGTTGAGTTAATTAGAAATAGACCCAACCTTGTCGTTATGCTTGAGACTGCTTACAACACTGCTCCACCGCTGATGCACCGGACCGGTCGCCTAGTGATAGGCAATTGGAAGATGAATGGTTCCTTGCCGTCCAACATGAGTTTGTTGGACGGTTTGTTATCGACTGTTGAATCGGTCGCTAAAACCACGCAGTTGGCCATTTGTGTGCCGTTTCCCTACTTAGCCCAAGTGAGCCAAAAACTGGCTGACTTGCCGGTTACCTGGGGTGCACAAGATGTGAGCGCGCACACCAGCGGGGCTTACACCGGCGAGGTCAGTGCGGCCATGCTGGTCGAGTTTGGTTGTCGTTGGGTACTGGTAGGGCATTCTGAGCGTCGTACTTTGCATGGCGAGTCAGACGAATGGGTGGCTGCCAAAGCCAAAGCAGCGCTTTCGGTTGGTTTGACACCGGTGGTTTGTGTGGGAGAGTCTTTGGCTGAGCGCGATGCAGGGCAAGCGCAAGCGGTTATCGAGCGTCAGCTTGCGCCGGTACTGGCCATGGGCGAGGCAGCGGTCAAGCAGTTGGTTGTGGCTTATGAGCCCGTTTGGGCGATTGGCACCGGCAGAACTGCCAGTCCCGAACAGGCGCAAGAGATTCACGCCTCGATTCGGCAGTTGCTACCAAGTCCTTCACACACACCTGTTTTGTATGGTGGAAGCGTGAAACCTGATAACGCGTCCACATTGTTTTCGATGCCAGATATCGATGGTGGATTGATTGGCGGTGCCTCTTTGGTCGCGGCCGATTTTCTGGCGATAGCGAATAGCTAAGTAAAAAAGTGAGCGCCTTGAACTTCATATGCTGCAGCGAACATATTGCAGCACACTTATTCAGCACACTTATTCAGCACACTTATTGCAGTTAATTTATTAACCAGTTTTGACACGCGGAGTACATGAATCATGCCAATGGAGTTCACGTTATTGTTGGTGGTGCAAATCATTGCATCCTTTACCATCATCGTGTTGGTCCTCCTGCAACAGGGCAAAGGCGCCGACATGGGTTCGGCTTTCGGTAGCGGCTCAGCGGGTAGCTTGTTTGGCGCGACTGGCGCCGCAAACTTTTTGTCACGCGCCACCAAATGGGCGGCGGTGGTGTTCTTCGTGGCGACGATGGCGCTGGCTTATTTCGCCAATGCGGGCGGCCAACAGCAGGACACCGGCGTGATGGAAGGTTTTCAGCCGAGTCAGTCTGTGCCTTCTGTTCCGGGCAGCAGCAGTGCGCCAGCGTCTTCAAGCGTTCCAGCCGCACCGGCTAGCGAGGCGCCTGAAGCGCCTGAAGCACCTGCAGCGCCAGCAAGCACCAAATGAAGACAGTGATAGAATCTCGGTCTTGTTATTTGCCGACGTGGTGGAATTGGTAGACACGCTATCTTGAGGGGGTAGTGGCGAAAGCTGTGCGAGTTCGAGTCTCGCCGTCGGCACCAAGTGATTTTTGGAAGTAAGTCGCATAGATATAGCAATGACCAAAGCGATCACCGAAGCGACAGCAGAAACAAAACGCTGACGTTACTGAAGAAGCAATAAAAAAAGCAGTTGAAAAAGAAGCAGTTGAAACGCATTTGAAAAAAAAGGTCGCGCAACGCAATGTTGTCGCGGCCTTTTTTTTGCCCGTCCTTTTTTTGTGATTCAACACGCCAAACATGTTCCCACGTTGTGTTCAGTGATTTAGCAGGCTATGTTTACCTCACTGATATCCATGATTCACCAGGAGAGCTTTCTCATGAGCACCACCCCATCCGCGCGTCCACGCCTAGCCTTGTTAGCAACCGGTGGCACCATTGCCTCCTCAGGTCAATCGCAGGCGCAGTTACAAGACTATTCGGTTGATACAAAAATCGAGGCCATGTTGGCAGCCGTGCCCGCTATGGCTGAATTGGCTGACTACGAGTGCGAACAAATTTGTAACGTGTCTAGTCACCGGTTAGACGACACGGTACTGATCCCGTTAGCCCGTCGGGTGCAGGCTTTATGCGATCGGCCGGATATTCATGGGGTGGTGATTACGCACGGCACAGATACTTTGGAGGAGACGGCCTATTTCCTGCATTTGGTCGTGCACACCACCAAACCCATTGTTTTGGTGGGGGCGATGCGCCCAGCCACGACCATCAGCGCAGACGGACCACTCAATCTTTACCACGCTGCCGTCGTGGCTTGCTCGTCTGCCGCCCAAAAGCAAGGTGTCATGGTGGTGATGAACGACCGTATTGCCTCTGCGCGACATGTCACCAAGGGCAGTGCCAATGGTGTTGAGGCCTTTGTATCCACGGATTTTGGGTATTTGGGCTTGGTGGCGGGTCAGGTCGTGCGGTTTCAGAACCAACTGACCACCCGACATACCTTCTGTAGCGATATCAATTTGCCCGAAGCAATTGACCGACTTCCTGCTGTTGATGTGATCTATGACCACCAAGGGGCTGGGACGCACCACTTTGAAGCATCAATTGCGTCGGGCGCCAAAGGTCTGGTGCTTGCTGCCACGGGGCAAGGAAGTTTGTCACCGCAGGGCATCCAAGGCGTCAAACTAGCCCGCGACAAAGGCGTCGCTGTCGTCAGATCCAGCCGCGTTTGGCAGGGGTGGATTCGACCATCCACCAAAGACCAAAACCATGGTTCCATCGCTGCCCAGACCTTAAATCCGGCCAAAGCAAGGATTTTGTTGCGCTTGGCCCTACTCAGCACGAGCGAGGCATCGGCATTACAGGGCTATTTTGATGACTATTGAACCGGGGACAGGAAATATAAAGACACATCCCAATGGCGATATTTAATGCACAAGCGAGAGAACCTTTGATCAGCGGAAAACCGCGAAATCAGGGGGGTTTTGATCGAAATGTTGCGCAAAAAGAACAGTTTTAGGACTATTCCCGTCCCTATCAACGACTTTGGTAGCCATGGGGCGAGAAGTTTGGTGCAATAACAACAACTTCCCTTAGCGGAGTTAGGGGGGCGAAGACACCGAGTATCTTTCGTCTCGCTCTTGTTACTCAAATTATTGGAGAATCTTAAATGAAAAAGACTCTGCTCGCCGCCGCTCTGCTAGCCGGTTACACCGGTACCGCACTGGCGCAAAACAGTGTGACTTTGTATGGTCGTATTACCCCAGCATACGTTTTTGAAAGTGTAAAGCTTAACGATACGGCCGCTTCTACGTTAAACAATACATCTGGCACTTATAATCAGTTTTCGCCTGCGTCAGGTTACGTTACAGGCGGTAACAACATCGGTTTCAAAGGTGTTGAGGATTTGGGCAACGGATTGAAAGTCGGCTTCAAATATGAATTTGGGTTCAATGGTCAAACCGGCGTTGAAAGTGATCAAGCACGCGAATCACACGTTACCGTATCGAACGCGGCTTGGGGCTCACTTGAACTTGGGTATGGTTACACAGCTAGTAGCACCATTCTAAGTGGCATTAGCCCCGTGGGTACCTCATACGGTGTAATGTCAGCCGAAGACGCGTTTTCTGTTTTCTCGGTTAGTGCCGGAAATCAAGTTAAATACTTTTCACCATCCATAAGTGGATTTACGGTTGGTTTGTCTTACTCTTTCAAGGGAGCCAAAGCAACTGATAGTGGTGGAGCTGTGGGTGAAGGTGACTTCGGTACATCTAACAAAAACCGTCTGATGGTTGGTGGTTTACGGTACGCGAATGGTCCGGTTTTACTAGCTGCTGCCTATACTCAATTAAATCCTAATCAAAGCGAAGCTGTATCTGACAAAAATATAAAGAACTGGACGGTTGGTGGCACTTACGATTTGAAAGTAGTTAAAGTTCATGGCGCGTACGGCCAAAACATAGATGGTATTTTCGAATACGATAACTCTACTTTTGGAGACATTAAAAACCCTGCATCTCCTGACGTTAACCCTGCAGACGGTATCGCTGCTAACATCAGAACCAATCAGTGGATGTTTGGACTTAGTGCGCCAGTAGGTCCTGGTAAAGCATTATTTAGTATTTCACAGTTGAAGCCAGGCGGTGATCTTACATTGGCCAAGAACGCCGCTGGTAATGATGCTTTTGCAACCATGACAAACTTCGGTGTTGCTTATGAGTATAGTTTATCCAAGCGTACTAGCATTAAAGCTTCTTACGGTTATGCTACCAACTATGCAATGATTAGTGGCCTTACTGTTAACCAAGTTGGTGTAGGTCTACAGCACGTATTTTAATAAAGCGTGTATGAGTTTGGCTAACACTTGAACAGTTTGAGTCATCACTCAACAAAAAAGCCCCTTCGGGGGCTTTTTTGTTGTCTGCTCCTAGTGCAGCACCATGGCTCGGTATCATTCGACCCGAAAGCAAGCAACAACAAAAGGGGCAACCATCAAGTTTTTGGATTTCTTTGTTAAAAAGGAGTTTCTACAAAATGAAATTTACCCACACAACCTCGTTTACAGCCACTGCATGGATGTCTATCGTATAGGGCAGAGTGATACAATCATGGGGTTTGTACGAATAGCTGGCTTACAAGATGAATCTTGAACAATATTTCCCGGTTTTGCTCTTCATCATTGTCGGAACCGTCTTGGGTTTCGGCTTGTTGACGGCCGGTTCAGTGATTGGGCCGAGACGTCCCGATGAGCAAAAACTATCACCTTACGAGTGCGGCTTTGAGACATTCGGTGACTCACGCATGAAATTTGATGTTCGCTACTATCTTGTTGCGATCTTGTTTATTCTTTTCGATCTTGAAATCGCCTTCCTGTTCCCATGGGCGATTGCCAATGAGTCGCTAGGATTGGCAGGATTTACCGCCGCCATGATTTTTTTGGTGATTTTGGCGGTGGGTTTTATTTACGAATGGAAAAAAGGGGCGTTGGACTGGGAGTAACCCGCCAACGTAAGTTTGAAGCGGGCCTGATGCCCGGTAGACAAAACGGTTAAGCAGACATGGCAATTGATGGCGTACTGAAGCAAGGCTTTGTCACAACCAATGCGGATAAAGTCATTAATTGGGCAAAGACAGGCTCGATGTGGCCCATGACATTTGGGCTGGCTTGTTGCGCGGTTGAAATGATGCACGCGGGCGCGGCCCGCTACGACCTCGATCAATTCGGCATTATTTTTCGGCCAAGTCCAAGGCAGTCAGACCTTATGATTGTGGCAGGTACCCTTTGCAACAAAATGGCACCTGCATTGCGTAAGGTCTACGACCAAATGCCTGAGCCACGTTGGGTTCTCTCGATGGGTTCCTGTGCCAACGGCGGTGGCTACTACCACTATTCCTACTCGGTGGTGCGGGGTTGCGATCGAATCGTACCGGTCGATGTCTACGTCCCCGGTTGCCCGCCCACTGCAGAAGCTTTGGTGTACGGCCTTTTGCAGATGCAAAACAAGATCCGTTTGACCCACACGATTGCCCGCTAGGGCCATCGTTCCGCTCGGTTGTATGGGGCGGTGTCATGTTTTGGGAATGAACGAACATATTTCAGGTTGAATTCATGTCAAGACTTTCTAACTTGCAGCAAAACTTGCACCAAACGTTTGGGCAAGAAGCGGACTTGCTCATGGCTTACGACGAGTTAACGCTCACCGTCCCCTTAGAGCAATGGGTGTCATCTTGCGAGCGCCTGCGCGACACGCCAAGCTTGGCGTTTGAACAATGCCTAGACCTGTGCGGTGTTGACTATCTGACTTACGCGCGCGGCAAAGAGGGCCAGCCCGAAGCCGATGTGCCCACGTTCCCAGGGCGTTACGCTGTCGTGATTCACCTGATGTCCCTTGAGCACAACTGGCGTTTGCGTGTTCGCGTGTGGGTGTCTGACAACGAGTTCCCCGTGGTGCCCTCATTGATAGACGTCTGGCCCAGTGTCAACTGGTTTGAGCGCGAAGCGTTCGACTTGTTCGGTGTGGTTTTCGAAGGTCACCCCGACCTACGCCGGATTCTCACGGACTATGGATTTATTGGCCACCCGTTTCGCAAAGACTTTCCGGTCTACGGCAACGTCGAAATGCGTTACGACCCCGAGCAGGGACGTGTGGTTTATCAACCTGTCACGATCGAACCCCGTGAAGTGGTGCCGAGGGTGGTTCGTGAAGATGGCTATGGAGTGGGGCGTTAATCATGGCTGAAATCAAGAACTACACGTTGAACTTTGGCCCACAGCACCCTGCCGCGCACGGCGTGCTGCGCTTGGTGTTAGAGCTAGATGGTGAGGTCATTCAAAGAGCAGACCCCCATATTGGCTTGCTCCACAGGGCTACCGAGAAGTTGGCTGAGAATCGCACCTATCTGCAAGCTTTGCCTTACATGGATCGACTCGACTACGTGTCGATGATGTGCAATGAGCACGCCTACGTGCTGGCGATTGAAAAGCTCATGGGTGTCACACCACCGATACGGGCGCAATACATCCGCGTGATGTTTGACGAAATCACCCGACTGTTGAATCACCTCATGTCCTTGGGTTCACACGCACTGGATGTGGGCGCCATGGCCGTGTTTTTATACGCATTCCGTGAACGCGAAGACCTGATGGATTGCTACGAAGCGGTCTCTGGCGCTCGCATGCACGCTGCTTACTATCGTCCAGGTGGTGTTTACCGCGACCTACCCGATAGCATGCCTCAGTATGGTGCTAGTAGCGAATACCGTGGCGCCAAAGAAGTCCGTGACCTCAACGAGTCGCGCTCGGGTTCACTGCTTGATTTCATCGAAGATTTCACCAACCGCTTTCCCACCTGCGTCGATGAGTATGAGACGTTATTAACCGATAACCGGATTTGGAAGCAGCGCTTGGTCGGTATTGGCGTGGTTGATCCTGAACGCGCCAAAGCACTTGGCTTCACAGGACCCATGCTCAGGGGCTCTGGCGTTGCCTGGGACTTACGCAAGATGCAGCCCTACGAAGTTTATGATCGGATGAAGTTTGATATCCCTGTGGGCGTTAACGGTGACTCTTATGACCGGTATTTGGTTCGTGTGGCAGAAATGCGCGAAAGTAACCGAATCATCCAGCAGTGTGTTGAGTGGTTACGCAACAATCCCGGCCCGGTGATGTTAGACAATCACAAAGTCACACCGCCTCAGCGCACAGACATGAAGTCCAATATGGAAGAGTTGATTCACCATTTCAAACTCTTTACAGAAGGGTTTCACGTACCAGAAGGACAGGCCTACAGCGCTATCGAGCACCCCAAAGGTGAATTCGGTATTTATATGGTTTCTGACGGTGCGAATAAACCCTACCGATTAAAAATCCGTGCCCCAGGTTTTGTGCACCTGCAATCGCTCGATGAGATGACCAAAGGACACATGATTGCCGACGCGGTCACCATCATCGGGACCCAAGACATTGTGTTTGGTGAAATTGATCGCTGATGGGTCACTCAGAATCACAAGGACATTTTAAAACCATGCTTCTTTCACTACAGGCTTATCGAAGAATTGATACGGAAGTGGCTAAGTATCCGGCCGACCAGAAACAGTCTGCCATTATGGCTGCGCTCACCATTGCGCAGGATGAGAAAGGCTGGGTTTCAACCGAAGTCATCGAAGACGTGGCGAACTATCTCGGACAAAGGCCCATTGCCGTTCAAGAAGTGGCCACGTTCTACAACATGTATGACACCAAGCCCGTTGGTCGCATCAAGTTGACGGTCTGCACCAACTTGCCCTGTGCGCTGCGCGACGGTGAAAAAACTGTCGCTTACCTCAAAACCAAGCTCGGCATTGGGCTCGGTGAAACAACCGCTGACGGTCAATTCACATTGGGTGAAGGCGAGTGCATGGGTGCCTGTGGAGATTCGCCAGTTTTATTGATAAACAACAAACACATGTGTGTGCGCATGTCCGAGCAGCGTATCGATGAGATGCTCGCCGACCTTGCAACCATCTCAGCAGCTGAGACAGTAACCGAAGCATCGACGGGGTTATCCGTTGAGCAGTCAACCATTAAGGAGGTTTGAGCATGTCATTGTCTGCCGTCCTAGAAAAGTATTCCCAAGGTCTTGACTCCAACCCAGGGCATGATCTCGATAGTTCTTTGTGTCTACATGGCCGTCATTTGGCGCCCCAAATTGTGGCGGACCTCGATGGTGAGAACTGGGGTCTAGATGACTACGTCAAACGTGGTGGCTATGAAGCGCTTAAGAAAATCCTCGTAAGCGGCATGACACCAGAAGAGGTGATCGCTGAGGTCAAGGCGTCCGGTTTGCGCGGTCGTGGCGGGGCAGGTTTTCCCACTGGATTGAAGTGGAGTTTCATGCCGCGCACGTTTCCAGGCCAGAAATATTTGGTCTGCAACTCTGACGAAGGCGAACCCGGAACCTTCAAAGACCGAGACATTCTGCGCGCCAACCCGCACATCGTGATTGAAGGCATGGCCATCGCGGCCTACGCCATGGGCATTTCAGTGGGTTACAACTATATCCATGGTGAAATTTTTGAGGTCTACGACCGGTTTGAAGAGGCTTTGGCACAAGCGCGCGCGGCAGGGTTTCTGGGCAACAAAATTCTCGGTTCGAATTTCGACTTTGAATTACATGCTTTCCATGGCTATGGTGCCTATATCTGCGGCGAGGAAACGGCTTTGTTGGAGTCCTTAGAGGGCAAGAAAGGCCAGCCGCGATTCAAACCGCCTTTCCCCGCGAGCTTTGGCTTGTACGGCAAGCCAACGACCATCAACAACACTGAAACCTTTGCCGCCGTGCCTTGGATCATCCGCAACGGTGGGCAAGCCTACTTAGATATCGGCATACCCAATAATGGCGGCACGAAGTTGTTCTCCGTATCGGGCGATGTCGCCAGGCCCGGTAATTATGAAGTGCCTTTGGGCACACCCTTTCCTAAATTGCTAGAACTTGCAGGCGGCATGAGAAACGGGCGCACGCTTAAAGCTGTTATCCCGGGCGGCTCGAGTGCGCCAGTCATCCCTGGCCAAGCCATGATGGATGTCACGATGGATTATGATGCCATCGCGAAAGCCGGTTCGATGCTCGGCTCGGGTGCAGTGATCGTGATGGATGACACCCGCTGTATGGTCAAATCCTTGCTCAGGCTGTCCTATTTTTACTACGAGGAAAGTTGTGGCCAATGCACGCCTTGCCGCGAAGGCACAGGGTGGCTCTACCGGATGGTGGATCGCATCGAGCATGGCAAAGGCCGCCCAGAAGACCTAGACTTGCTAGACTCCGTCGCGGGCAACATCATGGGGCGCACCATTTGCGCTTTGGGTGATGCAGCGGCCATGCCTGTAAGAGGTTTTTTGAAGCATTATCGTGATGAATTTGCGTACCACATCGAGCACAAGCGATGTGTGGTGGCACCTTACCTTTGATTTGGATGCAACATGGTTGAATTAACCATCGACGGCAAGACCGTGGAAGTGCCTGAAGGGAGCATGGTCATGCATGCCGCCCATAAATTGGGCGTCTACGTGCCGCACTTTTGTTATCACAAGAAGCTCTCAATTGCGGCCAATTGCCGCATGTGTTTGGTTGAGGTCGAAAAGGCCCCCAAAGCGTTGCCGGCATGCGCCACACCCGCCACCAATGGCATGGTGGTGCTGACCTGTTCAGAAAGGGCTGTTGCTGCGCAGAAAGCGGTGATGGAATTTTTGTTGATCAACCACCCCTTAGACTGTCCCATTTGCGACCAAGGCGGCGAGTGTCAGCTGCAAGACTTGGCTGTCGGCTACGGCGGTTCTGCTTCGCGCTATGACGAAGAAAAGCGGGTCGTGTTTCACAAGAGCCTAGGCCCTTTGGTCTCTGCCGAAGAAATGGCGCGTTGCATTCACTGCACCCGTTGCGTTCGTTTTGGGCAAGAAATTGCTGGCGTCATGGAGCTCGGCATGCTCAACCGTGGCGAGCACGCCGAGATCACCACGTTTGTTGGGCGCTCGGTCGACTCAGAGTTATCGGGCAACATGATTGATATCTGTCCGGTGGGCGCGCTGACATCCAAGCCTTTCCGATATCAAGCACGTACCTGGGAATTGGCCCGCCGAAAGACCGTGTCGCCGCATGACAGTTTGGGTGCGAACTTGGTCGTTCAAGTCAAAGCCAATGAGGTTATGCGCGTCGTGCCTTTTGAGAACGAAGCCGTCAACGAATGCTGGATCAGCGATCGTGATCGCTTCTCGTATGAGGGTTTGGCGGTCGATCGGTTAAACGAACCCATGATGAAGGGTGCTGATGGCCAGTGGCACGCAGCGAGTTGGGGTGATGCTTTACAGGCGGTGGCTCAGGGCCTAAAAAAGGTTCGTGAAGAAGAAGGTGCCGATCGGATCGGTGCGCTGGCATCAGAAACCGCCACGCTCGAAGAGCTCTCTTTGCTGACGCGTGTGATGCAAGGCTTGGGTTCAAGTCATATCGATGCACGGGCTCGATTGCTCGATCCAAAATGGGACCAAGCCTTGTCAGGCGTGCCCTGGTTAGGCACAGCCATCGACACCATTGCCCAACACGATCGTGTGCTGGTGGTTGGGGCATTCTTACGCGCCGACCACCCACTGATGACGCAGCGTCTGCGTCAAGCCGCTAAAACCGGCACACAAGTCAACGCCATTGATACGGCTGGTGATGACCCCTTGTTGCCGTTGACAGCCCGCATGACCGTTGCCCCCTCGCAACTTGCCGATACATTGGCACAGGTCGCCGTGGCTGTGGCCGAGATCAAATCGGTGCCGCCTCCCGCCGCCTTTTCAGGGGTTACGGTTTCGGTGCCAGCACTGCAAATGGCGCAGAGCCTGACTAGCGGAGAGAAGGTTGCCGTTTGGTTAGGAAATG
>Ga0208413_1000299_pt1 | contig 40570 bp, 41 predicted proteins | sample AntAceMetag02UKD_FD_184761 | JGI IMG/M metagenome (GOLD analysis project Ga0208413, IMG submission 184761) | Saline lake microbial communities from Ace Lake, Antarctica - Antarctic Ace Lake Metagenome 02UKD (SPAdes) (version 2) | ecosystem: Environmental > Aquatic > Non-marine Saline and...
GCTTGAATCCTCGGCGGATGATGTGGGGGATATTTGATTTGTGGTCATAACGTTGTCAGTTCTTGCGACCTCGTCGCTCCTGACAACACCCCCATGTCATCTTTAGGATTGTCGAAACCCGTCACCCATTTGAGTTCGATAATTTCTCCCGTGGGGCTGAGTTTACTGATGAATCCATCTCCGGGCACGGCTTCTTTACCCCGTGTCGCCAGATTTGAAACGTAGATCACATCACGCACTTCGTCATAGATGGCTGACTCGGGAGCCATGAAGCCAGTGGTCTCCCACAGCAATTTGGGCTCCGAAGCTGAAAGCCCGAGCGTGAGGAGGGCGGCGACGAGTGAGGGAATGATGCGGAAACGTTTCATGAGGTTTCCGGTTTTCTAGGATTGAAATTGCATCACGGCAAGGTCTTCGCGGAGGCGCCAGCGAACCGATTGCCAGAATTGGATGCCAGATGGGTTCTCGGAGAAGATGTGAATGGTGGCGCGAGGAATGTCGCAACGCCCGAGCTGACCGACGCACGCTTCGACCAAGGCGCGACCGACGCCTTGTTTTTCATGAGTTGCGGCGACGGCTACATGGTAGAGAAACCCGCGGCGCCCGTCGTGCCCGCACATCGCGGTGCCGACAATCTGGTTTCCGACGCATGCCACTCGACTTAATCCGGGGTTTTGCTGCAAAAACTTGATTAAGTCTTCAGCACGATCAGAGAGCCCCCAACCGATACCAGGAGTCTCGCTCCAAAGGTCCAAGGAGGCCGCTATATCGGTTGATACCAACGAACGGAGAAAGAATTTACTCATTCAAGGGAAACGGACAAGTACCCCTCGAGAACAAGTCATCGCTAAAGCTGGACCGGAAGTCCGATTTCGATGATCTGGGTGGGCAGAATTTTGTAGTAGTCTTTCACCGGCTGAGCGTTGCGACTCAAAAAGGCATACCACGATTTTTGCCACTCGAACATGCGAGCATTGCCTCCGGTGACGATCATCTCGCGGTTAAAATAGAAGGTCGTGGCCTGGAGGTTTACCGGCACGCCCTGGGCTCGAATGCGTTCGCAAATATTGGCGACATCGGGCGATTCCATATAGCCATAGTAGCCGATGGCTCGCCAAACGCCCTCGCCGAGATGATCGAGAGACATGCGGTCTTCAGCTGGAACAGAGGGGACCTCTTCGGTGATGATGGTGAGGAGCACCACGGTTTCCTGCAGACTCTTGCTGGCTTTCAGGTGGTGCAAAAGAGCGAGGGGAGTGCCCTTGGGCGTGCCGACCATGAAGATCGCACTGCCGCTCACGCGCACGATGTGACTACTCTTGGCGATGTCCGAAAGCTCGAGGTCACCCACGCCATTGCCGTAGACTTTTTCCTGAATTTCGAGACGACCGCTCTTCCAAGTAATCATGGTCAATAAGAGGGCGAGTCCGATCGCGATGGGCAGCCAACCTCCGGCGAAGAACTTGGGCAGATTGGCGAAGAAGAATCCAAAATCGATTGCCCAGAAAAACAGGCACATGAGTCCAGCTTGCCAGGCTCGCCATTTCCATTTTCGAGTGGCGACGAAGAACAAAGCAAACGTGGTGACGGCCATCGTGCCGGTAACGGCAATGCCGTAGGCTGCAGCCAAATTGGAGGAAGATTTGAAGAGTAGCACGGTGGCGATACTGCCGACCGCGAGGCCGAAATTGGCGAGGGGGACGTAGATCTGGCCAGCCTGATCGGCGTTGGTATGCAGCACCTTCAGACGCGGAAAGAAGCCGAGTTGGATCGCCTGCCGAATCAAGGAAAACGTGCCCGAGATGAGCGCCTGACTGGCGATGATGGCGGCGAAAATGGAAAGCACGAGCAGGGCTCCTCGAAAGAAGCCATCGGGGGCGAGGGATAGAAACGGGTTTTCGGTCTGATCGGGATGAGAGAGAATGAAGGCCCCTTGGCCAAAATAGTTGAGCGTGAGGCCGGGAAGCACTAGGCCATACCAAGCTCGTAAAATCGCTTTGCGGCCAAAATGCCCCATGTCGGCGTAGAGTGCTTCCACTCCAGTAATCGCGAGAACGACTGAACCCAGAATCATCACAACGGACTCCGGGTGATGATGCAGCAGGTTATAGGCATGCATCGGATTTAGTGAGTAGAGCACCTGCGGAGTGGACCAGATGTGCCAAATTCCCAGCATTCCCAAAGTGGTAAACCACACGAGCATCACCGGACCGAAGAGGGCACCGATTACATGGGTGCCGTGCTTTTGCACCCAAAACAGAGCGAGCAAGATCGCGATACAGATCGGAATCACATAGCGTTCCGATTCGGGTAAAATCACTTGTAACCCTTCCGTGGCACTGAGCACCGAAATGGCCGGAGTGATGACGCCTTCGCCGCAGATCATCGCGGCTCCGATGAGCACCACGAAAATGCCGGGAGTGATGCGACGTTTGGCCGCCGGACTGCGGTCAAGTCCCCCGAGTGAAAGCAGCGCAAAGATACCTCCTTCGCCGCGGTTGTCTGCTCGCATGACGACAGTCGCGTATTTGACACTTACCACCAAGATCAGTGACCAGAAGATCAGGGCCAAGACTCCGAAGACCCCTTGAGCACGTTCGTCGACGGGCAGGTGCTCGATTGACTCACGTAGGGCGTAAAGCGGGCTCGTGCCGATGTCGCCAAATACCACCCCGAGGGCTCCGAGGGATAGGGCGAGTTTTACCTTATTTGAGCTAGTAGCCGAAGCTGAGTGGACACTCATCTGACCCGGATATCATCTCATTTCGATGAAACCTCCAAGCTGATTCTTGAGGGCGATTTGCGCGACCGATTGACGCCGTTAATTCTCTGATTAGCGTCCGATGATATGAGTCTACCGGACTGGAAAATCGTTAAAACCTACCAGGACATAATCTACGAAAAGTCGGATGGAATTGCCAAAATCACCATCAATCGGCCCGAAAAGAGAAATGCGTTTCGTCCTGAAACCGTTTTTGAGCTTCACGAGGCGCTTCTGAATGCGCGCGAAGATATCCGCATCGGAGTAGTGCTGTTGACCGGTGCTGGACCTCACACCGACGGGAAGTATGCCTTCTGTGCGGGGGGCGACCAAAGTGTGCGCGGGCATGCGGGTTATGTGGGGGCTGACGGAATCCCGCGGCTTAACATTCTCGATGTGCAGAAGCTGATTCGATCGATGCCTAAGGTGGTGATCGCTTTGGTGGCGGGATATGCCATAGGCGGTGGCCATGTATTACACCTCGTTTGTGATCTTACCATTGCCGCGGACAATGCGATCTGCGGCCAAGTGGGCCCGAAGATGGGCAGCTTTGATGGCGGTTTTGGAGCGAGTTACCTAGCGCGAATTGTCGGCCAGAAAAAAGCCCGGGAGATTTGGTATTTGTGTCGTCAATATAATGCGCAAGAAGCGCTAGATATGGGGCTGGTCAATACAGTCGTGCCGATCGCAGATCTTGAGGCGGAAGGCGTTAAATGGGCTGGCGAGATACTCGGTCATAGCCCGCTGGCAATTCGTTGTTTGAAGGCCGCCTTCAATGCAGATGTCGACGGTCAGTCCGGTCTTCAGGAGTTGGCTGGAAATGCGACGATGCTCTATTACATGAGCGAAGAGGCGCAGGAGTTTCATTCGGCACAGCGGGAGAAACGTGCGCCTGATGCGCGAAGGTTTCCCTGGTTACCTTAAGCGAACCGAGGGGGTCAGAAGCCGATCACAGTCGATTCACCCATCTGCACTTCGAAACGTTCATCGTAGGGTTTTACCCAGCGATGCGCGTCAAAGGTCAACTGAGCTGAACCTCCGACGGGAAACAGTAGAACCGAAGCGACCGCACTGGCTTCCAAATAATTCATGGTGGCGGGATGCTCTTTGGTCATATCCGGCTGGAATTTGACGGTCATTTCGAATGTCTTGAGTTTCACTATCCCGGCTTTGCGAAATGATTCACGTAGTCTGAGATCCACTCGTTTCAGTTCTTCTGACCCGGGATGAAGCGTAATGATCGACTCCAACTTGTCGGCCGGGAAATCATCGTCGGGCCGAGCAATGAGGGAGACGTGGTAGCGTAATTCGGATTCGGAAGATTCGATCAGTTCGGCGGAGGACAAATCGAGTCGATCACGTAGGCGCTCGTTTTTCCCCATGCGTCGTTCGCGTTTAAGCCGGTTCTTTTCGCGATCGCGTTGGAAGGACTTTTGCTGCCGATCGGTGGCGAGTTCTCCGTCCCGAGCCACCAGAATCTCACGCTCGTCCCAGGGTTGGGAGGGGTCATGGCGAACGACCTCGATGGACTTGAGTTTTCCTTTGCGACTAAACTCTTCGGTGGTTTTGACGTAGGCCCATCGACCCTCGCCGGTTTGGAACGAGTCAATTGCCTGGGCAAGTAATTCCGCGGGAGGCGCGGAGGGAACAGCGGTAGAACGGCCCGCGAGAACCGCGAATACGATGAATAGATTTAAGGTGCGCAAATTTCGAGATGGCTGAAGAGACGGTTTTGTTCAGCCTTTCGACTATGTCCACTCTCTACAGTTCCCTCCGAGCCGATATCATTACCGCCGTCAAAGCACGGGATAGCGCCACTTCGACCACCTTGCGCACTGCCGATGCCGCGGTGCAAAGAACGGCGATGGATACCAATGTCGAAATTGACGATGCCCTGGTGCTTGCGACGATGCGCAAAGCGGTCAAGAACATGAACGACGCTAACAAGGAGTTCAGTAAGGCGGGCAGGATTGATTTGGTCGATGCGAACAAAGTTGAAATCACCATCCTCGAAAAATATCTGCCGGCGCAGATTTCGGGTGATCAACTCGCAGTCATCGTCGGAGAAGCGATCGCGAAGAGTGGAGCTGAGAGTAAGCGCGAAATGGGTAAAGTAATGGGGATTTTGAAGAGCCGAGCTGACGCTGAGCTGATCGATTTTGGCGCCGTGAGTAAACTCGTGCAGTCGAAGTTGATTTAAAGTCTAGAATTTCCCGTAGTCTCTTACCCCGAATACCCCATGTCTCATTCCGCTTCCTTTTTCCGCCTTATTCGTCGCTCATCCTTGGGCGCATGCTTGATGGTTTCCTCATTGGTCGCTCAGGAAATGAGCTTCGAAGAGTATGAGCCGAGGTCGACCCTCGTCGTGCCAGAGAACCTGGTGACCAAAGCGAAGTTTCCTTTCATCGATATCCACAACCATCAGCGAGCTCGTGGCATGAGTGCCGCCCGGGTGGATAAGTTGATCGAGGATATGGACGACCTCAATCTTGCCGTGATGGTCAATTTATCCGGCGGAAGTGGGCGGACGCTCAAGGATAACGTCGCCGCGCTGAACGGACGGTATCCTAACCGGTTCGTCACCTTCGCGAATCCGTCTTTCCAAGGGATTGATGATCCCGACTATCCTCAACGCACTGCCGACCAGTTCGAGGCCGATGTGAAGGCTGGTGCCGGAGGGCTGAAGATATTCAAGAATCTCGGTATGTCGGTATTCGATCGGGCCGGTAATCGAGTGGAGGTCGATGACCCACGGCTCGATCCGTTGTGGGCCAAGGCCGGAGAACTCGGGGTGCCTGTATTAATCCACACGGCGGATCCTTCGGAGTTTTGGGAGCCGCACGACAAGCACAACGAACGGTGGTTTGAGCTGAAGGAGCGTCCGGGGCGCAAAAAGGAATCGCCTCCCTCATTTGAGGAGCTACTGGAAGAACAGCTCAGTGTTTTTCGCCAGCATTCGGAAACGAACTTCATCGCCGCTCACTTTATGTGGCTCGCGAACGACTTGGATCGACTGGGGAGTTACCTCGATGAGTTGCCCAACGTGGTGACTGAATTGGGGGCAGTCATTTACGATCCGGGACGGCAGCCTCGTCACGCCAAGGCGTTTTTCGAAAAATACCACGATCGTATATTAATGGGGAAAGATTCATGGGCGCCATCGGAATACGCCACGTATTTTCGCACCCTGGAGACGGCGGACGAATACTTTCCTTACTACCGGAAGCGCCATGCGTTTTGGCGACTCTATGGACTCGATCTCTCCGATGAGGTCCTCAAGGACGTCTACTATCGGAATGCGATGCGCATCTTGCAGGGCATCGATCGTTCGCTGTTCCCGGCTGATTAATTTCGCGCCTCGAACTGGCGGGCGATCCGGTAAGCGCCGGCGCCGCCGGCGATAATCGCGAGAGCGAGCCAGGCTTCCGTGGGTCTTATGTTAGCCGTATACACCAAAGTCCAGATCATGAGTCCCATGAATATCAGAGGGGGAAACGGATAAAGCCACGTCCGATAAGGACGCGGCAGATCTGGCTGGCGCCAGCGCAGCACGAAAATTCCTCCCACGGCGAACAGGGTATTTAACCCGAGAATGAATGCGGAAAACAGCAAGATGGATTCGAATGAAGAGGTTCGAACAAAAATAATCGCGATAGTGGACTGCACGTAAATTGCCAGCGAAGGAATGCCGTCATCGTTTTTCCGGGAAAGCCAGCGGAAGAGCACGAAATCTTCACCGATCACCTGCAAGACTCGCGGTCCTGCAATGGTCATAGCGCTAACGGTCGAAATGAGCAGTAATGATAGCACAAAACTGATGACGGAAGCTCCGGTATCGCCGAAAACGTGTTGGGCGGCGATGTAGCCTACTTCGAGTTTTCCTTCCATTGCCTCGATAGGCGCAACGTAGAGGAACACAAAATTCAAAGCCACATAGAGGAGCAGGACGATGACCGTGCTAGTGACTAGAATTCGAGGTAAGTTTTTTTGCGCATCATCGATTTCACTGATGAGGTAAGTTACAGAATTCCAGCCGGTGTAGGCGTAGTTCACGTATATTAGTGAAACCGCAAATGCGCTTCCAGTGATTAGCATGCCATCCCCTTGCTGAGGTAAAAAAGAAATGGTCTGAGGTGTCTCCACAAAAAACCCACAAAGTAAGCAAAAACCGATAATTAGAGAAATTTTCAGGGCGGTGAAAACTCCTTGAAAATTTGAACTTCGGTTTCGTTTTCCGACGTGAGCTAACGTAACTACAACGATTAGCCCATACGCGAGCCAAGTTGTCGAAAGCGAAGGAACTGCGGACGATAGGTATGTTCCAAAGACAATCGCAGCCATTGCGACCGGAGCGGCAAATCCGATGGTCGCGGATATCCAACCGGAAATAAATCCCACCATGGGGTGATAAATTCGCGTGAGAAAATTGTATTCACCGCCCGAGCGGGGCAGCGCCGCCCCGAGTTCGGCGTAGGTGAGGGCGCCGCACAGCGCAGTGATGCCACCGACAATCCACAGCAAGATCAGCACGAAACCCGATTTAATATCAAGGAGCTGAAAGCCGAGCGAGGTGAAGACCCCCGTCCCAATCATATTGGCAATGATAACCGCTGAAGCTAGGGTGGGCTTGTAGGAGGTGCGCGCCATGGGCGTTCAGGAAGCAGGAGAAGAATTGGGCGTAAGCCAAGCGGCGAATCCGGCTTCATCGAGTTCTGACCCGGCGAGGGCGAGGGTGTTGAGGACGGCTTCTGCTTCAGTCCCCGTAACGCGCCCCACCGTTTCTCTCCAAGGCAGCAATTCCCAGCATGAATCCCGTGCGTTTATTCCCGCCGACGAACGGATGGTTTTTCACAATACCGCTCGCGTAGTCCGCAGCGAGTTCGCAGTGAGACGGTCGTGCATCGTTTGCTAGCGGTTGAGGTTTCGCGAGCGCAGACTCAAGCATCGTCTCGTCTCTCACCCTATCTGCACCGCCATACGTGGCCAACATCAGTCTAGGTGCGGCCAGTGCTTCGTCCCGGCTGAACCAATAAAAACCACTCCCTTGGCGAGCACGTTGAGGGCATTTCTATAACGCCGGTTCAATCTCTCGAAAACCTTCATGGATTTTTCAAACTCCAAGTCGCTGGACGCGAGACGGAGACTGCCATCCTCGGTTTTGGTAATATAGAGTGCTTGGCCCTCTTCGACATTGAGTTCAGCCAAAGCTTCCTTCGGCAGAATCACGCCGAGGGAGTTCCCATTTTTCGTAGTTTAGTGTGGTGCGGCATGAAAGGTAGAACGGACGTTATAACATAAATGTCCAACTGGATCGCCCAAGCTTCACGACGATTCAGCGCGTGTTTCCTAAAACAGAGGCGGTTGACGAGAGCTCAGACGTGATCGCTGACGGTGAAAAAAGCTCAACTGCAAGCCAGCAGAAACAGAGATGACGGCCTTCATGTCGTTTCGCCAGAATCAGGTGGCCGGGGCTCACTCTCGTTTCCCGATGGTTTCAGCTAGCAGCCTGTCGGACTTAGAAACGAATCTCAATAAGACGGCCTCGAAGGTGCCTCAGTCTCAATCCAATCACTTCGCGGCGAACTTTGAAGTCATCCTTGAGCCTATAGATCGCTTCGAGGGGTTAAGTCCGACAGGCTCCTAGGAAGTTTTGAGCGTTTCATTTTTCGAATAAGCCACTTCGTCCGGAGTATGATCATGCCGTGAAAGGCCGCAGAAAGTTTAACCCAAACTAAGCGGAGGTTTTGGACCGATGGCTGTTTTGAAAAACGCTGAAAACGTCGGTAAGCGGTCTTCACATCGCGCAGTGGACGATGAGCGGTGCGGTAGTAGATCCGAGCTTGGGATAGCATGGCAGCCTCATGCTCATTTCGGGGAATCCGTTGCCCCCACTTTATTCGGAACCCCCGGTAGGCTCGTTGAATTCGAGCATGATCGCTGAGGCCTTGTATCGGGAGGATACGTTTTAGGTAGAGTCTGTCAGGCAAGGCATGGACCGTTGTGCGCAAGGCCATCTGGCAAAACATGTCGGTATCCTCGTGTGGCCAAAAGCGCGTTTCCCAGCCTTCGGTCTGAAGATAGACTGAGCGGCGATAGAGCGCGAAGGGGCCTTGCCCGGTCGCACAAAAAAACGTGACAAAGGGGGTCGGTATTTCGCTATCTCGCATCTTGCGAGGCCCGAACCGCCCGGGGCACCAACGACTGCGATGGCCGGTGCCTAATCGAACTCCTTCAGCGCTAATATATTCAAACTGAAATGAGAGCAGGCCGACGTCAGGATGGGCGTCGATGTAATCACATAACCGGGAGAGGACGTGAGATTCCAGCAGGTCGTCGTGATCGAGAAAAATAACATACGGGGCATCCGGATTAGTCTGGTCGAAGCCGTAATTGCGGGTGTGCGCAGTGCCGGCATTATTTTTTCGGTAGGCCACAATACGAGAGTCTAAACGAGCATAGTTTTCGATTATCTTCCAAGTGTCATCCTTACTACCGTCATCAACTAGGTGCAGCTCCCAATCGTTTCGAGTCTGGGCAAGCACGCTGTCCACGGTAGCACTGACAAACGAGGCCGCGTTATAGCAGGAGACTACGATCGAGACAGTGGGCATGCTTCATGATCTTTACTCCTGACCGTAGATGGACAATCGCCTAATTCCCCGAGCGGTGAGTAGGGAAGATCACGATACCCTTTGGCGTTGGGGAGGGTCTCCATTCCAGTGTAATGGAGACCAGCGAGTATCAGTGTGGTGTTGCCGGAATGGAGCCTGGAACCACGAGAATGCCAAGAAACGCGGATTTTTTAAAGGTCCCTTTAATGTCCTCACGGTTGCGATAACGTTCAAATATTTCCGACTAAGAAGACGCTCGAGCGCGGAGAGTTGGGCAAAAAGGGAGCAAAATGACTACCACTTACCGAGGCGGCTGCGGCCCTTTTTCTTTTTCTTGCCGCCGCCGAGACCAGGCATGCCGCCTGGAGGCATCCCGCCGGGGGGCATACCTCCCATTCCTTCGGCTCCGCCCATCCCCTGCATTTTTTTCATCATTTTACGACCTTTGGAGCCTTGCATCATTTTCATCATCTTCCGCATTTGCTCGAATTGCTTGAGCAGTTGATTGACGTCGACGACTTTGACTCCGGCACCGTTGGCGATGCGCATGCGCCGGCTGCCGTTGAGGATAGCGGGGTTGCGCCGCTCCTTTAGCGTCATCGAGTAGATGATCGATTCGGTGCGAGCCATCGTCTTGTCGGCATCGTCGTCCAACTCCACGTTGTTCATTCCCGGCAGCATACCCATGATGCTCTTCATCGAGCCCATTTTCTTCACCTGCTGCATCTGCGACAGAAAGTCTTCCAAGTTGAAGTCGGCGTTGGCCAACTTCTCGGCCATGCGCTCGGCCTCTTTCTCGTCGATGTTTTCCTGCGCTTTTTCAACCAAAGAGACCACGTCGCCCATGCCGAGGATACGGGACGCAAGACGATCTGGGTAGAAGGGCTCAAATTCATCGGTTCTCTCGCCGACACCCACAAATTTGATGGGAACGCCGGTGATCGACTTGATGGAAAGGGCGGCACCACCGCGGGCATCGCCGTCCATTTTCGTCAAAATGAGCCCAGTTAAGCCAAGGGCTTCATTAAAGGCTTGGGCGACGTTGACGGCTTCTTGGCCGAGGGCGCCGTCGGCGACGAGGATAATTTCGTCAGGGGTAACGGTATCACGAAGTCGTTTTACCTCGGCGATCAAGTCTTCATCGATTTGGAGACGTCCGGCGGTATCAAAAATGACGAGGTCGGACTGGGCTGCTTTGGCTGCCTTCAGACCCGCGGCACCGATAGCAGGAACGTCCCGAGATGAGCGATCGCAGAAAAAGCCAAGTTCGTTGTCACGGGCGAGAATCTCGAGCTGGTCGATCGCGGCGGGACGATAGATATCGCAAGCGACGACGTAAGGGGCCTGGTAGTCTTTCTTTTTAAGCAGGCGGCCAAGTTTGGCGGTCGAGGTCGTCTTACCGGAACCGTGGAGGCCCACCATGAGCACCTTGAGGGGACGCTTGGGATTGAGAGCGGTCTCGCCCTCGCCGAGGAGTCGGACGAGTTCGTCGCTGATGATCTTGATGATCTGCTGGCCCGGGGTAACACCCTTAAGCACATCTTTACCAACGACTTGCTCACGGATACGCTCGACGAATTCGCGAGCGACCTTGAAATGCACGTCGGCAGCCAGCAGGGCCGTGCGCACCTCTTTGAGGGCGTCGGCCATATTTTCTTCGGTGAGTTTTCCGACCCCTCGCAAATTGCGGAGGGCGGAGGAGAGTTTATCGCTAAGGGTCTCGAACATACGGGAATGCAGAGTAGGAACGACGAAATCGCAGGACTGAACACAATTTTTGCGTTCTATGCCGGTCTCGGGTGAATAGGGCGAATATTTTGGTCGATTAGTCCCATCGGCGTCTGCGAAGGTGTTGGTCCTATGAACCCTGTTCTCAAGCTGTTACTCGAAGGTGGAAGTCTCACAACCGCGCAACTGGCGCAGGTTGCTGGATTGACTGAAGCCGAAGTGGAGCAGCACTTGGAGCGGCTGAAGAAGGATAAAATCTTTCTCGGCTGGCGCCCGGTGCTCGATTTATCGCGCGAAGCCGCCGCCGACGCTTCCGTCGAAGCGATCATTGAGATCCGAGTCACACCGGAACGGGAGGGTGGATTTAGTCGCCTCGCCCAACGCATTAGCCGTTTCGATGAGGTTCACACCTGTATGCTCGTCTCTGGTGGATATGACTTGCTGGTCGTGGTGCGGGGACGATCACTCCAAAATGTAGCTGCTTTTGTTTCGGGAAAATTGTCGACCCTCGCCGGGGTGCTCTCGACTGCGACCCACTTCTTACTGCGTCGATACAAGGATCAAGGATTCTTGTTAGACGTCGAAGACGATAATTCGAGTCGACTCAACGTGGCGCCCTAACGCACTTACGGACCATGAAATCTGATCCAAATAGATGGGTAGCGGGACACGTTTCCACGCTGCCGAAGAGTGGCATTCGCGACTTTTTCGAACTGGTGGCCAAGATGAAGGGCCAAGACGTCATTTCATTGGGCGTGGGTGAACCAGATTTTACGACACCGTGGCACATCTGTGAGGCGGCGATTTACGCGCTGGAGAAGGGGAAGACTTACTACACCTCGAATCTAGGGATGCCGGAGCTGCGGAAAGAGATATCCCGCTACGTAAGTAAGAACTTCGGTATCGATTACCGACCGGATGACCAAGTGATTGTAACGGTGGGCGTTTCGGAGGCGTTAGATTTGGCGTTTCGCGCCTTCGTGAATCCGGGCGACAAGGTAATGTATCATCAACCGTGTTACGTCTCGTATCACCCGAGTATCGCGTTGGCCCATGGTGAAGCGATCGCGGTGCCCACCTACGCGAAGGACAATTTTGCTCTCACGGCCGAGGCACTGGAAGCCGCGTGGCAACCGGGAGCGAAGATGTTGATGCTCAATTTGCCGTGCAACCCGACGGGAGGCACTTGCACCAAGGAGCAGTTGGAGAAGATCGCGGCATTTGCCCGAGCGAAGGATTTATTGGTTTTGAGTGATGAGATCTACTCTGAGCTCACCTTCGAGGGGGAGCATGTGAGTATCGCATCGTTGCCGGGGATGGCGGAGAGAACGATTTTCCTGCACGGCTTTTCCAAGGCGTTCGCGATGACGGGTTGGCGCATCGGCTATGCCTGTGGACCAACGGTGCTCATCGATGCGATGATGAAGGTGCACCAATATTCCATGATGTGTGCGTCCATTATCGCGCAAGAGGGAGCGCTTGAGGCGTTGAGGCACGGAGCCGAATCGGTGTCTCGAATGCGTGAGCAGTATCACCGTCGACGTGATCTGGTCGTGCGGCGGTTCAATGAAATGGGTCTCCCGTGTCATTCTCCGCGAGGATCTTTTTATGCGTTTCCCGCGGTCGCCAAGACGGGACTGAGTGAAACTGAATTTTCCGTGGGACTGCTCAATGAGGAAAAAGTTGCGGTGGTTCCGGGAACTGCTTTCGGGGAAAATGGTAGAGGACATCTTCGGGCGTGTTTTGCGACCGGATACGAACAATTGATCGAAGCCTGCGACCGAATGGAACGGTTCATGGCTCGACAGAAATCATAGGACAAAAATGCCACGAACTGTAGCCATTGTCGGACGCCCGAATGTCGGGAAAAGCCGCCTCTTTAATCGCCTGGTGGGCAGGCGCGTTTCAATCGTGCACGACCAACCGGGCATCACGCGCGACGTGATATCGGCTCGAGTGAAGCTGGGGGCCTACACGTTGCTCGATACGGGTGGACTCGGATTGAAGGGCGGCGAAAGCACGTTGGAACTCACGGCCGCTTCTGAGCGGCAGGTGGAATTTGCGATCGCGGCTTCGGACCTAATTCTGTTCGTGATTGATGGCCTCGATGGAATCACCTCGTTGGACGTCAAGATCGCGCAGATGCTGCGTAGATCGAAAAAGAAGGTGCTGTTGGTGATCAACAAGGCCGACTTCGATGAATCCAAAGTCGATATGGCTGATACCTACAGTCTCGGATTGGGTGAACCGCATCCGGTCTCGGCAGAACATGGGCGAGGAGAGACGGACTTGCGCGAGGCAGTAATTAAAGAGATTGGCCCAGAGCCGGAAATTTTAGACTCAACTAAAACGGCCGAAGATCCGCTGATGGTGTGCTTTATTGGCCGACCTAACGTGGGCAAGTCATCGCTGGGAAATCGATTATTGAAGGATGATCGTTTGATCGTGAGCGCGACTCCCGGCACGACTCGTGATGCGGTGGAACTCCCATTCCGCTTCAAGACTCGTTACAAGCGTATGATTGATTTCCGCTTGATCGATACCGCGGGGATCAAGGCGTCGACGAAGTTGGCGTCTCCAGTCGAGTATTTCTCCCGATTACGAGCGCTGGACGCAATTCAACGCACCGATGTTGTTTTCATGGTGCTCGACGCCCTGGATGGGGTCACGCAGCAGGATAAGGCGATCGCGGGAGAGGCGGCCAAAGAAAATAAACCGATCATCGTGTTGGTCAACAAGTGGGACCTCGTGCTGAAGGCGTTTGCCGATCGCGACGAGAAACTTGCGGTCTACAAAAGTGAGCGCGATTATCGGGTAAAGTACGAGAAGGCGTTGTTCGATCGACTGTTTTTCACGCCGGGTTCGCCGGTGATATTTGTGTCGGCGCTGAGTCGATTTGAGATTCCGCGGATGCTCAACAGTGCCGCGAAGATCAACCGCCAATTGGACGTAAAGATCCCCACGGCTCGTTTGAACGCATTAATGGAGCGACTCATCCAGAAGATGCCGCCTCCGGCGGTGGGTGGTCGTAGATTTAAGATCTACTATGTCACTCAGATTGGAAATCGTCCGTTTAGGTTGAAGGTTTTTTGCAATCGCGAGGAACGTTTGCCCGACAATTACCAACGGTATTTGGAGTCCAATATTGTCGAGGAGTTTGACCTACAAGGATGTCCCATGGTCTTTCATTTGGTGGGTAAGGAGCGGCACAAAGACCGCGGAGGGAAAGGGCCCTTGCGCGCCAAACGAGACAACCCGACTGAGGATACGGAAGCTTGGGGTGGTTTAGAGGCAATGGAGGACTGAGCGCGTGAAGATTGTTTTCATGGGGTCTGATCCTATTGCGTTGCCGCTGTTGAATTGGCTGCGTGAGGAGGGCGGTGGAACCGTCGAGTTTTTGGCGATCTATACTCAACCCGACCGTCCGGTGGGTCGAGGGCAGCGCGTGACGGCGAATGCGATAAAACGTTGGGCGATCGAGCATGGAATTCCGGTGCGCCAGCCGGTGAAGTTGACCCGAGACGAAAGAGAGAAACTGGCTCTCGATCAGCCGGATCTCGCGCTGGTTATGGCCTATGGGCATATTTTGAGAGACGCTTTTATCGACACGCCAAAGTTGGGGACGATTAATCTACATGCCTCGATCTTGCCGGAGCTGCGAGGGGCTTCACCGATCCAGAGTGCAATCGCCGGCGGTGGTCAGGAAACGGGAGTTTCGCTGATGCGGATTGTGCGGGAACTCGATGCCGGGCCAGTGGCCGACGTTGAGCGCGTTTCTATCGACGCTCATGATACGGCCCTAGATATTGAAAATAAATTAGCCAATGCCTGCGTGCCGCTGGTGGCGCGTAATTTGGTCGCGCTGGCGGAAGGCCGTCTCGAGTTCGTCGCCCAAGATTCAAAGCGAGCCACATTTTGCCGGCGACTGGTTAAGGCGGACGGGGTGCTGGACCTTTCCCTCCCCGCCGCGGAGGTCGCGGCTCGAATCAATGGCCTGTTCCCGTGGCCCAGTTGTCGGATCGAATTGGAAGGGCAGATCATTAAACTAGGATTAGCTCAAGCGGTCGCAGGCGAAGGGGCTCCAGGTAAAGTCTATGTTAATGAATCCTCGCAGCTAGAAGTGGGGACTGGGGACGGTCGGGTGCGGTTGTTGAAGCTCCAGCGACCAGGCGCCAAGATGTTGGCGACGGCAGATTTCCTGCGCGGATTTCCGATTTCGGACGGAGCGACGGTCCCATCGGTGCCTATGCCCGCTTTAATAACACGGTAAACTTCAACCTAGGGTGACATGTCGCTTGTTTTTGGGCGGCCTTTTTCCCAAGCTGCGAACTTATGAGAAAGTTGCTAGTCATTGCTCTATGGGCAGGAAGTTTGGGGGCGTCTGGATACGCGCAAACCTCATCAAATCTTGGTGCACATGTAGCAAGCTTGCGGGAGGATGTGCGCATCCTCGTGGAACGGGTAGGGGAGCTCGGACTGAGAATTGAACAATTAGAACGAGAGAACTCCGCTTTGATGCAGGCCACCAAAGGGCTCGATAGCACTTATGCCACGGTTTCCCAGCTCAATGGAGCAGTGGCGGAACTGAACCAGTCATTGCGAAATGGGGATGCGTCCACGCGGGAACAGACGTCGAAGGCGGTGCAAGAATTGGCGAATCAAACGAATTCGGCGTTAGATTCTCTGGCCAAGGGGATGGCCACTCGGGCGGTGATCAAAGCACCGACTTTTGATGACAATTTTCCCAAAGAAGGACTAACCTACACAATTCAAAAAGGAGATACGCTCTCGAGCATCGCAAAGCAATTTCGAACGACCGTGCGGCACATTCAGAATGCCAATAGGATCACGGATCCGACGAAGATTCAGGTCGGGCAGCCGCTGTTCATCCCCGGCGGAGAATAATCTATGGCTATTTCAAAATCCCGTCTCGGTCGTGGCCTCGGGGGCCTGATCGCTAAGGCCTCACCGGCTCAATCTCCCACTGCTGAAGCGGCGGCGAAAGCAGCCGCGAATAGGGCGATGGCGACGCCACAGAGTAAACTCACGGAAGGCGTTAGTCCGGCTGCCGGATTTGAAGAAATTTCGGTATCGAAGATTGAGCCGAGTCCTTATCAAGCGCGACGGGAAATCCGGGCGGAGCACCTCTCGGAGCTGGCCGAAAGCATCAAGGCAGAAGGATTGCTCCAGCCGATCGTAGTCCGACGACTGGGCAAGGGATTCGAATTAATCGCGGGAGAACGTCGTTGGCGGGCATTTCAGGTGCTGAAGCTTAAGACCATTTCCGCTCGTGTAGTGGCGGCCAGCAACGCATCGGCGGCGGCCCTCGGGCTGATTGAAAATCTCCAACGCGAAGGGCTTAACGCGATCGAAGAAGCTTATGGTTACGCGAGCTTGATTCGGGATTTTGATCTTACGCAGGAGCAGGCTTCGGACCGAGTGGGCAAAAGTAGAGCGGCCGTAGCCAACACCCTGCGGTTACTGTCGCTCGACGGTGAATTACAGGGCTATATCTCGAAGGGGTTGCTGAGTGTCGGCAACGCCAAGGTGCTACTCGGAATCGAGGACACGGCGGAGCGGGCCGTGCTCGCGAGGCGTGTATTGGAGGACGGGTTGAGCGTGCGAGCGACGGAAAGATTGGTGCAGAGCAAAAAAAGCTCGGGAGGCGCCGGTAGCACAAAATCAACGCGACAGGGCACGGCCGCGGAGCGGGCCGCAATTTCTGGAATCGCTCAAAAACTCACCTCTCATTTGGGCGCTCGCGTGGTGATGAAGCACTCGGGCAAGAAGGGACAAATTGTGATCCAATACACCGGGAATGATGATCTCCAACGTCTCCTGGAGAAGCTCGGTGTCGAAGCTTGATCGAGGCTAAAATGCCTCGAGCTCCAAGGGACAACATGGCGGGACGTATCGCCGGCTTCAAAGCCGGACTCGCGGAAGTGGGGGGCTATTTGAAGTTTGATCCGGTTCCGCCGATGCTCCGGAACCTCAAGGGCTACGGTTGGGGCAATCTGCGCCGGGACATGCTCGCTGGACTGATGGTGGCGATTGTCGCGATTCCGCAGGCGATTGGTTTTGCGGTGGTGGTAGGCATCCCCGTCAAGGCGGTGATCGCGACGGTAATCGTGGGCGGGTTGGTGTGTTCGCTCTTTGCGTCGTCCCGCCATCTTATTTTTGGGCCCACTAACACAATTTCGATCATTTTAGCCGGAGCTTTGTTAGCGGTCGCCGATGTGCCCCTGACGGCGCTGCAGAAGGTGCTGGTGCTAGGATTCATGATCGGTGTCTTCCAGATCAGCGCGGGCGTATTTAAACTCGGAAACCTCACTCACTTCATTTCGCGGACGGTGATTATCGCTTATACCACCGCGGTAGGGGTTTTGATCGGCGTGGGACAAATTAGCAACTTGCTGGGTTTGGGTCGCCCTGAAGAAGTGAGTTTACCGGGGACGGTGAGGCATATCTTTACCCGGTTGAGTCACGTGGAGATGAATCCGATCACCGCGGCCGTTGGAATTGGTGCATTGGTGATGATGCTGACGATACAGCGGTGGCGTCCGAAGTGGCCGCACGGATTGATTGTGATCAGTTTATTTGGTGGGTTCTCCTACTTTTACGGTTTCGGGGAGGCCGGAGTAGCCCTGGTCAGAGACTCTGGAGAAGTGGCGGGATCGATGCCGCTTTTTGTGGGCTTTCCCGTGAACGGCGACGGGCTCAAGTTGATCCCGCAATTAGCAAGCGTTGCGCTCGCGGCGGCGATACTGGGAATGCTGGAAACGGTTTCGATCGCGAAGGGAGTCGCGGCCCGATCAGGGCAAAAAGTCGATCCCAACCAGGAACTTATTGCGGTTGGTTTCGGTAACCTCGCGGCGACGAGTTTTGGTGCGATGCCGGGATCGTCGTCTTTCGTGCGTAGTGCAGTCTGCTACGAATCGGGGGGGCAGAGCCAACTGGCAGGGATGCTGAGCGCGGTCTTTGTGCTGATTATCATCGGGGTGACCGCGTTTGCGGTGAATTCGATTCCGATCGCAGTGCTGGCGGCGTATTTAATTTTAATTGCGTGGCGGTTAATCAAATTTGCCGAAATCAGGATCGCCCGATATGCCACTCGATCCGATTCGATCGTATTCTGGGGGACTTTGATCGCTGCCTTGTTTTTACAGCTGGATACGGCGGTCTACGTGGGAATTGGGCTGTCGCTGGCGCTTTTCCTCAAGAAAGCCAGCGCGCCTTCACTGGTGGAGTATGCGTTCAACGATCAGGGACAACTCATGCACCTCGAGGAGAAGAACGATCGCCATAATCCTGCGATTTCGATCGTGCATGTAGAAGGTGAACTCTTTTTCGGGGCAGCGGACCTGTTTCAGGAACAAGTGAGGTATTTAGCGGAAGATGACGACATTAAGGTGTTCATTTTGCGCATGAAGAATGCCCGGCATTTGGATGCAACGTCCGTGATGTCGATGATGCAGCTGGTGGATTATCTGCGAAAGACCCAGCGCCATCTCCTGATCAGCGGAATTTCGACAGAGATCGAACGCGTGCTGCGATCGAGTGGCGCGTGGGATCACGTTGGCGGTGGGAATATCTTCCCGGCGGAGGCAAATCTCACCCTAAGCACCCGGCGCGCGCTCAAACGGGCGAGTGCGCTGGTAAAGGAAATGGGCGGAGGTAAACCTGACATTCGTCTCATCTATGACCGCAAACGAGATCAAGGCGGTATCAATGAGCCGGCCCGCCCAGCTGAACCTCCGCCCGAACCAGACTACCAGATTTGAATCATCCTCTTTATATGCCCGCTGGTTTCTTCTTTGGACTGGGCATTGACAAGGCGCCGTTCGATCGGCACTCCTAACCGCTTTCAATGAGTCTTATTATCGCGATTTTCACGTTCATCCTTATCCTTGTGTCCCTTGTCATGGTCCTTTTGGTCCTCATGCAGAAGGCTAAAAATGATGGTGGCATGGGTGCTGCGCTCGGTGGCGGTGCCGCCGAAGCTACTTTTGGTGCGGATACCGGTAATATTCTCACCGGTGCCACAATCAAGGCAGCGGTCGCATTCTTTGTGCTGAGCTTAATGCTTTATCTCGGTCACATTTATATGCGTAATAACGCGGCGGCCGAAGCGGCGGCGGCATTACCCACGATTGAAGCTCCGGCGGTAGTTATTCCCGGAGCGACAGAAACTGCGGAACCTCAGCCGTAAGTGGGAGTCAAGGCGCGCATGCAGCGCAGCCCAAAATTTCAGATTCGGCAGACCAAGCGAATGGTCTGCCTTTTTTGCGCTCTAATCGGAGTGCTCGCATGGAGCGTTCAGTCGCTTGAAGCCCAGCAAAAGGCAAATCGGCTAGAGCCTCGCTTTGTGTCGCGCGGGGAGCCGGACCCGGCCGAGGGACGTGAGATCATGTCGACTTTCCGGCGATTAGGCCTGCCGGGTGACTACTTCCTCGAGTTCAATCTGGAGGTGCTGCCGCGGCGGGGAGAGCGATCAGTGGTCAACGGTCGAATGTGGGGGAGCCGTAATAAGACGGGCCCCGTGTCTAGAATTGATTTGGCCCCAACTGAGGATACGCCGCCCACCCACCTGATTACCCAAAATGGACCAGAATCGGAGGCGTGGCGGTATTTGGCCGGCGAGGATGCGAAGGTTGAGCAACTCGGACAGCAAGCGATCATGGATGATTTGGCTGGGACGGGACTACGCATCTTCGAACTGCAGATGCCATTTATTCATTGGTCTGACTACGTGTTCGAGGGAGTGACGCGAATCCGAGGGCGCTCGGTGCATGCATTTTTGATGTATCCTCCCGAAGATTTTGCCTCGGCGCATCCCGAAGTGGCAGCCGTGAGGCTGCATCTAGACGTTAAGTTTCACGCTTTGATGCAGGCGGTGGTGCTCGGAGACGGGGAAGTGCCTCTGCGGAAACTTACCGTATTGGATTTAAAGAAACTCGGAGATCAATGGATCGTGAAATCCATCGATGTGCGTGATGAAGTAACTCGAGATAAAGTGAAATTCGAAGTGACGGGGGCCGCCCTGGATCTTGATTTATCTCCGCAGTTGTACTCACCAGCAGAACTTTTGGTTCCATTGGCGAGTCCGGAAGCGGTCACTCGATTTTAGCGGAGGCCGCCGGTCGGAGCGTTAAACTTGGTAGGTTTGACCCGGCACGGGGTCGACTACTTGGGTCTTCTCCGCACGTTCGGAAATCTGTTTGGAGAACCACTGACGGGCTTCAGGATCACCGTGAGTGAGGACAATCACCCGCGGAGTGGCTTGGAGAGCAAATTCCAATAGTTCTTCCCGCTCGGCGTGACCGCTGAGCTCGAAACGGTCGATATGCGCCTTGAGTTTGGTTCGCACATTCACGGTTTCGAAGACGAAATCATCGCCTTGTTTAAAGGACATTAATTTTCCGCCGGGGGTATCAGGATCGCAGTAGCCGACGAAGCCTAGCGTGTTGCGGTGATGCCCCAGGAGGCCGGAGGCTAGGGTATAGCTGGGGGTGTTTTCGACCAGCATGCCGGAACTGACAATATAGAGGGCGTTGCGCTGCGGATCTTGTCCAGGAGTGAGTTTCCGAGGAAGTGATTTTAACCTCAGCTCTTTCAAAATATGTCGATTGAATTGAACGTGCTGAGTCTTTCGGCGGACTTCATCAAAGTAGTCGCATAGATCAAGACCGAGACCGGAACCAATAATCGGACAGTCGACGAGTTTACCGAAACGACGGGCGTCGTGCATGATCGTCAGAATCTCCTGCATTCGGCCGAGGGCAAACACGGGGAGAAGAAAGGAACCGCCGCGTCCGATGGTGTCGTTGATGGATTTAATCAGCCGATTAACTTCGTGGACGCGTTCTTTGCCGGCGGGACGTTCGGTCAAGCCCCGAGTGGTTTCGGTCACGACGGTATCGATGTGACCAAGGGGAAATTGAGCGCCCTGAAGGGTGCGTAGATTATCGAACAAAACGTCACCGGTGAAGAAGATGCGTCGGTGTTTGTGGGTGATTTCGACGGCGGCGGCTCCCGCGACGTGCCCCGCCCGGTGGAGGGTAATCTCGATCTCGTCTTGGGGCATGAGCCCTTTGAATTTTTTGGCGACGCCAAAGTTGAGCCCCCGCATGCGCGGCGCACAGCGGTCGATTTCAGCGTGATCAAAGAGGGGATAGTCCGGGATATCTTTATCCGCCTTTTGGCGCTTCATCACGTTGGCGGAGTTATGGAGCATGCGCTCAATAATTATCCGACTGGAGGAGGACAGTAGGACCGGAGCATTAGGGAACTCGCGCATCGCAACCGGCAGACTCCCGATGTGGTCGAGGTGACAATGCGTAATGATGATGTAGTCGACCCGTTCGTCGCGAATCTTAGCGAAATTAGGTATGGCCGCACGGCCCACTTTTTTGGGATTGAGGCCGCAATCGATGAGGAGATTTACTCCGCCGATTTGGACGAATAGCGCGTTGGCGCCGATACCGCCATCGCGGTTGAGATCGAGCAATTTCATTCTGTAAAGGATCAGCGAGGGCGAACGCTGGGCGCGGAGCAAGACCTAGTTTACCTCATCGCTCCCTATCCTCGTCGATGTCGGTCGGAATTTTCATTTCGAATGAAGGGAGAATCACATGAATCGGGTTTCCTGTTTCGTCTTTGCCGTGAAAACTCCCGATCACATGGGCATCGCAGTTTGTGATGTGGTAACTGTTGTAGGCGAACGATTCCCTGGGGGCTATCCGGGGTGTTTCGCCGACAATCTTGTCTCCCTCGATGATAATGCGTTCACCGTCGACCTGTTCGATCACCCACTTCCGGCCGAGTAGCTCCACCGTTTTATCGGATTGGTTCTGGATACGGACAAAGTAAACGAAGGCGTGGGGACGGTCGGCGGGCAGGTTGGATCCACCGCGATGGTAGACGAGACGGTCAAGGTGAGCGCTAAGGCCGGGGATTTCCTGGGAAGTTTCCAAAATCGAGATAAACTCATGTGGCTCCGATAAAATGACGCAACTCGGATTGAATCCGGGGCAGAATTCACTCAGGACTTGCCCTCGTTTTTCTCGGACCGCAAAACCGACCTCAATGGAAAAATTGGCCCTTCTTTCGGTAAGCGACAAAAGCGGATTGGCGGAGTTCGCCACAGTCTTGGTTAAGGAGCATGGCTATCGCCTTCTTTCCACCGGAGGCACGGCTCGGTTACTGGCGGAGTGTGGCCTGCCCGTCACCGAAGTGAGTGAGCACACCGGATTTCCCGAGATGATGGAGGGACGGGTAAAGACCCTGCATCCCAAGATTCACGGCGGCTTACTGTGCCGGCGGGACAAATCCGATCATCTCGCGGCGGCCGCTGACAACGCTATCGCGTTGATCGACTTGGTGGTGGTGAACCTGTATCCGTTTGAGGAAACCGTAGCTCGGGCCGATGTGACCCGGGAGCAGGCGATCGAGAATATCGATATCGGGGGTCCGTCGATGCTTCGGAGCGCGGCGAAAAACCATGAAGCAGTCACGGTGGTTTGTGATTCTTCGGATTATGACCGGGTCCTGGTCGCGCTAGGGGATGAGGGTAAACTTGCCCCACTGCGGCGAGACTTGGCCTTGAAGGTCTTCCAGCGCACGGCCAGCTACGATGCCGCTATTGCAGCCTATTTGGAGTCCAATGGGGATGAGCCGAATCTCGCGGCTCTCAGCGGGTTCCCGCAAAATCTGAAAATTGATTTAGGAAAGGCGCAGGAGCTGCGTTACGGCGAGAACCCGCACCAAAAGGCGGCGCTTTATGGGACTTTCCACGAACACTTTGAGCAGCTGCAGGGAAAGGCGCTGAGTTACAATAACCTGTTGGATATTACTGCGGCGACGTATTTGATCGGCGAGTTTGAGCGGCCAACGGTGGCGATTCTGAAGCACACCAACCCATGTGGAGTTGCGAGTGCGGATACTTTGGAGGCGGCGTGGGAGGATGCGTTTGCGACCGACCGCCAGGCTCCTTTTGGCGGGATCATCATCGTCAATCAGACTCTGGGTGGAGATCTCGCTCAAACGATCGCCAGCATCTTCACTGAAGTGATTATTGCGCCTCGTTTCAGTGCTGAGGCTCTCGCGATTCTGGGTAAAAAGAAAAACTTACGACTCATGATCGCGAAAGAGGGGATCGGCGCAGCTTCGTTGCAGGAGGTGCGCTCAGTGATTGGCGGAGTGTTGCTGCAGGATCGCGATCGGACGCTGGGCAAAGTGGCCGACTTCAAAGTCGTCACCAGGCGGCAACCCACCAACGAAGAATGGTCGGCGATGATGTTTGGCTGGAAAATCGGCAAACACGTCAAATCCAACTCGATCGTTTATTGCCGAGGCGAACGCACGCTGGGGGTCGGCGCGGGGCAAATGGCTCGGGTGGATAGCTCACGTATTGCGGTTTGGAAGGCAGGGGAGGCTGGACTGGATCTCACCGGATCAGTGGTAGCCAGTGAGGCTCTTTTCCCGTTTGCCGATGGTTTGGTCGCAGCTGCTGATGCGGGAGCGACGAGTGCGATTCAACCGGGAGGTTCTATCCGCGACGCCGAGGTGATTGCGGCAGCGGACGAACGCGATATGGCCATGGTCTTTACGGGTATTCGCCATTTTAAGCACTAAGTTCAATTCTGAGGAGAGAACGAGTTGCACCAAAGGGACTCCGTGATTTGCTGATATTATGAAACTTCTGCGTGCTTTTTTCGTGTTAGCGCCCTTGGTCGGATTGATCGGTTGCACCACCGTCACTGAGTCGGGTCGGAAGCAGTTGATCCTCACGTCAGCTTCCCAGGAAACCCAAATGGGCCTCGCCGCATTTACCCAAATAAAACAGGAGGAGAAGATTTCGCACGATGTGATGGCGAATGATCGTGTGACGGAAGTCGGACGACGGATCGCACGCTCTGTCGGACGTGACTTACCTGAAGCTAAATGGGAGTTTGTCGTGTTTGATTCTGCCGAACTCAATGCGTTCGCATTGCCCGGTGGAAAAGTAGGGGTTTACCTAGGTCTGCTCAATCTCGCGCAGTCCAATGATGAATTGGCCGCGGTGATCGGACACGAGATCGCCCATGTCACGTCTCGGCATGCCGGAGAGCGCATGAGTCACCAGATGTTCGCGAGCGGGGTGCAAGTGGGATCGGAAATGATCATGGACGCCAAGGACGTTGATCCGCAGAAACGCGCGATTACCCGGACCATGTTAGGCATAGGCACAACGGTCGGCGCGATCCTGCCATTTTCCCGCTTACACGAATCTGAGGCTGACGCGATCGGCCTCCGATTTGCGGCCGGGGCGGGTTATGATCCCCGCGCGGCCGTTACCTTCTGGCAGCGGATGCAAAAGGCGAATGAGGGGCAGCAACGTCCGCCAGAATTCTTGTCCACCCATCCCTCTAGTCAGACACGGATTGCTAATTTAAAGCGTCTCGCCCCAAAATACTTGCCCCTCTACCGCGAGTCCAAGCAGCGATGGGAAAGAGGAGAATTCGCCGAGCGCGAAATTGGCGTGCCGTGAGATAAGGCGAATGGGGGGCGTTTCCAGCTAGCCCACTCGTGGTAATTCGGTCATCTTACCCCTATGTTTGATCCCGTAGAAAAACTCCAAGAGTTCATTCGCCACGCCAGTGTCTCAGCGGACCCCGCGTTTGGCGAAGGCATGCAAGGCGCTCAGGCTTTTGTTTCAGAGATATTGGCGTCGATTGGTTTTGAGGTGGAGGTCGTAAAGACGGACCTGCATCCGATCATCTTGGCCCAGCGCGGAGGAAACCCGGCGTGGCCCCATGTGATCATTTACGGCCATTATGACGTGCAACCGGCTGATCCCTTGAATCTTTGGGAAAGTCCGGCGTTTGAGCCGGAAATTCGAGACGGACGTCTCTACGGGAGAGGGGCAGCCGACAATAAGGGCCCATTGATGACTCACATTGCAGCGGTGGGTAAACTTTTGGAGAAAGATCCCGAATTGCCTCTTCGTATTACATTTATGATCGAGGGAGAGGAAGAAATGGGCAGTCCAAGTTTCCCTAAATTTTTGGAGCAATATCGCGATCGTTTGAAGGAGGCGGATTTAGTATTCCTCTCGGACACAGGTATCCCAAATGAAGACCAGGTCGTGATCACCTGCGGCCTACGGGGACTCGTTCTTTTTGATCTGGAGGTAACGACCGCGAAGGGCGACCTTCACTCGGGGCTCCACGGCGGCGTTTTGCGTAATCCCATTCAGGCGTTAACCGAGTTCTGTGCATCGCTGCATACTCCGGATGGACGCGTTAATGTGCCCGGATTCTACGACGATGTCTTAGAAGTGGCCCAATGGGAGCGCGACGAACTCAAGCGCTACGGAGTCGATGAAGAGGAGTATCGTAAGTTCCTCGGTATCCCGGCCTTTCATACGACAGCAGGCTATTCTCCGTTTGAAGCGATCCGCTTCATGCCCACGCTCGAGTTCAATGGCATTGGTGGCGGTTATCAAGGTGAAGGCTCAAAAACCGTGATTCCAAGTAAGGCGATGGTGAAAGTGAGCTGTCGATTGGTCGCAAATCAAGATCCCGAGAAAATTCGCGAACTTCTCCACCAGACCATCCGGGAGCGAATGCCGGCGGATGTGAGTTACCGCATCATTGATGGCCATACCGGAACTCCCTATGGGGTCGTGCCACCGGACCGCTTGAACACGCCAATCGATCAGCCTGTCGCCCTCGCGAACGCTTTTAGAGCAACTGACGCAGCGGTGACGGATGTATTCGGGAAACCTCCACTTTATTTACGAGAGGGAGGGAGTGTTCCGATTATCGCGGATATCAAACGCGTGCTCGGCCTGGATTCCGTTATGTTCGGGCTATTCCTGCCCGAAGATAACCTGCATGCGCCCAATGAAAGCTTTCACTTGGGCGTAATGGAAAAAGGCATGCGCGTGAGTGAGCAGGTTCTAGCCAAGCTGGCGCGCGGCTAGTTCGGCGCTGGAGATTTGGTGCTGCGGAAACGGTATTACCAGACACAAAAAAAACGCCCAGCGATTAAGCTGGGCGTTTTGGTGAAAGGGAAGGGAAGTGGTCTATTGCTTCAAAATGATTAACTCGACTCGGCGATTGGCGGCCATCGCGGTGGCATCGCCGTTCTCAGTCGCATCGAGATCACCTTTGGAGGCTACTTCGAGCCGATTTGAAGCTGTGCCGGCAGTCTCAAGAAATTGACGTGCGGCGCTGCCGCGGCGATCACCGAGCCCGAGGTTGTATTCAGCGGTTCCACGCCAGTCACAGTGGCCTTCGAGGAGCAAACGATACTGAGGGTTCTCGCTCAGGTAGATCATGGCGGCCTCGAGTTTTATCCGCTCGCTTGCCTTAATGCCGGACTTATCGAAATCGAAATAGACCGGCTCGAGCAGACCCTTGATCATCTGGTCATCCTCGTAGAAGCCATTTCCACCAGCCAAGAGGCGCGAATCACTGTCGGCGAGCAAGTCCGGGTTGAAATTGCCCAGATCGTTAGGGTTGAGTGTCGATGAAGAGTCGAATCCACCGCTGGTACCACCACCGGGGCCCATCATGGTCGCGCCGGGATCCGGACGGACAGGTTTTTTGGTGCAACCGGTCAGTGCAATGGCTGCGATAGAGAGGGCGAAAAGTAGTTTCTTGGAAAGATGGCTCATGGGTCGTAAAAAAGCAGTGCTTTTCCGTTATCAATGATGGCATTTCGCGCGGCAAGATATTTAACGATCCCGTGCCCGGTTTGAACGAAATCACGTGTTTTCTTTTCGATAATGGTTCCTTTCGCGGGGAATCGACCTTGAGCTTGCGCCGAATCGCTCGGCGTTTGGAAGCGAAATTGAGGTGTCGAGTTATACCGACATCGCTTCTTCATTCGACTCGGGTGGATGCGGTCGAATTGGACGGCACCCCCGCGACGCTGCTCGAGCCTGAATTAATGAGGTTTGGTGGATCGGGAGGGCGAAATGCGATCGCACTCCCGTTGTTCTTTGGCGAGAGCGGAGCCCTCACTGAATACCTGCCGGACCGAATTAAATTGATCGGTGAGCATTGGCCAGAGTTGAAGATCAAAATTGCGGGTTGCTTAGTGAACGACTCGGACGACTCGGTCGGCTTAGTTGCTCAGGCCATGGCTGGCCAAATTCGCGCGTTGAAGGATGACGAAAGGGATACGGTTGATGGCGATCGTCCGTGGGTTATCTCAACGGACCACGGCAGCCCTAAAATCGCCGTTGCAAAAATTAGAAATCTGATTGGAACAGCCCTCAAGCTCAGCCTAGGGGCGGAAGTGCTCAACTGTCAGGTTGCGTCCATGGAGCGCCGAGACGGCCCGGAATACGGATTCAACGAGCCTTTACTGGCCTCTGCGCTGGAAGTCGCGGTTAGGGGAGGGGCCCAGAGAATTATTGTCGCCCAACAATTCCTCCAACCAGGGAGGCATGCCGGCGCTGCAGGAGATATCACCGAGATCTGCAACGTAGCAAAGAAGCATCATCCCAGTTTGATGATTTCCCAAACTCAGGTGTTGGGGGCTCAACCGGAAATAGAGGCCCTCTTAATTCGTCGCTTTCAAAGCGAGGTCAGAACGATGATTTCGACTCAATGAGACCAATCTCCAGCGAGTAACGGGTCAGGCTCGCTACGTCATGGAGATTCAGTTTCCGCATCAAATTTGTCCGGTGGTTGTCCACCGTTTTAACGCTGATCTTCAACTTCCGGGCAATTTCTTTGGTGCTGTTGCTCTCCGCGACCAATTGCAAAATTTCCCTCTCTCGATCGGTAAGAAAATCCGAAGTGGAACTCGCGGCAGGGTTGGCCACTACATCCCTCAGTAATGCCGTCACAGCGGGGCCAAAATAAGTGCCTCCCTTGGCAACGGTTTCGAGGCCGCTTTTGAATTCCATGAGCCCGGCGGTTTTTTCGACAAACCCATGGGCTCCAGCTTCGAGCATCTCGCGCACCAGAATCGGGTTTTCATAACCAGAAAAAACTAGAACACGCAGGTCGGGGAGCACTTTCATCAAGCGACGCAATAGATCTACCCCGTTGAGGCCGGCAAGTTTTGCGTCCAAGACAATGACATCTGGTTTCAAATCTAAACAAAGAGTGAGGGCGTTCTGTCCGTCTCCACTTTGCCCCACTAGATCAAAGCCGGGGAAGGTGCGTAGAATTTCGACCAGCATCTCGCGAATCGCGGTCTGGTCTTCAATAATAATGAGTCGTTTCATCGGGGAGACAGAATCTGGTAAGATTGGGTCTGAGAAGATCTAAGCAAACTTAAAGGGCTTGGCCTCGTTATAAATTATTCGCCCCTCCGGGCAAAATATCTCATCTCCACTCGCCGGATATTTTTTTTCTCAGTGCCTGTTCGTGGTGGGTCGACTGGGACTCGAACCCAGAACCAATTGATTAAAAGTCAACTGCTCTACCGATTGAGCTATCGACCCATACACAAAACGGGGCAGTCGGAATACGTTTTCACAGAGGATTTTAGCAAGTGTTTTTTGAACTTACCTCTGAGGAAAATGCTGGAGACCTGACAAATTTCCGGTCAGAATGTCGATTCGAGGTCGGAAATAACAAAGAAACTTAAAGGATTCAATTTTGGGAACAAAGCCAGAAGACGTGCGTCAAAAAGATAAACCAGCCATGACCACTAAAGCCCAAGAAGTTGCACTAGATCACGCTCTCGTTCACCGTTTCAAAGCCGGAGATCAGGCGGCGTTTGAGGAGATGGTTAGTCGTTATTGGGATAGAATCTACTCGATGGTTCACCAGCTTCTACGTAATCAGCAGGACGCGGAAGAAGTTACTCAAGACGCTTTCATCAGGGCACATAGGGGTTTAGTTAACTTCAGAGGCGATTCAGCATTTTCGACGTGGCTTTACCAAATTGCGACAAACCTAGCCCGGAATCGGTATTGGTATTGGTGGCGCCGGAAACGGGACAAAACCATCTCATTTGACCAGCCCGTAGGTGATGACAACAGCACTCCGTTGGTGGACATTTTCGTGACGGAAGCGGAAACTCCCGGTGATGCAACTGTCACCCAAGAACTCGTGGATAGCATTGCCGCAGGGATGGAAAAACTCAGTCCGAAGCATCGAGAAATTTTAGTTCTCAGAAACGTGAAAAATCAAACTTACGAGGAGATCGCCGGGATCCTCGAAATATCAATAGGCACAGTGAAAAGCCGAATCGCACGGGCTCGTGAGAGCCTTCGCAGCAAACTGGGGGAAGATTTCCAATGAACGACGATAGATTTATCGAACAACTTAACGCATATATCGACCGGGAACTTTCCGGTGATGACATCCGAGAGGTGGAGGCTGAAATCGCCACCAATCCCGCCCGCCAGCGGATTTTCCAGTCCTACTGTAAGATCGATAAGGCATGTCAGACCTTACTCAGTGCCGAAGAGGTGAGAGCGCCTAAGCCTTCGATTGCAGCGATTTTGGCTGCCTCTGGAGCTCAAAGTGATGGTGACGTGATCGAATTTAAACAGGCTTCTGCTGCGGCTAAGGCGCATCGGAGAAATTCCGGCCTTAACTGGGGAACAGCCTTCGCAGGATTGGCGGCGGCTTGTGTCGCAGCGTTTGTTTACATCGCAGGTCCCGAAGATCCGGCGTCTTTAGCTTCACCGGATGCGGCGATGCCATCGGTCGCGGCAGTCGGAATGGGACCGGACGACTCAGTCGAGAACAGATCACAAAGCGCTTACCGCACGGTGTTTGCGATTGATTCGAATAGTGGTGCCAGCGGCGATTCTTTCGCTTGGATGTCCCAACTACAGTTTGCTCCGATCCAACCAGTGCAAGTGGACTCCTTGGTCTTCAAAACAGCCGAACCGTTGAAGGTTCGGACACTCAGCGCCTATTCGTATCCCTATCCGGGACTGGATGATACTCCGCCGCTCTCCGAGACAGCAGCATTTCAGTTCCAACGCTAAATACCCAATAGGGCCCCACGAAAAAGGGCGCTTTTTTGTGCCAACACCGAATCTAGGCCTTACCGGCCCAGCGCGTGCTTAATCAACTGCTCGGTGGAGGCTTCTCCGCCTAGCGCAATTAATGCTTGTCGAACGGCTTTATCGGCCTCCGGCACCTTGTAACCGAGCACGCTGAGTGCGGATACCGCATCTTGCATCGCGCTGGCACTTGACGCCAGAGGGGCTTTGACCGCGTCGGCCTTGCTCCCGTCGGCCCTGATCGGCTCGGGGGTTGAATGAGTTGCACTGACTCGGTTTCTAAGCTCAACGATAAGGCGTTCCGCCGTCTTCTTTCCGATTCCAGGACACTTAGAAAGGGTAGCGACGTCGCTGTTCCTAATCGCGCTTTCTAGAAGCGGTAGAGAAAGTCGGCTCATAATACTCAGCGCGACTTTGGGACCGACTCCACTGACGTGCTCGATCAACAAGCGGAAAAAATCCCGATCTTCGAGGGTAGCAAACCCGTAGAGGGTTTGGGAATCTTCGCGGTAAACAACATGGGTGTGAAGTTTGGTGGACTGGCCAACGGCCGGGAGGCGTTCTGCGGTGGTCACTGGAATGTTCACCTCGTAACCGAATCCGTTAAGTTCAATAACAGCGCGCAGTGGTGAGGCCTCAGTGAGAGGGCCGGTGATTGAGGTAATCATGGTCTTTTAACCTAGACCGAGCACTTTTTGCATATCGTAGACTCCGGCGGGTTGGTCTGCTACCCACTTCGCGGCTCTCAACGCTCCTCGTGCGAAAATACTGCGATCCGTGGCACGATGCGTCAGCTCAAGTCGCTCACCGAGACCGGTGAACATTGCGGTGTGTTCGCCCACGATATCTCCGCCCCGGAGCGAGTGGATGCCGACCTCGGAGTCGGTGCGCTCCCCCGTGATGCCTTCGCGCCCGTGTCGTAGTGCGTTGCGGGCGAGGTTTCTCTCCTCGAGAATAATCTCGAGCATACGGTCGGCGGTGCCACTAGGGGCGTCCTTTTTAAATCGATGGTGCATTTCCACGACCTCGGCGTCGTAATCAGCACCTAGCACGGCTGCCGCTCGACGGGTGAGAGCGTAGAGGAGATTTACGCCAACCGAATAGTTGCCGGCCCAAACCGTTGGAATCGCTGCAGCGGCCACTAAAAGCTCACTTTTAACCGATGGCTTATGTCCCGTAGTCCCGATGACCAGAGATTTGCCATGGGTTACGGCGAGTTCGATTACCGCGGCCGTATTTTCATGAAAACTGAAGTCGATGATTACATCCCCCTGGATCACAGCGTCCGCCAGCGAATCGCCCTGATCGGCGGTTGCGGCTACTTGCAACGACAACTCAGGGGCACAAATTTGCAGCGTCCGTCCCATTCTACCAGCGGACCCGATGATAACAATCTTAGGTGAGCTCATAACTATCGGCTTTTGAGGGCTTTCAACGCGGAGGAAAGCACCCTGTTTCCATCTCGGGAAAGTTTGCAGAGGGGCATTCTAACATCGGCCGAACCAATCAGTCCCGCACGCTTCATCGCGACTTTTACTGGGACGGGGTTAGGTTCGACGAAGAGTGCTTTGAAAATCGGATAAAGTTCACGATGGATTTTTGATGCTTTGGCGAAGTCGTTGGCAGCAGCCAGCCTGACCATCTTACTGACCTGTTTCGGCAAGAGATTGGAGGCGACACTGATTACCCCCTCGGCTCCGACGGACATGAAGGGCAGGGTGAGGCTGTCGTCACCACTCAAAACGGTGATGTCCTTGCCGAGGGCTGATTTAAGTTGGTCGACACGATCTACCGACCCGCCGGCCTCTTTGATGTAGCGCACATGGGGGTATTTCGCGCGGAGCGCGACCACGGTATCTACTCCGATTTCGATCCCGCATCGACCTGGGATCGAGTAAAGCACGATGGGTTTATCAGTCGCTTCGGCGATCCGGGAAAAGTGAGCGACGAGTCCGGTTTGATTGGGCTTATTGTAGTAGGGCGCAACGACGAGCATCGCATCGACGCCCAGTTCGTGAGCACTGCGCGTGAGTTTAACTGCTTCCCGCGTTGAATTGGAACCTGTGCCTGCAATCACCGGCACGCGTCCGGCGACAACTTCGACGACTGTCTGCACGACTTCAAGATGCTCTTCATGAGTCACGGTCGGCGACTCGCCGGTCGTGCCCATCGGAACGATACCATCGATTCCAGCTTTGAGTTGCGTCCTCACGAGTTTCCGTAACTCGTCGAGAGCGACGTTACCCCGCGCAAACGGGGTAACTAATGCGGTGATGGTGCCTGTCAGGGAGGGTTGCTTCATAGGGCTTTCCAAGTAAATGGACCTTGCCCAGCAAACCAAGCCACTTTAACAAATCCGCAACCCTTTTCTGGACTGTATTCTACCATGACACCCCATACTGAGATATTCTGTGATCTTCTAAAATTGGCGGTCGAAAGCGATGTAAGCGATATTGTGATCAAGTCGGACAAGCCGGGATATGTGCGTTTGGCTGGTAGATTGAAGCCGGTTGACATGGATCCGATCCAAGGGGAGGAGGTCCAAGCATGGGTCGATGAGCATGTGCCCGACGTGTTTCGGCATATCTGGGAGAAGACCGGGCAGGTTGACTTCGCGTATGCTGACGAGGACGTGGGCCGGTTCCGGGTCAACGCATTCCACCAACGAGGAACCGTGAGTATCGTGTTTCGACACATTAAAAGTAAGGTGCCGGAATTTGAGGAATTAGGGCTTAATGGTGAGGCCATGCTAAACCTCGCGAAGGCGAAGGACGGAATTCTCCTGATTTGTGGTGCGACCGGATCGGGTAAAAGTTCGACCATGGCCGCGATGCTTAATTGGATTAATCGTAATCTCGATCGTCATATCGTCACCATTGAGGACCCGATTGAATACACCTTCGTTGATGACAAATCGGTCTTTCAGCAACGTGAGATCGGCATCGATGTGCCGAATTTCGAATTAGCGATAAAGGCCGTATTGAGACAGAACCCTGATATCATCTTGATCGGCGAAATGCGGGACAAAGAGACCTTTGAAACTGCGATTTCCGCCGCGGAGACAGGACATTTGGTGTTCTCGACGATGCATGCTGCGACCGTGGCCCAAGCCCTGACTCGGTTGTTCGAGTTTTTCCCGCCGGAGCAATTGGCTCAGGCGAGACGCCAGATCGCAGGCTCGCTGCGGGGCTTCATTTGCCAGAAACTCATTCCCACGATCGAGGGAAGTGGGCGAGTTCCAGCGAATGAAATTCTCGCCGCCGATGCGACAGTTAAGAATTTGATTCTAGATGGTGAGAATGAGAAGATACAAGGCCTCTTGGAGGCTGGCACGGATTCAGCCAGCTATTCATTCAATCGGGATATTCTTCGACTGATCAAAGAAGGTAAGATCAGTAAGGCCGATGGTATTCGCCATGCACCAAATCCACAGGGGCTCGAGATGAACATAAAGGGTATTTTCTTCAAATAGATTGATGCCCGCTCGATTCGGTAGCGAATCAAAGCCCTGAGAATATGTCTGCGTTGAAAAAAAGCCCCTATGGTTCGAGAGTGTTCGGGGCACTGATGCTGCTGTCAGTTTTATCTTCGTCGGTGGGAGCCAACGAGGAAAAATCTAAGGTCGAGCGTTCAGTGGAGGAGACTCGGGAATCGCTTCAGGATCTTGATCTCATGTCTCAGGGGATTTCCCGTGCGCAAAGCTCGGGGAGTGCGATCGACCTAAATTTGAGCGAAGGACTGCAAAGCGGTGAACAAGCAAAGTTTCCTGTTTCTAGATCGAATTTAGGTGAAAATGATTCGAATCGTTCTCAACGGAAAAAGGAGTGGGCCCAGCGCAACTGGCTTCTAGCCGGCTGGCAAAGTCAGTTGGAATCTGAATCGGCGGAAACCGGGGAGGAGGACGGAGTTGGCGCCGAAAGGGACACTGCTGGACAGGTCCGTTTCAGCACGAACGGTGAAACCGAATTTTGGCTGGAAGCGTCGGTAAACTCACAGGTGGGCCGAGCGTCTGAAACGGATCGAGAACCGTCCTCGGCGGCTCGAGAAATAAACCGTCAGTCGGCAGTAAATCCGCTGGATGACTTTCTTGCCCAATGGGTTGCGCCGTCCGAGCTTGATCGGCTCAATCTTGCAAAAGAAGCGGAATCTGGAGCATCTCAGTTTGAGCCAGATTTAACTAAGATTTCCGGCCTACCGGACAGGATCGAGAGTGGGGCCCGATCAATGCGGGGTTTTTCAAAAATTGAAACTCCCGCACTAAATCCTTATCTAGATGGCTGGGAGCAATCCTCAGACTCGACGGCGTTACCTGATTTAGGTTCCTTAGGTGGAGATCCGGTCGTTCGTCCAGCTCTAGGTCCGCCGGCCGGCCTGGGGGGCTCACCGATTCCGTCCCCCGGACTCAAATCAACGCCCGCAGCGGGAGCCTCAAATGAGAACAATGAGGCGTGGAAGCCACCGGCTCGAACCGATGAAAAATACTTCCCACGTCTGAAGCGTTTTTAGGGCTTGGTTTAAGCTGATCTGAACTTTAGCCCTGATTGTTCAAATCATGGCTAAAGCTTTATTATTTGCCGGACAGGGCGCCCAAAAAGTGGGCATGGGGAAGTCTCTCTACGAGGGAGCTGAGGTCGCACGTCGACTCTACGACGAAGCGAACGAGGTCCTCGGTTGGGATTTGACCCAGGTTTCGTTTGAAGGTCCTGAGGCAGATTTGACTCAAACCAAAATTTGCCAGCCGGCGCTCTTTGTCCATGGAGTCGCTTTGCATCGGGTGCTAAGTGAGCAAGGCAAACTCGCGGATGTCGGGTTTGCGTTGGGCCTGAGTCTGGGCGAATTAACCGCCTACTGCGTGGCCGGCGTTTTCGATTTTGCTACGGGATTGAAGATTGTCGCCGAGCGAGGACGTTTAATGCAGGAAGCTTGCGAACAAACGTCTGGTGGTATGGCCGCGATCATCGGGGAATCTCGCGAGGACGTAGCCAGCCTTTGCCGTGATTTTGAGATTGAATCGGCGAATTTTAACGCGCCTGGGCAAATCATTGTTTCGGGTGAACAATCGAAGGTTGATGCCGCGGTTGAAGGCGGAAAAACGCGCGGCATGAAGCGCGTAATGCCATTGAAAGTAGCCGGGGCCTATCACAGTCGGCTCATGCAGCCAGCGCGTGACCGATTTGAGGCTTACTTGGAACCAATCAAATTCAACGCCCCCAACTTGATCGTATTCACTAACACAACCGGGACGACTATCAGCGATCCCATCGACATTAAATCGGCCTTGGTTAAACAGGTCGTGAGTTCGGTTCTCTGGGAAGATTGCACTCGCTCGGCTATCGCCGCTGGCGCGGCTGAGCTATGGGAGCTGGGGCCGGGTGGTGTGCTGAGTGGACTTGCTCGACGCACTGACCGTAGTTGGTCCACTCGCAGTTTTGCCGAATACGAGGATGTCACCGCGGAGTAACCTCACTCCATCCACTCAAACCAAAGTCGCACTCGCGCCCGCAATGGACGTTTCTCTCACTCGCAATTTTTGCATCATAGCTCACGTTGATCACGGCAAGACCACCTTGTCTGATCGACTGCTAGAATTTACTCGCACGGTTGAGCAACGCGTTCTCACCGCGCAGCACCTCGATACGATGGACTTGGAGCGGGAGAGGGGGATTACGATCAAAAGTCATCCCGTCACCATGACTTATAAGGCCAAAGACGGTAAGGAGTATAAGTTAAACTTGATGGATACGCCGGGCCATGTTGATTTTTCCTACGAAGTCTCGCGCAGTTTGGCAGCCTGTGAAGGCGCACTGTTACTCATCGACGCGGCTCAAGGGGTAGAGGCTCAAACTGTCGCCAATGCCCATCTTGCATTTGCGCAAGGCCTCAAGGTGATTCCGGTGATCAACAAAATCGATCTTCCGAGCGCCAATCTGGAGATGTGCACGCAGCAGATGGAGGACATCTTAATGATTCCCAGCGATGAGGCGATTCTGGCAAGCGGCAAGTCGGGTATCGGGATTGAAGATATTCTAGAATCGATCGTCAAAAACGTGCCGGAGCCGCGTTGGCATGATCATCCTCACACCAGGGGACTGGTGTTTGATTCCCTTTACGATCCGTATCGCGGCGTAATCGCCTACACTCGAGTTTTTTCAGGCCGACTGAAAGCAGGTGAGCAGTTGCAGCTCATGAGCACTAATCAGAAAAGCGAGATCAAGGAAGTTGGTGTTTTCCGGCCAAAGATGACAAAGGTTTCCGAACTATTGGCGGGCGACGTGGGATACGTTATTTCCACGATCAAAGACACTTCAGACATCAAAACTGGTGATACGATCACCACCGCGATTAAGCCCGCCACCGAAATGTTGCCTGGCTACAAAGAAGTGCGCCCGATGGTTTTCTGCGGACTCTATCCGCTAGATTCAGGCGACTACGAAAAACTTAAGGCCGCGCTGGGGCGCCTACGTTTGAATGACGCGGCGTTTGTTTATCAATCAGAGAGTTCTTTGGCTTTGGGGTTCGGGTTCCGGTGCGGGTTTCTTGGTTTGTTGCACATGGAGATTACGCAGGAGCGTATTCGCCGGGAACATGACGTTGAGATCATTTCTACTTACCCGAGTGTGGTTTATCATGTTTACCAACACGGCAAGGGAATGACCGAAATCGACAATCCGGTAATGTTGCCGGATCCGGGGACGATTGAAGAAATTCATGAACCCACCATCAAGGCTTCGATCCATATTCCGAATACGGCCATGGGAGACATCATGTCATTGGTCATGGAGAAACGCGGCGTAATCGAAAACACCGACACCTTGGATGCGACCCGCGTAATGCTAACGTGTAGCTTGCCGCTCAATGAAATCCTCGTCGACTTCAACGATCGTCTCAAAAGTATCACGCGAGGTTACGGTTCGATGGACTACGAACTGTCTGAGTTCCAGCCGGGCGATCTCGTCAAAATGGACATCCTCATCAATGGGGAGCCGGTTGATGCATTTTCCAGTATTGTGCACCGTGAAAAAGCCGCCGGAAAGGGGAAGATTCTCTGCGAAAGACTTGCTGATATCATCCCGCCACAAATGTTTAAGGTAGCGATTCAAGCCGCAATCGGCGGAAATATTGTCGCGCGGGAAAATGTCCGAGTAATGCGAAAAGATGTGACCGCTAAATGCTATGGCGGCGATATCAGCCGCAAGCGAAAGCTCCTCGATAAGCAAAAAGAGGGTAAGAAGAAAATGAAGCAAATTGGACGAGTTTCGATTCCACCAGACGCCTTTATCCAAGTGCTTAAGAACTAGATTGGGGCATTGTTTGAACCACGAATAAAATCGAGCCATGATTGGACCATTCGCCTCAGTGCAACGAAAGATGCGGCAGCACGCTGCCAACTGGTTAGAGCTGGCCGAGAAAGTTGAGCATTACCGTAGGGATGTAATTGATACCAGTGACCTGATAAACCTGAAGGAGCGGCAACAAACGTTGCGGAAACTGCTGAAAGACAAAGCAGACGCCAGTAAGTTGAAGATTGAAATCGAAGCGTTGGAAGAGGTGCTGAGGGTGACCGGAGGCATGTTTTACCCAAAGAAATCTTTAGTGGAATACGTCGAATTCTTTTTGGTCGCAGCCATCGTTATTTTGGGGATTCGGGCTTACTTTTTCCAACCGTTCAAGATACCCACAAATTCGATGTGGCCGAGTTACAATGGAATGACGGGGGAGGTTTTTGCGTCGACCGACCAAGAGCCCGGAACAATCAATCAAGCGTTCAGATTCGTGACCCAACTGGCGGTTCCGAAACGCTTAGATTCGCCGAGGCAGGGCGAGGTGAAGATTCCAGTCGCCCGAGCTTCGGCAGACAAGTCATTCGTTCCATATGAAACCGTCCAAGGTCGTAAATGGTTCGTTTTACCGACCCAGTTGCGACTCTATCGTATTTACGTCAATGACCAGCCAGTTGAGTTAAAAGTCCCGGGTGATTTTGACTTAGATAAAGTAATCTTGGATGCGTATTTTGAAGGAGCGGATGACTTCCCGGCGAGCAGTGGTATTCCTATTGGTCAAGCTCGGTTAGTCTCAACGGGCAAGATGGTGGATCGTGGCGGCCGGATTCTCGCATTCGACATTCTGACCGGTGACCAGTTGTTCGTAGATCGAATAAGTTACCATTTTACGAAACCGAGTGTCGGTGACGGTTTTGTCTTTCGAACTAAGAATTTGGACCAATTACATCCGATGATGCGTGGTCCGAAAGATCAGTATTACATCAAACGTTTGGTCGGCGCGCCTGGAGACCGCTTGGAAATTCAGGAGCCGGTGCTTTTCAGAAATGGTGAACCCATTGAAGGATCAGATGCATTTGATGGGAATGCTGAGAAATCTGGAAATTACCCTGGCTACCGAAATGAAGGCCTCATGGGAATTGGTGATCAAGTCACGGTTCCCGAGAACGAATACATGGCTTTCGGGGATAATTCAGCGAGCAGCTTGGATGGTCGGTATTGGGGATCGATACCCGCCAAGGATGTCGTCGGGCGACCTCTGTTCATCTATTATCCATTTACCAAGCGCTGGGGCCCAGCTCCGTAATTCAGGATAAGACGATATCGCACAATAAGTATTATGTCTAGTTAACAAATCACACCGGCACGGTGGATTAATGAAGCATCGCACTCTTTTGTGTCTTCCAGCTTAGGCTTCTAACTTCTGGTCTTATGGATAAACAAACCCAAGAAACTTTCAGGATCTGCGTGGAGTCGCGATTGAAAGAAAACGAAAAGGAAATCGAATCTCTTGCGGCTGAAACCGAGGCAATTGCGCCGGATGTATCGATCGGTCGGTTATCCCGTTTGGATTCCATGCAGCAACAGCAGATGGCGCTGGCCAACAAACGCCGTCATGAAGAAGAACGTAATCGCCTCCTCGAAGGCTTGAGGCGAATCGACGCGGGTAATTTCGGGCACTGTCTTCTTTGTCATCAGGATATCCCCCGGGAGCGTCTTGAACTGCAGCCCGATGCGGTGACCTGCGTGCCCTGTTTAAAGAAAAGATAAAGTTTATGGAGGCACCTCTCTTTAATTGGCTCAAATCCCGTTCTGCGGGATTACTTTTACATCCAACAAGCTTCCCCGGAAGCCAAGGTGTCGGCGTCCTCGATCCTATTGTAGTTGATTCCCTCTTCGAGTGTATGAAGTCGGCGGGACTCTCTAATTGGCAAATTTGCCCTCTTGGCCCCACCGGTTTTGGCGATTCGCCCTATCAGTGCTTTTCGGCTTTTGCGGGAAATCCTTATCTAATTGATCTAAACCCGCTGGTTGAAACGGAATTACTCAGCCCGGAGGATCTTGAAGCACTTGCTGCCCTACCCAGCGACCAAGTTGATTTTGGCGGTCTTTATAACTTGAAATGGCCTATCTTGATGAAGGCGTATGACGCATTTGAGGATGCGGGATCAAGTTTTGAGGGTTATGGCGACTTTGATGATTTTTGTGAGACGCACTCATCCTGGCTCACTCCTTACGGCCTGTTCCAGGCACTTAAGACTCACTTTGGCGGGAAACCGTGGTGGTTGTGGCCTGAGGACTTTAGGTTCTTCTCTCGTGCATCAAAATCGGCTCTGGCTAATGATATAGAAATCCAACGCGTGGGGCGGGCGCATGCCTTTTTCCAATACCTATTCTTTGGCCAATGGAATCAGGTGCGCGCTAAGGCGACGCAGGCCGGACTCACCATAATCGGAGATGCTCCTATCTTTGTGGCCGCAGATAGCGCCGATGTCTGGTCGCACCCCCATTTATTTCAAATAGACCAAAAATCCGGTAAATCTCTAAAAGTCGCAGGAGTGCCTCCGGATTATTTCTCGGCTGACGGTCAGCTTTGGGGAAACCCATTGTATGCTTGGGATGCTCACCAGCAGGATGGTTACTCGTGGTGGATCGACCGGCTGCGTGCTAATTTGAACCTTTGCGATATCGTGCGAATTGATCACTTTCGTGGCTTCGATACTTACTGGTCAATTCCCGCAAAGGCACTCACGGCCAAGACTGGAATATGGGAAAAAGGTCCGGGACTTGATTTTTTTAAGGCCGTGAAAAGCGCGCTGCCGGAATGTCGGTTAATCGCGGAAGATTTGGGTGAATTGGTTCCCGGCGTGGTTGAACTACGGGAAGCCTGTGGACTCCCGGGGATGACGATTCTGCAATTTGGTTTTGGGGGTGATGCTTCGAATCTCTATCTGCCCCACAACGTGACGTCTAACAGCGTGATTTATCCAGGCACTCACGACAATGATACGACCCTGGGTTGGTATAGTTTGGCGGACTCAAAAACCGCGGATCATGTTCGCCGTTACCTCCGCGTAGATGGGAAGGAAATGGGATGGGACTTTGTGCGAGCGGCCTACAATTCTGTCAGTAACATGGCAATTATTCCGATCCAAGATTTGATGAGCTTGGGTTCAGGCGCTCGATTTAATACCCCGGGATTGCCCCAAGGAAACTGGCAATG
>Ga0208413_1000304_pt1 | contig 40286 bp, 48 predicted proteins | sample AntAceMetag02UKD_FD_184761 | JGI IMG/M metagenome (GOLD analysis project Ga0208413, IMG submission 184761) | Saline lake microbial communities from Ace Lake, Antarctica - Antarctic Ace Lake Metagenome 02UKD (SPAdes) (version 2) | ecosystem: Environmental > Aquatic > Non-marine Saline and...
TTACTCCCGCTCAATGTCCAACCGGTCGAGCTGCTAAAGTCCGTGGAGTATTTCGTGGTTCCTGCGCCCGCTGTAAGGACATACTCTGGCAACGCAGCCCAGCCGAAGCGGTGCAGCGTGAGCACCTCGGCGGCGGTCGGCGCAAAGTTGCCGTATTCAGCAGACTGCATTGCCCCGTTGAGGGTGCTGGCGGCGTTTCCTGACGTTAGTCCGAGCGTAAAAAAATTGGATGTGAATGATTGGGCCCAATCCGCATCGGTGTTTGTCAGATATAACAGCCCATCAATATACACGTTGACCGTTGTGCCGATCCTCACCAATACGAGGTCGGCAAGGCCAGTGCGTGCGGTCGTTTCCGAAACGGTCGCGTTCGTAGTTCCAGCACCATCTCGGGATTGGAAGATAAGCCGACCAGATGCCCCGTCGATAAACGCAAGTATGCCACCGTTCGATGAAGGCGGACTTGCGTCATTGCCACCAAAAATCCAAATGCCTCTCGCCTCTGCGGATGTCAGTCCGGTCAAGAAAACCTTAGTCCGCACAAATAGATTGCTAGTGCCGAGAGCAATCGCGGGGGCAAATGCGCGTGCCCCTGACACTCCGGTCCACACGAGCCCCGAGTCCGGCGACCGGGCGGCGAACTGCTGAGCGGCGAGCGTGCTCGTGAGGTATCCGGAGTCGTTGGTGAGGGTGGAGACGTTGTCTCCGGGTTGCGTGGCGCTATCGGCTAGCGCGCCTTGCGCGGTGGTCGCTTTCTCGCTGTCGAGTTCGTTGATCGCTGCTTGGGCGTCGGTCGCGGCGATGCTTCCGGCTGGCGCGTTGGTGAGGTCGGAGGCGTTACGGGTTTCCAGATCTGCGAGATCGGAACCGGCCTTTCCGAGGTTGCGCCATGGGGTCGTGACCGTCTGAGCGGTCAGGGCGATCGGGAGCGCAAAGAGTAAGAGACTGAGAATGATTTTCTTCATTGGAGAGAGGTTCAAGTGAGTTGAGTGAAGAGGGTGACAGTTCCGAATCCTCCGGGGAGATCTGCGGAGCCGATTTGGGTGACTTTGGCGCGAACGTAGGCATCGGCGGCGAGTGCGATCGGAGCTCCAGGGATCTCTTGCCCGTAGGTGTCTCCGGCTGGAATCGTGATCGTGATCCCGTAAGAATCACCGTTGGCGTCAACGAGCTGGATCTTTGCATCTGCGCCCCCTGCGTCGGGTGCTTCGCCTAGCTGGACTTGCGCGCGAGTGAGGACGGATCCTGCGGGGATGCGCGTCCATCCGTTGATCTGGTTGAGAGTAAGGATTCCGGGGAGATTGATCGTCGGAGTGTTCACGGTGTTGTCTGTGGGAGCTGCGATGGCTGAGAAGAGAAGGGGACGCGGAACGTCCTTGGTGGGTTGAAAGGTGCCGGTTGCTTTCCCGGTGGGGGCGTCGTTGCTCGGCTCGGAGGATCCGAGGGCTTTCGCGGCTGGATCGGAGTTGGCTGGAGCCGATGGGACGGCGGTTGAAGTGGGGGCGTCATTGCTAGGGATTCCGGCGCTCGGAGTGGTCGCGACGGGAGCTCCGTCTGTGGGCTCCGAGGTAGGGACGGCGTGCGAAACCGGCGCGTCGTTGTCCGGCACACTCCCGACAGCTTTCGCGGCTGCGTCGGAATTGGCGGGGAAACCGTCTCCGAGTGCTTTCGCAGTCGGAGCGGTGTTGTCGGGAGTGTAGTCGGGAACGGACACGCGTCAGGATCGGAGGTGAGGAGGTCTCGCGCTTAGACGATGTTTCCGGTGTTGAGCGTGCTGATGAGTTGGCGTGCGCTGAGGACTGGCTCAATGAGTTCGTCTCCGGGTGCAAAATCACCATCATACTTGAGGCAAACGTAGCTCTCGACCGTGAGGAGGGGAGTGTTTCCATCGCGCGCTGATTGGCGTCCGTAGAACTGAAGTTTCAACCAGCCTTTGACGGTGGCTGATTGAAGTTCGAGCGGGTTGACTTGGCCTCCGGCTTCGCCCGAAACATAGGAGACGCCTTCGGATCCAAGGACTAGCTCAAGATCGAAGTTGGATAGCTCTTTTTTCGTGATTTTGAAGGTGAGTCCGCGTTTGGAAATGATGATGTCGTGAAGCTCCTTCACGGCTGGAGAGGATTTCCAGATCTCGATTTCAGCGCCCATTTCTGGAGTGATGCTGACATCAATGATTCCGAAATCATGCCAGAGCGGATCCGCGGCTCCGGGCTTGACTTCGCGTCCGGTGGTTCCGGCTTCGGGAACGGTGAATGCGGCTCCATCGCGGAAGAACCATCCGTGAGCGCCGAGAATTTCGGGTTGTTGTATCATGACTAGATTTGGTTTAGGGGGACGGCGTGTTTTTAGGAGGGATCGATCGCTCCGGTGTCCTCAGTGGTGCGAACGAGTAGATTAACGAAATAAGTAACGACTCCGGCTTTTAGGGTCGCGGGTTCGAGAGAGTAGGCGGATCCGGGATCGAGCTTGAAATCTACGCGAGCGCCTCGCGCGTCGATACTTTGGGCGTGAACGAGTCGCATGATCCGGCGCGTGTATTCGAATGCGGTCAGTCCGGTCTCGTTGGTCTTCGGGTTCTCGGTGATCGAGATCATGAAGGTATTCCAGAGATCGAGAATGGGGCTCGTCTCGGAGCCGGGTTCAAGTCGCCCGTCGCTGGCTATCGCGACTATCGCGATCCCTGGGGATCGATAGGCGGCTTCGAGTTGGGAGTTGTAGGCCTTGACGTTGGATTTGTCGGCAATGTCTCCCGCGACTTGTTTCAGGAATGGGATCGCGGCAACTTTCACGTCTGCGGCAAAGAGCGTCTCGATCTGGGCGAATGATTCTCCGAGGTGCATCGTTTAGGCTCCGATCTTCATGACTGGGAAAAGCCGGTTGAATTGCCCGCGCAAGTAGTCGTTATGCTTGCGGCGGATGTAGACGTTCATGTCTCGCGCTTGGGAGAGGAGGGCACGATCTGCGATGCGTCTTCGATCGTTCTGCACTTTGACTCCAGTCAGGAAACTGGAGATCATGACGGAGGGGCGTTCGTTTCCTTCTTTGGTGCGAACGAGGGCGCTCCCAACTTCTTTCTGGCGACGGTTACGCGCTTTGAATTGCCCGTCTTGTCCTTCGCGGCTGTATCTCCACGAGCGGAACAGGAAGCTGATCGAGAGGAATCGGATCGAGCGAACGCGAAGGGAGATCTCTTGCTTGAAAGATACGGGTTTGCCGGTTTTTGGATCTTTGCGGCGGCGGAGTCCGGCGATTCCGATTGCGTTGAGCTCGGATCGGAGGGCGCTCGCTGTTTTGGCGATGGCTCGGAATTGGCGATAGAGCTCGAAACGCATTTTGCGCCCCCGATCCTCGATCGCCGGTCCTTGGCTTTTCTTCGTCCATCGAAGATAGGCGGCAAGCTGGCGCTGGAATTCTTTGAGGGGTTCGAGGGACATCAGTCGGAGGCGAGCGCGTTTGCGCAATGGAAGTGGATGATCGGATGAGCGGGGGTGCGTTCGACGCGTTCGATACGGAAGGAATCTCCGGATTCGTTGGTGAATGAGTCACCTTGCTCGGGTAGTGCTCCGGCGGCGGCGAAATCGGAAACGAGGGAGCTGAAGACGCTCAGGGCGTCGTCGCCGGAGTTGTGATCGATGGTATCGGGTCCGGGTTCTTCGCTGGATGCGATCACAGTCAACCCAACATCAGCGAGCGGATCCGGTCGGGTCCATGTGACCACGGTTCCGGCGCTGCGGCGCGCGTTGGTGAAACCTCGCGCGAGTTGAGTGTGGACGGCGTTTGGCAAGTGGAAGGTCTCTTTTATGAATTCGCCCGTCGTCCTAAACCATAGGAGGACGGGCGAATGTGTTTAGTTTTTATTAGGTCCGGGGCTTACTTTGCTTCAGGCTCGGAATTTGTCTTTTTGCCCCCGGCGCGCTTCGCTTTGGCGGATTGCGCGACCTTGTCGGATTCAGGGGTTCCAAAGTGGTTGGATTCGTCCTCGGGATCGGTCGTCTCGGCTTCGGGCTCAGGATCGGAATCGGAGTCGGAGTCAGGGGCGGAGTCGCCTTCGTTGGCATCGTTGACGATGTCTTTCGCGATGGCGGCAACGGCTTTCCCTGCGATGGCTTTCGCTTTGGCATCGACTGCGTTCTTGTCCTTGGCTTTTTGCGCTTTGGTGGCGCGGTCGGCTTCGGCCTTGGCTTGTTTGCCGTTGGCGGTGTTGAGTTTTTCGAGCTCCTCGGGACTGGATAGGCGCTTACGCATCCGGCGTCCGGAGGTGTCGAAATAGTAGATTTCACTAGCTGACTCCCCGTCGCTGCTGGTCAGTGATCCTCGCACCTTGGCGAGTTTGAATCCTTCTTTCGCCTCAGAGATATCCGACCCCGTGAAGAGGGTTTTCCAGCCAGAGGGAAATAGAGCGATGATGGTTGCGACTTTCATGACGAGTTTGACGGTGGGGGAGTGCTAGGCGGATGGATTTAAGCGGTGGGACGCTTAGAGCTTGAGGAGACCTTTCGCGACTAGCGCGTTCACCACGGCGTCAAACTCGGCTGCGGTGGGTGCTGCTCCAGCTGCGACGGCAACGGTTGCTTGAACGACGGGAGTCGCGCCGTGGAATCCGAGTTTATCGGTGGCGGCTTCGGTGATTTGGACTCCGTCGGGGTGGGTCGGCTCAGCGCCGTAGATTTTGATTTTAGCCATGGGTTTAGGGATTAGATCCTAGAGGGTGAATTTCTGGGTGAGGGGGCTGAGCGCTTACGCGGAGACCATGCGCTTGAGGGCGGCCGCCTCTAGCGGGTCGAAACCGTAGTTGCACTCGTAGACGTGGGTTTCGACGCCCGTGTGAGTGTCGTAATCATGGCGGAAACCGATGGTGATTTTACTCAGCGGATCGGTAATCGCGCGCGCTTCGATATACTTCTCAGGGCGACGCGGCGCGAGGTAGCGCATCGCGACCGCGATTGCGGAGGGCAGGGTTGCGAGTCCGATCAGATTCTCCGCGTTGGCGGGGATCTCCTCAGACTCGATCATCCCGAAGGTGTAGAGGCTCGGAAGGACTCCAGAGGTGCGGGTTTCTGTGCCGCCGGCTGCGGATGCGTCTTGCATCGCGTTGTCTTTGACAACGGCTCCGTAGTAATCGGCTCCGAGGATCATGGAGCGCCCGACCTTGGGCCATTTGGCTTTTACGACGCCGGTGCGCATATCGGCGATGTCATCCAGGTCGAAAGCTCCGGCAAGTCCGGTGTGGAGCGCGGCTCCAAAGTTGGCGGCGGTGACGCAGCTCAGGACATCCGCAACGACGGCGGCTGCGAGCGTGTGCGCTTTCATGCGCGCTTGGCTTTCGAGGTTGACGATCCCTTGCGTGAAAATATCCGTATCGGAGAGACCCCACGAGACGAACTTGTGACGATCAACCGACACCTCCTTAACTTCCCAGTCAGTGGCTTGAGTAGTGTAGGAGCCCTTGAAGTCCTGAGCGGCTGCGGCAAGCGGGATGTAGCCCACCTTCACCTTGTCGCCTTCTTTGTCCAGGACTGCGCTTGAGAAGTCTGTTGCGAATGCAGTGAGGGCGAGGATCTCTCCTTTGAATGCCTCAAGGAACACGTCTTGGAGATGCTCCTTTTTAAGTCCGACATCAATCGAGTTGACTACGTAGAGGGCGACCGGGACGCGAAACATCGGAGCGAGGCTTTGCGTAGCAGAAAACGCGACGGTGATCACTGCTTTGGTGATGAGGACGGCGAAGCGTTCGGAGCGCGCGATGAACGCGACAAGGAAGGCGAAAAGAAATAGAGCGTGACGCATGGCTTGAGTGATTAAGTGTGTGAGATCTGGCTTGGGTTGATTGGAGAGGGAGGGCTGATTACTTGATGAATTTCTTATTGTGAGCGCGGAAGTAGGTCGTGCGCTCGGAGGGATCGGTGATCCCGTTGAGCGTGGTCACGAATTCGGCTTTCGTTGCTGGAGTGACTTCGCGCGCTTTCGAGTCGTCTGTCTCTCCGGCAGGGACATCTACCGATCCCGGATGACCAGAGGCGGCGATCTGACGGGCGGAGACTTTCGCAACGCGGGTCTCGATAGCGGTTTTGATTTTGGTCGCCGCTCCGTTGAGCGCGCCCTCGGCTTTCGGTGCGGTGAAGTCTTCAGCGACGAATTCCAGCCCCGTGATTCCGGATGCGTTCAGACCAGCCTCAAAAGCGGCAATCGATGCTTTAGGTCCGGTGATGGCTTCGGCGACGGCGGGAGCAATGGCGAGTTTCACGGCGGCTTCGATGCTGGCCTTTTTCGCTGCCCCTAATTTGGCGGTGATCTCCTCGGCGCTGAGCATATTGGCTGCATCGAGCTCAACTCCAGCGGTTCCTAGAACTCCGATCAGAGTTCCGATTGTGGCGTTTGCGAGGGCGAGTTTGTCTCCGAACATGATAAGAATTATTTTGAGTTAAATGAGTGCGCTTAGGCGTCTTGATACAAAGGGGCGGCTATCAACGAAGGATGTCGTCAAATCGCTTTCGCTAAGTCTGCGAGCGCTTCGTTGAGATTGATCACGACGGCGTCGGCTAGCTTCGCTTCAACGGCTGATTTCCCGGTGAAACATTGACCTTGCATCGTCTCGTCTGTGATCCCTTCACGCGCTGAGCGGATGTCGTCTTTGAACTGACGACTGCACTCCAAAACATCCGCTTTGATCTTCGTGCGTTGCTCCTCAGTGAGTGCGGTTCCTGGGTAGCCTGCGCCCTTGTGAACTCCGTCTGCGATCACCTCAACGGTGATCCCGTTTTTCTTGCACCATTCGGTGTAATCGGTGAAAGCGGAGTAGACTCCGATAGATCCAAGATCAGCGGATGGCGTGACGTAAACGACATCGCTTGCGGCGATACACCATTGACCGGCCGACGCGGTGAGTGAATCGCAGAACGCGGCAACGGTTTTCGTTTCGCGGAGCTTTTTGACCATCGCGAACGTCTCCGGCATTCCGTAACAAATCCCGCCCGGAGTATCGAGATGAAGCATCACTCCGGAAACCTTGTCGTCTTCTTCTGCTGCTGTGATCGCGGACTGAATACGATCAACCGAAAGCCCTCCTGCGCACATTTCATCCATGGAGGAGAGGTGCTTTCCTAGGACTCCGGAGCCGAAGACGTGCAAGATCTGACCGGGGGGGAGCGCGGCTTCCTCCTCTCGGACGATTGTGTGATATGTTCCGGCATCGCCTCCGCAACGCTGGAGCGCTTCCGAGTGAATCCGCGCGCTTTGGTCGATCAATCGACCATCCGTGCGCTTGGTGATTCGGCTCGCGCTGAAGTTTCCTCCCTTGCCTTTCCCTGATGCGGCGGACTGTTCCGCGCGGAACATGGGTCCGGCTCCGTTTGCGGTGAAGGATTCCAGTTGCGCGGAGTCGCTGAAGATTCGCGATTGCATCAGCGGAAACATGGTCCCGAAGAACGGACGATGGATCGCCCATGGGGAGTTGAAAATTGCGTCTACGATTCGAGGATAGGACATGGGTTTTGCGTTGGTTAAATTAGGGAACTAGGCGGAGGTTGAGGATCGGTCGCGCTTGCTGTCTTGCTCGTTTTCTTCTTCGCGCTCTTTGCGATCGAGATCATCGGCGCGCTTCCCTGGCTCCTCTTTGTCTTCCTGAGCCTGATTGATCATGAGCAAGTGAATCCGGTCTGCGTTGACTCCGTATTTCTCAGCAAGGAAATCGATGTAGCCCGCCTCGCGCGCTTTCTGTTCGAGCTCGTCTTTCCACCATAGCCCCTGAGCGGCGTAGTAACGCTTGAACGTGGTAAGCGCTGCTTTGATGTTTTCGCGGTCTTGCCCCCCGTCGCGGCCTTTATCTATAGTGACATCTGGAGCGCCGCCGATCCATTCGACTTTATACCATTCCGGATGGTAGGGGAGATCTCCGCTCTCCATGGCGCAAGAGATCGCAAACGTGTAAAACGGATAGGTGTCCTCAATCTCGTTCCGTTTCCACTCTCCAACGGCAAGACGAACTTTCTCAAGAATGAAGCGGACTGATGGTCCTTTGAGCTCGTTCGGATCCCAGGCAAACTCGTAGGGGAATCCCGTCGCGTTCGTGACTTCTTTTCCGAGGTAGGCGATCAACCCCATGAACGCAGGGGAGGGGCGCGCGGAAGACCATGAATTGACGGACTCGCCTTTTTTGAGACGTAGAATTTCAGCCCCAAATACTTGATCGAGCTTGTAGGCAATAGCGTCCTCAGAGGAGGTGCTTCCGTCTTCAAAATAGGACGGCTCCTCCTCGTCTTCGCCGGATTCGGTCTGCGTCCATCGGGCGACTCGGGCGTTGTCTTTCATGCTCTCCTTTTCGAGTGAGAGCGTGTCGAGAATGTCGTGAAGATTATTGAATCCAGACGCGAGCGGCGGAACGCCTCGGATTCCGTCCGATTCTTCCAGCATGTAGGAATGGACGACTTGATTCGCGTTGAGCGTTTGATAGCGCTCGTCCCCCTTCAGGCGGAATCGGTAAGCTCGAGCGCGGTTTGCGTCGTCGAGCTTCACCCCGTCTCTCCAGCCTTCGGATTCATCAACCCCAAACGAGCCGCAGTTATGCGCGCGGATGAGTTGGAATTGAGGCCAACCTGCGCGGCTCTTTGAGTTGGCGGTGAACATTTCACCGGCCCAGAACTTCGCTTTTACCCGTTCCTGTTGAGCTTCCCAAAGCGTCATCCTCCCGGATACATCTCCGATCTTGGCGGTTTCCCAGAACCACGACCAGGCGGCGCGATTCCATTCGTCCTCTGATGTCGCTGCGAGCGGGTAGATTCCGGGTCCAACGGCATGATCAACAAGGCTCTTGGCGACTCCGCGAACCATTCCGACGTTCTTCTTGAAGAATCCCGCGCGGCGCTGGAGCTCGCGACGTGTTCCGGCGGTGTAATCCGAACGCGAGTCGGCAATCATCCCCGGCAAATAGGAGCGGCTGCGGTGGTTGCTGGCTCCGAGATATCCTCCGGGCGCGTAGGTTGCCGACTTGCGCGAGGAGATGGGTCTCCCCCGTCCGTCAAAAAGGGTAGGGGCTTTCATAGTCGATAGGTCCGCATATCGAGTTGCGTCCGTTTGCGCCGAACCAGAAAGGCGCGCGCTTGGGCGACGGTTTTCCCTTCGATCATTTCGAGCGCCTGCTCTGCCGTGGCGATGATCTCGGCTGCACCCAGTCCAGAGGGGACGGCGAACGAAAAGGAGACATCCTTGACCTGTGAAGAGATCTGCTGAAGACCGTCATTGTTTATCGTCGCGGTTTCGAAGTGCCCCCGCTGAATCGCGCGCAGTTTCGCGTATGCGGTAGAGATCTCCGCAACCGGGTTTAGGTCTTCGTCCTCAGTGGCTTCCCTGATGAACGCTTTTATTAGATGCCAAGACGCTGCCATTCACAAAAGGGCGCGCTATCAACGGCTGGGGCTGTTCCGCGCGGAACAGCTCCCTGAATGTTTCCCGGGAAACATTCAGTAAGGGACTCAATCGGCGTAATAGCTCAGTGCCTCATCTGCGTCGAGTTCTGGGGCTCCGCCCTTCGGGGCTTCTGGGTCCATTTCGATCCATGCTGCGTGTTCGTCGCTTGCGGTTTCAGGCCCAATTCCTCGGGAGGTTATCTGGGCCACGAATCGTATTCTGTATTCTTCTGTGTTCATCGTGATCGGTTTAGTAGTCCACGCGCTGAGCAAACCCCTGTGATTCGAGCAATGTTCCGAGATCGTGCATGTCCTCTCCAAGTTGAAAGAACACCTCTCCGAGCCAACGTCCATATTTCCCTTTCTTGTCTCGATGGGTTCTCAGGATCACGTCTCGCCCTTCAATCATCTTCCGGACGTAGTCTCTCACGGGGATACCCTCCGGTCGTTCGACTCCTCGAACCTCTGGCGTGTTAAATCCGAAGAGTCGAATCTTTTGCCCGTTCATGGAGATTCCAAGTCCGAGATCGATATTTATGGTGAACGTGTCCCCGTCGTAGACGGAAACGACGTGGGCGCGGTAAGTGTAGGCGGGAAGCTGGGGGAGTGTTGTTTCGGTTTGGTTCATGGTCTGCGGTTAGGTTTCAGGTTTCGAGCAAAGTGAGTTGTTTGTCCTGTTCATGGGGTGCTTTTTCACCCCTTTTCCCTTTCGGCGCTTGCGCCGAATCGCGGTCCGATTCGTCCGGTTCTTCGGACTCGGGTTCCACGTCAAACGGCACAATCGCGGCCATGATCGCACACGTCGTTTGCATACATTCGCAGTCCCACGCGTGATTGTCCTTTTTGAATTGATACCAGATGTATCGGGGCGCGCCCGATTTCTTGACGATCTCTCGTTTGCGAACCTCTGAGTCGATCTCGTGTTTGTATTCCTTGGAGAGATCGTCTGGGAGCTCCCAGCGCTCGGGTTTTCCGTGACGTAGGTTCCAGGTGACGGTCTTGATCGATGGATTAGACCAATAGAAAGCGAATGCGAATGTCCGATTCGCGCCGGATCTTCCGCGCTGGGGATCGATCCGGAATCGCGGGGAGTAGGGGCGTTGAATCGGCTTCTCTCCTTTCTTTTTCGACTTGTGCGGGAACGTCGCGGGATCGTCTCCGATCAAAACAGTCCATCCGTATTGAGCGCACCATGACGCGATTTGATTCCGTTCGTGACCTCCATCAAGACAGACGCAACGCGGACGGAGCCGGAGGTTTCTCTGGAGTTGGTGGATATGCTCAACTGAGTTGAGTCGCCCCTCCCAGATCAATCGGGAGGTTCCATCGTCGCGCCATCCTCGGACTACGATCTTGAAATGACGGGAGTCGTTTCCGCGTCCCTCTTGGAAATCGGCGGTGATGAAGGTTTGCGCGAATTCCGAAAGCAAACCCGCCGGCGCTTTGTAATCCTTTCCGCTCGCTGGCTCTTTGAGGTATCCAGCGGTGACGATCTCGATCTTATCCACGGCCTGACTCATTGACCACATGAGCGCGCGTTTCTTCATTTGGAATTTCCGCAACGCTTCAACGGATCCCTGTTCCTTGATTTCGAGCGCGGTCAGGAACTCAGTGACTAGCCTCCCATATCGTCCATTGACGAGCTGTTCCCAATGGATGGAGCAGTTCGTCATGGAACGATCTGGATCAATGCAAATGTAGTCGCCCGTGTGATTGATCCGATCCCATGTTTTCGGCTCGTCATCGTGATCGTGACCGCACTTCCGACAACGGAACCGGGCTGTCTCAGCGCATCGCGCGATATCGAATCGCCCGTCTGATTGCTGGATCTTGTCGAAAACGACTCCGGCGCGCTCGTCTTCGTTGGCGATCATTTGACTAGCAAACGCGAGCGGTTGGTGAAAGCCGCACTTGAAGCACTTCATCCCCCATTCGTATCGGCGTCCGCGTGAGTAGACTTCATCCCAGTCGGTTCCCTCGTCTCCTCCCTGCGAGATGTTCAGGATCTTGCAGGTATCCGGAAAGGCTTCCGTTCGCCCCCAGGCCTCAGCGAGCATCCCCGGATTCCAGTCCCAGACTTCATCGTTCATCTCGTGCTGGACCGATTTCCGTTGGAGACTACTCATATTCGAGCCCTGGAAATATGCGTTCATGTTCGGGAATTGGTAGAGATCCCGCTTCTTCTTGAGTCGCTTGTAGAATGGGAGATTGCACTTCGTCGCCCTCAGCGTCGGCTCGATCCGAGTGAGATAGTGTTGCTCTGCGTCATCGTCTGTTTGGAACGATGCCATGAAGGGCGCGGGACTCTCCGAAAGTGACCAATGAAAGAACAGATCACCGATCAACGATCCTCCTGTTTGGATCGCTTTGAGGAGATTCACCATCCGGACCTTGTCGTTTTTGAGGAGTTGGAACGGGAGGATCAGATAGCGGGATGTTTCCACATTGAACGGTCCGCGATCTCGATAATCGCCTTGAAGGTTCAACTTCACGCGCGCCCATTCATGAATCTCACGTCTATCCGGTCTCCTCCAGCTCTGCCTCCATGCGGTTGCTATGGCTTCGGTTTCCAAGTCTCGGATCCTTTCTCCATGATTGAGCAGATCTCGTCTACTAGCTTTCGATTCACGATCCGAAGCTCAGCCTCGGTTTTCTGGCGTTGCCGCCTAGGTGCGTCATCTTCGAGCTTGTAGCGCAATATGCGTTTCAGCTCCAGTCCGAGGGCTAGGATCTGAGTCGCGACATCTTGCCGGTTGATCGTGAGACCCTCTTTCGCGTCATTCTCGATCTTCCATTTTCGATGTCTTTCCTTGGCAATCTCGATGTTGATTAGATCGATCTCGCTACTCCCAGACGGCAGGGTGTCACCGTGATCGTCTACCCATTCGATCAGCTCATCAACGTAGATCCGAGACCCTCGGAACGCGGGACAACCGGCGGCTTTCGATTTCCCGATTGTATCGAGATCGATCCCCGACATAGCGGCGGCGGCCGGAAGGTTGTCGGCAACGCGTCCGACTGCTGACTTCTTTTCGTTGTAGTCATCGATTTGGGTGAGCTGAGCGCGGGAGAGCGACTTGCCTGACTTCAGCATGGCGAGCAAGTTCGCGACGTTTGCCGCCTCGATCTTCGATCCCGCGCTCCCGCCCGTATCGTCCGAACTGTCCGATTTACTTCGCGCCATTGGTAAGGACTTGTTCGATCCAATCGCGATGGAACTCATAGAGCTCGATTGAATGGGTGAGACTGAATTGTTCTAGATTGTTACACGATCGGAGGTTTGCAGAGGACTCCACGGTGAAGCGTTGTTGACCAATCGCGAAGAGCATGACTTTGGAGTGATTTCGAGTCGCGACGATTGATTGACCTCGCGCCTCAAGTTCCTTCTTCGCGAAGAGAAACGTCGTTGTGTCCGCGCTCGCGAAATACTCGGAGCAGAGCACACGAACCGATCCGACCCGTCCGGAGTCCAGCATCCCGATCAGGTGCGTCATGTTGTGGCGATTGAATCCGAGCGTCGTCAGGTGAAGGAAATCAATCGGCGCTTCCGCTAGCGAGTGGATCGCAATCACGAGATCGAATCCGTGATAGTCTCCACCCATCAGGCAATGAAAAGATTCCTCGGGATCCGGAAGTTTTCCAATCGCACTGACCGCGCGTTTCGAAGTCGCGAGATCATAGAAGATTTTTCGCTTCGTTCGTCGCGTCATCGAGACGGCTCGCCCTCCGAGTCCGGTCGCTTCTCCGGCTTTCAGTTTGCGCGGCTTCCCGATCGGAGTCACTTCCTCCTCAGTTTTATCGAGTCCATTGACGACTGCCTCAAAATCGAGTCCGTGAATGTCATCAAAGTCCGGATCTTGAAATCCCGTGAGGTCTGGAGTCGGTAGTCCGTCGAATTCGTCGGAGGTTTCGCGCGCGTTTTCTGGTTTTGTCATGCTTCGTGTGTGAAAAGGTGGTGCAGAGCGGAACCCGTTCTATTTTTCGCGTAAAAAAAAAGATTCCTTAGTCCTGGGGGGGGGCGCGGGGCGGCGCGGGTGTTCGCGGCGCTCATTTTTCGCCCCTCCTTTTTCGCGCTGCGGTTTTCTTCATAGAGGCAACGGTCCGATCGGACTTGCGGCGGGATGATCGGAAACCTGGGACGACGTTCCTGAACTCTTTGATCAAGGTGTGAACGCGTTGAGGTGCGACTCCGGCGCGCTTGGCGCATTGGTCAATCGTCTCCCCGGCGATCAAGTCTGACCGGGTCTCGTATAACCAAACCCATGATCTCATCGCCATCGTCCGAGTAAGGCGACCTTTGGCGATGAACTGGAGGATCGGAGTCAGGACTTCCGCAAGCTGGCAAATAAGATCCCCTCTTGTCTGTTCATCGATCACGTCAAAGGGGTTCTTGAATTCCTCAACGCTGGCTCGTTCGACTGCGGATCTGTATTCAGGAGATTCTTGGTGAGATTGTTCCATGGAAATTGCGGCTATTGTTCTTCGTTCTCGACTGATCGACGGGTTTCGATGCGTCCGTTTGAGTGCTCACGCGTCACCGTTCCATCTCTCATGATCGTCGTCCGCGTATCGCCCCAGAGGAGCTCTCTCGACCGCTTGACAGGCTTTGATTCGGGTTCTGGAGATGGCTCAGGCTTCGGAGTCTGCTTGTTCTCGGACGGTTCGGACGGTGTTTCTTTAACTCTCGTGAGTGGGGGAACTGGTGACCTATTTATAAAAGTATGGGCGACAACCGTCCGAATCGTCCGAACTGTTCGCTTTTTTACCCCTTCCCCTAACTTTCGAACTTTGAATTTAGGCGTCCGCACCGTCCGAGATTGGGCGGTTGATTGAGGCGTTCCAGAAGGCGCGGGAGCCGGGGCGTCGTTGCGGATCGGAGTAGAACCGGGGTCGTTGCTCTGGATTTTCGGACCTGTGTAATCGGCTCGATCTTGGTTGAGGAGAGCTCCGACCTCGTTCGGAGACTTGTCCGCTTTGCTTCGAGCGTGAGTGAGTTTGCGCCTAAGATCCTTCTCCGACCATGCTGGGTTGCAGTTAGCTAGATTGTATTCTGTGAGGAGTTCCCAAGCGTCCCCATCGGAGAGCCCGAATCCGACCACGAGTCCACAAGCGACCGAAAACAGAGCATCGTGACCGTGTTGACCTGCGATCGATGGGCGCGCGCCTCTTACGAACGCGCTCGCTCGTTCCTTTGGTGATGGTCTAGACATCGCTGAAGCCCTCCTCTGGATCTTCAGTGACCAATATCTTGATCCCTCGATATCCTCTTTGCGCTTTCTGGGCGTGATGCCCGTCATCGCGCTTGATGTCGTTTCGTTTCGCTACCCGATGGATCTCTGTCATCGCGTCCGGCATGGCTGACTCGACGCGTTTCGTTGGGAGCGGGTTCCATCCTCGCGCTTCGCAATACTGGACATAGGCAATGGACAATTCCTGCGATGTGACATCGTCACCCTCTGATATCGTGACGACTTTCGTGACGAACTGACGTAACGAATCCGACTCAGCAAGCAACGACTCAACCCGATCCTTTTGCTCGGCATTCATGATGATCGAGCCCGTCGTCCTGATTTCCTCCAGCAATATCATGGCCCCCTCAATCATCCAGTTCAGGATCCCGGACGCCTCGGACGCAATCAGTCGTTCCTCAAAATGGGGGTCGGGGCGTTCGGGCTTTGGACGCTCGTAATTGATGATCATCAACCTGCGTCCGTATGCCCCCGCGTCCCCGTCTAGCTTCACCTTGAGACGGCTGTTTGACGTAAGTCCGATATTGAAATCTCCGATAATGTTGACGCTGTCTCCGTTCTTCTTCTCTGCGGTCAACACGTCCTTTCCTACTAGCGCCTTGAGCACATGAGCGCCCTCCGTCATCAAGAATTTACCCGGCACGTCGGCACCGATTAGGAACGTTTTCCCGATGTAGTTGAATAGCTCGAAACGTTGGTGTAGGTGCTCCGTTCGAAGTCCGGCGATGTTACTCATTCCGATCATGGACTTAATCACGTTCATTAACGTCGATTTACCCCGCCCCTCCTTACCTACGAGCAACATGATTTTTTGAGTCAGATTCACCCCTAGTAATAACTGACCCGCCCAACGCTGAATCAGAGAAACGTCACCGGGCGGCAAAGCCGCCTCAAGTAGTTCCTTACGGAACACCGGGCAGTCAGCGCCCTCCACGAGATCGACCGGGATTTGATTTCTTGAATGAAAGCGGGGTTCGAACGAGCTCAGGGTGGGAGGGTCGTTGCGTAGATCGAGCATCCCGTTTTGCAGATGAACGAGACCTGGCTCTCTCTTGAACGCCTCGCGCTTTTCGACGCACCCCTTCAGCAGACTCGTCAACCCCTGCAAAAACGTATTCGTGCGCTTACCCAACAACGCCGGTTCCTTTGCGTCATCGCTCGCTTTTTTCATATCGAGCGAATACTTCCAGCGGACGGAGTCCTCCGACTCGTTCACCCAGAGCCCCCTATCGTCCTGGTAGTCGTAGAATCTACCCTCTTCAGGCTCATACAAAATCGTGCGCTGAGTCGCATAGAGCCCCACCCAAAACGGCGGATTGAGCGTGAAAGCGCCCTTTTTGCTCTTAGTCCACGGCTCTCCGTGATCATCAACCAACTGATCCCAGTCCGATTTTGCCCACGGGAGAAACAACTCCTCAGGCCACTCGATTTCTTCGAAATCCATCCGAATCGGACTCTTGTGTTTCGATATTCGCTGATAGCGCATCCCGTCCGGATGCGTCCCGTAGATCACGGTTTGGAAAGCGCGTTCCTCTCCTTCTTCGTTCACCCCGTCAGTTCTCCACTCGCCCCACGGTTGATCTCTATCCGGCTCTCCGTTTTCTCCGGTTTTCTTCAGGTAGTGCATAGCCGGATACGAATCGCGCAATGCCCAGACCCAGAGATTTCCCCCTCGCTTGCCCTTAGTCATCAACGTCTGACGGAGCCTCGGATTGAGCTCAAGGAACGGCTCAACGTCCGCGTCGTCATCGATATCGATCGAGCAAAGGTGATACACCTCCCCCGCGACCCTCAATGCACTCCGACGACCCAGCAATACACCGATATTTCCCCGCCCGAGATCCTCGCGATATCCCTCGTCGAGCGTGTCCTCCCATGTTGTTTGATCCCAGCCCCTATCGACTGGCCCCTTCTTTCCCTCCCGGACGCGAAGTAGGACAGGTTGACCAGAAAGCGCGGAGTAAATCTCCTTCACATGGTCAACCTTCACAGGTGGAGTTTCAGGAGCCTCGGACGGCTCGGACGATTGTTTTTTAGGCACGGGCAAAAAGAGGGGAGGGCACAACAGGTTGTGGTTGCGAGGCGGAATAGCTACTAGATGGAGTAGTCAAATTTTTTTAGGGTTCGAGAATCACGACGATCCGCGCGGCTTTCGGCAAGTGATGGACGATCTCAGCGGTCCCCGTGACTCCGACGATCACGTTTCGCGTTCGCTGCTCACAAAAATTGATTTGCCGAATCGCACCCCGACTTAGCGTCATCTCCTGAATCGTCGCGAACTGCTCATTGCGCTCGAGGTGGCGCGCTTCGAACGTGCGAATCACATCCATTTTATCCACCCCATCACGTCCGATCACATAGGTGATACCCTGCTTCATGATTGCTCCTCCGCTGCTTTCGATTGCTCCCACCACCGCAGGCGCTTTCCCAGCATTTTAGCCCTTTCGATTTCTTTACGCGTAGACTCTCCGATGTAGCCTCCGACGTTAAGAATCAGCACTTCGTCCGCTAGTTCAATTTTGTCGAGATGGAGCTGATCGAGCGCGATTTTTGTTCCGACACCTTTAGCATCGTCCATCAATCGATATTGCTCCGATTTCGTGTCACATCCGACCGAAAGCACGATTTTTCCTCGGATAGTCTCGATTTGGTTCGCTCGGTTAAAGACCTCCATAAATCGCGTCGAACCGCACAAACAAACGATTGTTCGTTGCGTGATCTTTGGAGGTAGCCTCACCGTTTCTAACCCGAATTCCGCCCAAAGGAAGCGCTCGAATTCATCACGCTTGATAACCGCGCTTGCACCGCAGAGTTTACGCATTTTCGCGTAGCGAGCGAAAATCTCCATGACATCGATCCCGTCATTTTCAGGACAATGATCGACGGTGAAAGGCTCCACGTAGTCGTGTAGTCCGAATTTCAGAAAATACTTTTTCATCCTTCCTCCTCCTCTTCCCCGGCTATCGCTCTCTCATACCAGCCCGAATCCTTCACCTCTGCGATCAGTTCGGCGCGCCCCTCCTCGGATTCCTCTAGGAGCCAAAGCGTATCCGTATTGAGCCACCATCGCAGATATCGAGCACCCAGTGAGTCCGGCCCGGCCTCGATCATATCGACCAACGCACTCGGCAACCGCTCAGCGATCAACGCTCTCACGAGCTCAGCCCCTGAACACGTATTGAGTTCATGGAGCCGCTTCTGTTCATGCGCGGCGAATGCCTCGCCCGAAACATTGCGATCACCGATCTCTAGCACACTGTCAGGCAACGCCGACGGCGATCCGAACGCCTCCGCGCTCCGATCTACCGCCTCCGCTGTGAGGCTCATCGTGATCCGTTGTTCTCTCAGATCCGTCCGCATAAACACCAGCCAGGCGATCTCTCTCGACCCGACTGTCTTCAGCTTCTTCAACCCCTTCAAAACGTGCCCCTCGATCTCGATTGCGATCCCCTTGCGGTTCTTTTTCGTGGCACGCTGTAGCGCCTTTTTGAGCCTCTCAGCTAGCTCAACATCGGTGACGATCACCGTATCCGATTTGTCCCAGTCCTTCGCGTCCCGCTTCGAGCTCTCAGGCACCAGCGCGAGCAAATCCGCGCTATCTCCCTCAAATCGGCGGTAGGAATCGCGGTCCAGGTCTGCAAGTCGGAGCTGTTTGCGTTTCTTCTTCGCTAGGTCCGCTTCGGCTAGCTGTTTTTCCTTAGCATCAGCCTCCTCTTTGAGCCGTTGTTTTTCGGCTTTCTCCTCAAGGTAGGTTCTCCAGTGCTCAGGATCGAAGCACACCCAATCCCCATCCCCTCGGGAGATATACTGAGGCAACCCCTTGAACTTCGGCGGCAACTTCACGGCGGCGAACTGATCGATCACCACCGCAAGCTCCGCTTTGATCAACGCAGAGACGAACGGAACCCCCTTCTCTAATACTTTCGACGATGCGCGAGCCTCCAGCGCCTCCTCTGCGATCACCCGCAGATGATCCGGCCACTCCGCAAACCGCGCGAGCGCGTGCCCATGGCTAGGGGAGAAAATGCCCTCTCTCAACTGATCTCGCACCAAATCCGGCAACTGGAGCAACCTCACAAACTTTGCGACCGTGCTCCGATTTTTCCCCACCCGGTCCGCGCAAGCCTCCGTTGAAAGCCCCTCATCCTTCATCAAATCCGTGTAGCCCTCAGCCTCCTCCATGCAGTTAAGCCCCTCGCGCTGGAGATTCTCGATAAGTGCGATAGCTTTCATCTTCGAGCGCACAAGCCCCTCGTAGATTTTCGCGTCGATTGTATCACGTCCGGCGATAGCCATCGCCCTCCAGCGCCTCTCTCCGGCGATCAGCTCAAACTCCGGCGCGCTCGCATCCCCTAGAGAAAGCTCCCCCGTAGGAATCTCCCCATCCAGTAAACGCCGGATCAAGATCGGCTGATGAAGCCCCTCCGCCCGAATCGAGTCCGCAAGCTCCCGGAGCGCCACCGCGTCGAAATGCTTCCGATTGTTTTCGGGATTGCGCTGGATCTTTGCGACCGCAGTTGCGGCGTAACTCGTCACATAAACCGGCGCGCGCGCATTGACCGGCGCGACAACCGGCGCGCAAGCCTCATCCAAAGCCTCCAGCAATACGCTGATCGCAGTCGTTGCACCCTTGAGCCCCCTCACCGGTTTGCGCGTCACCGTGTAGAATTCGAGCGCCGCATTGAGAACCCAGCGAAACGCAGACTTACGATCAGCAAACGCCTCCCCGTTACGCGTGCAAGACGTCGAAACCTCCTCCTCCTCAATCCGGCAGTATTGACCCGCAAACCAGTGACCCGCTTCAGTCACCCCTAGATAGATTTCCACCTCAAAAGCGCCCTTCAGCGCGACCTTGATGATCTCCGGCGTGAGACACTCCCCATCCTCTCTCCACTCGCTCGCAGTCCCCGGCAAAACCGGCTCAGTGATCGCAAGACCTAGGGCGGGCTTAAAGTAATTATCAACGCAATCAATCAGCTCCTTTGGTAAATCACGATTAAACGTGACCAGAGACGCAGCACTCTCCACCGCTTCCGCTTCCGTCGTTTCCGCAAGCCCCTGAGCCATGCAGGGATGATTCATTAAAGGGTCAGGTGCTCCATCCGAAACAATCGCCCCGTAAGACCACCCCTCACCATCAGGACGGAGGGCGGTAAAGAGCAACACGAACCCATGCGTCCCAGCTTGGATCGTGATGCAATTTCCCTCAACGCAATTTCCTTTTTCATCCCATGAGAATGAGGCTGGATCCGTTTTCGTTTTTTTCGGTTTCGTTGGTGTATTCATAATATATTACAGTTGGAGGTTTGGTTTGGGCTCGTGATTACTTCTCAACGACAATGACATTCTCGGGCGAGACGCGCTTAACGGTCGCGTATCCCCATCGATTAACTGCACTTAAACGGACCACGACCTGAGGATGCCCCCCACTCATCCGCGCACTCAGGATTGTCCCTTTAGTCGCGATCATCTGGCGGCAACTTAGCATAAATTTGCATTCCGCCCCCTCCGGAAAAAGGTTCTCCAGTTCAAAATTGATCGCGGCTGATTTTTGCGCGTGTCTGCGCAGTAGTGTGATTAGTTTTTGTGAGGTCATAAGTCGTTCAGGCATCGCGTGGGGTTGCGTTGAGGAATACGCCCCTCATGCGGCAACCTCCTGTTTGATGTTCTCTGTCAAATTTGCACGCAGCACAGCTGCGGCAAGGGGAGGCGGGACACTGTTCCCGCACATCCTCACCTGAGACGTTTTTGTGAGCTGAAACCGCTTCGTTGGATCATCCCCGATCTGGTAGTGATCACCAAAACCCTGAGCCCGAAAAAGCTCACGCGGAGTCAACATCCGGATCCCGATATCGGTCAGAATATAGTCTCCGACCGTAGCAAACTCACCCTCAAATTCGACGCCATACGAGCGCAGGAATTTGGCGACTCGGCGCGCCTTCCGTTCGAGATCCGGCGTGAGAGGAGGGATCGCTCCCAGCGCCTCACAAAGCGCAAATCGATCGTGAGTCGTGATCGTGTTGAGTGGTCCCCGGATCCCTGTTGGCTGTGATTGCCCGTAATACTGGAGCAATGACACCCCAACCACGCTCTGTTGTGTCCCGCGCCCCGTGATCGTCGAAATCGGAGCCCGTGCATCATGCCCCACGCTCCCCGTGTTGTTCTGCGCGAGATACGTCGTCACGAGCTGAGTTTTCCCGCCTCCCTGCGTCATGATAGTTCGGTGAGGCTCGTTCGCACTGTGACCGATCCCCGTCCCAAACTGACGGCAAAGATTCACCGCAAGCAACGCGTTGCTGTCCTTGGGACTCGCTGTGATCGTGTGCATCGGTGCGCTGGCGTCGCGTGATCGCCCCCCGTGCTGACCGTAGGTCAAGACCGGAGAAACAAGCGCCTTCTCTGCTCGATTCGCGGCTGTGATCGTCCGAAAAGGCTCCTCAATTGACTCAATCCGATCTCCCCCTTGATGGGTGAGCGAAACGAGAAACGGCTTTGCTGATTTCAACACAAACCGATCAATCCCCTTCGCGACTCTTTGAAGAGTAGCCTTCACGAGAGGGCGCTTCACGCGGACCCGCTTCGCTTGTTTCGACGTGAGGAATATCGACGGACAAGGGATCGAGAAATCAAGGCAATCAGCCCCCCGTAAATACGGTTTCAACTCACCCGACTTCACTCGCTCTGAGTCCGCGCGCCCGTGAGTTACCTCAGGCCAAGCGATTGATTCCCCATCGCATCGAGCGACCAAGATGAAGCGTTTCCGGATCGTCGGAGCTCCGTAGTCGCAAGCCCTCAACTCCCTCCACTCCACCACGTAACCCCGGCGCTTCAGTGCGCCCGTGAAACACTGGAAGAACCACCCCTTGCGCCAAGGATTGCGCGAGCCATCAGCGAGCAGAGGACTCCAGAACGCAAACTCCTCAACATTCTCCATGAAGATAGTGAGAGGCTTCACCGTATTTACCCAATGGATTACGATCCAAGCCAGCCCTCGGATATGTTTGCTCTTAGGTTTACCTCCCTTGGCTTTCGAAAAGTCCTTACAATCTGGAGAGAACCAAGCGCTCGTCGGACGTTTACCATTACACAAAGCGATTGGATCCAGCGCCCGGATATCCTCCCGGAAATGACGCGTCAAAGGATGGTTAGCGCGGTGCATCGTGAGCGCCTCGTGATCATGATTGATCGCGACATCCACCCGTCTCCCAAACGCGCGCTCATAACCCTCGCTCGCGCCCCCGCCCCCAGCGAAACCATCGATATGAAAAGGCTGGATCAATACGAGTCCCCCTTGACTGCGATCGACACGGCAACAACTCCAACCCTCGGATCTGCGATCACATCAAAGGCGCGCTCGCTCAACTCGATCACCCGACCAGCGCGATAGAGCGCTTTATCGGGACCACGATCAGAAACCCGCGCAAGGACGCTCAGCCCATTCTCTCGATTCGTGACCCTGAGCATCGTTCCGATCTCATGATCCCAGCTCGCACACACCAAACTCTCCGGCACGTAGGGTTGTCCGTTCTCCATCACGCGCCCCCGTTGCTCGCATCCCATCCATGACGCGAAGCCCTCCCGCTTCGGAGCCCCTAGCGCCCAACTCCTTAATACATCAGCAATCACAAACGGGATCGCTATCCCCATGATCAAGACCACAAGGATCCCGAATTTCAGCGTAAAAATAAATTCAGTCATGATACTTTGCCTCTCAAAAAACGCAGTGAGCCCTCAGCAATCGCACGGGATGAAAATCGACCGACAAACGTCCCCGTCTGCGTGTGGACAACGACGCAACCCGACTCCTCCGCAAAAGTGTAATCCCTAGCAGGTGCGACCAACGCAGCACGAGGGGAGGGGAGCTCTCTGGGAGCCTCAATATCTGGGAGGATTCGAGTCCGCCCATGCTCGATAGTCGCGATCATCGGAGCCAGGTCTCCTCGTCTTTATCGGCATAAGCGCGCGAGCGACCCGCGATCCGTTTCGGTTTCGGCGTGCTATCATCAATCGGCGCACCCGGATTCAGATCCAAATTACGCGCGCCGGTTTCCTCCAGCCCTCGCGCTCGATCGCGCAACGCTTGCGCCTCCGCTTTGTGATCCTGCTCCTCTAGCTTCTCGGCAATCAGGATCAACCCCTCCGGAGTAAAAAACTGATCACCTCCCGACCAATACCAATGCACCCCAAAGTCGAAAAAAAGGTGTTCGATATCGTAAACCGCTTTCGTGAATCCCTCTCCGATCAAAGCGACGGCAACCGCGCGCTTGAGACCTGTCCGTGTCAGCGTAGGGACTTCGTTCATACGTTCTCCTTTGTTTGATGTTTCGTTGCGTTCATCTCGCCCAGCAATCGAGCGATCTCTAGAGGTTTGCAGTCGGGGCAAATCCCATGGGATACCTCTCCGGACTGCTCCAAGTTACACTCTACCGTCCGGATCAGTCTCCGGCATCGGTAGCAGATCACCGGCATCGTTCCCCGGATCTTGATCTCCGGCGTGAGGGAATCCAGAAGTGCGCTCAACCCGTCCTCCTCATGTTCCGCGCGGAACAATCCGCAGGAATCCCGACATTGTGAACGAGCGCTTGAAGAATCGCGTCCAGCTTCGCCTCAATTCGTGCAACATCTCCCTGATCGTATGCGAACGGCGCGATCTCACGCACCCGGCTCACCGTGTCCAGGTTGCGCAACTCAGCCTCGACCGTGATCCAATTAAACGACATCGGAGCCCCCTTGCGCGTCTGGCGATACGAAATCCGCTTCCCCTTGATCATGCGTCTGAGCGTGCTCGCGCTTGTCCAAGGCGAGCGCGCCTCCAACTCAGCAAATGAGATCCATTCAGCGGGGCGGCTCATATCAGATCCAATCCCCGTTTTTCCGAGTGCGAACCAATCGACGAACGCACAGAGCCTTAGCTCTGCGCGCCGTCTGATCAGAACTCCCCAAACCAAGGGAAAGCGACCCCGCAAGGATCAATACCAAGCAACAAAGCGTAGCGAGCGCGTGAGCTTGTCTCACGAGCCCCCGCGCGCTCTCGATCTTCGTGAAAAACAGCAACGCGTTGAGATTCGAGATCTCCGCACCCTGATTAACCATCTCGACCGCTTGCGCCTTCAGCTCAGCAAATTCCGCGTCCGCTCGCGCGGTCAGTCTCATGATGTCCTTTCGCGCGGTGACCTCCTCCTCGGCCCATCCGAGCATCAAGTCATCATCTATCCGGATAGCCCCCTGAAGCCGAAAACTAATCGGAGCAAGGGTCCGTTCCCGGAGAACCGTCCGGATCTTCAAAACTGGAGCAACGGCGTTCATGCTGCCTCCTCCCCCATCACGCTCCGATAAACGAACGTTGACCACTCCGGAGCGTTCGGATCACGGGAAGGCACATCGCCCCCCTCTCGATCACTCACCGACATCACGTAATCCTGCCAACGTGGGAAAGCGCATCGCTGCGCCCTAAATTTATCCCTGAGGATGTGACGAAACAACCGCTTTCCCTCAATAGGGAGCGCCCGGAAGAATCGGCGCATTTCATCGTAATTCGACGCCGATGAAGCAACGGGACAACGGCCCGGCATCCCAACGCGTCCGAGGTGACGACGGGCGATCTCTCCCATCAGCGCGTCCGCTGCTTTTTCCGCAATCGTGATCAAGATACTGTTCCCAACCGTAGCGCTGTATTCCCGGGATTGTCTGAATTGATTCATTTTTTAACCTTTCGTTGATTTTTCGTTATGCGGTTTGAGCGGCAACGATCTGCTCTGATTCAGCCTCGATCCGAGCGCGCGCCTCGATCTCCTGGGCGCGACTCCCTGCGACCTGCGTCAATCCGAGATCCTCCGGAGTGAGTGTTTTGAGATGTTTGATCAGAGCATCCGAAACGGTCGCGGACGGCGCGGACGGGTTGAGACGCTTCACCGTCCTCAACATCCCGCTCAAGTGATGAACCGTGTCCCCTAATTCAGCCTCAAAGTCGATTTCCATATAAGAGACAGTAGAAGAAAAAGGGACTGCGTCAACAAAAAGATTGATCCAGTTTCCTTTTTTTCTACTATCTCGCACATGAACAGACTAGAAAGCGCAGTCCGAGCCGTGATGAGAGCCAACGGAACGACCAACGTTTCCGATTTCGCGCAACGCGTCGGGATCATCAAATCCGCGCTCTCAAAAATCCTCCTCGGACAAGTCGGACTCAGTCCCGCAAACCTCGAAAAGCTCGTGACTCGCTCCAGTCCGGACCCAGAGCATCAATACACCATCCTTAGCGCGCATCTCTACGATGTAGCAGAACGGAGCGGCTTCCCCCTAGAGCTCCTAGAGATCCGATTCGTAGGCGATCAAGGCGACAAAGTCCCACTCGACGACGTATCAGACGACCTTCGCGCGAAATTTCGCTCCATCGCAGATCAAATCAACGCAGGGGATCCAGACCTAGGCTCAACAATCAGCTGGATCACTGGCAAAATCGACGCCTCCCAGCTAGAGGATGGGCACTTTGGGAACATGCAAGCGGCTGAAGAATTAGCAGAATACAACCTCAGCCCCCAAAGCACCGATCACCCAGCATGAGGGGTTTTCCCTCCCAATCTAGGTGATCATCCCTAGAGCTTTAAATGTAAAACATTGGTAAGGTAGGACGGATGGATCCAATCCCATTCCCAAACCCCAAGATCGCAAATCGGACCTTGTCCCCGTGCCGAAATAGGCGCATCGGGCAAGCCCAGTTACTGCTCCCGATGGAGGCCTCAAACATGATTCCGTTTCCGGCAGAGACCAACGAACTCCCCCCGTGTCCATTCAAGATTTCTGGGAGGTGGTGCGTGTGTCGCTAAGGATTTTTCCCGCACTTCGGGCAAACAATCGCGTCCTTGTGGATACGAGATTTGCAATAGTAGCAGACCTTCCGATTCCCCGGAATGATCAGCATCGCAAGGATGCCCAATGGCCCCAATAAAACGCCCAAGAAAAACCCTAAAAACCCGCGACCCTTAGCGGCTCCAATGACTGCACTAAGTACCCCGCAAACCAGCCAAATGATCAAGTAATCCATGGAAGGTGAGGGGAGCACTCAAGCAGATCATGCGCGAGCCAAAACAGGACAGCGGTTGTCACCAAATTTGAGAAACTGGCAACCGCTATCATAAGGCATTGATAGACAGTATCCGAATTAAACGTTCGCAATGAAGAGGTCAGGGGTTTGATTCCCCTCAGCTCCACCATCCCTAAAACTGTCTTTTCCTATGGGATGGGGTGCCTTTTTCTTTGGGCTTGTATGTTCACGGGTGATCGCACTTAGTCAGCTCTAGTCAACTATTGGCAACCGTTTTGGCAACCGCTCGACCTCTGGAAATTACCCCGTTCAAGAATCGCTCTGGCTCGATTTCTTTTCGCGTCAAGGGCTCGATCGAGGGCAAACGGATCCGAAATAACTTCAGATCTAGGGATGAGGCTGAGATTTTCGCAGCGGAACAACTCCGGACAGTAGCCAATCCGGGAGATCTCCAACCTCGATTGACTACCCTCCCTGAGGGACAACTTCGGGACGCGGAGCGCGCTCGCGATGTCCTCCCGGCTGGGGTAACTCATTCCCGCGCGGCTGAATTCTACCTTCGGCATTTCAAGCCTGTTCAGGGTGTCTCAATCAAGGACGGGATTGAGCTTTTTTGTAGTTGGCTAAGTGATCAACGGAAATGTGTGGAGGTGACGATCAATTGTCGGCGAATTGTGCTGACTCATTTCGCGCGCGTTTCCGGAGTGTCTCGGACGGATGAGATCTCGGTTCTCCAAGTTTCGAGCTGGATCTATGATTCCGATCGCATGGATCGAAGTCAGCGCGATCGATTCGACCTAATGAAGCTTTTTTGCGCGTTCCTTTCGAACCCTCGAAGGCGACTACTTTTCGAGAATCCCGTGACGGATCTCGATCGCCCGGTTCATCGCGCTCGAATTCCTGGGGTTCTTTCGTTCGATCGGATATGGAGACTCCTTCAGATGGCGCTTACCGATGCGGAGGGTCCGGAAATGCTCCCGTTTTTGTCGATTTGTGCGCTCTCAGGGGTGCGTCCGGGAGAGGCCCCCCGGCTCGATGGGTGGTCTGATTTCTACCTTGAACCGGAACATCTTTTGATCGAGGTCAACAAAGCCAAGGGAGGACGACGGCGGCGCAATGCGTCGATTCATGGTCCGCTCTGGAGGATTCTGACTTGGTGCAAATCTGAGAAGCTCGCTCCAAACTATTTCTCGAAACGGAAGTTTGATCGGATTCGTAAAGATGCGGGGGTGTTTGACGATTGGGAGAAGGATCTTCTCCGGCACTCTTACGCGTCTCATCGATACGTTATGACAAAGGACACCAAGGCACTGGAGCAAGACATGGGAAACAGTGAACGCGTCCTATTTCAGAGCTACATTCGGCCCGTTCCCTTGGCTGACGCACTCGCGCTCGATGGCTTGACGTTACACTACTCGGAGCCCCGGAAAGCGTCTCGGAGAGGGACGGGACTGAAGCCTAGGGGGGGGGCACATCGATTTCCGTCCCCCGATAGCATTTGGTCAGTCGGCAACCATTCGGTTGCGCTCACCTGTTCACCGTCAAGCGGTCCTCCGACGAACTAAAAAGAATCGGAAACCTTTCAGTTAGGGCAATTTCGCGTTGCTCCTTTTCAAATATCATCGGACTAGGGATTGACGACTCCAGGGGCGTTAAGGCTGGCGGCGATTCCTTTGAGGCGTCCGGTCAAGATCATGCAACGGGTTGCGGTCTTGGCGTCGATTCCCACTGGGTCGTGGGTGGCCCATGAGCAATACGTGTGAGCGACGGCTTTCGAGCCCGGGAGCTGCTCTTTCGAGATATGAGACCAAATCGCCTCTGTGACTTCCTCGACTTCGTAGGTTCTTTTGATTTTGCACGATTCCAAATCAGCTGTCCTCACGTGCGCGGTCCCGCTTGCTCCGATCCGCACCATCCGATCGCGATAATCATCATCGAGCGCGTAGTGAATATATGATATCGGGTCTTGCTCGCCTTGGCGGATCTGGAGGACGGCTGTTGTCCAGCGGGGGGCGTTGTTTCCGTTCCATGCGACAAAGATCATCACGCGGTCAATCGTGCTCGTGTCCATGAGGTGCCGGATCTCTTCGTGAGTCGTCCCCCAATCGGCTGCAATGCGGCTGAAACTGAGTTGAGTCGCTTGGAAGTTCATTTCAACTTCGGCTTGTTCTCGGGCGGTTGAGTGATTCCGGGTTCGTAGCCAACCGAAAAAGCCGGTGGCTATCACGCAGAGGAAACCGAAGAGAGGGGTCCAGAGGTCTATGGGCATTTATTGATGAGGAAAAGGGTTGCCCGTGCCCGTCGATAGAGCGGGGCACGGGCTTGATTCAGTTTGACGGTTTCGGGAGCTGAATCGGTCTCTCGTTATGAATTCTCCGGGGTTGTGATTTGCGCCCCCCGGAGCCAGATCCGTCGATATCCGTTTCAACGAGCGCGGCATTCTTCCTATTAGGGAGAAATTGGGGGGAGTTGTCGTAGGGGGGAGACGAGGGTGAGGGCGTCTCGGACGGCTCCGGAGAGGTTTTTCATGGATTCGGCTTCCATGGCGCGCGCGCTGTTCATGAGCGCTTCGTTGCTGGTGGAGCGGACGTGAAATTTCCCGGTGGTGGGATCGTATTCTACGTCTTGATCTTTGGGGGAGCTGTATTCGACTTGCAGTCCTTCGGGGGTCGTGACTTTGAGGGTGGTCGAGGCGGATGTGAGCATTTTGGGCGCGGTGCATCCGGTGAAGGCGATTGCGAGGGCGAGCGCGAGGAGTAGGGGGAGGAGCCGTTTGGTTTTCATTTTTGATCGTTGGTTAGAATAGCGTAAAAGGTCTCCGCAAAGTGTTCGCCTTTGAACCATGTCGAGTGGCCGTGATGGTTCTTCCAGGTGGTGACGACGGCTGGACTGATGGCGCGCGCGACGTTGATGGGTCCGCGTAGTCCTAGGAGCCCGTATCCTAGATTTGCCCAGCCGAGGAGGAACCGGGAGGGGCGCGCGAAGTATTTCAGGACGCCGTCATTTTCGGAGGCGTAGACGTAGATGGAGCCTAGTCGTTCAGCGGCTAGGGCGGCATTGAGTCCGTTCGTCGAAAAGTCTTCTTCGCACGCGGCGGCGATGAGGTGAGCGGACTCGATTTCAATCTCTGCTAGCTCTGGTTTCCGGAGGGCGCGAATGAGGAGATCGGCTCCGTTGGAGTGGGTGACTACGTGGAGTTCTCGCCCTTCGTAGCTGGCGATGAGTTGGGCGAGTTCGGTCGAGTGTTTGTCTTGTTTGAATCGGCGGGTGAGGGCGCGCGCGAAGTATTCAAATTTCTCACACTGGGCATTGATTCCGGCGCGTTGGTGTAGCCATGTCACCCCGTGATCTGTCCATTGATCGGAGTCTCCGGGGTTGGAGAGGATTCCGTTGACGAGGATGTAAATGGGTCGCGAATCGTGGGGCATCGGCTCAGCCTCCTATCCGGACTTCCCAGATTAGGTTTCGGTATTCGGAGAGCGGTTTCATGCGCGGGGCGCGACTGGGTTGAGGTTCGATGACGTAGGGGCCTCGATCGGTGTAGACGACGTTCAGCGCGTGTTTCGCGGTGCTCCCTCCGGCTCCGACTCCTCCGAATTCGTGAGTTTGATCGACGAAGATTCGGAATCCAAGGGGTTGCGCTTCTACTCCGGCGCGCGCGGCTGATACGTTGATCGCTAGGGCGAAGGCTTCGGCGAAGTCATCACAGTCGAAACTTTCGGCGGTGTATTTGATCCCGGTCGCGGTGAGAAATTCCCATGTCCAGCGGGTGAGTTCTTCGGCGAATGCGTGAGGGATTTTTGTAAAGTAGGCGTCGGCTGGCGCGACTAGGTGTGCTCCGGGGGCGTATTGGGCGAGTCCTTCGTAGATGTCTCCGATTCCGTAGATCTGGGAATCGGTGGATTGTTTCCATTCTGGGAGCTTGGGGACTTTGACGCTTTGCGTCTGGCATCCGAAGAAGGCGAAAGAGAGCGCGAGGAGGATAAAGAGACGGATCTTCATACAAATGCACGGCTATCAACGGAGGGGCGCGCTCTAGGATCCGCGTTGCTTCTTCTTCGCGGGTTTCGTTTTCGGCTCTTTGCGCGCTTTGAGTTTCTGTTTCAAGACGCGAAGTCGCGCGCCTTTTTTTAAACCTGGCCCGTCTTCAGTGAGCTCGATTTCTACAAAGTCGGAATCATCGGAGCTGATTTCGATGGCTTCGATTTCGACGCGTTCGGCTATGGTGTAGCGGTTGCGCCCGGTCTCGCGCGTAAATCTGATTTGTTCGACTTTCATGATCTCAGACGTTTCCGAAAACGACGCTCATGACGGCGTTTCCGTAGTATTGGGTAGCTGGGACGATGACCTGAATCCCGAAGTCGATCACGTCTGAGCCGGTCAATCCGGTGATTTCGACGGAGTCGGTGATTGCTGCGCCTCCATCGGTCTCAGTGGCGCGATCGGTTTCTGAGAGGGTTTGCCAGCTTCCCGCGTTGATGCGGAAAACGGAGCGCGCGTCGGCGTGAGAGTTTCCGGCTCCTCGATCGGTGATGGTGAAGGAGGCTTTGAGGGAGACGGTGAATGTCATCGTTGCTTTTCCGAACCGGGTCGCGTGCCCGGTGCCGACGCTCCATCCGTTGACCGATAGGATCGAGTAGTTGTAGTTTCCGACGGTTTTGTCTCCGGCTGTGGCCTCGGTATCGCGTTCGGCACAGAAGGAGGGGAATGTATTGGCTGGGGTTCCGGCGTTGAAAAAACTCGAGTCCGTTCGGGTCTTTGACGCGGTCAGGACCATCGTCGCGAGGGTTCCAGTGTTCACTTTCTCGGCGTCAAGATTGGCGATTTTGGCGCTCGTGATGATTCCGTTCTGAATGTTCGCGACGTTGGCGATGATTTCATTTGCACCGACCGCTTCAGCTGTGATCGCTCCAGCGGCGATGGCTCCGGCAACGATGGAATCGGCGACGAGGTCGGCTCCGTCGATCTTGCGCGTCCATTCTTCGGCGGTGGCGTCGTAGCGGTAGAGTTTCTTATCTGTGGTAAGGAAAACGGTGCGTCCGTCTGTGAGGTCTGTTCCTGGGAGGGCTCCGACGATTTCGACCATGGTGAGTCCGGCGACGATGTCGGAGAGGTCGATCCCGGCGCGCGTCGTTGCGTTGTGCGGCCCGGAGACGGCGCTTTTGCGCCCGTTGCGTCCGACTACTTCGAACCAGAAATATTTCTGAGTGCTGGAGTCGAGTCCTTGGAGGAAATAGAATTGTTGAGGATCTTCGATTGAGGCGCTCGGATTCGCGGGTTTCGCGGCGGTGTCTGCGATGTAGATGAGCGTTCGCAGGATTGGCGTGTTAACTGGGTTGGTCCATTCGGCGATGAGCATGGAGAGGGCTCCAGTGATCGAGACTCCGGTGATCGCTGAGGGGGTCACGCCGTCGTCTGTTCCGTATCCGCCTGATCCTGCTGAGACGGTGATATCGGCGGTTTGCGTTTCTTTGAATCCGGTGCGTTCGTCGTGGGCTCGGACGATGATTCTCCAGGTTCCTGCTTGGGGGAAGGCGACGGGGACTTTGAAGTTGAATAGGGCGCGATCATCGGGACCGAATTCGGCGGACCGGATGGTGATTTCTGAATCTATGGCGGCGGCTACGATGCGCGCGGCGGTGATTTCGTAGGTGGTGAGGTCTCCGTTTACGTCGGAGATCGACCCGGTGAAGTTTTGTCCGATCCCGACAACGGGAGAGACGGGGGCGGCTCCGAGGGCGATGACGGGGAGTTCATCGGCGCGGTCTCGGAATGCGTGAGTGATCGAATCGATATCGGCTAGATCAACGACGTTTCCGGGGGAGTAGGGCTGGGGCTTGAAGTAGCGCGTCGTGTCTTCGATAAATCGTTTGTGAGCGAACCGCGGAAGCTCGTCGCGATAGATGAGCCAAACCTCAGCGTCGTCCGCTCCGGCTGCTTTTATCGAGCCTTGGCGCGCGCGGAGGCAATCGGTCAAGTCGTGGTTTCCGGCGTTGAGGGTAACGTCTCCAACGGAGAGGACTTCGTCTCCGATGATGAGGAGGAGTTGATCATCGGCTTGGTCTTCTGCGCTGATGGGTGTGATGCGATCGGTGTCGAGATTATCGGCGGGGATGTTGATCGTGATCGTCGTTGCTGCTGCGGTATTTGCGACGGCTCCGACTAGGTTCGCACGGACGCTCCATCCGGAGGCGTTTCCGATGGGGTCAAAGGTGGCATCGTCTGCGCTGTAATGGAGATTGAATCCGGCAACGTTTTTGGCTTTTACGGCGGCGGCGTCTTCGTGCTCTCCGGGGGGGCGTTGCGCGAGGATGGCGATTTGGATTCCGATGGGTGTCCCGGCTAGTTCGGTGGTGAGTTCTAGGATTCGCGCGTGTGCAATCGGTGTGGGGAGGGGCGCTCCGAGGTCGGGCTGGAGGCTGACTGGGGGCACGTAGGGGAGGGGGTAGATCCCGCGCTCGGCAACGTAGTCTATCGAGGGCGCGCCTCGGTAGGGATGAGAGATCCGCGTGATTCTTGAGATCTGATCGAGCTCATAGGGTGACCAATCGAGGTTGAAGTTGTCTCCGGCTTGGAGGGGATCGCCGTTGGTCTTGATGGCGCGGGGGAGTCGGACTGTGAATGAGCCCTTGCTTTCGCCCTCGGCTGAGCCTCGCGCGAGTTCGGCGGCGTAGGAGCGCGCTTGGTCTCGATCGATGATGGAGAGGGCGCTGACGGTGACGGGCTGGACGCGTTGACGGGCGCGTGAGTTTGACCGGGCGGTGTGCTTCTCGGTGTCTTCGCGGTGTTTTTGGGTGCGGTCGCGAAAGGTGACGACGACTTTGTTTGCTGCTTTGGAAAAGCTGGGTGCACCGATATCGGGGTCTCCGATGATGTCGTGATGGGAGATCTCTGGGAGGTCGTCGAGGCCGGTTCCGTCGTGAGGGAAGAACCCGGGGGTGATTTTGCCGCCTTCGATTCGTGCCCATCCATCAAAGAGGCGGAAGAATTCGCGGACGACATCGCGGACGGGCTGGGATCGAGTGAGCGAGGGGGAGTGACGACCGGCGCCGGCGATGACGGCGGTCGAGAGGGCTTCCCAATCGGCGGCGGTGAAGTGCTTCGTGGCGATTGATGCTCCGAATATCGGATCTGTGAGGAGTTCGAGTGCTCCAGCGAGGAGGCTTTCTCCTTGGGCGTGATTTTCGGCTGCGAAGGTGCCGATCTGGGGGACGGGAACGCGGCGGAGTTTGACGCGTATCGAGGGAGCGGAGGTGCTTTGACCGAAGGAGGCGCGTTTGGCGATGACGATGCACTGATTCCGATAAGCGGGGTGTGATTGGGTGGCGTCGAGTGCTCCGAGCGGGGCAAGTAGGATTGAATCAACGGGTTGATCGGCGCGGCCCCAGTAGATGTAAAACGTTCCGACGTTGGTGACGATGGTTGCTCTCCAATAACTGGGATCTTCGGTATCGGTGGGGCGGACGATGGAGCCTGTCCAGACGATCTCTTTGGCGACTTCGATGGCTGTGATCGAGTGAACGAGTCCGACGCAGGCGAGACCGGCTAGATCTGCGAAAACTTCGTGTCCGGTGGTCTGCTTGGATTTGCCGACTTTCTCGCGTTGTTCGATGTATTCGACGTTGAGGGGTTGGGGGATCAACCAGGTGAGAGGGCACCAGTCATCACCGATGAACCAGCGCGCGGGAACGGCTTTTTGATTCGTCGCGACTTCATCGGCGTCGAGTCCGGCTGTGGTGGGTGCTTCTGAGGGGCGGCGATATCCGAAGCTCATTTTTGGGGGGATTCGTTGAGGCGGAGGACGTAGCAGATACGCCGGCTGAATTTAGGGTCGTCTAGGCGGGTGCGGATGACTCCGTGTTCTTCTATGGCGTGCACGGCGTTTCCCCATTGATCGACGCTGGCGAGGTGATGATCAGTCATCCCGCTGAGAAGTCCTAGGAGATCTCCGGGGATGCGCGGTGCTCCGAGGGGCACGAGGGTAAAGCGATTTTCGAGCTCGGGAGCGGTTAAGAGGAAAACGAGGAGCTGAGAGCGGGTCGTGTGCTTGGCGTGATCGAGCGTGTAGGCGGGGAGTTCGAGACGGGGGATCGCTCCGGTATTGGCGAGGATCTCGGCTTGGAGACGGACGCAATCGACTCCGACTCCGACGGCGCAAGCGCGCGGATAGAAGGGGGTTCCGATCCAGCGGTCTTGCTCGAATTTGAGGGATCTCACGCGGCCCGGATTGTTGAAGAAGTAGGGTCTCATTTCTTGCCCCCTTGCGCGTTGGTTTCACGGGCGGGAACGCTAATATTATCGGCTCCGACGTGACGGTGTCCTCCGTAGTTGATGGTATTGGCGAAGGCGGAGCATTCGGCCCATGTGCCTTGGCAGGCGGGGCGAATGGATACTTCTTGATCGATGGAGGGCGCGCGGAGGGCGTGATCGATGGTGAGTTTTTGCTGACCGGATCCGAGGTTTTCGGATCGGATGATTTCGCGTCCTTCGAAGGTGCTTCCGGCTCCTATGCTACAATCTCCGTTGGCAAAGTAATCGGCTCCCATCGCTGAGGCGGGGGGATTCACGGTGATCGTGACGGTGATTTCGCGCCCGTCGATTACGTCAATCGTCGCGGTGAATGTGTAATCTTCGATATCTTTCCCGCATCCGATGGAACACCATTCGTGATTGCATGATTCTTGAACGTAGAAGTTGGGGACTTTGATATCGAGGGCTCCGGAGAGCGCGGTGGATTTCATCGCGAGCTTGCGGCCTTTTCCGGTGGGGGCGTCGAGCTCCCCGGTGTGTTTGAGCACGGGAACGGGATTCTCGGGATCGACTTCGAAGATATCGAGCTGAAGGGGGGCTTCTAACATGCGCTTGAGGGCGAGCATCCAGGGGTGACTATCGGCAACGAAGCTCTTGAGAGTCACGGGATCGTCATCGAGCTGGTATCCTTGCGTGATTTTATCGTGTTCGATATCGGCTGGGAAGTAGGTCACGTCTTCGGCGTCTTCTTCAACGGTGATGGGCGCGGGATAGTCGGTGTATCTCCAGATGATGGGAGTCGTTGGCGTCTGGAGGGTGTGACGGTAGAGGAAGAATCGCCCGGGTTGAACGGGGGTCTCTCCTTCGATGGGGGTGATCTCCCACGGGAGTTGCCAAAATGTGAGGGTGATTCGAGCGGTGACGGCCGTGACGTATTCGACGCGGATCTGATCGGAACCGAAGCGCACAATCGTTTCGTGCGGCGTCGTTGGCGCATCGGCTCCGGGGCGAAACCACCACGGCATGGAGAACGAGCGGAGGCGTCCGGCGTGAGCTTCGAAGGTCTGAAGGAATAGGGCGATCTCGGCACGGGAACCCAGCACAAAGGAGGCGCTTTGGCCCCACTTGAACGCGGTTTCTTGATGCTCGATCGTGTGTTTGCGTCTGCGTCCTATTTTTTCGAATACGAGTCCGGTTTCGGAGAAGTCTTTGAGGTTGGAGGTCGTCTCTGGGACTAGGCTTGTGGGCCAAGTTCCCGCGACGGCGGCTCCTTTGATGGTGAGCCGATAGCCCCACTCGGAATCCTCAACGATGGTGAAATCTGTTTCGGATCCCGACTCTTCAGCGAGGGGGGAGGCTTCGGGTTGCTTTTCGATGAGGCGACCGATCAAGAGGGGGACGTAGGTCTCGGTATCACTCAACTCGGCATCACTCGCGAGGATCGCTCCATCGGATAGGCGCGCGATGAGTTCGCAATCGTGGAGGCGGTTTCCCCAGTTCGCTCCTGTGAGTTGGTCTATCCAGAGGGGGACGGCAATCGGCGTGGTCGAGAGGGCAGCTAGGCGCGTGCGTAGGGTGTGCGATTCGGCTTTGGTGAGGGTGTATGCACAGGATTGACGGAGGCGGAGATCTGGCTGATCTGGCTCGCGCGTTTCACGCCCGGAATCTCCTACGGTGATCGTCGTCCCGAAGGAGTAAACGATATCGAGTGATCCGTTGTCGCGGCGATTTGGTTCAAGGAGGAGGACGGCGAAGTCTGTCCCGTCGTGATCTACGATAGCGAATGACATCAGGCGTTTATAAATTTGGACATGTGCTGAGCCATGGAATCGAGGAACCAGGTTTCTCCTTCTTGGGATTGAGCCCAGTCTTTAGCGGCGCGCATATTTTCCCCGAAGATCGCAACGTTGGGGGGGGCTTGGCGCGCGGGACCGGAGCTCGATCCTGAGCCCCCGGCGCTGGAACTGCCTGAGGTGGGTTCTTTGGCGGATCGATGGAGGGTCTCCAGGGTATCGACTCCGAGGGCGGCAACGGCTGGCGCGCTGAAGACGTATTCCTCTCCGGATTCGTTGAGCCAACTGAGTTGTTTGCCGCCTCTGACGTGGCCTCCGTCTTCGTGACCTGGGATGGCTGCGAGTCCTTGGGTGAGCATCATCGAGGCGGCGATATGCGCGGGGGCTGCGACGGCGGCTCCTCCGAAACTGGCAATCGTGGCGAGGGTTGCGGGTCCGGCCCAAATCGCTGATTGAGCGGCGGCTAGTGGGATGAGAGTCGCGGTTTGCGTGGCAGCTAGGGCGGCATCGGTGCCAGCCATCATGAGCTTGGTCGCTACCCAGCGGAGCCCGAATTTGACGATTGCTGAGACGGCCTCTTGTCCTATCGCGAGCTGGATATTGTTCCAGGCTTCTCCGAGGGTCTGGCTCTTGAAGATGGAAGCGGTGATGTTATCTCCGAGGGTATCGACTGCGCCTCCGATGGTGCCCGTGATCATCCCGGCGATTTGTTGGGAGGTGGTTCCCCAGCTATCGCGAAGCGCGGTCAACTGGGACTGCATCTGATCGGACCAATCATCGGGATCGGCTCCGAGTCCGGCGCTTTGATCTTGGAGGGATCCGATCTGTCCAATCGATCCCTGAATGAGTGATTCATAGGTTGCTGCTGACTGGGGATCTGCGCCCTCTTGCATCTTTCGAAGGTTGGCGATGTAGCGCTCTTGGACGGATACCTCAGCCTCTAGGAGTTGCTTGCGCTGACTCCATTTTTCGGCGGCGGTTGAGGTAAAGTCGGAATCGATCGCGGCGCGTTTCGTGGTGATCTCTAGGAGCTCGCGATTGAGGCTGAGCTGAGCGGCTGGAATGGTGGTCTTGCTGGAGAGTTGACCTTGGGCTTGGGCGATCGCGCGGAGGTAGGTTTCCCCGGAAATGATCCCGTCTTTCTGGAGGGCGCTGAGACGAAAGACTTCGTCTGCGTAGGCTTCTAGGGGAGTGCGAGCTTGGGCGGTGATCGCGGCTCCCTCGCTGACGCGTTTCGAGTGCAGGGCGGCGGCATCGCGCGCGGCAAGTTCGGCGGCTGTTTTCGCTTCGAGGGCTTGCGCGGTGGCGTTGTCTTCGGCGATGGCTTGCGCGTTGGCTTCGGACATTTGCTCCTGACGTTTCGCGGCTTCATCAACTTGCGTTTTCAGATCTCGATCAATGGTCGTGGAGCTGAGATGATCCTCAATTTTCTTGAGATCTTGAAGGAGGGCTTTCGCGTAGGTATCGGCGCGCTGATCGCTGGCGGATAGGGGAGCGTTGCTCTCCATGTTGACGCGATAGATATCGAGAATATCGGCCTCGAGATCTGCGCGGCGTTTGGTGATGCTTTCTTGAATCGTGGCGAGTCGTTCGGCGTTGTTTCCGGCTGCGATGATTCGCGCGCGGATGGCGGCGGCTTCCTTGCTCGCGCCTTCAACTCCGGACTGTTCGGGGGTGAGGGAGGTCATCGCGCGGGAGAGACCAACGGTCCCGTGTGCTGCGAGCCATGTCATCTTATCCACGATCCCGGAGAGGATGGCTTCAGCCTGAGCGAGATCGTCGATCTGGCTTTGATCGAGGACGATACTTTCAACGCCTTTGGCTAGTTTGTCGTATCCTTCCGTTCCGAGGGCTTCCAGCATTCCGAGGAGGCGGGGTCCGTCTTCTTCTCCGAATAGTTTGGTCGCTGCGTTGAGGGCGGCTTGCTTGTCGCTGGCGTTGGCGATCCCGCGTCCGATCACTTCCCATTGACGCTCCGGGGCGAGGGCTTGGAGTCCGGCTGCGGTAAGGTTGAGGGCTTTGAGATCGTTGTTGAGGGGAGAGGTTCCGTTGACGCGCGCCTCTTGGAGATTCTTCCGGAGGGTCTGAGCGGCTTTTGCGATCTGGGCGATTTTGACGTTCCAGCGTTCACCGTTGAGGGTGAGGACTTGGAAGGCGTCGGTCGAGAGATCGGCGGATTGCGCGAGGTTCTTGAGATCGGCTCCGAGTTGGAGCGATTGTTTCGCGGCAAGGACTGCGTAGGCTCCAGCGGCGGCTCCTAGTCCTGCGGTGACGTTGCGGAGCCATTTGAGCGCCTGAGGGTTGTCCTTGATCGCGCTTTTTAGCGAGATCAGGACGTTCAGTTTTGCGGTAGCTTCGGGCATTTGGAAAGGGGGAGGCTAGTCCGTTTTATAGCCTGCGAGCTTCACGAGTTTTTTGTGATATTTCTTGTAAGGCTCGCCTCCGACTGTGCCGCGACTGACACAAGCGAGTTGGGTGAGAGCGTCCTCCGCGCGGATTTGGTTTTGCGCTTGCATGACGAGGCGCAACCGGGACGGGGTGAGATCAATTATCCGTTCCCAGTCTCCGGAACAGATTCCGAGAGCGGCGGCTCTGGCGACTTTTTCTGTGAGTTGAGTCCAGTAAGCATCGATTCGCTCGCTTGGATCAGTCCGATCATATTCGCGACGATTGGGCCGATCAGTTGAGCCATGACGGGATCTTTGTCGCTGATCGTCACGGCTCTCTGAAAATTTAGCTTTATGCTCTCCTTACTCAGCTCGCCAAACGAGTCGTCTGAGAGGTCGTCAACCCATTCTTCGGTGCGTCCGGTGGTGAGGGATACCAGGGCAACTGAGCGGTTTTCGCGGATGTGATGAACGAACTTGAACACCTCCCGAATGGTGAGGCGTTTGAGCGTGGCGCTCATAGTGTGCCCGTCCTTGTCCGTGAGGGGTATCGGGGCGGATTCGTTGACTAGGGTTTGATCACTCATGGAGAGAGAATGGGGGGGAGGGATGGGCATTTTTTTGAAAAGCTGAAAGGCTGAAAACTGAAAAGCTGAAAGAGGTCAGAGCGTCGCGGCCGCGCGGAAGATATCGTCGACCTGGTCGCTGGTGAGATTGAGCGTGGGATGCGCCGCGAGGGCCGCCACCATCGGATGCGCCCGCTCGAAATCCGCCGCCTCATCGAGCTCGATGCGTTGCGCCTCGGTGCTGAGCATGGCGCGAATCGCATCTCGGGTCAGCGTTTCGTCGACTTGTAGGAGCGCGAGGAAGAGCTGCCGACGGGTGACTTTGACAGGAACCGCTGCCTGAGGCTCAGGTGCGAGGATGGCCGAGGCGATTTCCGCATCGGTGAGGGTGGCATATTCGCCGGTCTCGGGATCAGGTGTGAGCGGGGTGAATCGCGCGATGGAGTTTCCTCCGTCGAGCTTCGCGCCTTCGCTCGATACCCAATCAAAGACGACGAATCCATTTTCTGGCTCGAGGGTCTTGATCAGGGCGAATGGGTGAGGAGACCCCTCTCCCATTTCGACCAATCGAGGAGGGATGGGGGAAGATTCTTCGATCGGTTCGCTTTCGGATTGAGCGTGATTAGATGTCACTCCGAGCGAGAAAACGAGGAGCGTGAGAGAGATGAGTTTGAGCGCGGTTTTCATGGTGAGCGGCTTAGTAATTGGCGAGGTGATAGGTGACCGTTGTGGTGATGGATCCGGTGTAGTTGGCTGTGTCTGGATCGACTACGATGGTGAGGTCGTTGGTCGCGGTTCCACCGGGGAAGGGGCTGGCTATTTGCGAACCGGCGAAGTTTTCGGCAGTGGTGGTGTAGCTGTTGACGGCAACGAATTGATCGGGATTGGTGGTGGTGCCAATGGTGATGCCGTCGCCGCTTGATCCGGCAGTGGCCACGAATGTGATCGCATCAATAATGGCGTTTGATGGTAGGGCTTCCTGGCCGAGGAGAGACTTAGCCTCATGGGTGTCAGCCCACGTGAGAGAGCCGGTCACCGAGCCTTGGCGGTCTGGTCGCAGGCGTTGGACTCCCGTGGTCGTGAGCGTCATCGGGCGTTTGCCTCCACTGAGGTCCCGCTGCTGGTAGCCTGCGCCCGAGTTGAAGTCCCATGATCCGGCGACGCCAGCAGTCGTTACCGAGTAATCATCCAACACGCCTGATCCTCCCGAAATCCTAAGAGTGGTTTGAACGTATGAGCCCGCTGCAATGAAGGGAATCACGTAGGTGCCAGCTGTGGTTGCATATGATACATATGCCGATCCGTTGTAATATTGCGCTGATCCACCGGTAATACTGTCTACAGTAATTGTAATCACATAGGCTCTCCCTCCAACTAAAGGATAACTAGCTGGCGCGAATACAGTATTATTTGATGTTAAATTCAGCTTGCCGCCGCTAATGGTGCTACTCCCGGTCAATGTCCAACCGCTCGAGCTGCTAAAGTCCGTGGAGTATTTCGTGGTTCCTGCGCCCGCTGTAAGGACATACTCTGGCAACGCAGCCCAGCCGAAGCGGTGCAGCGTGAGCACCTCGGCGGCGGTCGGCGCAAAGTTGC